>R21__coassemble_1773_pt1 | contig 13813 bp, 12 predicted proteins | sample R21__metabat2_low_PE_034 | metagenome-assembled genome bin R21 | reverse complement strand
GCAAGTAGAATTATATCCCAACCCCCACCCCATTGCAACAACAATATTTGCAGCGTTTTCAAATGTTTCATATGATCTGTATGAACTACAGTTTTCATTAGGTGGTGATGTAGTCTTTGAGGTTTTCGAAGGTTTTATCGCCGATTCCGGAGACATTCTTGATGTCTTCTATTGTCTTGAAGCGGCCGTTGTCGGATCGGTAGTCAATAATCTTCTGGGCTGTGACCGGGCCAATGCCTGATATCTCCTGAAGTGTTGCAGAGTCTGCGGTGTTGATGTTTATCTTCCCGTTTGCTGATTTGCCTGATGATGAAGATACGGAAACACCGGAACCCGAGTCTCCCGTATCTGATGAATCTCCTGACGAAGCGGTTTCAGGGATGTAAATTTTATCTCCGTCATTGAGAAACTCGGCTCTGTTGATGCTGCTTAAATCCGCGTCGTTCTTAAGGCCGCCGGCCTCCTCAATTGCGTCTTCAACTCTGCTTCCTTCAGGAAGTTCGGCCAGCATCGGATTTTTGACAGCACCGCCAATGTCTACAAATATCGTACCTGTGGTGATATCCGTTGAAGCATCTGCCTCTTCGCTGGTGATAACGGGTGTCTGGGCAGCATTTTTTACCGCAAAGGCAATAAGAAGAACGACAATCAGTGCGGATAATACGACAATTCTCTTAAGATTCTCTCTGTTATCCGTTACAAACCTCTTGACCTTGCTGTTTGTCATGATAATCTCATAAAATCTCTTCATAATAAAAAACCTCCAATACCTGTAAATATATTACAGTTATTGGAAGTATTTGTCAATTCATATTTGATTTATTTCAGATTTTTCTCTATTTCATCTGTAAAACCGATTCTATTTCTGATTACATCTATCTCATTTCTGCCAATATTGAGGCCAAAGCATTCAAGAACACTGGAAATAACAAGCTCAGGACTCAGATTGCTCTGGCTTCCCTGGTCCAGAATCATTGAAATTTCAAGGGTTTCAGGCACATTCAGATTAAAGGTTATGCTTCTGATCATCGGCTTGATATCAACAAGCTTCATCTCACGCTCTTTCCCCTTTTTCTTTTTCTGTTTCTTGAGAACCTCAATGGACTCCTGCCCCATGTATCTCTCATGCAAAACCCTGGCACTGCTGCTCTCTCCGGCATCACATGTTAGCGAAGATTTTGCATTCTCACTGACAGGCACAGTAACCGTATACTCCGCCTCTGTGGTCCCTGCAGCAAGTGTTCCCGAAAGCCAGTCAGCATTCAGGCAGCGAACAAGTTCAAGGCCCTCCGGCATCAGCGGTTTCAGCGTTTCCAGCAAGTCTGCACAATCATAATCGCTGACTGTTTCAAACTCCATGTACTCGTGAAGTCCTGAATAACCCAGTGAGAGAGGCTGTGCAAAACCCATCTTGGCATGTGGATTAAACCCCTGCGAGTATGCAAGTTCAAGTCCTGCACGCTTTAGCACACGCTTAAATACTCTCAATATGTCAAGGTGTGATGTGTAGCAGATCACACCTGTTTTTTTAAATTCGACTATATATTTCATATTCATTACAAAAAGTGCAACGTTTCAACCTGGTACAAATGTGGCATGGCACGAATTAAGCGTTGACGAAGCAGGTTGTATGGCGGTTTACGCCGCAGCCTGCGCATTTGAGGCGGCAGTCGGCGGTTGTGGTTGCGTCAAGTGCTCGCCGGTACTCGTCTTCAAGGAATTTGCGGGTAACGAACGGATCGATGATGTCCCAAGGAAGGAATTCGTAGATATCGCGTTCACGGTAGTTGTAGTAATCCATGTCAACACCGGTATCTGCAAAGGCCTGAGCCCATTTCTCGGCATTGAAGTGTTCGGTCCAGGCATCGAATCTGCACCCGGATTTCCAAGCTCTTTCGATGACTGCACCCACTCTTCTGTCACCTCTGGCGAATACACACTCCAGATTGCTGGTTTCAGTGTCGTGATAATTGAATGTTACACCCTTAATCTTAAGCTTTCCCGTAAGATAATTATGTTTATCAATTAATTCTTCCGGTCTGTCCTGCTTCACCCACTGGAATGGTGTGTGCGGCTTCGGAACAAAGTTGGAAACGCTTACCGTAACCCTGAAACGACCACCCTTGCGGCCTCGGATATCATAGTTAATATCCATGATATTCCTTGCAATTTCAGCGATTCCGTCCAGATCCTCGTACGTTTCGGTAGGAAGACCGATCATGAAATACAGTTTAATGTGCTCCCAGCCCAGCTCAATGGCCTGTCTGACAGCAGAATATATGTCATCCTCGGTAATATTCTTGTTAATAACGTCTCTGAGCCTCTGTGTGCCCGCCTCAGGGGCAAAAGTAAGCCCCGACTTGCGATATCCCTGAATCTCGTCAAGAACCTTAAACGAGAAGGAATCCAGCCTCAGCGACGGCAATGAAAGCGACACGTTTCTGTCCTTGCAAAGCCCCATAAGGTCTGTTGCCATGCTCTCAAACTGCGAATAATCGCTTGTGGACAGCGAAAGAAGCGAAAGTTCCTCATGTCCCGTGCTGTCAAGCTGCTCCATGGCCAGTTTTTTGATGGTTTCAGGCTTTCTCTCTCTTACAGGTCTGTAAATCATGCCCGCCTGGCAGAATCTGCAGCCTCTCGTACATCCTCTGAACGTCTCAACTACCGATCTGTCGTGAACCGTATCGATAAACGGAACTATGTTATTCGTTGGAAATGCTGCGGTTTCAATGTCTTTGACAACGGCCCTGGTTACAGTTTCAGGAGCTCCGCCACCGCAGACACTCATGCCGATAAGCGGTTTCATGGTCTCATCGGGTTTTGCATCTCCGTACAACGGCTCGTAGAATTCAGGCACATAAACACCATCAAAACCTGCGATTCTTCTGAGAAACTCCCTCTTGAATCCCACATGAGTCATGCCTGAGCCCGGAATTTCCCCTCTCAGACGCGAATATTCAAGGCATACAGCCTTCAGAAGCTCCTCGCCGTCACCGATAAGAAATACATCAAAGAAATCAGCAAGTGGCTCAGGGTTGTAGGCGCATGGTCCGCCACCGATGATAATCGGCATGCCGGCCGGCGATCTGAATGTCGCCTCACCGTCCAGTTCCCTGATTGAATCCCTGTCCTCACGTCTTATCGGAATTCCCGACAGATTGAGCATGTTCAGAATGTTGGTATACGCCATTTCATACTGAAGCGTGAATCCCAGGATATCCATTTCGTCAAGCGGCGTATATGTTTCCAGGGTGTAAAGCCTGCGCTTCTCAGCTCTCATCAGTTCTTCCATGTCGGGAGCCGGTGCAAATACTCTTTCACAGTAGATTTCGTCAGTACTGTTCAGAATATTATAAAGAATCTGCATGCCCATGTAGGACATGCCGATTTCATATGTGTCCGGAAATGCAAATGCCATCCTGCATGATACGTTCTGCAGTGATTTGCGTACGATATTTGTCTCTCCGCCTATGTAGCGCGCAGGTTTTTCAACCTTACGCAGCATTTTTTCAAGATTTTTGTCAAGTTCAGGCATTATATGTCTCAGTCTTCTCCCTCAACGTTATCGTAATTCAGGCCTGCCATAAGCTCATCTATGCTGCAGCCGATTCTTGCCTCTATGTCATCCAGAAGCTTTCGTGTTTCCTTCTTCTTGGCGAGAATTCTCTCGCGAGCACCGGAATCTCCGCGTTTTTCAGCCTTCCGAATTATATAATCCATCCTGTCATCAAGCCCTGCGTAATGATCCTCCAGCGAAAGTCTGTCGCCAAGACTGAGCATGTCAACCTCAGTCAGATGATTCACATCATTGGTGTATTTGTACTTCATGTGCTGTCTGATAGCCTTGCCAAGCTGATGCTGACCCTTTTCCTCACAGAAATCGGCGCAGACATCCCAGTGCCTTTCCTCAACTCTTGCCATGTCGTGCAAAAGCCCCGCCGCCAGTATCAGATCCAGGTCAAACTTCCTCCATTCACCGTTATCCAGTTCCTTGTCAGGATCGGTTTGAACGTAGTTTCTGTAGTGAAGGTGTTCAATGGGTACAGCACGTGTTCCGCCTGCTTCATTCAGTGCTTTGGCGATGGCATAGCCCACCGCTGCCACCGATTTACAGTGGCCCACCACATGCTCCGGAGTTTTGTAATCCTCCAGGTATTTATAGCATTGTTTTCTGTCCGGATATGTCATCAGATGTCTTCGTAGTAATCCTCGTCGTAATACTCGTATTCAAGGTCGTAAAGCCTGATGGTATCACCCTCTTCAAGCCCCATGGCCTTCAGTTCATCATATATACCGCTGTTCTCCAGGTATCTGTACAGATATCTGGTTGAACCGTGATCTGTAAAGTTGGTTGAATTAAAGATCTTCTCAAGCTGCTTGCCGTAGATTCTGTATCCGTCTCCCTCGTCCTCGGCGAAAACCTTCCTGTAATCAGGGTCGTAATCCTCTGATTCGAAGTCGAAGTACTCGTAATCGTCCTCTTCCGGCGGATTCTGAGCAACTTCGTTGAGCATTCTTACTGCTTCAGCCAGCACATCCTGCACGCCTATTCCACCGATTGCAGACATAGGGAAAACCTTGTAGCCCTTTTCCTCAACATACGCCTTGAAATCCATGTATTCGTCACATATTTCAAGTTCCTCAGGATCTCCTGAGAATCCCAGAATGTCCAGCTTGTTTGCAACTACAATCTGAGGCTTTTTGAGAATCTTGTCGCTGTACTGCGCCAGTTCTGCGTTAATCTTGTCAAAATCCTCCTTAGGATCTCTGCCTTCGCTTCCGGACACGTCAACAACGTGAATCAGCACCTTGGTTCTCTCAATGTGTTTAAGGAAATTGTGTCCAAGCCCGGCACCTTCGTGTGCACCCTCAATAATACCGGCAATATCAGCCATTACGAAGCTCGTGTCGTACATCTGCACAACGCCGAGATTCGGATCTATCGTTGTGAAATGGTAGTTTGCAATCTTCGGTCTGGCACTGGTTGCAACTGAAAGCAGTGATGATTTGCCCACATTCGGAAAACCGACAAGGCCTACATCTGCAATAAGCTTCATCTCCAGAATTACCGTTCTTTCCTTTGCAAAACCTCCGGCTTCGGCAAAATTCGGGGCCTGTCTCGTTGAAGTGGTGTACTTAACGTTACCCTTGCCGCCTTTGCCGCCCTTTGCCGCAACAAAAAACTGTCCGTGCTCGGTCAGATCCTTCATGACCAGGCCGGATTCCTTATCAAGGACGATTGTGCCAACCGGTACTTTAATGATGAGATCCTCACCGTTCTTGCCGTAACGCTTCTTTTTCATGCCGTTCTGGCCGTCTTCCGCTTCGTACTTGCGCTTGTAACGGAAATCCATCAGGGTTCTCAGATTCTCATCGGCTTCAAAGACGATGTCTCCGCCCTTGCCGCCGTCTCCACCGTCAGGTCCGCCTTCCGGAACAAACGGTTCACGACGGAAGGAAACACATCCGTCTCCGCCCTTGCCTGATTTAATTGTAATTGTCGCTCTGTCTACAAACATGATATCTCTCTGTAATTATACAAAAAACCAGCCCCTATTTACATAGGGGCCGTAAAATGTTTCTTTATGCTTCCTTAGGATAAACACTTACCTGCTTGCGCTTCTTGTCCATTCTTTCGAACTTAACATCGCCGTCGATCTTTGCAAACAATGTGTCATCTCCGCCTCTGCCAACGTTGTTACCGGCATGGAACTTAGTTCCTCTCTGTCTAACCAGAATGCTGCCTGCGCTGACAAACTGACCATTTCCTGTCTTCACGCCAAGACGTTTCGACTCGGAATCACGACCGTTCTTGGAGCTACCTACACCTTTCTTACTTGCCATGGATATTACCTCCTGTTATCTATCTCAATTTACTTTAACTTCGATTTTTCAGCTTATTTCTGAGCTGCTTCGATTGCTTCGATGATTACAGCCTTTGTAGCCTTGGCGTCGATTTCGATACCATTAGCTTCAGCGTATTCAACGAGTTCAGCCTTCAGCATCTTGCTGAGTGGCTTTTCTTCTGCTACTGCTTCTTCTGCAGGTGCTTCCTCTACAGGAGCCTCTTCCTTCTTAGGAGCAGCCTTTTCGCCTGCTACTGCAGTGATTTCAACCAGTGTGTAAGGCTGTCTGTGACCCTGCTTCTTGCGGTAGTCCTTCTTTGCCTTGTACTTGAAGATGATAACCTTATCACCCTTGCCTGATTCGATTACTTTGCCGTCTACAGTAAGTCCATTGATGTAAGGTGTGCCAACCTTGATGTCAGCGCCCTCTCCTGCTACCAGAACCTTGTCAAATACTACAACTGCGCCGTCTTCTGCGTTCAGCTTCTCAACTCTGATCTGATCTCCGGCCTGAACTCTGTACTGTTTTCCGCCTGTTTCAATAATTGCGTACATTAATTAATTCCTCCTCTAACCAGTCTCGCCTACCGGGGCAGCCGTTCATTATTGACAGCTTTAATAAACCCTGTTCGTGCGGCTCATACGGTGGACATTTTACAATAAAAAAACCCCTTTGTAAAGGGGATTTTTTAAGTATTTTGCAGTTATTCAACAACTACTCCATCGGCATCAATCAGCACTTCTCCGGGCTCAAGTCCGGGTACATCGTTGATGTCAATTTCGGACTCCTCTTCAGCATCCTTTTTCTTAAGAGTATCAAGAAGAAGTGATTCCACTCTTGCCATCACCTCAGGATTGCTTTCAAGGTATTCCTTGACGTTTTCTCTGCCCTGTCCGATTCTGTTGCCTTCGAAGCTGTACCATGAACCGGCCTTTTCGATGATACCGGCATCAGCTGCACAGTCAAGAACATCTCCTGCCTTGGAAATACCCTTGCCGTACATGATATCAAACTCAGCCTGCTTGAACGGAGATGCAACCTTGTTCTTAACGATCTTGGCTCTTGTTCTGTTGCCCAGAACCTGGTCACCGGCCTTGATGCTCTCGATTCTTCTGACATCTATTCTCATTGATGCAAAGAACTTGAGTGCACGTCCACCTGTTGTGGTTTCAGGATTTCCGAACATTACCCCGATCTTTTCTCTCAGCTGATTTATGAAAATGATTGTTGTATTTGTCTTATTGATAATTCCGGCCAGCTTTCTCAGTGCCTGTGACATCAGTCTGGCCTGCATGCCAACCGTCGCATCTCCCATGGCTCCGTCTATCTCGTGCTTGGGAACCAGTGCGGCAACCGAGTCAACTACAACGATGTCAAGCGCACCGCTTCGAACAAGCATTTCAGCAATCTCAAGAGCCTGTTCACCGTAATCCGGCTGTGAAACGATAAGTTCGTCTATATCAACGCCGAGATTTCTGGCGTACTCAGGATCAAGTGCATGCTCAGCATCTATAAATGCTGCCTTACCCCCGTTCTTCTGAGCTTCGGCAATTACGTGAAGCGTCAGTGTGGTCTTACCGGATGATTCAGGTCCGTATATTTCTACGATTCTTCCCTTAGGAACTCCTCCGATACCTGTTGCAAGGTCAAGACTCATTGAACCTGTGGAAATTGCTTCAATGTTAAGCATCGCATTGTCATCACCGAGCTTCATTACAGATCCTTTACCGAACTGCTTCTGAATCTGGCTCATTGCGTTCTCCAGCGCCTTGTTTCTTTCGTCATCGCTTGCGAACTGCGGTCCCCTGCTGTTATCTTTAATAGCCATTTAATTACCTCCATAATCCGTGAACATCTGTTCTAAATGTATAATACCTCTTTATTTCAACGGTGTCAAGGGATTTTGCGAACATTTGTTTAATATTTTCAAAACCGTCTATTTACCATTTATTGGTATTCTACACTTACTGGTAATATCTGTCAACTAAAACTTTTCTTCTATTACCCTGTTCACCAGATCGAGCATGTACATCTGGGCGTATTTCCTGTTTCTGTTTCTCTCCTTAAGGGTTCTGTCAAGTTTATGAATGACAGTCTCCCCCTTGCACGTAAGTCCTATGTACGTAAGTCCCACATGCTTTTCCTCCGTGCCGCCGTCAGGTCCTGCTATTCCCGTAACGGAAATGCAGACGTCTGAGCCGGTTTTGGTGTAAAGCCCCTCAGCCATGGCAGCCGCAGTCTCGCTGCTGACTGCACCGTACTTCTCAAGGATTTCCTCGGAAACCCCCAGCTCGTCGGTTTTGGCCCTGTTGCTGTATGTTACAAGTCCTCTGTCAAAGCATGCCGAAACCCCCGGCACGTCGGTAAGCGCAGCCGCAAACATTCCTCCGGTACAGGATTCGGCGCAGGAAATGGTAATCCCGCGACTGATAAGCTTGCCTACCACCACATCCACAAGTTCCTCGTTGTCATAGCTGTAGATGTATCTGCCGACGATAGCCTTTACCTGCTCCGTCATTTCGTCAACTGCCGCAACGGCTTCTTCACGGGTTTTTCTCTTGGATGCAATTCTGAGGGAACACTCACTGGCCTTGGCGTATGTGGCGATGGTCGGGTCCGTCTGTCCGTCAATCAGCGGCAGAAGCACCGTCTCCAGGTCTGATTCGCCGATGCCGAAGGTCCTCAGTTCTCTATAGTAGAGAGCGCTGTCAGACATCTTCTCAAGCCATGGTCTGACGGTACGCTCGAACATTCTGGTCATCTCTCTCGGAGGTCCAGGCATGCAGGCTATCCATCTGCCGCCTTCGAGGCTTTCAAGTGCAAAACCCGGCGCTGTCCCGGCATCATTATGGAAAACCACCGCACGGCTCGGCATGTCAGCCTGCTTGAAGTTGTTCTCAGACATCTGACCCTTGTATGCCAGCATCCTGTTTGTTATGAATTCAAGTTCCTCCTGATTGCGGACAAGTTTATCGCCCATTACCTCGCAGGCGATTTCCTTTGTCATGTCGTCCTGTGTAGGTCCCAGACCTCCTGTGGTCAGAATCAGGTCACAGTCCTTGAATGCCAGTCTGATCATGTCCGCCAGTCTCTCCGGGTTGTCACCCACAGTGTAATGGTACATCACATCAATGCCCATTCCCTGCAGTTCCCGGGAAAGATAAACCGTATTTGTATTTGTAATCTGCCCGAACAGAAGCTCTGTTCCGACACTTAATATTGCTGCTTTCATTTAATGTCCTTCGTAATGTCATTGCCGGCATGGTGCCGGCGCAGGTTTTACATTGAAAATACCGACTTGTTCTTCATGATGTACTCAACTCCGGAAACTATGGTCATTACCAGAGCTGCCCACAGAAGAACCTGACCGATAATCATGATAACCGCTATGTGCGGGAATGCATGTGCCAGAATGAGAACCGGAACTGCGAACATCTGAAGTACGGTCTTGATTTTTCCGCTCATGCCGGCTGCTATTACTATGCCTTCGCTTGCTGCTACCGCACGCATGCCTGCGATTGCGAACTCTCTGGCCAGAATGATTATCAGCATCCAGGCGGGAACCGTTCCGTCCGCTACCATGAGACAGAAGGCGGAGTAAACCAGAATCTTGTCGGCAAGCGGATCCATGATTTTGCCGAAATTAGTTACAAGATTTCTCTTTCTGGCGATCTGTCCGTCCAGCATGTCCGTAATGGATGCAAGCGCAAACAGAATAAGCGCTACAAGGTAGAAGTGAAGCATGTACGCAGCCACGAAGAACGGCACTGCTATAACACGTGCTACTGTCAGTTTGTTAGGTAAGTTCATGTCTTTTCCTCCGGTTATTCGGCAAGTCTGCCTGTAAGATCATAATCAAATGCATCTGTTATTTCCACGTATGCAAAATCTCCCGGTTTCAGCTCTCTGCCCTCTGCCGTGAAGATTACTGTTCCGTCAATTTCGGGAGCATCGTATTCGGTTCGTCCGATATACGCTTTTCCTGCGCCGTCTACGGTCTTTTCCTCATCAGGACCTTCAACAAGAACCCTAAGGATACTTCCAATCTTCTCCTCATTAATGGCTCTTGAGATATCCACCTGTCTGCACATTATCGCATCGGCTCTCGCCGCACGAACATCTTCGTCTATCTGGTCCTCGCGTTCCCCTGCAGGTGTGCCCTCCTCCTGTGAGTATGCAAACACTCCCAGACGCTCAAATTCAGCGTTTTCAGCGAATTTCAGCAAGGTTTCGAAATCTGCATCGGTTTCGCCCGGAAAACCTGTAATAAACGTTGTTCTTATGTGAATGTCAGGTATGGCTTCACGCAGTCTGCCGATGGTATCCTTTATACTCTTCTCTGTGGATCTTCTCCTCATCTGGGAGAGAACATTGTCGGAGATGTGCTGAAGCGGGATATCGATATAGTCACAGATGTTTGGCTCTGATGCCATGACATCAATCAGTTCATCCGTAATCTTATCCTCGTAGCAGTACATCAGCCTGATCCAGAATGAAGGCTCGCCGGTTTTGTCATCCATCGCGCAAATCCTCCGCAGGAGTTCCGGCAGCTTAAGTTCACCGTAGATATCCTGCCCGTATGCGGTAAGATCCTGTGCGATGAGAATAATCTCCTTAACTCCGCCGTCGATAAGTTCACGTGCCTCCTTGAGAATATTCTCCATGGGACGTGATCTCAGTCCGCCTCTGATATGCGGAATTACGCAGTATGCGCATCTGTTGTTGCAGCCCTCGGCAATTCTGAGGGTCGCAGTGTATCTGCCCTCTTCAATGTATCTGGCACTGAATTCCTCAAATTCAACCGGTGCATCAGATGAATATCTGCACCTGGTGTGCGTCCTGTCCATGCCGTTATGCCGTCTTTCCGCAAAGGAAGCGACTATCTCTGGGAGGCTTTCGTATTCATTGACTCCAAGGAATATGTCGACCTCAGGCATCTCGTCGTAAAGCTCTGCGGAATATCTCTGGCTCAGGCATCCCGATACAACCAGAATTGCGCTGTTGCCGGATTTTGCTCTGGAATCTGTGATGTCAGCGAAATCAAAAATCGTATCAATCGACTCCTTCTTCGCGTCATTTATAAACCCGCATGTGTTTATGAGAAACACATTGGCATCATCAGGGCTGTCGGCAAGGCTAAAGCTGAATCTGTCATCCGATGCGTTCAGCCATATGCCGGCAGCTGCCTCCGAATCGTTAAAATTCTTGGGGCAGCCGAGGGTTTCTATATACAGTTTAAGTTCTCTTTTTTCTGTCATGTGATTTAATTCTAATCCTCAATATCCTCTGTAGCTTCTCTCATGACCTGCAGATCCTCTTCGGAAATCAGAACAGTTCTCGGTCTGCTGCCGTCGGCAGGACCTACAATCTGTCTCTCCTCCATCATGTCTATGATGCGGGCAGCTCTGTTATATCCGATTCTGAAGCGTCTCTGAAGCATGGAAACAGAAGCCTGTCCGGCACTTACAACCAGGTCTATGGCATCAGGCAAAAGCTCGTCGCCCATGTCGTCCTTTCTGGCCTTGTCTGCCTCCGGAGTATTGGCTCTTTCTATGAATTCAAGAACCGTAGCAGCCTTTGACTTAGAATCGGCAGCTGTTTCGCTGTTTGCATCCTTGCACTGGTCGCTGACGAACTTGATTACGTCGTTAACCTCCTTGTCTGAGATGAAGCAGCCCTGTACTCTGATAGGCTTGCCGCTTCCCACAGGGTTAAAGAGCATGTCGCCCTTGCCCACCAGTTTCTCGGCTCCGGCCATGTCCAGAATTGTTCTGGAGTCAACCTGGGATGATACAGCAAAAGCTATTCTCGACGGTATGTTAGCCTTAATTACTCCCGTAATAACGTCTACGGAAGGTCTCTGCGTTGCAACTATGAGGTGCATTCCGGCTGCTCTTGCCTTCTGTGCCAGTCTGCAGATTGATTCCTCAACCTGTGACGGTGCTGCCATCATCAGGTCAGCCAGCTCGTCTATGATAATTACAACCTGAGGCATAGGACCGATAACTTCTCCGTCCTTTACCTTGTTCTTCTTCTTGGAAATGTATGCGTTGTAGCTGGACAGATCTCTGGTTCCGGCTTCTGCAAACTTCCTGTAACGTTCATCCATCTCTGCAACAGCCCAGTTGAGGGCGGCAGCAGCCTTTGCAGGATCTGTTACAACAGGAATCAGAAGATGCGGAATTCCGTTGTAGTTGCTGAGTTCAACAACCTTAGGGTCCACAAGCACAAACTTGACCTCATCAGGTCTGGCCTTGTAGAGGATGCTTGTAATGATGCTGTTGATGCATACACTCTTACCGGATCCGGTAGCACCGGCAACCAGCAGGTGCGGCATTGACTTAAGGTCAGCAACGATGGATTTGCCTGCTATGTCACGGCCAACCGCAAACGTAATCTTTGACTTGGCTTCCTCAAATTCCTGAGAAGCAATGATTTCACGTGCGGTAACCATGTTGATATTGTCGTTTTCTATTTCTATTCCGACGGCAGCCTTGCCCGGAATCGGAGCCTCGATTCTGATGCTCTTGGCTTCCATTCTGAGGGCGATGTCGTCAGCCAGACTCTTTATTCCCTTAACCTTTACGCCGCTGTTAGGATGAACCTCGTACCTTGTTACTGCAGGTCCCTGCGAAACATTGGTAACCTGAGCATCGATGTTGAAGCTGGCAAGTGTATCCTCAAGCTTCATGGCCTTGGCTCTCAGGCTGTTTGCGTCCTCAAGGGTTGCACTCTTTCCTCTCTTGAGCAGGTCCATCGGCGGGAATTTGTAATTCTCATATGCGGATGTTTCAAGGAAGTCGGACTTGCTGAGTTTGCTCTCCGCAGCCTCCTTATTGCTGAGCTTCGGTTCTTCAGGTTCTTCCTGTCTGTCCGTTGCAGCCCCCACAATCTGAAGAGTCTTGTCGGAAGCACGTTTTCTCGAGGCTCTTCCGCCGCCGGCCTTTGCTGTCTTTGTGGCAGGATCATCTTCAAAACCCCGAAGTACAGGCTTGATATCCGCATTCTTTTCGAAATCCCTCGGATCAATGTCGTATGCCGCAAGTCTGCTGTCCTTCGGAACATCAATGTGTGTATGCGAAGGCTCCTGAGGCTGCTGCATGTCGATGGCCATCTGCTGCTGCATTGCTTCAGCCTGACGTTCTCTTTCCTTTGCACGTTCTTCACGCTCGATTTGTCTCTTCTGACGTTTGATTTTTATGTCATCGAAGAATCTGGATATCGGAGTATTCAGCATGAGAATTATGCAAATGATAATTCCTACTATGCAGATAATGTAAAGCCCGCTCAGTCCAAGCCATTCAACTATCTTGTTACCGACAAACATGCCAAAAGCTCCGCCGTCATCAAGATTGATTCCGTTGTTGTAGTGATAGCTGAAATCCTGATATCTGAATCCTGCTCCCAGGAATCTGCCGGAATTGGCAAGAGCCATCAGCAGATACATCACAACAAGCAGAATAACGGCTCTGATGCCGATATGTCTGAGCTTACCCCACAGCTGCAGAATGCCGTAGATTATGAAATAGTAAGGCAGGAAGAATGCAACGAATCCGAACATTCCCTTGAATACATCAGAGAGCATTTCTCCTATTTTACCTGCAGCATCAGTCTGAAGCGCAATGATAAAGAATACTCCCACGGCAATTAAACATATTGCAATGATTTCATCTCTCACACGTCTGCGGATTTCGAGCTGATTGCTTCTTGCCTCTATGCGTTCTTCAGTTGTCTTGGGTCCTCTGGGTGCCTGTTTGGTTTTTTTGTTTTTACTTCCTGCAGGCCTTCCCGGTCCTCTTTTCTTCTGTGCCATTTAATTACCTTTTCCCCTTAAATATTTACATTTTCATACATAGTGAATTATAGCACAAAACCACAACAAATGGTATATATGCAAACAAAAAAGGACCGCATATAGCGGTCCTGTGCTTTTTTGTCCTAGTCCGGCATGGTCTCCAGAAGCTTC
>R21__coassemble_1625_pt1 | contig 14723 bp, 13 predicted proteins | sample R21__metabat2_low_PE_034 | metagenome-assembled genome bin R21 | reverse complement strand
CCACCAGCGTTAGCAGCCTTAGCTGAACCAACTGCTGTTTCGTTCTCGATCAGATAGTTCAGAGCATCGTTAGTTGTAGGCATGTTAGCTCCTTCACAGTAGAACTTGCAGCCGCCTTCTACGATCTGCTTAGCGTGTTCCATGTGAACGTCATTCTGCATAGCGCAAGGAATGAACATGTCAACCTTGATGCCTTCGTCCTGCTGTACGCCCCAAGGCTTCTTGCCTTCATAGAACTTAGCGTTAGGGAACTTCTCTGCGTAAGGTGCGCAGATGTTCTTTCCTGATGATCTCAGCTCGAGGAGGAAGTCAACCTTTTCCTGAGTTGTGATTCCGTCCGGATCGTAGATGTATCCGTCAGGACCTGAAATTGTAACGCACTTAGCGCCCAGTTCCATCAGCTTCCAAGCAGCACCCCATGCTACGTTACCGAAACCTGAAATACCAACAACCTTATCCTTGAAGTCTTCGCCGTTAGCCTTCAGCATTTCTTCTGCGTACCATACGATACCAAATCCGGTAGCTTCAGCTCTTCCCAGCAGTCCGCCGTATGACAGGCCCTTGCCAGTCAGAACGCCTTCATATCTGTCAACGATTCTCTTATACTGTCCAAAGAGGTATCCGATTTCTCTTCCGCCTACACCGAGGTCTCCAGCAGGAACATCTGTGTTAGGACCAATGTGTCTGTACAGTTCTGTCATGAATGCCTGGCAGAATCTCATTACTTCAGCGTCGCTCTTTCCGTTAGGATCGAAGTCTGAACCGCCCTTGCCGCCGCCGATTGGCAGACCAGTCAGGGAGTTCTTGAAAATCTGTTCAAAGCCCAGGAACTTGATGATTCCAGGATATACGTTTGGAGCAAATCTCAGGCCGCCTTTGTAAGGTCCGATAGCACTGTTGAACTGATATCTGTAGCCCTTGTTAACCTGTACCTTACCGTTGTCATCAACCCATACTACTCTGAAAGTAACTCCTCTTTCAGGCTCAACCAGTCTTTCCAGCAGAGCAACTTCTTCGTATTCCGGATGCTGTTCAACAACAGGAATCAGTGAAGTCAGTACTTCTTCGATAGTCTGGTGGAATTCCACTTCGCCTGGGTTTCTTTCTTTAACCCAGTTAATGACTCTTTCTACATACTCTTTTGACATTTTGTTTCTCCTTTTTTCTTAAAAAAATTTGCAAAGTTTTTTAATGCCTTGTTGTAATAAATATATCACTTTGATAAAATATCGTCAATGGGGTAAGAGCCCCGAAAACAAAGGCCTTTTAACGATAACAACTTTGTTAATTTTTTTGAGCATAAATATGAGAAAGGAGGTAGTATCATGACTGAAAAGAAGGATGAACTGTTCGAAGAAGTTGTGCCTGAAGCAGATGCAAAACCTGCGCAGGAGGAAGATGACTTTAACGAAGATGCAAGCATATATGATACCGAAGAGCAGGTCATGGACATGGAGGAGAAGAATCAGCATATCGACCTGTCCACAGAAAAGATACTCGACCTCCTTGAAACAAGTGATTACTTCGATGTCAGAACGGAAATTCTGAAGTACAACGAGGTTGATATCGCCGAGATTCTCGAGGATGTTCTTGAGGAAATGGGCGTTGAAAAGACCATAATTATCTTCAGAATGCTGCCAAAGGACGTATCTGTGGAGGTTTTCTCATACCTTCCTTCGGATGACCAGGTGGCAATTGTAAAGGGCATAACCGACCGGGAAATCAAATTCATCATGGATGAGATGGACTTCGACGATAAGATCGACGTTCTTGAAGAACTCCCGGCTAATATAGTGGATAAGATTCTTGTGGATACACCGAGAGAGGAACGCAAGCTCATCAACACGTTCCTGAACTATCCGGATGACAGTGCAGGTTCGCTTATGACACCGGATTACATTTCCCTGCAGGAAACTATGACGGTAGAGCAGGCTTTGGCCCACATCAAGAAAGAGGGCATGGACTCCGAGACGGTCTACACCTGTTACGTTAAGCATGGAGGCAGAGAACTGAAGGGTATCGTTTCCTTAAGTGCCCTTGTAATATCTGATTCCGACACACTTGTTTCCGAACTGATGCATACGGACTTCGTTTACTTCAACGTAAACGACGACCAGGAAGAGGTTGCGGAGGCGTTCAAGAAGTACGGCTTCCTGGCAATCCCGGTAGTAGACAAGGAAAACCGCCTGGTAGGCATCATCACAGTCGACGATATCATGGAAATCATGGAAGAAGAGGCCACCGAGGATATCGAGCGTATGGGTGGTGTAATGGGCAACGACGACGATTCGGAATACCTGGACATCGGAGTTTTCCGTCATGTGCGCAACAGGCTGCCGTGGCTGCTGTTCATGACCATAGCACTGATGATAGCGGGAACGATTATTGCACGATTTGAGGCAGTGCTTTCGCAGGCTATTATTCTGGTTGCATATCTGCCGCTCCTAATGGGAACAGGAGGTAACACCGGAACTCAGGCTGCCACGCTGATTATTCGTGGACTTAGCGTAGATGACCTGGATCTTAAGGATGCAGGCAAGGTTCTCTGGAAGGAACTGAGGATAAGTATTATTCTTGGAGCTATATTGAGTGCATTTAACTTCTGCAAAATCATTTTTGTGGATGGAGAGCCGGTCCTCATCGGTCTAACTGTTGCCATCGCCATGATAGCAGTTGTAATGTTTGCAAAACTTCTCGGCGGCATGCTTCCGATGGCTGCAAAGAAGGTGGGGGTTGACCCGGCACTGATGGCTACACCGATGATTTCCTCAATCACAGACGTGGTTTCGTCATGCATTTACCTGCTGATTGCTTCGGCGGTGCTGGGAATCACAATTTAGTACACAAAAATACATAAGCCTGTTTGTTGATAAAATACAGCAAACTTGTACAAGATTGCATAATTATTAACAAACAAATATTTTGGTAATATAAAGCGTAAAAGCAGTGTGCTCAAGGGTTCACTGCTTTTTTGTTTTTGAAATCTCAATCCATAAACGAATATTTGCATAAATTACGTGAGCAAAGCAGTACAAGTTTGCAGTTGTATTATAAAGCGTTAAAATGCTAAACTAACAGCAACTATTAGTACATTTCGTACTGGCAATTATTTCATTACTATCAGTGTTGTTTTTTAGGCAATGAAAGGAGGAGACAGATGATTTTTGGACTTTCGCCTATCGTGTTCTTCTCATTCCTGTCCTGGCCTATAACCTACATCATAATTGCAATTATCATGTACATTGTTATGGGTAAGAACGACAAGAAGGAAGAGGCATGGGAAAAGGCCTACGATGAATGGCAGGCCTCACTCGGCAAAAACACCTCAGAGCCTGAAGCTGTAGAAGGAGGTGAGGACAAATGATCGGAGGCGGCGTAACTGAATATGTAGTACTGTGCATATACCTGGTTGGTATGATCGGTATCGGCGTATATTGGGCTAAACACAGTAACACATCGGAAGAATATCTTCTGGGAGGACGTAGCATAGGTCCAGTCCTCACAGCCCTTACACTGCAGACCACATCAATGTCCGGATACATGTTCATGGGTGGTCCTGCAATGACTTACCAGCAGGGATACTTCTACCTGTGGTATGCAGTTGGCGATGGCGGTGGAGCTATCTTCAACGTAGGTATTCTGGGAAAGAGAATGAGAAGACTCTCATACTATCTGGGATGTCTTTCACCAATCGAGTACATTGAAGCCAGATACCCAGGCAAGGCTACAAGAGCCGTTGCCGCAGTAATTGCAATCTGCTTCGTATATGGATATGTACTGGCACAGTTCCTGTCAGCAGGTAAAACAATGTGCGCACTTCTGGGAGTACCACTTCCGATTGCAATCATCATAGGTGCCGGCGTAATCGTATTCTATACATTCGCAGGTGGCTACCTGGCTGTAGCATGGACTGACTTCGTACAGGGCATCATCATGGTTTGCTCAATGGTTCTGATCTTCGTGCTTGCATGGGGTCAGGTTGGCGGACTTACAGGTCTGAACGAATCACTGACTCAGATAGATCCTACTTACACAGGAATGTGGGGTAAGGACAACATGTACCTCGGTCAGTGGGGTGTAGTTGCGGGAGCAGTTGGTGTATACCTTATCGGTTACATGGGACTGCCTCACGTAGTTATCCGTCACATGGCCATGGAAAAGCCATCACTTGCTAAGCAGACAGTACTTATCGCAACAGTATGGAATCAGCTGTTCATCTTCGTTCCGTATATCATGGGACTGATGGGCATCCTCCTGCTTCCAAACATCGAAGACCCTGAAATGGTAGTACTTACCCTGGCATACAAGCTCCTGCCTGGAGTTCTGGCAGCCATCGTACTTGTAGCTATCATGTCAGCTATCATGAGTACTGCAGACGCACAGCTGATGCTGATGGGTACAATGCTCGGCAGAGACGTATACCAGAGATACATCAACAAGGATGCTACTGACAAGCAGCTGATGAATGTATCAAGAATCTGCATCATCGTTGTAGGTATCATCTCAATCCTGATCGCACTGATTCAGCCTCCTGGAGTATTCCAGATCGTAGTATTCTCATTCAGTACTCTTGGCGCATCATTCCTGCCTTCATATGTTGGAGCAGTTTGGTGGAAGAGAGGAAATACTACAGGCTGCATGGCTTCCATGATTATCGGTTGTATCGTATCAGTTGTTTGGGAAGCTGCCGGACTGGCAACAGTAACAGGATTCCACACATTCTTCGCAGGAATCGTAGTATCAATAGTTGCTTACATCATCGGATCACTGATTGGACCTCCTCCAACAAAGGAAATCCAGGATCTGGTTGAGAGAGCAGGATGCAAGACTGAAATCCCTGCATCATTCCTGAAGGCTAACTACAAGGATCTGGCTCCTGAAACTAACGGAGTTATCACATTCCTGAGAGAGTCAAACTATGTACAGGAAAGAGGATTCCAGCCTGTATAATCGGTTGAAACAACAGATAATTAATCACGTTTAGTGATAAATAACCAAATTCAGAAATGGAGAGCATTGCCTTGAATCGGCAATGCTCTTCTTATATAATTTATTATGTATTATCTTGTTCTGAAAGCACAGGGTGACTAATGGAAATTAAAGTACTGGACAATGCATTCAAGATGGAGGATGCATACTACGATCTCATTAACCGCAGTGAGAAGGTGGAAATAGAAAACATGGATCTGATTTTCTATCCGTACCTTCTTGTTACATACAGCATTGACTATGGTCCGAGACTCAGAAGACTGAATACAGAGGTTCTCTGTCTTATTGACCTGGCAAGGGAAGAGTACAGCATTGCCAAGTCAAAGGGTTCGTATAAGCGTGTTGATGCGGAGGAATCCACTGTTATTCCAATCAAGGTGGACAGGGACTATGCAATAAAGGAGGCACCACGCAGAATTTACGGTGAGATACTGCAGAGCCGTAAGGTGCTTAAAACTCCGGATATCATTCACAAGGAAGATGAGGTAATATACAAGCCGTTTTACCTGGTCGAGATGAAGAATGACATGGGAGAATTTTTCCACATTCTTTACGACGCGGTATTCGGCAAGTTTACTCTGCTTGATGCGTAGGGAACGCAGGAGGACATATGCGTAGAGAGAAGGTTTTGTCCGTTGTTAACGACGGAGCCCTGATAGCTGTAAGCTTCATGCAGAAGGGGCTGAAGAAATTCAAAAGACTCGAGATCGATGACGAGGCATTCGGTCTGCTTGTCGCTGCCTACGACATGGAGTACGTAACCGGTCGGATTTTTAACGAAAAGAAATTCGATTACGATGTTATTCGTGCGGTACGTGCAGGCCTGCTTGAGATTATCCCTAAGGGTTTTGCGAAGAATTCAGAATACACCCAGGAGAGCATTATTGATTACTTCAGGGAGTTTGTTCACGAGGCGGCGGAGGATCTGACCATTCGAAGCGATACGGTCAAGGTGAAGAAACCGACTGCAGCGGAAATGCTCAAGAACTTCAACAATAACTTCAAGACAGAGGTTGTAACAAACTTCTCGGATTACGATCCGGAGGATGTAATCAAAGCCGTGGATGACAGAATGATGAAGCTCTTTCAGAATGAACGGGTGATGTGGAAAAGGATTAGGGTACTCTGATGGAGAGAATTACGACTGAGTTCGTTAGAAATATAATAACAGAACGTCCCGCAGACATGCACAAGGGTCAGGCCGGCAGAGTCCTTATTATTGCAGGCTCAAAGGGCATGGCCGGGGCTGCTGTGCTGGCGGCCAGAGGCGCACTCTACTCGGGAGCGGGCCTTGTTAAGGTTGCTGTACCGGAGGAATTGTTTAACATAATACAGATTACGGTTCCCGAGGCCATGTGCATAAGCAGGGAAGAACTCTGCAAAGCCTGCGCCTGCGACGTTGCAGAGGACAGCGATGTTCCGGACAATCCGTTTGAAGGCTACGATGCCATTGCAATCGGTCCCGGGCTTGGAGTAAGCGAGGAAAGCCATGATCTGCTGCTCAGCCTGCTGGATTCCTATGATGGCCCGGTGGTTATGGATGCTGACGCGCTCAACTGCATGAGCAGATACGGTCTGACAAACGAAAAGTTCGGATATGCCGTTGAACACAACGGCCCTACGGTTATTACACCGCATCCCAGTGAAGCTGACAGACTGCTTATGGCATACGGTCAGAGTTCGTACGGCGAACTTGGACGTGAAGGAGCTGCTGAAACCCTTGCACAGATATGCGGATGCGTGGTTTTGCTTAAGGGACAGGAAACCATAATTGCCAGAGGAAGCGAATTTTTTGTTAATCCTACCGGAAATCCCGGAATGGCGACAGGTGGCAGCGGCGACGTGCTCACAGGCATGATTGTTTCACTTCTGGCTCAGGGAGTGGCTGGAGATGCGGCTAACACGAAGCATGACAGAGATGACTTCATGTGTGCGGATGCGCTTGAAGCAACATGTGCAGCAGCATTCCTGCACGGACTGGCAGGCGACATAGCTGCTGAGAACATAGGTGAATACGGCATGACATCAGCTGACATAGCTGATGCCATTTCCATGGCAATAAGAGAAATTTGACGATGACAGGAAACGAACATCAGGAATCTGCACTTCATACTTTCGGGTCCGTTTTCCACAAACCCGACAGAACTTCTGAACAAGGTTTCAAGCAAGGGCGGCTACTACAGTCACTACAGATATTACGGACAGTATAAGTAAAATTCTTCACATAAAAATCATAAAAGCACTGTTGAGTACAGTGCTTTTTTATTGTATACTACATATTGAGGTTTTATGTAATAAATCAAGAACAGAATATCTACATTTGGATGATTTGGAGGAATCGATCTGATGGACAACAATTCACTTAAGAAGGTTGCTGCCGATGTTCGCATTGGCATCATCAGGGCAATACATAACGCAGGTTCGGGACATCCCGGCGGATCATTATCGATTGCGGATATTGTCACTGTACTGTATTTCGATGAGATGAACATTGACCCTGCAAACCCGGAAATGAAGGGCAGGGACAAATGCGTATTTTCAAAGGGTCACGCAGGTCCGGCACAGCTGTCGGCACTGGCTGCACGGGGATTTTTCCCGATGGAGGATTTCACAGAGACCCTGAGAAAACTGGGATCGAAGTTCCAGGGTCACCCGAATATCAAGATTCCGGGAATTGAGATGTCCACAGGTTCACTGGGTCAGGGCTTCAGCGTGGCAGGCGGAATGGCCATTGCCAACATGCTGGACAAGGATCCGGGCAGGGTTTATGCGGTTCTTGGAGACGGCGAACTTCAGGAGGGACTTGTATGGGAAGCAGCAATGTCAGCCGGTCATTATAAACTGGACAATCTGGTAGCTATTGTTGACCACAACGGACTTCAGATAGACGGAAAAAACGAAGATGTAATGACAGTTAACCCGATTGCAGAGAAGTTCACTGCATTCGGCTGGAATGTTGTTACTGCAAACGGACATGATATTGATGACATAAAGAAGGCTCTCAAGGCTGCCAGAGAATGCAAGGGCAAGCCAACTGCAATTATTGCAGAAACAGTGAAGGGCAAGGGCGTTTCCTTCATGGAAAACCAGGCCGGCTGGCACGGCAAGGCTCCGAATGATGAGCAGTTTGAGCAGGCGCTTGGTGAACTCGAGGCAGCAAAAGCTGCTTTGGCGTAGGAGGTGTATCATGGCAGATAAGATTGCAACCAGACAGGCATACGGCGAAGTTCTCCAGGAACTGGGAGCTGAATACAAAAACCTTATCGTCATGGATGCTGACCTTTCGGGATCCACAAAGACTGCAGAATTCAAGAAGGTTTTCCCTGACAGATTCTTTAACTTCGGAATAGCAGAACAGAACATGTACGGCGCAGCCGCAGGAATGGCACTTAGCGGCAAGGTTGTATGTGCAAGTACATTTGCGATGTTTGCAACAGGCAGGGCATTCGAAATCATCCGCAATTCCATCGGATATACCGGAGCAAACGTTAAGGTTTGCGCTTCTCACGCGGGAATTACAGTAGGTGAAGACGGAGCCAGTCACCAGACCTTTGAGGATATTGCTCTCATGAGAACGATTCCGGGAATGACGGTTATCAATCCTTCAGATGCTGTAGCCGCCAAAAAACTGCTGAGACAGGCTGTTGCCATGAACGGTCCATGCTATGTGAGACTGGGCAGAGCCGCAGTTCCTGTATTCTACGGTGAAGACGATGAGGTGACTCTGGGCAAGGGCAACCTGGTAAGAGACGGCAGGGATCTCACCATTATCGCCACAGGCATCATGGTAAGTGAGGCCGCACAGGCAGCTGAAACTCTCGCCGCTGAGGGCATTGATGCTCGGGTAATTGACATTCATACCATCAAGCCGATTGATGAGGACATTATCGTAAAGGCTTCGCAGGAGACAGGCGCCATAGTAACTGCCGAGGAACATTCCGTTATCGGCGGACTGGGAAGTGCTGTTGCCGAGGTTGTTACGAAGAAGGCACCTTGCAGAATCGAGATGGTTGGTCAGAAGGATGTATTCGGCGAGTCCGGCAAGCCTGATGAACTTAAGAAAAAATACGGCATGACTGCAGATGACATAGTTGCTGCAGCAAAGGCCCTGATTAAAAAGGAAGGTATATCTTTATGATTGTATTTGACCATGTGTCTAAATATTACAATTCAAATGTGGGTCTGGAGGATGTTTCCGTTCGGATAAACAGAGGAGACTTCGTGTTCCTGGTTGGTCCCAGTGGTGCCGGCAAATCCACATTCATCAAACTGATTCTTAAGGAAATTGACGCCGACAAGGGCGTAATTACAGTTAAGGACAATGCAGTAACCGGAATGAAGCGCAAGCAGGTTCCGATTCACAGAAGAAACATAGGCATAGTGTTCCAGGACTTCAGACTTCTGCCTAAGAAGACTGTATATGAGAACGTGGCCTTTGCAATGGAAATCATACATCAGCCGAGAAAGCTGATCGACAAGTATGTTCCGCAGGTTTTGACCATGGTGGGTATTGCCGAGAAGGCGAAGAAATACCCGGATGAGCTCAGTGCAGGTGAACAGCAGCGTGTTGCAATTGCCAGAGCAATCGTCAACAGGCCGAAGATTCTCATCGCCGATGAGCCTACAGGTAACCTGGACCCTGATACCGCATGGGAAATCATGCAGCTCTTAAATGAAATTAACCGCAGAGGAACTACAATCCTCATGGTTACACACGCCAAGGACATCGTAGACAAGATGGGCAAGCGTGTAATCGCCATAGAGAAGGGCAGAATCGTCCGTGATGAATTCGGCGCTTACGGCTACAAGGAAGCGCTTGAGGACATTGAGGAAGTGTTCGACACCGTTCAGATAGAGCGTCAGACTTTCAGAAGACGCAGAAAGGACGGTGAATAAATGAAAACCTTCGGATATACAGTTAAACAGGCATTCATTCAGTTCGGCAGAAACTTCAATACAGCGATAATATCCATATTTGCCATCGCTGCCATGCTGCTGATTCTGGGACTGTTCTTCGCACTCATTGTAAATATAAGTGCGGCGGCAGAGTCAATCAAGTCCGACTACGATTCAATCGAGATATTCCTTGACGACGAACTCACACAGGAAGATGCGGAAATCATTGCTGATGACCTCCGCGGACGTGACGGTGTTGAGGATGTTTACTACAAAACCAAGAAGCAGGCCATGAAGGAGCTCAAGGAGAGATGGGGAGACAACGGTTATCTCCTGGACAGCCTTGAGAAGAACCCGCTTCCTAATTCGGTTGTAATAGTAATCGACGATCTGGAACAGGCAGATGTACTTGCCAAGCAGGCTGCAACATATGATGGAGTTGAGGACGTCAAGTACTACAAGAGCACAGTTGACAAGCTCCTGAGTGCTACCAAGCTGGTTCAGTGGGGAGCAGTAATACTCATGATTTTCCTCATCATCGTATCCATCGTTGTTGTATCAAACACAATCAAGCTTACAGTGTTCAATCGTGCTGATGAAATCAGCATCATGAAATACGTCGGTGCAACCAACTGGTTTATCAGAGGACCGTTCCTCATCGAAGGCATTCTGATAGGAATCATTTCTGCCGGAATTGCACTTGGCGTTATTGCAGCAATATACAGAAGCATTATCGCTGCAATAGGAGATCAGATGACATCCATGTTCTCAATGCCGATGGTTTCCATGAACTTCATGGTTTCCAACCTGAGCATCATCTTCCTGATTCTCGGAGTCAGCATCGGAGCATGCGGAAGTATAATATCAATGAGAAAATTCCTCGACGCATAAAGGATTTAGTATGAATAGAAGAAGAATGGCAATTATCATAACTCTCGTTCTGGCCTTCACAATGTGCTTCGGAACCACTGTTTCCCATGCGGAGTCGCTGGCTTCACTTCAGAAGAAGATTGAAGAGAAACAGAAGGAACTGGATAAGGGCAAAAAAGAAGAAAAGAACCTGTCCGAAAAGGTAAGTGACCTTGAGGAAACCCTGAACAGTCTGGAGGCAAAGATAGCCACCAGTGAGATCAAGCTCAAGAAGCTCAAGAAGGAACTCAAGGCTGCTCAGGATAAGGTTGACAAGCAGAACGACGAACTCGGCGGCAGACTGAGAAACATGTACAAGAACGGCTCAGTAGGCTTTCTTGATGTGCTTCTGGCCTCAAACAGCTTCTCGGAATTCCTTACAAACCTCGACATGGTGGAGATAATATATGCCAGCGATAAGGATGTGCTGGCTGATCTGCAGAAGGCGCATGATGAGATAAAGAAAAAGAAGCAGGCTGTAGAGAAGCTCCAGAAGGAACTGAAGGCATCCCAGGAGACCGCAGCAGCGGAGAAGAAGGAAGTTGAGGCTCAGAAGAAGGAAATAGCTGCCGACAACGAAGAAATAGCAAGAATGCTTGACAGAATGGAGCAGGAGGCTCAGGCCGTAGCTGCTGAACTGGCTGCCCAGGCACAGAACGGCGGAACCAGTAGCAGCAGTTCATCCAAGTACTCAGGCGGTGTGTTCACATGGCCGGCTCCGGGCTATTATTCAATCACATCTGAATACGGCTACAGAATGTGTCCGTTCCACGGCAGAGAATTCCATCAGGGAATTGACATAGGAGCATCATCGGGAGCTTCAGTTCTGGCTTCGGCTTCAGGAGTCGTAATTTCCGCAGGCTACAGAGCAAGCTTCGGAAACAGCATAATGGTCGACCATGGTGGCGGTATCGTTACCATGTACAATCACCTGTCAGCGATAAACGTTGGTTACGGTGCAGCCGTTTCCAAGGGACAGGTAATAGGCAGGGTTGGATCCACAGGTGACAGCACAGGTCCGCATCTGGATTACAGAGTATTCGTGGACGGTGTGTCACAGAACCCTCACAACTACTTCTAACAGGAAATCAGGGATATGAGAGATACCGATAAGATAATCAGAGAAATACTGGCGACGAGAGGAATTACTTCCGAAACAGATGTTGAAGAATTCCTTTCGCCGACACCTAAACTGACACATGATCCATTCCTTCTTGCAGACATGCAGGAGGGAGTGGATTTAATATTGTCTGAAATAAACAGAGGCACCGGAGTCTGCATCTATGGAGACTACGATGCTGACGGTGTTACTTCGGTATGCATACTTTCGAATGTACTCAAGGAGCTTACATCAGACCTGACGTACTACATTCCGTCAAGGTTCACGGAAGGGTACGGACTGAACTGCGCTGCGATTGATAAGATTCACGAGAACGGAGCAGGACTCCTTATCACCGTTGACTGCGGCAGCGTTTCATATGACGAGGTTGAGTATGCGAAAAGCCTTGGCATGAAGGTTGTTGTAACCGACCACCACAATCTGGAGAAAAAGCTCGCCGACTGTCCGCTTATAAATCCTAAAAGAAGGGTTAACCAGGACGACTCCGACAGTCCAACGATATATCCATTCAGCGGACTCGCCGGCTGCGGCGTGGCATTTAAGCTTGCACAGGCTATTCAGAGAACTGCAGGCCTGCCGAAGGATACAATCAACAGCGTTCTGGACCTGGTTGCCATCGGAACAATCGGGGACATAGTGTCTCTTACCGACGAGAACAGAACCCTGGTGAAGTACGGAATGCACATAATAGGAAGGGGAGAGCGCAAAGCCCTGACGGATCTTGCAAACGCCATCTCCCTGGAAAAGATATCATCGGAAAACATCGCATTCGGCATAGTTCCGCATATTAATGCCGCAGGAAGAATGGCCTCGGCAACAGAAGCTGCGGAGCTTTTCCTTGCGGATAGCGAAGACGAGATAAACGAAAAGGTTAACAGCCTTGTCAGATACAACAGAGACCGTAAATCACTACAGGAAGAGGCATATCAGACCGGCCTGGACATGGTGAGCGGCGACGAGAACTTCATGATTCTGCGAATGGATAACATTCACGAGGGAATCGGCGGAATCGCAGCCGGCAAGCTGAAGGATAAGTTCACCAGACCTGTTATTATTGTTACTCCTGCCGAAGACGGACGCCTTAAAGGTACCGGCAGAAGCATTCCGGGAGTTGACCTCTTCGGCCTGCTCAACAGACACAGTGAGCTGTTCATAAGATTCGGCGGACACATGGCAGCATGCGGATTCCTTATTGAAGAGGCAAATTATCCGGAACTCTGCAGATGTCTTAACGACGACGTAGCAGAACTCATTAAGGAAAATCCCGATCTGTTCCTGAGAGAAATGAAATATGACATTTCTCTTGATCCTGATGAAATGAACGTGGATCTTGCCAGGGAACTGCTTAAGCTGGAACCTTTTGGCGAGGGTAATCCTGCGCCGAAATTCCTTGTTGAGAACGTTGTGCTCTCCAATGTTCAGTACATGGGAGACAGCGGACAGCATGCCAGATTTACCATTGGCAGAGGCGGGGTCTGGGCAAACGGAGTCATGTTCAGAACGGCAGGTGAGATGTCAGATCTTCTGGAATCGGGAAAACCTCTCAGCATGACAGGAAGCCTGAATTACCAGGTCTGGAGAGGAAGAGAAAAGGCACAATTCATCGTGGAGGACATACATGAGCAATAATAAAATCAGTATTTCAAAAGCTCCTTTCATTATACTTCTGATTCTTGCGTTTATCGTAGGCGGTGCGTTTTCCGCATTTATTTTCATGCCTAGGGGAGAAGGAGACATTCTGTCACAGGTTAATCAGAGCAAGCTTGAAGAGATAGACAGGGAAATCAGCAGCCAGTACTATCAGGACTACAAAAAGGAAGACCTGATAGAAGGTATATACAAGGGCTATGTGGAGGGGCTTGGCGATCCGTATTCCGCATACATGACCAAGAAGGAATTTAGCGACTGGAAGCAGGTTAATTCCGGCGAATACGGTGGCATTGGTGTTACCTTCACAACAGACAAGAACGGTAATTACCTGGTACTTTCAGTTACAGAGGATTCCCCTGCGGACAAGGCGGGAATCAAATCCGGAGACTACATCCTCAAGGCCAACGGCAAAACCTACGATGACAGTGAAATCCTGGCTACCCACCTTAGAGGCGAGGCAGGCACAGATGTTGATGTTACGTATGTCAGAAAGGGCAAGATAAAAGAAGTAACTATTACAAGAGCTATCATTGAGAGCAAATCCGTAAAGTATGAGATGAAGGGTGACGACATAGGATACATTCAGATAGATTCCTTCATCGAGACAACCGCAGATGATTTTGCAGATGCACTTGAGTCAATAGAGAAGAAGGGTGCCAAGGGTCTGGTTCTTGATCTCAGAGATAACGGAGGCGGACTGGTTGACCAGAGCGTTGAGATAGCCGATTACTTCCTTGATGAAGGTGTGGTCTGCTACGTTGAGGATAAGAATGGAACAACAGATACGTATACCGCTCACAACGGCAAAACCGATCTGAAGACGGTGGTTCTGGTAGACGGTGAAAGTGCCAGTGCATCCGAGATACTGGCGGGAGCCATGAAGGACAACGGCTATGAAATAGTGGGCGAAACCACATTCGGCAAGGGCATTATTCAGGCAACAGCGAAGCTGGGTGACGGTTCAGCACTTAAGCTTACAATCCTGAGATACCTGTCGCCGGACAAACACGAGATACATGAAAAGGGCATTAAGCCAACAGTTAAAGTATTTGATGATGAGGATACGGAGGCCGACGAACAGCTGGAAAAAGCCATTAAACTCCTTGAAAAATAAAGATATTTTCGCACATTAAAGTGATGTTGACTTTACATCGTGAAA
>R21__coassemble_1597_pt1 | contig 14956 bp, 16 predicted proteins | sample R21__metabat2_low_PE_034 | metagenome-assembled genome bin R21 | reverse complement strand
TAAAAAAAGAGCTGTGCATTAGCACTTATTTTGTGCTAATGCAACAGCTCCTTTTACTGTTATTTTAGTATCTGGTCTATTATGAGGCTTCCCTCTCTCGCCTTTACCTCCGCCATTGCGCCGCATATTATCGGCATCATCGGCGGCAGATGACCTATGTCCGCATCGTAGATTATCGGCACGTTGTACTTGCCGAGCACTCGCTCCACGGCGCCTCTGTTATCAAGGCCCATGTCGTCAGCCCCGTAAACGTAAGGCCGTCCGAACATGAAACCCTTTGCATTTGCAAACCATCCGGCGCTGTCTAGCTGCCACAGAGCTCTGCATATCTGCAGCGGTCTGAGTTCACATGCTTCCAGGAACCAGATAACTCCGTCGCCTTTATATCTTTCGTTGAATTCTCTGACCTTGTCATATTCCGTACCGCAGAGAACCTGAAGGACATCCAGACATCCTCCAAGCAGTCGCCCGCTCATCGCAATCTGTCCGTCACTATCTCCGGATAGATACATGCTGAACGGCTCCGTCACATTGTACGGCGTGCACGGGTCCGAATCCTCATCCGGTTCTTCACTTTCCCATGCTTCGTAATTATGAACCTGAAGCTGTTCACCCCTTAAAAGGTTCAGTGCATCGCTGATACTTTCGTGCCATGGGTTTTGCCCGAAGGTTGCAGCATTTATCCCATAGACCGCAGCGGTGTCGCACAACGTCGGAAGAGTAAACGTCAGGTTCGTATTATCCGAATAGCCCATGAACCATTTGGCAGGCGACTTCGCTATTGCCTCGAATTCTACATATGGCAGATCCTCGCACATGGTTTCTCCACCACCGCAGGATATTATTACATCGCTCTTATCGGAGCAGAAAAAGTCGTTGATTTCCGCACCGCACTTCTCGGGAGTGTTGCTCTTACCAACACCTGCATCGGCAAAGCAGTTTGGGCCCAGAACGCAACTGTAGCCCAGTTCTTTGAACTTTTCCAGGGCTGCCTCAAAGCAGGTTTTGTACGGTTCTGTAGCGCACCCAAACGAAGGAGCAATAAAACCTATTCTCCCGTTATCTTTTAAAAATTCAGGATATCTCATAATTGAATACAAACCTTTCCTTTACAGGAGTCCCTTTTCCTGCAGAAGTTCCTTCATGTACTCGGCATATAACGCGCATATCTCTGCAGCAGGGCCCTTCATCTCCTTGGTCAGACTAAGAGTTGCTGCCGACTTTGCAATGTTGTAGATGGTATTATGGGATGGAATCGCTGTCAGGGCCAGTGTCTTGGCACCTTCCTTGTTCTGTGCAACGCTGAAGATTACCTTGTTCTTTCTTGGATATGCGATAACCAGCATGTTTGGTGTTGCAGGCAGCATCAGGAACTCCTCAATTGACATTGGCTGTGGCTTGCCCCTTGTAAATTCAGGTTGCTCCGTAGTGTCCCAGTTCTCCTTCATGAACTGTTCCATCTCATCAAGAGTCCATGTGAAATTTACATCTATTACTTCTCTTCCTTTGATTTTCATTTTGTCCACCTCCTGATTGTATTATACAACCTCTTTTTACTGTTTGATACCTTTATCTGAGTAAAGTATGATGTGAGCATGAACCGAAGGAGGTTTCTCATGAAGAGAAAACTTTTAGTTACTGTGATGGCAGCCATTATGGCTTTGACCTTCACAGCGGTTCCCGGTTTTGCATGTACCGGAATATATGTTGGAAGTGACGTGAGCACGGACGGCACTTCCGACCCAAGCGGCGTGCCTGTGGACTTCGACACAGAGAAATACCCTTACTACGCTTTTAAGGAGCTGACGACACACTGCCTGACGGACCCGGAAGCTTACGGCAAGCCGGTACCTCGGGTTTCAGGATGTACAGAAAAGGCGCCGAAGAATGTCCAGCGCCTTTTAGCGGGTTTAATAATATTGATTAATCGGCGAAGAGCGGAGTAGAGAGGTATCTGTCGCCGGTATCAGGCAGTAGAACCACAATCGTTTTTCCTGCGTTTTCAGGTCTCTTTGCCAGCTCAATTGCCGCCCATGTAGCAGCGCCGGAGGAGATACCGACAAGAACACCTTCCTTGCGCCCAATCAGCTTGCCGGTTGCGAAAGCATCTTCATTGACTACTGTGATGATTTCATCATAGATTCCGGTATTCAATACATCGGGAACAAAGCCTGCACCGATACCTTGAATCTTATGTGCACCTGCTACTCCGGTGGACAATACCGCAGATGTTGCAGGCTCTACTGCGACGATCTTGACATCGGGATTCTGAGACTTCAGATATTCGCCTACACCTGTAACAGTACCTCCGGTGCCAACACCTGCAACAAAGATATCGACCTTTCCATCGGTATCTGCCCAGATTTCGGGGCCGGTGGTAGTGTAATGAGCCTTGGGGTTTGCAGGGTTAACAAACTGACCGGGGATGAAGCTGTTCTCAATTTCCTTTGCAAGCTCTTCGGCCTTTGCGATTGCACCCTTCATACCCTTTGCGCCTTCGGTGAGAACGATCTCCGCACCGTATGCCTTGATGAGCTGACGACGCTCCACGCTCATGGTATCGGGCATGGTGATAATCAGACGGTATCCCCTTGCTGCAGCTACAGAAGCAAGACCGATGCCGGTGTTGCCGGAGGTGGGCTCGATGAGAGTTGCACCGGGCTTCAGGGCACCGCTTGCCTCGGCATCGTCAATGATTGCCTTTGCTATACGGTCTTTTACAGAGCCGGCGGGATTAAAGTATTCCAACTTTGCGAGAACTGTTGCCTTGAGGTCATTTTCCTTTTCAATATGAGAAAGCTCAAGAAGAGGAGTCTTTCCAATAAGCTGATCAGCAGAAGTATAAATATTAGACATAAGAGATAATTCCTTTCTGGATTATAATAATTGTTTTTACGATAAAAGTTGTTTTTGCATCTATCAATATCGAAAGTCAGGAAAATATACTTTCATTTATGTTTCCTTACACTGCAACAAAAGCCTGTTCCAGATCGTTAATAATATCATCAATATGCTCAGTGCCGATGGAGAGACGGATGGTACTGCGGGAAATACTTCTCATACAGGGCATGGTCCGGATGCTCGGGCAGGGAAGGATGGCTGACCTTTGTTACCTTGGGGTGCTTTGCAAGATAGTCAACGACTTTCTTTGCATTTTCTGCGTGACGCTCCAGACGGAGACTGAGCGTTTCAATATAGATAGCCTTGGTGTTGTCCTGAATAGCACCCTCGACCTCGTCAAGATTATGTGCATCCACAAAGGTGGACTCAATGCCGTAAAGCGGAAGCGTGTGTGCCAGTAGGTTGCTGGTTCCACCATAGATGTTGCCCGCATCTGCCAGTCCGAATCGATCGGCGGCATGCTGAGAATTGTGGAAGACATAAGAGGTGGTTGCATAGATAGGAACTGCACGTGCATCGGAAGCGGGATCAGGCTGCTCCTGACCTACATGAAGTTGAAGTGTTTCAAATTTATATTTACTCATGAGAACATCTCCTTTCTTTTCCTTGAAATTTTAAAGTGCACCACACATCTCACAATCATGATTCGCAGGAAATTCAGTCGGATCGTAGGAAATTCCATTTTTATCATAGTAATCCTTCACTGCCAACTTGATTGCTTCTTCCGCCAACACAGAACAATGTAGTTTATGTGCTGGAAGTCCATCCAGAGCTTCAGTGACAGCTTTGTTTGTCAGTTTGAGAGCTTCCTTGAGAGGCTGTCCAATGATCAGTTCTGTCGCCATGGAGCTTGAAGCAATAGCACTTCCGCATCCAAAAGTTTCAAATTTCACGTCTGTTATTCGTTCATCCTCTATCTTCAGATAGATCTTCATAATATCGCCGCAGACAGGATTGCCTACTTCCCCGATACCGTCTGCATTTTCTATCGTTCCTACATTTCGTGGATTACGGAAATGGTCCATCACTTTTTCACTGTATAACGCCATAATACTACTCCTCTTTTAATTTACTGAAACTGCTTAAATACATGTGAACGCTTCCCTGTTACCAGATCCCGCCAAAAAGGGGACATGTTTCTGAGGCGTTCAACAACACTTTTTACTGATTGAATCAGGTAGTCGATTTCTTCCTCGGTGATTTCTCCATCAAGACTAAGACGAAGGGATCCATGTGCTACTTCGTGCGGTCTTCCAATGGCTAAAAGCACATGACTGGGATCCAATGAACCGGATGTACAAGCGGAACCTGAGGATGCCTGGATACCCATATCATCCAATAGCAGCAGGAGTGATTCTCCTTCAATACCCTCAAAGCAAAAATTTACGGTTCCGGGTAGTCTGCGTACAGGGTCTCCGTTTAATTCAGAATATTCAATTTGGCGAAGTCCCTGAATCAGACGATCTCGCAATGGAATCAAACGTTTTCCATAGGTGTCCAGATTTGCGGCAGCTTCTTCAAGAGCCACAGCCATACCAACAATTCCCGGTACATTTTCTGTTCCTGCCCGCTTACCTCTTTCCTGAGCACCTCCTTCAATCAGATTTGTAAGAGGAATTCCTTTTCTGGCATAAAGGATTCCAACTCCTTTAGGTCCATGGAACTTATGCGCGGAGAGAGACAGCATGTCGATATGATCCTTCGTAACATCCACCGGAATATGGCCGATTGCCTGTACAGCATCGGTATGAAACAACACTCCACGTTCTCTGCATAGCTTACCAATCTCTGCAATTGGCTGAATAGTTCCGATTTCATTGTTTGCATACATAATGGTCACTAAGGCTGTGTCTTCGCGAATTGCAGATGAAACCTGTTCAGCGGTTACAACACCATCATGATGAACATCCAGAAGTGTAATTTCGAAGCCTTCTTTTTCAAGTGTCTTTAAGGTATGTAAAACAGCGTGATGTTCAAAAGCTGTTGAGATAATATGCTTTTTTCCTTTTCTGGCACCCAGATAAGCGGCTGTTCTAATCGCTTGGTTATCTGCTTCGCTTCCCCCGGATGTAAAGTAAATTTCTTTCGGATTACAATTTAGAACCTGAGCAATCTGTTCTCTCGCATTTTCCAACACCGTTTTTGCATCCTGCCCAATCCCGTATAGACTTGACGGATTTCCATAACAATTCTCCATACACTTGATCATTGCTTGTATAGCAGTACAACTCATTTTTGTTGTAGCTGCATTATCGGCATATATATTCATTGTGAACTCCCCCTATATTCCTATTCGAATAATAGGATTATATCTCCTTAAATCCTATCTTGTCAATAGGATTTAAGGAGATTGCATTGAAATCCTATTTCCCCTGCGGTATAATAGGATTATGATAATAAAGGAGGATTGTGATATGATTTCAACCAAAGGAAGGTATGCCTTAAGAGTGGTGCTTGATCTGGCAGAACATAATAGTGGCGAGTATGTGCCACTAAGTGAAATATCAACTCGTCAGGAAATTTCGATGAAATATCTTGAGATCATCGTAAAATCATTGGTGCAGGGGAAACTTTTGGAGGGCCAGAGAGGAAAAGGTGGCGGTTATCGACTGACACGACCCCTGAACGAATACTTGATCGGGGAAATACTTGAATTAACGGAAGGTACATTGGCAACAGTTGCCTGTCTGAATAATGGTGCAAATATCTGTCCGCGAGAAGAAAAGTGTAAAACACTGGTTATGTGGAAAAAATACGATTCAATGGTTCATGATTTCTTTTATAACATCACCATTGAAGATCTTATGAATGGGAAACTGTAAATATTGTATGCATTGCTTTTTTGAGGCGATTCGGAAATATTATAGAAAATATTGGAACACATGGAACAGCAAGTGAAAAGGCGTGATCAAAGCCACGCCTTCCCATCTTTTTCAATTCTTAAACATTTACTGTTTTACGACGCCCCGTACTTCGGGGCCTTAATTATTTCTTTTCAGTTTTAGCCAACTACCAGTGACGGTGCGGAGTACACTCTTGATTTCATTTCAGCATCGAGCTCATAGAGTGACTTGCTGTCGGCACCAAACAGTTCAAACTTGGTAACGTTATCATCAGCATTGTCCTCTTCTTCAGCCTGTTCCTTAACAAACCAGTCGAGGAACTGCATTGTTCTGAAATCCTTTGCCTTGAATGCCTCAGCATAGATGTCATTAATCAGACCTGTAACAACTCTCTCGTGGGCTGCGCCTTCCTTCAGCGGATCTATGAAGTTCTTAAGCTTCTTGTCAGGCTTGTCGATTGCTTCCAGAGTAATTGCTTCACCCTGCTGCTGCAGATACTGAATGAACAGCATTGCATGGTCTCTCTCCTCCTGCGCCTGAATCATGTACCAGTTGGCATAGCCGTCAAGGCCTGCATCCTTATAGAAATTTGAGAAATCCAGATACAGATAAGCTGAATAGAATTCTGCATTTACCTGATTGTTAAGTAACTCTTTTACCTTTTTATTTAACATAGTTATTCCTCCTCTTTTATTCTTCTTGTTGATGAAGCAATTGTATCAATCTTGTTGATGAAGCAATTATATCAATCTTGACTTTTTTTGTCAAGATACATTATGCTCCGTAAACATAGTACATGTTCTTCAGTTTATACTCTTCGTCCTCTGCAATTCCCAGCAGTCTGAACCCGTGTCTCTCGTAGAATGACATCTGTCTTTCACCATTTGTGAACAACATTATCGGAAGTCCCTCTTCGTCCGCATATGCACAGAGTTTATCCAGAATCTGTCCTCCAAGACCTTTATCCTGCTTGCTGTCACGCACAGCCAGGAAGTCCACATAGATGTGAGGATACGGTGTTCCTTCAATGCTGTTTTCCAGCTCCTCCAATCTGTCAAAAAACCTGTCCCACTGTTCCCTTTTCTCAGGAGTAAGTTTGTTCATCGCAGCCTCATACTGAGGGCTGTAGCATCCGGCTTTCTGCGCCAGATCATCCTCATAGTCCAGGTAGTCCGAGTGAAGTATGCCAACAGCGGCATCCAGGTTTTCATCCAGTGTGTAAAACCTGCCGTAGCACATGTCGAACCTGGAGTAAAACTGAATTACCGCCTCGATGGCTGCCGTTCTGTCCTCCCTGTCCGGAAATGCCTCGCAGAGTTTAGGATATTCGTAGAATGCCCCTTTTAGCATTTCTACAAGTTCCGGATATTCCTCCGGGGTCACCCGGTGTAGATTTTTTATTTCAAATACTGTGCTGTCAGTTTCAGTCATTGCCTTTCTCTCCCGATATTTCACTAAATTTGAGGCCGGCATCTGCCGGCCTCCATATCATATTTATCTGTTTTACGGCTTCGCATCAGCGAAGCATGTCCTTTAGTACGATGTTTCCAGAATTCCGTAGTCGCCGTCCTTACGCTTGTAAGCAACATTTACTGAATCAGTCTCCATGTTCAGATAAACGAAGAATTCATGGTTCAGCATTTCCATCTGCATGATTGCTTCGTCAGCAGTCATAGGCTCCAGCTGGAACTTCTTGGTTCTAACAACCTTGATTTCTTCCATCTCTTCCTCGTATTCAGGAAGTTCTTCGAATCCGAAATCCTTCTGACCCTTGTACTTCTTCTGCAGTTTGGTCTTGAATCTGCTCATCTGGTTTGAGAGCTTCTCAACACACCTGTCAACGCAATCGTACGGATCGTCAGCCTTTACCTCGGCTCTGAAGATGTTGCCCTTGGTCTTGATCGTCGCCTCAACCTTGTAGCCTGCCTTCTCCTTTACAGCCATTACATTGCCTGTAATCTCATCTGAGAAGTACTTGTCCAGCTTCCGGAACTTCTTCTCGATGGTTTCCTTGAGCTTGTCGCTCGGAGTATAGTTCTTGCCTGTTATGATTGTTTTCATATCGCAACCTCCTTTGTGGCTTTTTAATATTTTAACATCCTAAAGCGCTCATAACAACATCATATGGTATATAAACATAAAAAATGCACTCCATATATGGTTCAGCTGACCTGGTCTTTGCCCCCACACTCGCCTTTACCGGATTTTCCGAGGACTTACTTCTAAACTACGCCATGATCGCCGGCTACTCTTCTTCACCGGTTTACGTGGGACCCTTCGCCCGTAGCTGGCATGGCCTTTCAACCACAGACCCGAACCATATATGCAGTGCATTTTATCGTACACCCGACGGTTTCCTGTTGCCTCCGCTGGCGAGACTAAGCATGAAGACGGACTTGGCACCCGCTTCAAGCAAAGCCCTGCTGCACGCATCGGCTGTTGCACCTGTTGTATAAATATCGTCAATCAGCAATACATTTTTGCCGATGATTCTGCTTTCTGTTCCCTCTGCTACCAGAAACGCACCCTCCAATGCCAGAGCTCTTTCCGCCGGACTCAGACTCCTGAGCATGATGGTTTTTTTCGCACGATACAAAACCCCGGCTTCAAGAATCGGCGCACCGGGTTTTGCATATTCCTCCCAGCGCTCCGCCATTCTCCGCGCCATCATCAGCGTCTGGTTGTAACCGCGCTTTCGCATTCTGTCGCGGCTCAGCGGCACAGGTATTATAACATCAATCTGCAGACCTGTGTCTATTTCCGGTCGCATTCTGTCAAACAGAATGTCGCCCAGATGCCTGCCCAGGTAGCTCTTCTCATGGTACTTGAAATCCATCATGATTTCGCGCTCCATAAGTCCATATGTCATGCAGCTGTAACCCCTGGTGAAGTAATGGTTTCGCTCCATGCAGTCGTAGCACAGTCTGCCTGCCGGCCCTGCGCTGCCGCCGTGATACTCCTCATTCAAAGCCTTGCCGCACTTGGCACAGGTGCCCGGACTTCCATCCTCTCTCGGTTCCCCGGTTATCCAGTGAATCTTTCTGACGCAGTCATCGCACAGTGAATACGGCCTGCTGGCGTCAATCAGCGCTCCGCAGGATATGCAGTATATGCCGGACGGAAACACAGCCTCGTCCAATGTCCTCATTAATTCTCCAATCATCTTTCTCTCCCAATGTTCCCAGGGGGACGGTTCCGGTGGGAACTTTTTCTAGATATTTACAGTCAGCAGTGCTGCCAGCCTCCGCCCCAGGCCGGAATAGCGCATGCGGATGCGGTCGTTGTCGACCATTGCGCGCATCCTGTCCTCGGAACCGACCATTACGACAATCTGCTTGCCCCTTGTAACCCCTGTGTAGAGCAGATTGCGTGTTGCCAGCACCGGCGGGAACCAGCTCATCGGCATGACCACAATCGGGAATTCGCTTCCCTGACTTTTGTGGACTGTCACGGCATATGCCAGTTCCAGTTCGTCAAGCTGCGTGTAGTTGTATGTCACGTGTCTGGTGTCGTCAAAGACAACAGTCACCTCGTTGAACTCGGTATCGATGTGCTGAACGAATCCCACGTCGCCGTTAAACACACCTTCGCCGTCGGAAAAGTCGCTGCTGTCCTTCCACTTCATTTCGTAGTTGTTGCGAATCTGCATGACCTTGTCCCCTTCACGAAAGACGCGATCGCCAAACCTCTTTTCCACCTTGTCCGGCGAAGGAGGATTCAGCACCTGCTGCAGATCGGCATTCATTGAAATGCATCCAAGCATTCCCTTTCGCACCGGCGTCAGAACCTGAATGTCCCGAACGGGATTCAGTCCGCCCGGCACCAGATCCCTGTAGTACTCCGGAAGCCTCGTCAGGCACAGCTCCTTTATGGTCTCAAGCATGTCCCGTTCATTCTGCCTTCTCATCAGGAAGAAATCCTTCTCCTTGGCATTGCAGTCCGGATACTCGCCGTGATTGATCCGGTGTGCGTTCACGACAATCATGGACTCCTTGGCCTGGCGGAAAATCTCCGTCAGCTGCGTGCAGTAAATGTACTCGCTGTCGATGATATCCCGCAGCACGTTCCCTGCTCCCACAGACGGCAGCTGATCACTGTCACCCACTATTATCAGTCGTGTGCCCGGCCTGATTGCATTCGTCAGTCCCCGCATGAGAAGCAGGTCGATCATCGATGCCTCGTCGATTACGACGGCGTCATACTCCAGCGGGTTTTCCTCGTTGCGCCCGAATCTCATGTAGCCGCCGGCATCGTTCGCCTCCCAGGAATCTCCCAGTGAACTTTCCGATGCAAAGCCCGCTTCCCCGCTTTCGAAGAACGAGTACTCCAGAAGTCTGTGTATCGTTGATGCCTCGTGACCGCTGGTCTCGGTAATGCGCTTGGCCGCACGCCCTGTCGGTGCTGCGATGGCGGTCTTGAAACCGCTGTCCTCAAGTATGTTAATTATTGCGTTTATTATTGTTGTTTTTCCTGTTCCGGGTCCGCCGGTTATTACGCTTACGCCGGTACCCAGGCAGCTTGTTACGGCTCTCTTCTGCTGTTCGCTCAGCGCGATTCCGGTAGATGCTTCCGTTCTCTGAATCAGACTTTCCACCGGGCCGTTAATCGGCTTCAGCTGCGCCTCGTTGATCTGCCTCAGATTCCTGCAGACGATCTGCTCGGCCATGTAATAGCCCATGAGATAAACAACTCTCTGGCCGTCGAAGACGTCAGGCTGAACGTCACCTGCAAAAGCCATCGCCTCCAGGTTTTGCCTGATTATCTCGATTGGCTGATCCAGCAGTTCCGCCGCTCTTTCGCAGAGCTCCGTCTCCGGCAGATACGTGCTTCCCTCTGAAGCGAAATACGCCAGCGTATATCTGACTCCACTCTGAATGCGGAACTCGTCGTCCTTTTCAATGCCGACTTTCTCGGCTATGGAATCCGCCTTTCTGAATCCGATTCCGTGAACGTCATTGATCAGGCAATACGGGTTTTGCTCCACAACATCAACAGTGTCTGCACCGTATGCCTGGTAAAGTTTCAGCGTATATGTAGCACTTATGCCGTACTTCTGCAGATGCAGCGAGACGTTGGCGAACTCTCTGTGAGCTGCAAAAGCCTCTGCCACCCTGGCTGCCGTCTTCTCCCCGATGCCCGGCACGTTCGTCAGCAGGCCGGGGGTTTTCTCTATTACGTTCAGCGTTTCCGCACCGAAGTGGTTTACTATCGCCGTTGCTGTCTTGGGGCCGACACCCTTCAGTACGCCGGATGACAGGAAGTCACGAATGCCTTCCTTCGTGGACGGCATTACTTCCTCATAATGCTTAACGGCAAACTGCTCCCCGTAGGTGGCGTGCTCCACGAACTCGCCGGTAAGCCTGTAACTTTGCCCCACGTTAACAAGAGGCAGGTTGCCCACGATTGTGAACTCCTCCGCCTCAGTTTCAAAAACGGCTACAGTGTAGCCGTTTTCGCTGTTATGAAAAATCATCTCTACAATTGATCCCGTATACTCTTCAAGCATTTATATCCCCTTCTATCTGAGCCACGAAACATCCCTTAATGCAGCTCTCAGTTTATTCTTGCTGAATGCTCTCGCATACTTCAGCAGCTGATCCCTTTCGTTCTTCTCAGGCTTCTGATGAACCACATCCATTACCATTCCGAGAAGCTTGTGTGCCTTTTCCCAGTCATTTGTGATTCCTGCTTCAATGATATCGTCCTCGTCGATTCTCAGATCCTCGAGGAATATCGGTTGACGCTGGCTCAGAACCAGCTTTAGCACTTCGTCTCTGCCTATGTTCTTCTGATTGGAGTAGCCGAAAACGATAACCTGTGCCTTTGCCAGTTTGTCCATGAAGTTGTACTCATCCCATCCGCATCTGTAGATGAACTTTTTCAGATTCGTGTCGTCGCCTGCGAAGTAAAGCTTCGGCAGATACTCCTTGGCATCCAGCAGGAACTTGAGATCCATCTCTTCGTGAGGCAGATACGATACAGCCTTCTTATAGTGGCGGTCGAAGCACAGATAGAATATCGCAAGCCTTCTAAGTGCGATGTGCTTAAGCTTGTCGATGTTCTCACATGCCTGTTCGTATTCCTTGGTCTCTCTCTTGTCTGATGACGGCCCTTCATCACCGATAAATGCGGTAATGAGTCCCAGGCCCTTAATCATTCTCATGACCTTTCCGCCGTGATCTCCGTTAAGAGCTTCCATGAACTCGTAAAGCAGTTCCTCCTTGTCGGCCTTCTTGAGAAGTCCGGCCTGCTGGTTCATTGCATTGTAAATATCCTTGCTCAGGTCGAAACCGTAAAGTCCAACGTACTTCAGCGCCTTCATCATCTTTATAGGGTCCTTGCCGAACATCTTCTTAGGATCCTTGGTTGTTCTCAGGAGCCTTCTCTTAATGTCGTTCTTGCCATCCCAAGGATCGACGAGTGCTTTCTCGCTATGGTCCGCTATTGCTTCACATGTAAAATCATACACGTTAAGCTGTTCTTCCATTTCTCCCTGCAGAGTAACAACGTCTGCAATTACTCCGTCATATCTGTCCGGAACATTTACATCATCGCTGATTACCTCTTCCGAGTAATCCAGTCTGGTTGTTCTGCTGCCGAGCACCTCTCCCTCAGGGAACAGTTCTCTGACCTTGTCCTGCGGACATTCAGTATAGAGGTCCCATTCCAGAGATTCGCGTCCTGTCAGGCCGTCGGTTACGCACTGGCCTGCACAGTATGTTTCAAAACCTGCGCTCTCCAGAGTCTTAATGATTGTGTTTATTTCTTTTGGTTTCTTTATCATGTTTCTTCCCCGTAATTTATTTCTTATTCATCCTTTGGACGATAAATTGCTCTGTTGTCCAGCGTCCATACACGGTCGCTGAATTCTCCCGGTTCTGTCTTTTCAACAGCATCCTGCATATCATACATCTTCGCGTCAATCATGTCCAGATAATGCAGCATTTCCGCTTCAGGAAACAGCGGTTTCGTCGGGCTTCCCCACTCCGGTTCGTAGTGATGTGACAGCATCATGTGCTCCAGCATCACTGCCTTTTCCTCCGGGATTCCCAGCTCGCGGCAGATTTTGTCGAGTTCTCTTACTCCGAGCACCAGATGCCCGAGCATCTTTCCTTCAAACGAGTAGCCCGGTGAAATGCCCAGCTCATTTGACTCAATCTCATTAAGCTTTTCCATGTCATGGAGGACAACTCCCGCCATGAGAAGTTCTCTGTTCAGATTGGTGTAAACCTCAACGACTCTCTCGGCTGTCATCAGCATGCGCTTTACATGATAGAGCAGTCCCGCCATGTGAGCATGATGGTTTTTAGAGGCTGCCGGATAGTACATGAGCTTGTCCCTGTTGTCCTCCAGCACCTTCGTGCAAAGCCTTTGCAGATCCTTGTCTGCGAAGCTCTGTGCTCTGCCGTAGATGTAGGCATACATGTCCTCGGCCTTTTCCGGAGCCGTTCTGATGAAGTCAGCCATGTCCAGATTGTCCTCTGCACCGGTGAGGCGGATTTTGCTGATCCTTAACTGCTTCATGCCGTTCCACTCGGTAACAATGGCGCGAACCTTGACTACGATGCCTTCCTTTACTCTCTGCAGGCCTTCGACTTCCTCATCAGCAACATCCCACTTCTTGCCGTTGATTTCACCTGTCTTGTCGCCAAGGAGCAGGTCAAGGTAGGTTTTTTTATTTGAGCCAACCTTGAGCGCAACGCTCTTCACCATGAAGTAAGATGTAATCTCTTCATTTGTCTTTAATTCACTGATGTAATCCTTCATTTCTTTCCTTATTGCCTATTTATTCATGTCGTCGCTCAATGACTTGCCGGCATTCTCTGCCTTGGCAGGTGCCAGAGTCAAACCGACAACTCCCGCAAGAATCAGTACGCCGCACACGTAGTGGAACCAGTAAAGCGGCTCGCCCAGAATGAGTGCTCCGGCTATTACGGAAACCAGTGTGGATGCACTGTTGAATACTGTTGACTGGATTATCTCCAGGTGTGCCAGCATGTAAGCCATGCACTGTGCAGAAAGCAGTATGCAGAATATTCCCAGGAACGATACCCAGACGATAAAATCCGGATGATGCAAAGGCTCCAGGAACTCTCCCATTGTTCCCGTAACTATTGCCCGTATTACACCTGCTGCTATGAACACGAAGGAACCGCCTACTGCGATTGCCTTTGTAATTTCAATCGGCTGGAATACTCCTCTTACGTATCTGGCCGATACATTCTGACAACCCATGAATATTGTGCTGATTGTTATGAGTATCAGGCCCTTGCCGTTCAGCTCAATGTTCGTGGCGTTCATCAGTATGAGCATAATCAGTGCTGCCACCGTCACAATTACGAAGAAGTACTGAAGCGGCGTGGACTTCTCACCAAGTACAATTCTACCCAGAATCTTGGCGAAGATCGGTACCATCGCATATACCAGTGCACCTTCGATTGAAGTGCAGTAGAACATGGCGAAAATCTGGAATATCATGAACAGAATGTAGAACGCTGCTGTCTGATACAGCTTGATCCTCGGTCTGCCCGGAATTGGCTCCGGAGCATTGCCCATTGCTTTTGTCACTATTGTCCAGATTGCCACACCGATAAGTGCAGCCACATACCTGTATGTAAGGATGGTCAGAGTGTCGCCGTAAGGCACGCACTGCTTGATTCCGAAAAACGAGAATCCAATGGACAGCGTAAAGGATGCTGCCACTGAATATATCAGTATTTTACTTGTCCCGTCTTCGGCCCTTGTGCTCATTATTTCCTACCTTTCAACCATATTATTTTACCATATTGAGTCTGTCATGTTCAAGACGCAGGGAAATTGGTTCGTGGCGAGGCGCAAGGGCTTTTTAGCGCGGAGCGTACACGCAGTACGCGAGCACTAAAAAGCCCGTAGCAACAAAGCCACGGGCTAATTTAACAAGTCTTGCTATTCGATAACCTCAGTTACAACACCTGATCCTACTGTTCTTCCGCCTTCTCTGATAGCGAATCTCAGTCCTTCTTCGATAGCGATCGGAGTGATCAGTGTGATTGTCATTGTGATGTTATCTCCAGGCATGCACATTTCTGTTCCTTCTGGGAGCATCAGGTCGCCTGTTACGTCAGTTGTTCTGAAATAGAACTGCGGTCTGTATCCATTGAAGAATGGAGTATGTCTGCCGCCTTCTTCCTTCTTCAGTACGTATACTTCGCCCTTGAACTTTGTGTGTGGGT
>R21__coassemble_1524_pt1 | contig 15379 bp, 15 predicted proteins | sample R21__metabat2_low_PE_034 | metagenome-assembled genome bin R21 | reverse complement strand
ATTGCAAGGTGTGTTATAATTATTGTCAAGAATTACAGGCATAAAGAGGGAGTAAAACACTATGAACGGAGCTGCAAACGTAAAGACAAGAAGCATTCCTTTCGCTATTGTTTTTTCAATATTAACGTTTGGAATCTACATGCTTTACTGGCTGTACAAGCTGGCAAAGGAAATATCAATTGTAACCGGCAGGGACGACGATGTGAGTCCGGGGCTGGTTCTTGTTTTCACGATAATTACATTTGGAATCTACGGAGTGTACTGGGCATATAAGCAGGGCATGAAGTTCAAGGAGTATTCGCATGATCACGACAGGACGGATGCCGATGACTGCCCGACGCTTTATCTGGTGCTTTTCATCGCAAACTACCTGGTTGGTTTTACAACGCTCGTAGGATATGCGATCATGCAGGACCGCATGAACAACATCATCAGAGATGAGAGAGGCGAAGCAAGTTCATTCAATACGGTTTACAGATACGCACAACCTGACGAAGTAAACATCGTAGCCAGAGAGGTTAAGGAATACGACGACGTTACAATAGACGACGAAGACGAAGAATAGGAAGGGAGACGACATGGCATTTTTCTTTGATGAACCATCAAGAACGTTCAATGAGTACCTGCTGGTACCGGGATACTCCTCGGAGGACTGCAGGGTTGAGAATGTGTCGCTTAAGACACCGATAGTTAAGTTCCGCAAAGGCGAAGAACCGTCGCTTGCCATGAACATCCCGATGACATCTGCAATCATGCAGGCTGTCTCCGGAGAGAAGCTGGCGGTTGCGCTGGCCAAGGAGGGCGGCATTTCATTTATCTTCGTATCACAGCCGATTGAAAGTCAGGCTGAAATGGTACGAAAGGTCAAGGAAACAAAAGCGGGTTTTGTAAGAAGCAACACGAACATCAGACCGGATCAGACGCTGAAGGAACTGCTGGAGCTCAAGGCGAGAACGGGACATTCCACAACGGCCGTAACCGAAGACGGAACTGCTGAAGGCAAAATGGTTGGCATGGTAACAAGCCGTGACTACCGTATCAGCAGGATGTCGCCGGACACAAAAGTCAGCGAATTCATGACGCCGTTCGAGGACCTGATTTACGCAGAGGAAGGAATCACGCTGAGCGAAGCAAACGACATGCTGTGGGACCACAAGCTGAACCAGCTGCCGGTTATTGACAAAAACCAGAGACTCGCGTACTTCGTATTCCGCAAGGACTACGACTCACATAAGGAATACACAGATGAACTGCTGGACGCCGACAAGAGATACGTTGTTGGCGCCGGAGTAAACACCAGGGACTACGAGGAGAGAATTCCTGCACTGGTTGAAGCAGGCGCAGACATCCTCTGCATCGACTCCTCCGAAGGTTACTCGGAATGGCAGGGCAAAACCCTCGCTTTTGTTCGCGAGAAGTACGGCGATTCCGTAAAGATAGGCGCCGGAAATGTGGTTGACAGAGAGGGCTTCAGATATCTGGCGGAAGCAGGTGCTGACTTTATCAAGATCGGCATCGGCGGCGGATCAATCTGCATCACACGTGAGCAGAAGGGCATCGGCCGCGGACAGGCTTCAGCGGTAATCGAAGTTGCAAAGGCCAGAGACGAGTATTTCGAAGAAACCGGAATTTACATTCCGATCTGTTCCGACGGTGGAATCGTATATGACTATCACATGACGCTGGCACTGGCAATGGGTGCGGACTTCCTCATGCTGGGAAGATACTTCTCCAGATTTGACGAGTCTCCGACAAACAAGCTGGTTGTCAACGGAGCATACGTTAAGGAGTACTGGGGAGAGGGCTCTGCAAGAGCGCGCAACTGGCAGAGATACGACCTGGGCGGAGACTCAGGCATGAAGTTTGAGGAAGGCGTTGACTCATACGTTCCGTACGCAGGCCCGCTCAGCGACAACGTTCGTCAGTCACTGATGAAGGTTAAGTCCACCATGTGCAACTGCGGAACCATGACGATTAAGGAGCTGCAGAAGAACGCCAAGCTCACACTGGTATCGGCAACAAGCATCGTGGAAGGCGGAGCGCACGACGTTATTCTCAAGGACTCCGCAAACAATATCATCAAGTAGGAAGACATGAGAAAAGAAAAGAAAAACTGGGCGAAGCTGTCGAAGAAGGAGAATACCATACAGGTTATCAAGTTCGCACTGTTCTCCGCATCAGCCGGAATTATCGAGGCGCTGTCCTTCGCCCTGCTTGATTTCATAACACCATGGGGAGATATATGATAAGCTGTTCGCAGACTACAAGAACATTTATCACGGTCTGAGCAAGGCCTATGAAACAGCAAACAGCAAAAGGTTTACATAAAGTGAGACAAAGGGGACTGTCCCCTTTGTCTCAAAATGGGAGAAGGCAATGAGACCATTTCTTGATGACACAGCGCAGATAGTAGGGACGAGGTTCACCTTCGGGCAGAAGCCGAAGGGACGTTCCGAAAGGGAAAAGAGAATATTCGGATTCGTTCTGGAAAAGGCGGAGAAGGTGTATGACGAAGCGCAGAAAATCGGCGGCGTCAAATTCCTGCCGGCATTTGATGCGCGACTGATGAGAATTGTCTACCTGAAGAAGTACTCGAAGAATCAGGAGGGTCCGCGCGCCGTTACCGATGACGATCTGAAGTTCGACGACACGGGACTGAAGATGACGATTCGTGAGCAGGAGCTTGCGGAACAGCTTGTGGACGCAGGGAACAGACTGGTAAAGGAAAACCTGGTTCAGGGAACGTGGGGTAATCTGAGCGTAAGAGTCGACGACGAATACATGCTGGTTACTCCGTCGGGAATCGACTACGAGAGACTTACCGCAGGGGACATGGTGAAGGTCAGAATTGAAGACGCATCATACGAAAAGGAAATGCCGGACGGATCCAGGGCGCTTAAGCCTACATCCGAGAGGGGTCTTCACGCGGAGATTTACAGACAGCGAATTGATGTGGGGGCCATAGTTCACACCCACTCAACATACAGCTCGGTCTTTGCTGCGGCACTAAAACCACTCCCTGTTGCAGATAAGACGGACAGGGAAATCTTTGGTGGTCACGTGCATGTTGCGGACTACGGTCTGCCGGGAACGAAGAAGCTTTCGTTAGCAACCGTTAAGGCACTTGGTGACAGGAACTGCGCAATAATGGCACACCACGGAAACGTGGTATGCGGCGCAGAGATTGAAGACGCGTTTGCTAACGCTGTTCGGATCGAACAAATTGCGAAAGAATATTTAGCGCAGAGGAACTATCCAGAGTAATATTGGCAGCAGCCTCAAACTGTGGCAGCCTCTGAGCTGCCATTTTTTTAATGTCGGAAACGCCTGACGACAAAGGGCGACCTTCGGTGGCCAGTTCGTGAACAGGCCGTGTCAGATGAACGATGACGCCGTTCTGTCTGAGTGCATCCAGATTGCCCGGGGTGGTGAGAATTCCTCCGCCGGTGGCGATGATTCTGCCGTGCTCGCTTCCCAGTCTGCGGGCAACTACGGCTTCTCTTCTTCTGAAACCTGCCTCGCCCTCAGACTCAAATATATCCTCTATTGTTGGCGCGTTAAGCTCAACACAATTGTCAAATTCCTCTTCTATGAAATCTGAGAGCACAACCTCATCCGTATCGGCAAAAGGCATCTTCATTACCTTGGACAGGTAACGGCCGATGGTGCTCTTGCCGCATCCCGGCATGCCAACCAGAATGATGTTGTTTTTCTCGCCTTCCAGTCTGCGGATAAGCTCTTCGTTCAGGTGAGAATATGCGCCGGGTTTTCCCATGAAAAATCCTGCCGCCGCAGTTGCCTGCGCAACAAGCATAGGCAGACCGCCGGTGCATCTAATGCCGAGTCTTTCCGCATCAAGAAGCAGTCCGGTTCTAGACGGATTGTAGATAACATCTATTACACCCGAGCATCTCGGGAAATCTTCAAGATTAATGAGCCTTTCCGGGTTGTTCGGATAAGTGCCGACCGGAGTGGTGTTGATAATAATATCCACGTACGATGAAAGGCTTACTGCATCTCTGTAGGAAACAACATCCCACTTCGAGGATTTCAGATTAACGCTGCCCGGAGTGGCCAGCTTGCGCTGTGCTGCCATCGGGTTTCTGGAGGCAATGAGAATCCTGGCTGCACCGCCGTCCTTCGCTGCGGTACAGACGGTTCTGCATGTTCCGCCGGAACCTAGAACGAGAACTCTCTTATCCTTAAAATCCAGACCTGCGCGAGTGGCCGCGTACAGGAAGCCCTCGTAATCAGTATTGTGTCCGATGAGTTCGCCGTCCTTATGATACAGAGTGTTCACGGCGCCTATTCTGGCTGCAAGAGATGAAATGCGTTTGCAGTATTTGATAACAGTCTGCTTGTATGGAATTGTAACGCTGAGTCCCTTGAATTCGTCTGCACTGATGAAGCGGTCGAGTTCGTCCGGATTCATGGCAAGAAGATCAAAGGAATACTCGCCGATTGCTTCGTGAACATCCTTGCTGTAGCTGTGCGGAAGGGAAGCGCCGAGCAGACCGTACTGAGCAGGTTTTGCCTGGACAGGCCGGGTCGCGTTCAGATTTCCTTCTGACTGAACTTCCCGGCTTGCCTTCATTATCGAGCGGTAAATGTCCTGAACAGCAGGAGCGAGTTCGGCTCCGGCCCTTGCGGAAACTCCGGAAAGAACCTGCGCTTCTCTGGCTTCGTCGAGGACAGGAAGGCCGGCCTTCTCCTTGGTTTTTCCTATTTCAGCGGATCTTGCCATTCTCTGCCTGAGCAGATCTACAATTTCCGAATCTATTCTGTTTATGTCACTGCGGCAGGCGTCAATGCCGGTGGCTTTTTCCTTAGTGAAAAACCCCTGCTCCATCATTGCATCCAGCAGTCCCAGAGCAACTGCAGACTCCACGCAAGGAAGAGCCCTGAGCGCAACACAAGGATCGTGTCTGCCGGTGGTGCTGACCTGCTCTGCCATGCCTGTTGCCAGGTTAACCGAATCCTGAACAGCTGCGATGGATGGCGTTGGCTTGAATGCCACGCGAACAACCAGCGGCATGCCGTTGCTGATGCCTCCCAGAATTCCCCCGCAGTTATTGGTTCTTGTTACTACCGTCTTGCCGTCAGGTCCGTAGTAAAACGCATCGTTGTTCTCCGAACCAAGCATGTCAGCGGCGCCAAAACCTGCGCCGAACTCCACGCCCTTTACGGCAGGAATGCCAAACAGAATCGGAGAGAGAACGCTCTCAAGGCCGTCGTACATGGAACCGCCGATTCCTGCAGGCAGACCCTCCGCCCGGCATTCGATAACAGCCCCGACGGAGTCGCCGGCGTTCTGAACCTTACGAATTATGCTTTCTATCTGATCGGGAGTCAGCTCATCTATGCCCCCGATGGAATCTATCTCTGCGCTGATGCTTATGCCGCAGCTCTCGAGGATTTGCATTGCGATTCCTCCCGCAACGCAAAGCCCAACTGTCATCCTGCCGCTGAACGGTCCGCCTCCGGCCATGTTGACCTCTTCGCCGTAGCGGAGTCTGCCGGTGTAGTCTGCGTGTCCCGGCCTCGGCACGTTGCGGAATGTGTCGTAATCCGCCGAGCGAACATCGGTATTCGGAATCTCAAACTTCAGGCTGTGTGCATCCTCAATCAGAACAGGCACATCCTGTTCCTTTCTCGGTGAAACCAGGTCGCTTCCACCCGGTGCTCTTCTGTCGAGAAAAGCCTGCAGTTCGTTCATGTCCGGACGTCCCTCCGGAAGTCTGCTCGTCAGCTCTTCGGTAAGCCCTTTTATTTCCACGTAAACAGCAGGCTCATGTGAGCCTCCGCCGATGGTTACTCTTAAGTTTTTGCCGAAGGATGATTCAAGCATTTGCTATACCTTTATCTTTTGTTCTTTGAGAGCTTCGTGAAATCCTTAAAGAAGCCCGGGTAGGATTTGCTTACCGCATCTGCGTTTCTGATGGTTACCTTGCCGTCGCAGACGGTGCTTGCCACCGCCATGGCCATGGCGATACGGTGATCTCCCAGACTGTCCACGGTGCCGCCTGCCAGGCGAGGCACGCCTGTAATGGAAAGGCTGTTGCCGCCGTATGTTACGTCTGCTCCAAGAGCATTCAGGTTATCGCATATCGCCTTAAGGCGATTTGACTCCTTGAGCTTGAGCCGCTCTGCGCCGGTTATCATTGAAACGCCGTCAGCAACAGACATTAGCACCGCAAGCACCGGCATCAGATCCGGTATCTGGGAAACGTCTATGTCCATGGCGCGCAGACGTCCGTTGTTGCGCGCGGTCACGTAGTCGATGTCTCTGTAAATGTCAGCTCCCATTGAAGCCAGAATATCCATGATGGCCATGTCCGGCTGATTGGAAATCATGCTGAGTCCCTTGACCGTAACTCCCTGGCCGAGAGCTCCGCATGCCAGCCAGAATGCTGCGTTGGACCAATCACCGTCCAGATACTGGGTGAGAGGTTCACGAAAAACCTGCCTGCCCGGAATGACGTACTTCGGAAGACCGTCATCGGTTTCCTCCACGTTAACTGTAACGCCGAACTCCTTGAGAACAGACAGAGTCATGTTAACATAGCCTGCGGATTCAAGCGGAGTTGTCAGAATAATATTGCTCTTTCTCTTCATGAGGGGAAGTGCGAACATCAGTCCTGTGATAAACTGTGAGCTCACGTCTCCCGGAATGCGGAAGTTGCCGCCCTTAAGTCTGCCGGTAATCTCGCAGATTTCTCTGGTGGCACTGGTCTCCTTGTCGATTTCCATGCTCATGTTAAAGGTGCATCCGTGCTTGCCCATCTGCTTGATGAAAGGATCAAGGGGTCTCTCCGGCAGCTTGCCTGCGCCGCGAAAAACCACGCGTTCCTTAAGCAGCATCGCCAGCGGCATCAGGAATCTGAGCGTCGATGCGCTTTCTCCGCAGTCCAGGAGAGGCACTTCATCATCCAGGTGCTTCAGGCAGTCCATGGTAGCCTTTACATCCTTGGAAAAGGCGGGCACCTTAAACCGCTTCGGGGCAGGTTCGCCCTGAAGGTCGGTAATCTTCTGCGCTATTAATAATCTGTGGGCGTGTGACTTGGAGGGTATCGCCTGGATTACCCCGGTCAGCTCCGCCGGATTAAGTCTCTTGTTCATACTTCTGCTTCAAGTCCTTCTTTTATCAGCGATTCAAGCTCGCTGTAGTCTATGTCTTTAAGAATGCATTTGCCGGGTGCCTCCGGCAGCACAATGGTCAGCGTGTCACCGTGCGACTTCTTGTCATGAAGCGCCGCATCTGCAAGTGCCCCCGGGAACAGATGGCGCACTGTTACACAGGAACAGAATGTAAAGCCTGCGTTCTCCAGAGCTTTCCTGATTAGAGGGGTAACAGGTTCCTTCGTCAGGCCTCTGCTGTCCGCCGCCGCAGACATGATGATCATTCCTGCGGCAACAGCTCTGCCGTGGGACACGGCGTAGTCGCTTGTAAGTTCAATTGCATGTCCTATTGTATGACCGAAATTCAGCAGCCTGCGACAGCCGGATTCCAGTTCGTCATTTTCTGTTATTTCCTTCTTGATTTCAACAGCGCGTGCGATGCAGTCGGTCAGATCCTCCGGCAGTCCGTTGGCACAGGCTTCGAGAAGTGATGCATCTGCTATGGCACCGGCCTTGATGATCTCCGCCATGCCGTCTGAGCGGTTTGATTCAGGAAGAGTTCCGAGAACAGTCGGATCAATGAGCACCAGAGCAGGCTGTCTGAATGTTCCGAACAAGTTCTTGCCGTATCCTGAGTTTATGCCGGTTTTGCCTCCGACGGATGCGTCGGCCATGGCGAGCAGTGTCGTCGGAATTATCACGTGCGGTATTCCCCTCATGTAAATCGAAGCTGCAAAACCCGCAACATCCGAAACAGTTCCTCCGCCTAGTGCAACGATGATGTCATCTCTCGTGAAGCGTTCCTTAGCGAGAAAGTCCAGAAGACCTTTGAGGCGGTCAAAGGTTTTGGCCGACTCTCCTGCAGGAAGAACAAAGCAGTGAACATCGAAGCCTTCTTTGGACAGAGAATCCATCAGCGGCATGTCATTGCCGGCATAGAGCTCTGCAACGTTGCTGTCTGTAACCAGACAGATTTTACGACCGGGTCCGGCATCTGTCGCCACAGCAATATGCCTGCCGGCATCAGCCAGCAGGTCATTGGATATCAGTACGTCATATGAAGTTGATGCATTAACGTGTATTGTCTTCATCTTACCATCTGTATGCCACAGGCAGAATGGCGTTTACACTCTCCATGAGATCTTCGAAATCCTCCGGTGCAAGCGACTGGGATCCGTCGCAGAGAGCATCGTCCGGATTAATGTGAACTTCAACCATGAGTCCGTCGCAGCCGGCCGCTGTTGCAGCCATGGCCATCGGCCGGATAATCTGCGGCAGTCCTGTTGCGTGACTCGGGTCAACTATAACAGGCAGGTGAGTCATCTGCTTCAGAAGAGGAACGGCCGAGAGGTCCAGGGTGTTTCTGGTCATCGGCTCAAATGTTCGGATGCCTCTTTCGCAGAGAATGACGTTGCTGTTTCCGCCTGCCAGAATATACTCTGCGGCAAGCAGCAGTTCCTTCAGCGTTGCGGAGTGGCTGCGCTTAAGCAGAATCGGCTTGTCCGTCTGACCGAGTTCTCTAAGGAGTTCTGCGTTTCTCATGTTGCGTTCGCCCACCTGAATCACATCCACATCCTCAAACAGCGGAAGGTGCGATGCATTCACAATTTCGGTTACTATCGGCATGCCGATTGCCCGACGAACCTCTTTAAGAAGTTCGAGCCCTTCTGTGCGCATGCCTTCGAAATCGTAAGGGGAAGTGCGGGACTTGTAAGCGCCCCCGCGAAAAACCTTCGCCCCGGCCTTCTGAACAGCCATGGCGGTTTCCAGCACCTGTTTGCGTGACTCAACTGTGCACGGGCCGGCGATAACCTGGAATGATCCGTCGCCGATGCAGATGCCGTCGCCGAGGTCGACAACCGTATCCTCAGGTTGTGAATTTCTTGAAACCAGCAGGCTGTCAAGCCATGAATTGTCGTTGTTATTTATAAAAGCCATATCTACCTCTTTGCTTTATTACATACACAGTTATTATACATCAGAAAGGCGCAAAATAAAACAAAGCAGGCTTTGCATAATAAAAGAGGGCCGCGTGCTGCGACCCTCTGTAAATCTGCGATTAATTCTGCAGGTTAGCCGGCTTTTCCTGAAGCGTAAGGGTGATGTCCTTTGTCATGCCATCGCGAACGATGGTGTACTTCAGCTTGTCGCCAACCTTATGTGATGTGATGACCGATGAAACATCATCGTTGCAGGTAATCTCCTTGCCGTCGATTGCAAATACCACATCGCCCGGCTGGAATCCGGCCTTCTTGGCGTTGCTGCCTTCAACGGAGTAGATGTAAACCTTGGTGCCCGATGTGCTCTGACCGAAGAAGGATTCGAAGCTGTCCATGCTTGAGCCTTCCTGGTATGCCATGCCTGACCACGGCTGATTCTCAACATATCCGTTTTTCATGAGCTGGTCCGCAACCTTGGCTGCCGTGTTAATCGGAATTGCAAAGCCCAGACCCTCTATGTCCGAGCCTGAGGACTTGGCCACAACCAGTCCCACGAGCTGACCTTCGCTGTTGAAAAGTCCGCCGCCGGAGTTGCCCGGATTTATTGAACTGTCGGTCTGAAGCAGGCGCATGGTTTTGCCGTCAATGGTGAGCTCTCTGTCCAGCGCACTGATAATCCCCTGAGTTACAGTGCCGCCCAGCTCGCCAAGAGGGTTGCCGATTGCTATTGCCATCTCTCCGACTGCCAGCTGATCGCTGTTTCCGTATGTTGCAGGTGTGAGATTCTTGGCTTTGATCTTAATGACAGCTACGTCGTTCATCGAATCTCTGCCCACCAGCGTAGCATCGTACTGCTTTTCGTCATCTGTGGTTACCGTGATTTTGCTGGCGCCCTCTATGACGTGGTTGTTCGTCATGATGTATCCGTCATCTGAAATGATGACGCCGCTTCCCGCACCCTCGGTAACGTAGTTCGTCATCCAGCTGTCGTACTGCTGGCTTTCCGTCCTGATTTCGACCACGCTGTCCTTGGCTTTGTCGGTAATCTCCTGAATCGTCATGCTGCTGCCGGTTGCGTCCTGAAGAGTGTAGCCTGTGGACTGAACGGTGCTTGCGGTGTTGCTCTCCTGATCGTCTCCGAAGATACCGTTTGCCGCCATGGCTCCACCAAAACCAAACAGGGCAGAAATAATAAGGCATCCGCATATGAGCATGGCCAGAGTCTTTCTGGTCAGCGTTACCACAGGAGAGGCCTTCTTCTGCTTGCCGCTGGCCCTGGAAACGAACTGACGAACCTTGGAGTCACCGTTCGACCATGAAGCGGATCGCTCATAGTTGTTGTTCTCGTTATAATCCATAATTCACCTCTTGAGCATAATATACAACTATAATATGTTGGTTGTGTGTTTAAAGAATGAGTTAATTGTGGTATTATTATACGTTGTATGATAGGGATAATATTGTGTGCGGACAGGTGTTTTTGGGAACTGTTCGGAGCACATAACAGGATTAGAGAGAGGAGCCGAAATGAAGGAAGTAATGGTAAAAATCAGAGGTCACGTCATTCGCGATGATGCGGATTCCGAAGAACTGGAATTTGTGACCGAAGCCAAGATGTACAACAGGAACGGAGCGATGTACCTGCTGTACGAGGAAACAGAGCTCAGCGGCATTCCGGGCTGCAAGACGAGACTCAGAGTCAGGGACGATCAGGTTCAGATGAAGAGAATCGGTGAAGGCGCCGGAATCGGACATGAGATACTGTTTGAAAAGGGCAAGAGATTTACGGGACTTTACGATACGCCATATGGCGCCATCGAGATGGAGGTCCTGACTAATGACATGAAGAAAAACCTGAACGAAAACGGCAAGGGTGCAATCGACATCGATTACAGCATCAGCCTCAAGGGGCTTGCCGAAGGACGTAACAGGCTTAATATTACGCTGATGTAAACCGGAGGAAACAGAGACATGATGAACAGGAAATTCGCGAGAATAGTTGCTATTGTACTGGCAGCGCTCATGGTTATTACAACCCTGGGCTTCTCGATGTTTTATTTTATGGGATAGTGCGGAATGGAGGACTATATGACGAAAATTGGTTTTAGCGCAGAAAAGTATATTGAAGAACAATCCAAGTATATTCTTGAGAGAATAGAAGCGAGTGGCGGCGACAGGCTTTACCTGGAATTCGGCGGCAAGCTGGTTCAGGACAAGCATGCCATGAGAGTGCTGCCGGGTTTTGATGAAAATGCCAAGATTAAACTGCTCCAGAAGATGAAGGATCAGGCAGAGATTATCATCTGCGTATATTCGGGCGACATCGCAACAAACAAGACGAGACAGGACTTCGGAATCACATATGACCTGGAGGTTCTTCGTCTGATTGACGTATTCAGAAAGTACGAGTTGGAGGTAAACAGCGTAGTAGTAACCAGATACGAGGGAGATTCCCCGGCTGTTGACAAATTCATCAGCAAGCTGGAAGGCAGAGGAATCAAAACATACAAGCACTTCTACACAAAGGGTTATCCGACGGACGTTGACACAATAGTAAGTGAGGCCGGCTACGGAGCAAATCCTTACATCGAAGTGACCAAACCGCTCATCGTTGTTACAGGTCCGGGCGGAGGCAGCGGCAAGCTGGCGACAAGCCTGTCACAGCTGTACCACGAAAGCATCAGAGGACGCAAGGCGCGCTATGCCAAGTTCGAAACATTCCCGATCTGGAACCTGCCGCTTAAGCACCCTGTAAACGTGGCTTATGAAGCGGCAACCGCCGACCTGAAGGACGTTAACATGATTGACTCCTTCCACCTGGAAGCGTACGGAGAAATGGCCGTAAACTACAACAGAGACCTGGAGGCTTTCCCTGTTGTTAAGCGCATCCTGGAGAAGATTACAGGCGAAGAGGCTGAGTATAAATCACCGACAGACATGGGCGTTAACAGAGCCGGCTTTGGAATCATCGACGACGAAGCCGTAAAGGAAGCGGCATGTCAGGAAATCATCAGAAGATATATCATCGCGGAATGCGATTTCAAAAAAGGTAAAATCAAGGCCGACATTCTGGAGCGTGCCAAGCTCCTCATGGACGAAATGGGTCTTAAGGTTGAAGACAGAAAGGTCGTTGTTTCAGCAAGAGACTATGCTGAAACCAAGAAGGCTCAGGACGAGAGATACACAAATGTCGTTGTCATGGCGATGGAACTTCCGGAAGGGACAGTGATTACAGGAAGAAGTTCCAGAAGAATGGTTGCGGCAGCTGCGTGCGTGCTCAATGCGATTAAGCATCTGAGCAGAATGGCGGACGAAATCCACCTGATTTCCCCTAACATTCTGAAGAGCATTCAGGAGCTCAAGACAGAAGTGCTCATGGCGGAAAAGACTTCCCTCAACTGCGAAGAGGTTCTCACTGCGCTGACCATTTCAGCGGCAACAAATCCTTCTGCTGAGGTTGCAGCAGGCAAGCTCCCTGCGCTCAGAGGAAGCAAAGCCCACTGTACTGCAATACTGAGCGACAAGGACGAAGCAACGCTGAAGTCACTGGGCATTGACGTAACAAGTGATCCGGAGTACATCACTAACAATCTGTACTACGGCTGATTAAGATGAAGGGCATCCCTTCCCGCAGGCAGAAACGGCTAACGGCTTATTCGTTTTTCAGTGAGTTTATTGCAATGGCCGAAAAATCCTTGGTCATAAGATCATCGACTGATACGCCGTATCGGTCTGCCAGGCTGCAGAGAGAATAAATATCAATGCAGCGGCGGTGGTTTTCCAGCATGCAGTAATGCTGCCGGGCGATGTGAAGCACAGATGCCACATCCTCCTGCGAGAGGTTGTGCAACCTCCGAAGGACACGGATGTTTTTCCCAATCAGTTTAGAACCGGCTCCGAATTTATTAGTACTATTCATAGCTGCTCCTCCTTTTGGTAAAGCACTGCCTGCAGGAGGGATGCAGCCTAGAAATAACACAAACCAAGCACGATAAAACACGCTCAGCGTGAACAGGTATTGCCCGTATATTGTCAAGGCGATGTGGCCGGAGGAATATAATGGACATAAAAGTTAACATCGAAGGATTAAATCTCAGCAAAGATCTGATTGACAGTCAGAAGGCAAATGCCGGCAAGGCACTGGACAGACTGTGGTCAGAAAAAGAGGGCATGACAGGCTGGGTTCAGCTTCCAATCAAACAGGATGAGGATGAACTGAACCGTCTGCTTGATGTTGCCGAGATTATCAAGAACGAGGCCGGACTGCTGGTTGTTGTGGGAGTTGGCGGATCATACCTTGGAGCAAAGGCTGCGATAGAGGCGCTTCCGAAGGAGAACTTCGGAATAGATGTCAGGTTCCTCGGCACCAACTTCAGCACTGCTTACTACAACAGCGTGCTGGATGAAGTGAAGGAAAAGGAAACCGTGGTCTGCGTCGTTTCCAAGTCAGGCGGAACCATGGAGGTTCAGGCGGCTTTTGAAATCATCAAGGAAGTGATGATGCAGAAGTATAAAAACGAGCGGGATGTTAACAGGCGAATTATCGCAATTACAGATAAGGAAAAGGGCCAGCTGAGAGAAGAGGCCAGGGAGAAGGATTACACCACATTTGAAATACCGTCGGATATCGGCGGCAGATATTCCGTATTTACTCCGGCAGGATTGCTTCCGATGGCGGTAGCGGGAATCGACGTAAGAGGTCTGATGGACGGAGCCAGAGAGGCAGCCATGTCACCGGACTGGGACGAGAACGGAACCGACTACGCCGTTGCCAGATATCTGATGCACGAAGAGGGCAAGATTATCGAGGCACTGGAATTCAACCAGCCGAGATTTGAATATCTGGGCGAGTGGATCAAGCAGCTCTACGGAGAGAGCGAGGGCAAAGACGGCAAAGGGCTTTGGCCGGCGACTCTTATCTTCTCGAGAGACCTGCACTCGATGGGTCAGTACCTGCAGCAGGGAAGGCAGGTTTTCTTCGAGACCATTACAATAGTAGACAGCGGTTCGGACAGCATCAGGATTCCGGGCGGAGCGCTGAAGGGCAAAAGCCTGCATGACATGAACGAGGCCATGACAAACGGCGTTATCGCCGCACATAAGAATGCGGGAATACCGGTGTGCGAAATACACATTCCTAAGCTGGATGCATTTAATTACGGTCAGCTTCTCTACTTCCTTGAGACGACGTGTGCCATAACCGCAATGCTTATGGATGTCAATCCGTTTAACCAGCCGGGCGTTGAAGACTATAAGGCGGAGATGAGAAAACTCTGTTAAAAAATTAATTAAGGCCCCAATGGACTTTACACGGCAGGCTAAACACGATATAATAACGACATATATAGAGTTAATTTTTTAACAATCAGTAAACTGATTGAATATAAGGAGGATTAATTATGGCAATCAAAACTATCGGCGTACTTGGTTCAGGTACAATGGGCGCTGGCATCATGCAGGTATGCGCCATGGCAGGCTATAACGTAGTTCAGAGATCAAGAAGACAGACTTCCGTAGACGGCGGAAGAGCAACTGTTGAAAAGAACCTGAGCAAGATGGTAGCTAAGGAAAAGATTACGCAGGACGTTATGGATGCTGCAATGGCAAGAATTTCAGGTTCAACTGACCTGTCAATCATCGCTGAAGCAGACTTCGTAATCGAAGCAGCTACAGAAGACATGGAAGCCAAGAAGGCTCTGTTCAAGGAACTGGATGAGCTCTGCAAGCCTGAAGCAATCATCGCTACAAATACATCAGCTCTTTCAATTACTGAAATCGCAGCTGCAACAAACAGAGCAGACAAGATTATCGGAATGCACTTCTTCAATCCTGTTCCTGCAATGAAGCTGGTAGAGGTTGTTAAGGGCCTGGCTACTTCAGAGGAAACAAGACAGGTTGTTCTGGGACTTTGCGAAGACTTCGGAAAGACTGCAGTAGACGTAGAAGAAGCTCCTGGATTCGTAGTTAACAGAATCCTGATCCCTATGATTAACGAAGGTATCGGCATCCTGGCTGACGGCGTTGCTGACGCAGAAGGCGTTGACACTGCAATGAAGCTTGGCGCTAACCACCCAATGGGACCTCTCGCACTGGGCGACCTCATCGGACTGGACGTTTGCCTGGCAATCATGGAAACTCTTTACAAGGAATTCGGTGATACTAAGTACAGACCTCACCCACTCCTCAAGAAGATGGTAAGAGCTAACAAGCTGGGAAGAAAGACAGGCGTTGGATTCTTCGATTACAGCAAATAAACAACAGACAATATAAACTGAAACAGAGGGTCGGGTGCTGTGTCGCGGTTTTCAAAACCGCGCTAC
>R21__coassemble_1512_pt1 | contig 15477 bp, 14 predicted proteins | sample R21__metabat2_low_PE_034 | metagenome-assembled genome bin R21 | reverse complement strand
CCAGTTCCAGACCCCCATTAACTTTGGAGATACCCCCGAAAACTTTGGATACCCGCAAATGCCGACTCGCTTCATAAAAGCTGTATTAGTCGAAGAATGTTTCTGTCTTCTCTTCCATCAGGTACTTGTTGAGAGTTTCCTCTACGTCAAGTTCGTGTTCCGGAAGCGGTGCATCTTTCTTCTTTCCTACGAAGAACAGGACTGCTCCGAATACGATGCAGATTGCTCCGCCGATAGCGAGCCAGTTCTGAACCTGTGGAATGCAGTTGCAGAATACGTCGTAATCGTCCGGACCCCATTCGCCCCAGCTGATTTCATACCATCTCAGCCAGAACTGTCCGAGGAATGCCATGACGCCTGCAAAGAATGCGAATGCTCCGATTCTTACTGTATCGCCCTTGGCAAGTCCCCATCCGTTAGTCGGGTTGCCTTCAGGATCTGTTACTGACAGACCGCCGCATCCCTTCTTGAAGAAGATGTATGCGACAGGTCCGGAGCAAATAGCCATGAGGCCTGTTGCCAGATAGTCGGTACCGTTAACAAGCAGTGCGAAGATTGAAATTACAATCGGGAATCCGCAGTAGTAAATCAGGGCTTTGCCGCCGCCGCCAATTACATACAGATTTCTCTGCTTTCTTTCCTCTACCGGAAGCTTCTTTCTCAGCTTGATAACTGAAATCGGCAGAATGATGTACAGTGCCAGCATGAATACTACTTCCATTGATACCAGAGTAGTGAAGTCTGACTGGCAGAGAATGAATGTAACGATTGACAGTGACAGGATACCTACATAAGGTACGCCTCTGTTCTTGCTTACCTTTACCAGGAACTGCGGGCACAGGTGGTCGTCCGCCAGGACAAAGAATCCACGTGAGCCTGATGCCAGGTATGTATTGAATATAGCGCACTGTGAAATGATTGCAACTACCAGGAAGATATATCCTGCAGCAGTGCCAAGTCCACCATTCAGATTGTCTGAAAGGATTGTTGCATATCCAACTGAATCAGCGTTAAAGCCGCCTTTTGTTGACCAGTTCTCCCAGCTGCCTGCAGGCATTGAGCAAAGTCCGCCAACTGTAGGCAGAACGTATGTCAGTGCGATAAGCGGCATTGCGATTTTCAGTCCCTTAGGGATAACCTGAGGGTCCATAACCTCGCCGGCCATGTTGGAAATACATTCATATCCGCAGTACATCCAGACTGCGATACAGATTCCACCGCCAACGCCGTCAATGAATGTGTAATCCTCAGGCATGAACGGCTCAACAGGGTTTGTTTCCCAGTTACAGAATCCAACCACTGCAACCAGCAGGAATGCCAGTACGATCAGAATTGAAAGAATAGTACTTACATTGCCTACTTCCTTAAGGCCAAGCAGATTTATGATTGTGAATATAAGAATCATTCCAATCTTAAGTGCCTGGTCCGCAACAGCTGACATCGGCATCATCTGGCTTACATAACCTGATACCAGTGCAACGTATACTCCGTTTGTAATATAAGTTGATACTGTTGCCCACCAGCCTGTCTGGAATCCCCAGAACTCGCCGAATGCTTCCTTAACCCAGACGTACACGCCGCCTTCGGAAGGCATTACAGATGAGCATTCAGCTACAAGCGAGCTGATTGGATGTGCCCAAATGAACGGGAACACACACAGAAGCAGTACGGTCATGCCAGGACCTGCTTCAGGAATCATTTCCTCGATTCCGAATGCTCCGGCTGCTACCAGACAGTACAGCATGAATACGATGCCAGACACCTTGATATCATGCTTTTTCAGTCCTGCAACACCCTGAAGCTGTGATTGCTGTTGACTCATTTTAATACACCTCTTTCATTTTTATTTCCAGTGCTCGGTCTTTCCTTCCAGGCCGATGCTTGAAGCCTTGAATTCAGGATTCTTGCCTTCTCTCATCTGTGCCTTGTAGTCATCGAGACACTTGAATGCTATTCTGCCCAGAATAATGATTGACGGTACGTTAGTAACAACCATCAGACCCTGAGCCATGTCAGCCAGATCCCATACCAGGCCGGCTGATGCAACTGCACCAAGGAATACCAGAACTGATGCGATAATACGCATAACCAGCAGTTCCTTCGGTGAAGCTTCTCTCTTGATGATAAACTCATAACAGCCTTCGCAGTATGAGTAGTTTCCGATCAGTGTTGTGAATGCAAAGAAGATCATTGCAATGCATACGAATACAGGACCAAAACCTCCGAATACGGATCCCAGTGAGCCCTGAACGTATCCTGCTGCGTCTGCGCTTCCGTCTGCTCCCAGGAAGTCTGTAGGCAGAACGTCAGTTGACAGACACATGAATGCTGTTGCTGTACAGATAAGCAGTGTATCGATGAATACTGAAAGCATCTGAACCAGACCCTGCTTAGCCGGATGTGATACGTCAGCTCTTGCTGCTGCGTTAGGAGCAGAACCCATACCGGCTTCGTTGGAGTACAGACCTCTCTTAACACCGTACATGATGCATGATCCTGCAAAACCTCCGAAGATTGCCTTGAAGTCAAATGCGCTTGCGAAGATTGCTCCGAACATGTGACCGATGTTGCCTGCATTGATAACCAGAACGATCAGTGAAACGATGATGTACATGATACCCATGATAGGAACCAGTACTTCAGTTACGTTGATCAGTCTTTTTGCTCCGCCCAGTACGATGATGGCAAACAGAACTGCCAGGATGATACCGATAATTGCAGGTGTTACGCCTTCCTTGTAGAAGTCGAATACTGCGAATGTTGACTGCAGATTGTATGAAGCCAGCATGTTGTAACCAATCATGTATGTGAAGATGATCAGAATTGAGAAGATAACACCAAGCCATCTCTGTCCCATTGCATCCTGCATGTAGAATGCAGGGCCGCCCTTGAATGTGCCGTCATCATCCTTCTTCTTGAAGATCTGTGCAAGTGTGGATTCCACAAATGCTGATGCTCCACCGAAGAATGCGGTAACCCACATCCAGAAGATGGCTCCCGGTCCACCACAGACGATTGCTGTTGATACACCGATGATGTTTCCTGTACCTACTCTTGATGCTGTTGAAACCATCAGGGCACCGAATGATGAAACTCCACCTTCGTGAGGCTTCTCCATGATAACCTTGCATGCTTCCTTAAACATTCCCACCTGCAGGAAGCCACATCTGAATGTCAGATAGATTCCGCCTGCAATCAGAATGAGTGGTACAAACCATGGCTGATAAAGTACGTTACTTATCGCCAGTACTACTGAATCAATTGCGTTCATTATTTCCTCCTTCAAAACAATAATGAATTGCTTTTATTAACATTATAATGTGCAAATCGCACCGTAAACATAGTATCAAAAAACACGATAAAAACAATCCTTATTTTGGAAAATAAGTATTGACATTAATTTCCATTGGTTGTATTATGAGCCACGAAAGGAAATTATTGGCAAATGTATTCGGGACAGGAGATTAACAAGTACATTTCTGATATCAGACTTGCCCTTTCGGAGCTTACGGAAGAGCCGGATGATGCCAAAGCACTGGAGGTAATCGAAAACCATGTTTTTGCACAGTCAAAGGCACTTACATCAAGCCCCGATGATAATGCAGCAGTCATCAGGCGCATATTTCTTTCCCTTAGAAGAGAGATGAGCATTCTGCAGCCTTATGTTGACGACAGAAGCATCTCCGAAATCATGGTCAACGGCAAGGACAATATCTTTGTGGAGCGTTCCGGCAAGCTGGAACGTGTCCCCCTCTCCTTCGATTCCACCGAGGATCTGGAAGAACTGATTCGCAGGATTGCAGCAGGCGTTCATCGTGAAATTAACGAACTGAACCCGATTGTGGACGCCCGGCTTTCCGACGGATCCCGTATCAATGCAGTGTATAAGAACATTGCTCTCAACGGACCGATTCTTACCGTTCGTAAGTTTCCGGACCACATCATGACCATTAATGACCTTATCAGAAACGGCACACTTCCCTGTGAAGTGGCGAAGCTTCTTTGCATTCTCGTAAAGTCGGGCTATAACTGTTTTGTTTCAGGCGGAACATCCTCCGGTAAAACTACCCTCCTCAATGTACTTGCGCAATTCATACCTTCCGATGACAGAATTGTTGTGATAGAAGACTCCGCTGAACTTCAGATAGAACAGGTTCAGAACATAGTCCGACTCGAGTGCAGAAGCGCAAACGTCCAGGGAAAAGGCGGTGTGGACATGGCACAGCTTGTCAAGGCAAGCCTCAGAATGAGGCCCGACAGAATTATCGTCGGCGAGGTTCGAGGTGAAGAGGTTGTACACATGATTCAGGCCATGAACACCGGCCACGCAGGTTCTCTGAGCACAGGCCATGCAAACAGCATTTCGGGAATGCTTAAGAGACTTGAAGCCATGTTCCTTCAGGCCGCGGACTTCCCTGTTCAGGCGATAAGGAGTCAGATTGCAGAAGGAATAGACATAATTATTCACATGAGCAGAATGAAGGACGGTTCCCGGCGAATCATGGAAATCGCGGAACTTGATGATGTGAAGGACGGAGTTATTACCACCAACTGTCTCTACACAATTGAGTCGGGGATGACAGGCAAGAAGATTTTGCATGATGAGAAGCTTAGACTGGCGGGAGTCATCAGATGATAAGAGATTATTCCGTATATGAACTGAATAAGCGCGAAAAGATAATCGTTTTTTCGGGAGGATACTTCTGCCTGTCCGTAATTGCGTTTCTGTTTTACCATAGCCTGTTCCTGTCGTTTGCAGGAGGGTTCGCCGCATGGTTTCTCTTTAAGCCTGCAGCACTGTTCCTTGCCCGTAGGAGAGCGACCAGACTGAATGTGCAGTTTAAGGATCTGCTGGATTCTCTGTCGGCGTCTGTCGCTGCGGGACGGCAGATGGAGGAGGCTTTGCTTGAGGCTTACAGTAACCTCTCACTCATGTACGGTGATGGCGAACCGATCATGAAGGAACTTGCTCACATCAGAAGGTGCATCAGGGAGAACAAAGAGAGCGACAGAACTCTCCTTCTCGACCTGGCATCAAGAAGCGGAAGTGAAGACATAAACAATTTCGTCCAGGTCTACGTGACATGCAGAACCATGGGTGGCGACCTGGAAAAAATCATTACAAACGCTGCGGAAATCATTACGGAAAAGATGAACATCGACCGCGAAATACATGCCATTACGGCACAGAAGAAATTCGAAGGCAGACTGATTGCGGTAATGCCGCTTGCCATGCTTCTGTTCCTCAACCTGCTCTCCGGATCATACATTGAAGTGCTCTACGTAACCCTTGCGGGAAGGCTCGTCATGACGCTGTGCCTTGCCGCAATGGCGTACGGAGTGTACCTCATGGAAAAGCTGTCCACAATCGAACTGTGAGTGAAATTATGCGTCCCTTTTTTAGTCACAAAAGAATCACATCTGGTAACCCCCAACGGATTCCTTCGATTGAGCAGCTTAACAGCAGGGCTCTGAAATCCATTGTCGTTCTGCTCGCCATTTCCATGGCGGTTATGGCGGCAGATTTCATCTCATCGGGCAGTCAGGAAATTGACATGATTGAATCCGGCGGAAGCACATACATGCTGAGGCCTGACGATTCTACAGGACATGTCACTCTGGTTGCCCGAATTTCCACCGGTGACGGTGAGATTAAAGACACGATAAATGTTTCGCTGGATCCTGTCACATCAGGAAGCGAAAACTCACCGGAAACAACAGCAAAGCCAGAGTCTGCGGAGGATACGGCGGAGTACGAGTTGAGAACTATTTCATCCTCCTTCAACAACGACACCTCCAGGCGCCGCGTACTTCTGCCCTCCTCAACTGCAGGCGGAGAGAAAATAGAGTGGTCGGTAAAGAGCGATTCTCATGCCGTACTGATTCTGCTGGCAACCATTATCATCGGTGCCCTGATATACCTGAGCCGCCTGTCGCCTCTCAAAAAAATCAGAGAGCAGCAGCGAAGTTCGATAAGCAGGCAGCTGCCGGGTTTTGTAAACAGACTTGTTCTCCTGCTGAATGCCGGAATGGTGCTGAACAGCGCTTTTGAAAAAGCAATAAAGGAAAGTCTCCGTTTCAGCTCTGCCGAAGGTGATTACTTCTACGGCAAAATGCAGGAGATATATAACACAATACGATTAACAAACGGCTCATGTGACGTTGAATTCCGCAGGTTCGCCAGGGAAAGCGGCATGACGGAGATGCTGAGAATCAGCAACATCATCAGCGACAACATGGCCAAAGGCGTTGAGCTGACAGGCAAGCTGCAGCGGGAAAGCGACGGACTGTGGATTGCGAGGAAGCGATCCTGCGAGGAACGCGGACGTCTGGCGGAGACTAAACTGACTCTCCCCCTCACCCTGTTCCTGCTGGTGCTTATAGTCATTACGATAACGCCTGCACTAATAGAACTATAGTTCAGTAAAGGAGGTACCATGGGAAGAGCAATTAAAATCAGGAATAAGCTGCGCGGAAACAAGCGCGGCATGGAGCTGGTCCAGGTGGCAATGCTGGTTGCCATCGCGGTGGCACTGGGATTGATTTTCAAAACCCAGATAACCGACTTCGTAAACAGAACATTCGAAAGTCTGAACCAGTTCGGGTGATGAATGTCAGAAGTCGCAGAGGAAGCTACATGGCAGAGGCTGCCATAGTACTTCCCATAATCATTCTGGTTGTAATGACGTCCGTACTCATCATACTTTTCTTTTACAGCCAGGCTGTGAATCAAAGTGAGCTGCACATGTCTCTGCGAAAAGACGCTGCAGCATCAAACGAGTTGTTGTCTAACCCCTTTTCCAAGCACAAGGTATCCGATTCACGCCGGCTTATCATGGACCATAAAGGCATACTAACCGACTACGGCAGGTTTTGCGTGGAAGGTTCCTCCTATCTCTTTGACGGTCCCGAGTACGTTCGTTACTGCAATATTATCAAGGGGCAGAACGGGGATGAGTAAACTTAGAAGCAGACGCGGAAGCAGCGCGGTTTTTCTCTGCATGGTGCTGGCCACTCTGGTTGCCATAAGCCTGGGGCTGATATATTCGGCCCGCGAATACGGAGCCGCCAGCCGTGTAAATGCAGTGTCTGAACTTGCGATGCAGTCCGTTCTTTCGGAATTTGACTACGACGTTCAGAAGGATTATGGCATCTTTCTCATTAGAGGAAGCAACGATGAACTCCGAAGCTGTTATCTGAGATATCTGAATCATTCGCTGAAGACGATGAAGGATGCAGATGTGTCGGATATCAGGGTCAGCTGCGGGGCATATAACGTCAGTGATGTCAGCCTGGTTAGAGATCAGATACTTGAATACATGAAGTATGCTGAAGTCAAAGGCCTCGCAGAGATGTTTACAGGCAAAAACGATGTCATAAACAATCTTCCGGAAAGGGAGCTGAATCACGGTCCAACCCGGGTCTCACTCCCCTCCCGTTCTCTTCCTGCGAAAAGTCTTTTGGACATGGCTGAAGGAATTGGAAACAGCCTGTCCGATATTCAAAGTGCGCTGTCGGAAGGTACAGAGAAATATCTTCTCGGCAGCTACATCATGAAGCACTTTAACAACTGCCATACCCTGCAGGATGATACTCATTTCTTCAGAAACGAAGTTGAGTACATCCTTGCAGGGAAATACACAGATAAGAAAAATGCAGACAGCGTTGAGCGCGCACTGAAGGCGATGCGCATTCCGCTGAATCTGGCTCACATATATTCAGATCCCGAGAAGCAGGCACTTATTCTTGCTGCGGCGGAGGCGACCAGCGGTCCCTTCGCAGGGTTAACTCAACTGGTAATCGCTACGACCTGGGCGTATGCGGAGAGTGATAACGATGTAAACCTGCTACGCGAGGGATACAAGGTGCCGATTACTAAGGACAAAGCCTCCTGGGCTACGGACCTGGACGGTATCGCTTCCGCTGAGCGCGGTGCACCGTTTAAGCCGGAGGTCAACACCGGCCTCACCTACGAACAGTATCTGCAGATTCTCCTCTACTTCAGGGATGATAACCTGAAGACGGCGAGAATCATGGATCTGATACAGATAAACATGAGAAAAAAACACGACGGAGGTTTTGTTATAAATGAATATTCAACCGGCATAACCGTCAGCATAAATGTTAACGGCAAAACATACAGGAATGAAAAGAAATACTGACAAAAGAAAGGGGTTTTATACGGTTGAAGCCGCTATATTTCTTCCCCTTGTCATACTGACAGTGCTGTCCCTCGGCTACTTCATGAAGGTTGAAGCCGCCTGGGAAGGATGCGTGCACTGCGCAACAGACGAAAGTACTTACTATGCTTCCAGATGCTATGATGAAATACTCCCTCACTCCAATGAAAAGGCTCAGATTATAAACCGTGTGAACGGTTCCTATCCCTCTCTCAACTATATTAGAATCTCAGGCTACAATAGAAACTATAGCGATCTCAGAAGAGACCATATCACATCATACAATCTGGAGGCAGGTATGTACCTTAGCCTGCCGATTGGATTCAGCAGGCAGTTCAGATATGGAACAGCCATTAAATACAGGGCTTTCACAGGACTGAAGAATGACGGATCCGGAATGGGTTCTGCCGGTCTTGAGTCAAACGGAATCGAGAATCCGGTGTGGATATTCCCCGAATACGGCGAGAAATACCATAAGGAAAACTGCACATTTGTCCGGGCCACCGTTACGGCCAGAATACTGAATGCAGATGTGCGAAAGAAATACAGCAGCTGTGAGCTTTGCGATTCAGAGCAATGCGAAACAGGAAGCATAGTCTACTGCTTTTTCGGAGAAGATACCGCATATCACAGGGGTACCTGCCCTTCAATCATTCGGCGTCCCGTTGAAGTGGACATTACAGATGCCGAGGAGCGGGGGTTTGAGCCCTGCAGCAAATGCGGCGGCTGACAGATTGGAGGTTTATCATGTGGAATACTGAGGAATTCAAGCTTCGGCTTGCGGAGGGTACTGTGTTTGACCATGAGAGAATCATGCTGAGTTCAGGGGACTGCAGCTGCTTCATGCCGATGGTGTTCATGAATGAAGGCGGTCGTGTAACCGCATATTATGACTGCAGCGGATACACACCGCTCAGCAAATACAGAGTCGAGAGCACAGATGATGCTCTCTACATACTTGAAAAGGTAGCAATAATTCTCAACAATTCCGTTGAGTATCTGATTACACCGTCAAGAATTACGCTGGCACCTCAGACTGTGTTTTTTAACGAAAGCACCGGCGACATCAGAATAGCTTACGTGCCCAGCGCAAACAAAAAAGCCGGCCTGAAGGCAAATATCATTACCCTCATCGGTCAGCTTAAGGTTAACATTCGTGACAACCGTGTGTACGAGCTTGACGATCTGGCACGCGCCATCTACTACAGCAACTACAACCTGCGTGATCTCATCAACAAGATTGGTCTGCTACGGCGTCATTGAACCACTTCTTCTTTGTGAAGATGTAGCAGATCGGTATCAGATACATGTAGAACGCAAAAGGCAGCGCCGCTATACTCATTCCGAACAGTCCGAGCGGAACTGAGCAGGCGATTGCCCACGGCACCAGACCGGCGATTACTATGAGTGTGTTTTCCATGTCTATCGCCAGCTCCTGTCTGCTTCCGCCGGTATCAAGATACGGCTTGGTCATCAGGTCATTCGTCATTAGAGTTGCTATCGTCTGATTGCAGAACACAACGCATGACAGCGTTCCAACCACAAGGGTCATCAGATATCTTCCGAATCTGGTGCTGCCCTTTTTTATTATGTCCTGAACGCCGTCCAGCATTCCCGTGGCATTAAATATTCCGGAATATGCACATGAAATCGTCAGTATAATGGCTATCTCAATCATGGACACCAGGCCGCCTCCGTTAAGGATGGCACCCAGGCCTTCCCCTTCAGCTACATATCCGAGCACGCAGGCCTTCAGCACCTTCAGAATCGGCACACCCTGCACCAGCCATGCCACAAGCACGGCGCTTCCTGCACTTGCGCCGATGGATGCAAAAACATCAAGCTTAAGCAGCGGCAGCACAAACATCAGAATCGCAGGGACAAACGCCCATGGAGACAGGCTGAAGGTCTCGCGGAAGGATGTCATGATCTCCTGGTCCACCCCTGTAATCGGGTTCATCAGCGACAGCACAATGTAAGCTGCAAGCGTGATGGCAAACGGCAGGCCGGCACTTTTTATCATGAATTTGATGTTGTCATAAATCTGCGTTCCCGTGATTCCGGCCACCATGTTGGCACTCGACGATACCGGCGAGCATCTGTCGCCAAAGTATATGCCGGACATGAGTACACCGGCCGTGATTACAGGGTTCACTCCACCGCTTCTGGCCAGGGCCATGAAGATAACCCCGAGAGTTCCGGCAACACCAAAGGACGTGCCGAGAGCGTAGCTCAAAAGACACGTCAGCAGGAACGTGATGATCAGGAAAAGCGGCGGAACGATGATTTTCATTCCCCAGTAAACGAATATGGTGATAGTCCCCGAAACACGCCAGGATGCGGTGAGAATTCCTATGGAAAGCATGACTCCAATGACAACCAGAGAGTCCTTAATCGCATTCCGGCTATAGTCTGACAGAAGCCTGATGCCTTCTGCAAAACCCATGCTCTTCTCACGGTGCAGTCTGATGAGACCAAGTGTTCCAAATGCAAACAAGCCCACCAGCAGGGCCCACACCATGGTGTGCCCTGTGATGAGCATTGTGATCATCGTACCTGTAAAAATTACAAACGCAATTAACAGGCCCATTTATTCTTAGTCCTCCAGCGGTTCAACCGGTGTGATTGTCGGCTGTTCCCACCAAGGCTGGAATTCCTTAACCGGGCCCTGCTTTTCGAAGTACGGATCATCGTAGATAATTCTGCGTTCGATTGTGATTTCAAGTTCCTTAGCGTATTCCAGATACTTGTCGTTAGCTTCGTCTGACAGCTCAGCTGATGAAATGAATCCGCTCTGTCCTTCCAGTTCGTCGTTTACGAAGAGCTTGGTGAACATGAATCCGCCCTGTCCTGTCAGGTACTGTTCGCCTGTTACGCCGAACTTCTCATATGATTCAACCATGCCAGGTGCAAACAGATGTGATTCTACTCTAACCGGCTTGCCGTCCTTCTTACCCATTGCTTCAACAACGAATGCTCCTGTATCGGATACAAGACCCTCTTCCAGGATTTCCTTGATTTCGTGATCGAATCTTGGAGGTGCAGGCAGATATTTCAGGATGATTTCGTGAGTGTTAACAACGTTTCCGTCGATTTCTACCGGATCTCTCTTAAGCAGTCCTGCTCTTGCGAGAGGTTCTGCGAATTCGATTCCAACTCCGCCATACTTGAAGTAAGCGTTCTTGCAGCCCTTGAACAGGTCATCTGCTCTCATTCCTACGTAGAAAGGCTCGTCGTGAGCATGCTCAACGAATCTTACCGGATATCCAACGTAGTCATAAGTTCTTTCGATTGGAAGTGAGAACGGCTTGGTGTTAACCATCTTGCCGTCGATCCATGCTACAGGCAGGTCGTCCATGTCGTTCAGTGCAGTTACAGGTGACCACCAGTAAGGCTGGAATCTCTTGGCTTCAACGCCTTCATATACATTCATGAAGATAGTATCGCACTCGTCGATATCCTTCATCGTATCTCTTGCAACTACGCACATTGTTCCCGGTGCTGAACCTGTACCCATGATGGCCAGCTTGCCGATTTCCTTGAACTTAACGTTGTAGTCACGAAGAAGTCTGTACATGCACTTCTCCCAGGTGTCTTCGAAACCTTCAGGTGCAGCGAAGTCCTGATAGTTGCACTTTTCTTCCAGAGCGGCGTCGATAACGTTCTTACCGAATGCCAGTGGCAGTGCGTTTACAACCAGGTCACAGCCCTTAATCAGCGGCAGGATGTTTTCCTTCTTTGATGCGTCGCAGAAGAAAGCCTCAGCCTTGTCGAGTTCACCTGCAAGTTCCTTTACGGCAGCTTCGTCATAGTCGCCAAGAATAATCTTGTCAACGTTTGGTTCCAGCTGCAGTCTCTTTGCTACTGTAGTGCCCTGTGCACCTGTTCCAAGTACTAATACTTTTTTACCCATGAATTAACATCTCCTTTTCTTTATTCATGTATCTATTATCACTCAAGACGCGTTTCAATGCAAGGTTTTCAAAACCCTCGCCTAGTCTCTCGTCTTTTTCATTTCTGATACCACATGGCGCCTTCTCCGGTTGAAAAGAACTTTTTCCCTTATTACCCCAGTGGTTTGTAGTGATACCTCTCCTTGTATTTATACAGCATTCCGAATGACAATGCAAGCGTGGTAACATCAGCAAATGTGAGTGCCAGCCAACTGCCTGTCAGTCCGAAGAAATGTGAGAACAGATACAGTCCGACAACCAGCATTACTATTCCCCTGGAAAGTGAGATTACAGCTGAAAGAATTCCGTTTCCGAAGCATGTAAAGAGCCCTGATACGAATACGTTAATGCCGACAAACAGCAACGATATGGCTGCAAGTCTGAGCCCCGTAACACCTATGTCATAAAGGTCTGTTCCCGTCTCAGTATAGATTCTTGTAATCAGCGGTGCAGTAAGTGCCAGTCCGGCGGCCATGATCAGTGAAGAAACAATGGTAAACTTCTTCGTCCAGTTCATAACCCTGTTGATTTTTGTGAACTCATGAGCACCGTAATAATAACTGATAAGCGGCATTGTGCCCGCCTGATATCCAATGAACACCGACATGAACAGGTACTGTAACTGAAGCACAATCGCTGCCGCAGCAACACCTGTCTCCCCTGCCAGTTTGATAAGTACTATGTTATAGAAGAACACCATTATGCTGCCTGACATTTCATTTACCAGCTCCGGAGAGCCGTTCAGGAAGCTGTGTCCTATGTATTTCCATTTGGCCTTAAACTTCGTAACGTGGAGGATGGTATCCGCAAACACGAAATACCCAACTCCCATGAGCGCTGTTGTGACAAGTCCGAGAATGTTGGCCAGCGCAGCGCCTGTAAGACCCATGTGCATGGGGCCCATAAAAACAATATCCAGTCCCAGGTGAACAATGCCGCCCGCAACGTAGAGTGCTATTGTAAATATCGGTTTGCCGTCAACTCTGATAAAGAACTCCATTATCACACCGAGAAATGCTGCCGGTATTCCCCATACAAACACTCCCAGGAATGCGTGGCAGTCCTCTGTCAGCACCTCTGTTGCTCCAAGGAAGTTTACTATTGGAGTCAGAGCCAGAATGCAGGCAAGAGCAAAGGCTACGCCAAGCAGCACGGCAAACACGCACACAAATGTGAAGCGTTCGTTTGCCTCCTGGTTCCTTCCCTTGCCGAGTTCAATGCCGACAAGTGCGCTTGAACCTGCAGCAAGCATTACTGCTATGCCCCAGCAAAGGCCCTGCAGGGGGTATGCGATGTTAATGGCCGCAAGTCCTTCCTCACCGATATAGTTTGCAACGAAGATCGTATCTATGGTGTAGTACAACGACAAAACGACCATCATCAGTACAGATGGCCATATGAAATTCACATATTTCCTCGTTGTCAGTTCTCCCTTAAATATGTCTTCGTGCATTATTGTAAAAACCAGGCCAGGGCAAAGCCCTGACCTGCCCTGCTTTTGTTATTACAGATCCTTCACGTTTACGTCAAGAGTGATATCAAGCTCTGCAGCATATTCAAAGAACCTGTCAACCTGTGCGTCAGTCAGCATGTCTGATGAGATAACGCCGGACTCACCCTTAAGGTCTTCATTGATGAACATCTTTGAATACAGATATCCGCTCTGTCCTGTCAGGTACATTTCACCTGTCATCTTGGCTCTTTCGAATGATTCAACGAATCCCGGAGCACAAACGTGAACTTCTGCCAGAACGTCCTTGCCGTCCTTCTTGCCATATGATTCGATAACCATGCAGCCTGAGTCAACTGCCATGCCTTCATCTACGAACGACTTGATTTCTTCCTCATACTTAGGAGCATGTGGAACGTGTGCCAGAACGAATTCGAACGGGCTGATTTCCATGCCCTGGAATTCCTCCTTCTCGTGCTTTAAGAGGCCTGCCTCGTAGAGAGGTTTTGCAAAATCCATTCCTGCGCCTGCATACTTGAAGTAAGCGTTCTTGCAGCCCTTGAAGTATGTGTCAAAGTTGAATCCGTAATGCAGCGGCTCGTCGTGGCAGTGTTCTCTGAAAGTGATTTCCTCTTCCATGTAGTCGTACTGTCTCTTGATGTCTCTGCCGAATGCCGGAGTGTTAATGAACTTGCCGTCTTCCCATGCGATTGCCATCTGGCTCATGTCGTTCAGCGCTGTTACAGGAGACCACCAGAACGGCTGGAATCTCTTGGCGATTGCGCCTTCCCATACGAAGTTATAGATAGTTTCGCATGAATCCAGATATCTCATTGAATGTCTTGTTGCTGCGCAGATAAGTCCCGGAGCTGAGCCTGTTCCGAAGATAGCCAGCTTGCCGATCTTCTCGAACTTAGGTCCGTAGATCTTATACATTGCGTTCAGACTCTGCCACCATGCCAGTGATTCAGGGTCTTCAAACTTCGGTTCGTTTGCAGGATCGTAGAACTCACTGTTCTTCCACATCTCATTAAGAGAAATAGTTCCTGCATAGTCCTGATAGTCAGCTTCTACTGCCAGGGTTGCATCCAGAACGTTTTCTGTACATTCCAGAGGCAGAGCATTGATAACGAGATCAACACCTTCTGCTGCCTTGATGATGCTGTCAACATCGTGTGCATCAACCTGAACGCCCTTTGCCTTGTTCAGTTCTGCAACAATCTTGTTAACTGCCTCGATGTCATAGTCCGCGCATACTACTTCGCTAACTACGGCTTCCTCATCAAGTCTCTTTGCTGCTGCACTTCCCTGTGCGCCAACGCCTAATACCAGCACTTTTTTACTCATTCTTTCACCTCAAATCTTAAATATACTTAACTGGTAATTATTATACCCCAAAAGAGGTTTATTTTACAGTGCTTACGATTCCGAAAATTCTCGCAGACTTTTTCATCAGCCAGAAGGGATATGCCAATTCTTAAAAGGTCTCCCTTTGCCAGAATCTTCGGGCAAAGAAGGTCATCAGACGCCCTACGTGGACTTTCACCACAGACTGACGGCATGCCCGTCATACTAAAAAAGGGCCGGAAGGATTAACCTTCCGGCCCTTAATTCCCAAAAATGAGTCGTTTAAATACGGACCTAATGACTCATTAGCCGCAGACTTCGCTTGGATCCTTGATGTTTGTTTCAAGAGTGATGTTCAGTTCAGCTGCGTATTCAAAGAACTTGTCGCACTGTTCCTGTGTAAGCATGTCTGATGAAATCAGGCCGCTCATTCCTTCGAACTGATCGTTGATGAACATCTTGGAGAAGAGGTAGCCGCTCTGTCCTGTGAGGTACATTTCAGCAGTGATGCCTGCCAGTTCGAATGATTCTTCTACGCCAGGTGCAA
>R21__coassemble_1468_pt1 | contig 15729 bp, 13 predicted proteins | sample R21__metabat2_low_PE_034 | metagenome-assembled genome bin R21 | reverse complement strand
AACCAGTGACAGCAGATACTTGCCGTAGTCAGTCATGCTCAGTTCCTTGCCGATTTCAACCAGCTGTGCATCGTCGATGAATCCACGGCGCCATGCGATTTCTTCAAGGCATGCAATGTAGAATCCCTGTCTGGACTGAACTGCTTCAACAAACTCCGCAGCCTTCAGCATTCCGTCAGGATTGCCTGTGTCCAGCCAAGCCATTCCTCTCTTCATGAGGGCAACCTTCAGGCAGCCTCTTCTGAGATACTCGTTGTTTACGGATGTGATCTCCAGCTCACCTCTGGCTGAAGGTTCAACATTCTTCGCTATTTCCACAACGTTGTTGTCGTAGAAGTAAAGTCCCGGAACTGCGAAGTTCGACTTTGGATGTGCCGGCTTCTCCTCGATTGAAATAACGTTGTTGTTATCGTCAAATTCAACAACTCCGAATTCGCGGGCATCCTTAACCGGGTAGCCGAATACGGTTGCGCCGTTCAGGTTCTTCTGTGCGTCGTTCAGAATCTTTGTCAGGTCCTGACCATAGAATACGTTGTCGCCCAGAACCAGGCATACGCTGTCATCACCGATGAACTCTTCGCCCAGAATGAATGCGTCAGCCAGTCCTCTTGGCTTGTCCTGAACCTTGTAGCTGAAGTCCACACCCAGCTTGTGGCCGTCGCCCAGAAGCTGCTTGTAGCTGTCGATATCATCAGGAGTTGAGATTATGAGAATCTCTCTGATTCCTGCCAGCAGCAGAACCGATATCGGATAGTAAACCAGTGGTTTGTCGTAAATCGGCAGCAGCTGCTTGGATACTGCTTTTGTCATTGGGTAAAGGCGCGTTCCCTTGCCTCCTGCTAAAATAATTCCCTTCATGTTTCTTCCTCTCTGTCTGTTCTTAAACTTGCTCTAGAGTTGAGCGCTTGCTGTTCTCGGCTCGAAGCAGCAGCACGGCCTGATCGACACGATCCTCACGCCGCTGGCTCTCTGCGGTCCAACCTTCAGGAACGTGGCGAGAACCGTCGTGTCCCCTCCAAGTCCCAGCGGGCCAACCCTGAGCCTGTTTATCTCATCCGTTATTTCGGTTTCAATCTCATTCTGCCTGTCGAAGCGTCCCTTTATCATCGCCTGCAGCATGAGGGACGAAGCCTCGTAGTGGGTTCTTCCTATTCCCACAGCCAGGGTGCACGGTGTGCATCCCAGATTGCCAACCTCATCCGATGCCCAGGAGATTATCTCCTTCTTTACCACATCGATGCTGTGCTTGTGGAACACTCTGTACGTCTTTGATCTGATTTCGGGACCTCCGCCCTCCATCAGAACGTTCAGTCTGATTCCTTCTTCCTCTGAATCGATTACCATGATCGGAGCGAGCACCATGTCGTCCGGATTGACGCTAAGTCCTGCGGACTGTTCAAGCCTCTGCACGTCATCTCCCATTACGGCCATCGGTCTGCCGGGCAGTTCCCTAAGTCCCTGTCTGACACCTTCTCTCACGGATTCGAGAAGTTCGCCTGTAATCGTGCTTCCGGGTCCAACCTCAAGAATCACATGCGGGATTCCCGTGTCATCACACAGCGGTCCTCTGGTATCTGCCGCTACCCGGGCGTTCTCGAGAATGCTCTCCATCGCCCATCTGGCGGTTTCATCCGTCTCCGCCGCTATGGCCTTTTCATATGCACCGATCTGATCCGGCCTGAATGTTGATGCCGCTGTAATCAGTGTTTCCTTTGTTATCTCTGTAACTCTATCTGTCATATTATTTCCTCGTCCGGTTATTTATCGTAAATGCTCTTTCCTCCGGCAATGGCTATTACCGCAGGAAACTCCACAACCTCCAGGCGATGCAAAGCCTCCATGCCTTCCTCCGGAAATGCCGCAACCTCCTGTGACAGGGTTTTGCTCTTAAGGAGCGCCGTAACAGGCGGAATCACCGCATAGACGGAGTCGTTGTCTCTCAGCATCTCAGCCGTTTCCTTTTTCAAAGCCCCCTTGCCCAGGTGAATGCGAATACCTTCCCGGGAAAGCACTTCCATCGAACCTTCGATGTCCAGCTTGTTGCTGGATGTGGGTCCGACGCCTGCAGGACTTACCGCCGTGTGGAACATGACGTTGCCCTCAAGGTCTATGCCTGCCTCCTTGAGACGGCCCTCATCGGCAAGCTTCACCACCTTCGGAAGCACCGCATCTCTGCCTGTGTAAATGCTACCCGAAATGGTGATTCTGTCTCCCACCTTTAACTTGTTTATTTCTTCTCTGCTGATTGGAGTTGTCAGTTTAATCATTTGAAATCCTCGCTTGATACCAGCTTCAGGTACTCGGTCTCATCCTTGATTACGCCGTATGCCAGCGCTCTGTTGTAAAGCTTCTTCGCCCAGTTTCTGTGAGGGTTAACCTCGTTCATCTTGTTGGCAGACAGGCTCTTCATTACACCACCCGATGCTTCGAGAATCTGCATGGCGTCGTTGTATTCCTCTTCGGTTACTGCCTGCATTGCGTTTACATACTTGATGTGTGTCGGGTGAATTACAGTCTTTCCGACGAAGCCGTTTGCCTTATCTATGATTACTTCTCTAAGCAGTCCGTCGATTGCTTCGTTTACGAGTTTCTTTCTCTTCAGAATTGAACTCTGCAGACTGAAGTTGACATTCTCGTCGAACTTGTTTCCCTTGCTTACCAGGAAGAATTCCCATACAGGTCCCGACACGATGTAGTCGTTGTTTCTTGCGAATACATTCAGAATGTCCAGGAGACAGTCCTGAACAGGCAGGATGTCATAGATGCTGTAGTCGATGCCTCTTCTTACTGCAAATACCGACGAGAAATCTGTTGCTCCTACTCTGACGTTCAGGGTCACATCACTGTACTTGTCGATGATCTTTCTGATTGCCATGAGTCCGTTGAACCGAATCTCCTTGAAGGCCAGCTCCGGGCTTTCCAGTACCGGCATTCCGTACAGGATTTCATCGTGCTTTTTGCTGAGTTCTGTCAGGCATCTGTAAAAGCCTTCGCCGTTTGCTTCCGTAAACTTCGGGAATACGAATCCCGTCATCAGCTGCAGGTGCTTCTTTTCGAATCTCTTCGCAAGCCCTTCAAACTGCTCCGGAGTTCTGACTCTGGCGAACAGAAGCGGGAGCTTTTCCTTATCCATTCTGCCTGATTCAATTGCTTCTGCAATGTTGTCGAGACACTTAAGAGCGTGGGCCTCCGCCTCCGGTACATCCTTCTCGTCTATGGCATCCTCGAAACAGAATACCATTGATGCCAGTCCCGGATACTTGCGGTTGATGATTATCTCATCAAAATCTCTGGTTGCCGGCATGTATAATGTGGCTCCCAGACAGTAGGCCAGAAATTCCTTCTCTGAATACTTGTCAAATCTTATCGGCTCCCTGACGAAGCTGAAGTCTATGTTGTACTGATTATGCTTCATTGTCTTTCCTTATATCATCTCACGCGTCAGGAACGCGTTCTTTCTCATTATGTCTTTTCCCTTGTCGTCGACTATCTTTAATGTGCTGTTTGCTCTTTCAACCTTCTCAAGAAGTTCATCGATGCTTCCTCCCCTGATGACATAGCTGGCAACTCTGTTTCTGCTGTCCATCTGGTTGTCGGAATCGATTTCCATTCCCTTCGTCTTGCTGTACATGAACTTCTCGATTACACCGTCTGCAAGCAGTTCATCCTGTCCCTCAACATGGTCCAGGACTCCCTTGTAGGCGTACATTATGTTAGTGGTTACGAAGTGGTCCGGCGCGTGGAATTCCACCTTTACCGGCTCCTCCAGATATGAGCTTACCGACGCACTGATCATGTCAAAACCTGTTATGGTTTCTATGAGGTATGAACTCAGGCTTCCTCCGATTCTCGGTGCGAATTCGATAACGCTTACGTCGTCACCCTTAACGATTGTCTGCATGAAGAACGGTGTGTTGTTGAGTCTGAAGCCCTTCTTGATGTTGGTTGCGATTTCCCTGATCTTCGCCTCGGCTCCCGGTGTGATTCCCGCCGGAATCAGTGAACCAAAGGCCTGCATTGCCATGCCCTCTTCAGGTTCGATCTTGAGCTTCTTTCTTATCATTATTACGTCAGCATCATCGTATCCTGCGAAGCAGTCAATCTGGATTTCGTCTCCTTCAACAAACTCCTCAATTACGGCCTTGCCGGCTCTGCTCATGGAAAGCGCATACTCCACATATTCCTTAAGCTTCTCCGGACTCTCCAGCTTCTTGACGCCCTTTGAACCGTTGTTGTCAACCGGCTTTACCACTATAGGATACTTCAGGTCGAGCCTGTCAAGGTTAACCGCAGCATCCCTTATTACATGCTTCGATGTAGGTATGCCGTTGGCGATCATCTTGCTCTTCATCAGGTCCTTGTTTGTAACCTCCATGGCTGTTGAGTAGCTGTACGGCTTGGTGAGTCCAAGCTCCTCTGCCACATAGCATGCCACGGCGTTCGCCTGGTCTACGCAGGCGCCGATAACAAGCTGCGCCTCCATGTCACGGGCGATTTCCAGAACCTTATCCTTGTCAAGAGTGCTCTCCTGAAGATGCAGGTCGGCGGCGTCCTTTGCCGGCGGGTTTTCGTAGTAGTCGATCAGGACAGTGTAAAACCCTCTGGCCTTCAGAACCTCCATTAATTTTCTGTGGGGCTCAATGCCTCCCAGTACGATTGCTGTTTTTCTTTCAGTCATTTCTTTCCTCTGATAGTAATTACTCTATTGATCCCTTTGCTGAATAGATTGCATCAGGACAGTATTCTTCGATTACGCGCTTAACGAGAAGAACCTGCTTGGCTCTTGCTCTGGCATCGCTCTCCGTTGAATCCCAGCTGTGGGTCTTGGCAACCGATCCGCCTGTCTTAAGGTAAATCGGTGCTGCTATTCTGATCATCTCAGGCACTTCATAATGTCTGATGAATCCGCCTGATGATGCAGGGTTTTCCGTATGGATGTCAATCGGAATGTCGATGGTCTGTCTCAGTGCAGCCAGCATCGGCAGCTGAATGTCTCTTACAGGATTCAGTGAGTCTGCACCGATCTGCTCCATGAGTCTGGCTGAGCAAGGGTTGCCGTGTCCTGCGTGTGCACTAAGCTTAAACTTGCAGTCAGCTGAAATCTGGCCGGCCTTTCTCGCTTCATTCAGCACCCACAGACAACCTTCGTCGTACATGATGAAGTCCTTGATGCCCAGTCTGTTGGCTCTCTTGGCTTCCTCGATTGCTCTTACAATCTGTTCCTGTCCGCGCAGTCTGTATCCGATTCTCTTGCCTTCCTCGGTGTGAACCGATGCACTTGTGTCAGTTGTTGCTCTTGGGCCGATTGCCAGAACAACCTGAACCTGATACTCTCTGCCGAGTCTTGCCATCTCTTCGATTTCGCTGTCAAGCAGTGTGTAGATTCCCTTTGTCTGAGTTACTCTGTGAATGTAGAAATCATTCTTGTCGAACTCATTCAGGAGTGCAGCCATCGGCTTCGGTCCCTGGATTCCGGGACACTCGAATCTGTACTGAGCTCCGTCCGGAAATCTCTTCTGGGATGTTGGCAGATCAAACAGATCTCCGCCCGGCATTCCTAACGATCTTAAAAATTCTCTTGTCTTTTCCATGTTCATACCTCTCTATTTAATAAATCTTTTAAACTCTTCAAAATCCTCTTCAATATTCTCCGCAAGCTTCAGAAGTCTCTCTGAATACCCGGCATCTGCGCCGGCGTATTCGGTCAGAGATCTGTACTTGGCTTTGACCTCCTCAGCGGTCAGTGGGTTTTCGTAATCGCCTTTTGCAAAACCCATCTCGGCCACATGCACAACACCGTCGTTTCCGGTGATCTGCACTCTGGCCATTCTCTTTGCCGGGAAGCTGTTCGTCATCTCCGGATCCTCATGCATTGCAGTTGCTTCCGTAATGCTCATAAGCTTCGTATCGGCGAGACACTCGTCGGTGAAATCGGCAATGTCCGCATGTCCCTTTGCTGCAGCCGATGCCACTGCAAACGGTATGCTCATCTTGGCCGAATTCTGTCCGTGAATCTCAGTGTGATCGTGACCCCTTATCGCAGCCCTGTACGTGTAGATGTCTATGCTCTTTATGTCATCAGCCACAAGCCCGTCCGCGTTGTGAAGTTCAACTGAGGCCTGTATTGCCGAGTGACCGTGTCTGCATGATGCGTAGAATTTCTCGTATATTCTGCAGATGGCGGGAACTCCGTTTTTCTCGAAATCTTCGAGCGCTTCCGCTTCATCATACTCTCTGATTTCGTCAGCCATTACACCGTAAAGTCCTCTGCCTCCGGAAATGATGTCGTCAGGTCCATTGAACCCTGCCATGGCTACAGTTGCAGCAGCCAGTCCCGACATCGCTGCATGTCCTGCGTTGTACGGCTTCATCCGGGAGGAATCCTCCTGTATCTCCAGGACTCCCGCCGCTCCGGCAACAGCTGCCGACACTGCGTTTCTGATAACCTCATCGCTGCATCCCGCTGCGGTGCATACCGCAACAGCCGCTCCGATGGTTCCGCAAGTTCCCGTAGTGTGATAGCCTCTGTTCCTGTGTGAAGGCTGCATGTCCGCAGCGCATGTTACGGCTGCTTCATATCCTGCAACTATTCCCTGCAGCAGACCTTTGCCTGTCATGTCCACGTCTCTGCACGCTGCAATCAGTGCCGAGATTATCGGAGCACCCAGGTGAATCATGCCCTCACGGTGACCATCATCAAGCTCTGCCACGTGTGCATTCATTCCGTTTACGGCTGCGGCTCCCAGCATGGATGTGGTTTTGCCTGTTCCCACTGCCGGTGCATTTCCGTCTCCGTGAAGCTTAAGCAGTCTGTCGATTCCGTCCTTCTGCAGAGGATATCCCACAACCGTTACGCCCAGATAATCTATCAGGCATTTGCGGGCCTCCTCGCAGGAGGTGTCAATGCACCTGTGAGTCTTAAGAATATTCAGTCTGTTCATCAGATAATCTGTTCGATTCATCAGATAAATCTCCTGTCTGCCAGTTCTTCCCGGCGGCCTTCCTCGAAGGCTTTAATGTTTGCCATCGCCTCGTCCATCATCTGCCGGAATGACTCGTATGTCACTCCTGCAATGTGCGGCGACAGAATTACGTTTCCCATCCTGAACAGCGGGTTGTCACCTGCCGGTGGCTCCTTCTCATATACGTCTATTCCCGCTGCCGCAATTGTGCCGTCCGCAAGAGCCTTCACGAGAGCTTCCGTCTCGATTACTCCGCCTCTGGCTGTATTTACTACAACGGCACTCTGTTTCATCGTGCCGATATTTTCGCTGTTAAGCATGTGTCTGGTTTCATCCGTAAGTGCACAGCAGAAGGCAACTACATCCGCCTCCTTCAGGAGCTCATCAAAGGTTCTGAAGCTCATGTTAAGGCGAGCCTCTTCTTCGGCGCTCAGGTTTTGCACGTCGGAATAAATCAGGTTAACGCCGAAAGCCTGCAGCAGTTCTGCCACTCTTCTGCCTACGGTGCCTGCGCCCACCAGACCCACGGTTTTGCCCTTGAGCATGTGATTGCCCACGCCTGTGCGCTGCTTCTGCCATATGCCGCCTCTGACTCTGCTGTCGACAATTGTCGTTCTTCTCAGCGTCGCCAGGATGAGCATCAGCGTGTGTTCTGCAACGCTGTCAGCATTGACGCCCCTGTTTACGTAAACAGGAATGCCGGCTCCCGATATTGCCTCACGGTCCAGCGTGTCTGTTCCCACGCCTGTACGCTGAATCATCTTCAGCTTCGGAGCGGCCTTGATTACATCACCGTCAATTCCGACTCTGCCGCTGGCCAGGAGATAATCCGCCTGACCGCACACCTTAAGGAGTTCCTCCCTGGTGGCCGCCGGAAGTGTGATGAGGCGGAAACCTTCGGGCACCGCTGAACTGATTATCTCCAGCGGCTCTTTATCGTAATGGTTTGTAAGTACTATTACAGGCATTACTCTTCCTCTTTTGCGTTTACAACTTCCTTAACCACATACTGTGGCTTGTGACTCATTATCATGTACATTCTGCCGATGTACTCGCCCATGAGGCCGAGGATCAGCATTATTATTCCTCCGACGAACAGGAGTATCGCGATGATTGATGCGTAGCCTGCCGCCAACCCAAATATCAGTTTTTTAAGTATTACTACTATTCCAAATGCAAAGCCCACGAAGGCTGTAACAGCACCAATCTTTGATGCGAATCTCAGAGGCTCAATCGAGAAGTTTGTGAATCCGTTAAGCCACAGACCAATCAGCTTCTTAAATGTGTAACCGGACTTGCCTTCCTTTCTCGCTCTGTGCTCCACATCCACGTCGGCGAACTTGTCAGTTACACATCTCAGATATGCATTGGCTGAAGGGAACGGGCTTTCGTAATTCTTAATCGCGTCCATGCAAAGCCTGCTCCAGGCGCAGAACGGTGATGTATCAACGCCCTTAGGCTTGGTGCCCATCCACTCTGCCAGCTTCTTCTTGCCTCTGCTTGTTATCTTCTTGAACGCGCTGTGCTGCTTGTTGGTGAAGTGTCCGAACACAACGTCGTAGCCTTCGTTCAGCTTTTCTATGAGCTTAAAAACTCCTGCTGCCGGATGTTGCCCGTCATCATCCATGTAGACCAGAGCATCTCCTGTAGCATACTTTGCAGCTGCCATCTTGGCTGATGCCTGTCCCTGGTTTTTGGAGAAGTTAACTCCGATAATATTGCTGTCTGCAGCGCACAGTTCCTTTATGACCTCAAAGGTTGCACCGCCGTCCGGTGACCCGTCGTTTACAAGTACAAACTGATACTCGTAACCTTCGTGTCTCGCAAATTCGTCCTTGACCTCCTGCACTACGAACGGAAGTGTCTTTGATGATTTGTAACATGGAATGCAAATTGAAATAAGCATTGTGTTTTCTCCTGTTAATTAATTACTCTTCTTACTGCTATTGGATTTTTTCTGGCTTTTGTAATAACCACCCCTCCGCGTCTGCTTTGGGCATGTATCATTTTCCCATTTCCAATATATAAAGCTACATGCTTAGGATAACAAAGAATATCTCCAGGCTTATACGCCCCTTTAACGGCATATCCGACCCTACGAAGTCCGGTATGGCTTCTTGGCAGTTTTATTCCATATTTCATATATAATGCATAAACCAAGCCAATACAGTCTACACCTCTATTTAAATCATATCCCCCGCCAATATATCTAAGGCCAACATATCTTGTCGAATATTTGCTGAGTTCATCACCGTTCTGGAACACAGGCTCGCCTTCGTATGTCTCCCAGTCTTCTCCTTCAGGAAGTCCCATGGTTCCCTTTTCCACAACCTTGCTTTCCCCTTCGTCAACCACGGTTGTATCAATCTTCTCGGTCTCGGCCACCTCGCCGTTAATAACAGTGCTTTCCTCTGTTGTTACCTGGGTTCCTGACTCTCCCTCTTTCTTGACCTTTGCCTCTCCGGCAAACATGTCATCGTTTCTTACATACTCGGTTGTCGGCTTGCTCTTTTCTATCTTGCTTGTCTTAACCTTTACGGTTGCAGTGAAAAGAGGTTCCTCTGTCTTGTTCTGTTCAAGAATGTAGTCGACAGCTTCCTTCTCCGTCATCATCTTCATGCTCTCTTCCACATCTGATGATGCCTTCTGAACGGACACCTTTTTGTCGAACTGAATTGACTGCACCTGGTCTCCGTCAGGCGTGTACTCTTCAGCAACTTTTTCCACAACATCCAAAGCCTTTTCCTGACTGCTTACCATGCACACAGGTGTGCTGCCGGCATAAACCACATAAGGTCTGGTCAGGTGATGAACAATGCATGCCGTGGCAACTGCGCAAGCCAGCAGTATGCAGAAGACCATGAAGGATATTCCCTTGTTTTCCTTTACGAATGTAAACATTTTCTCTTAAAATCCCCCTCTGTTATTCTGAGTCTTTATCTTTTTTATCTTTGTTATCCTTGCTGTCCTTTTCTGTATCGGTCTTTTTCTTTTCGTTCTTTTTCTTCGTGTTATCTACAGGATACATGGTGTCGTGAATTGCCTCCTTGCATTCCTGCAGTGATTCATCTGTCGGGAATACGCAGGACAGTTCCTGCCCTCCCATGCTGAAGCACGGTGCACTTCCCGTCGGTCCCACAATGTTTGCCGTGTGGATCGTCCACTTGTGCATGTCCCGAAGCTGCATCTTAGCCAGCTTCTTAAGATCCTTGTCTGTCATGTCGGTTCTCATTTCATCCTCTACGGCATTCAGAATCTTTGTGTATCTTGTCAGTATTACCTTGCTGCTGGTAACCTTCTTTATTGTGGCCTTCAGAACCTTCTGCTGATTCTTGTTTCTCTTCATGTCTCCGTCAAGGAAGGATTTTCTCTCTCTTGCGAAGTAAACGGCATGCTTACCCTTCAGTGTTATTTTGCCCTCCGGATAATAGTAATCCTTGATTGCCGACGTGAATGCCTGGTCGTTGTACACTTCGATGTAGTCTATTGCATCAACAATATCCTCAAGCATTGAGAAGTTCAGCGCTATCGTGTAGTTGATGTCTATTCCGAAGTAATCCTCCAGAGTTGCCTTTGTCTCTTCCTCTCCGTAGATTCCCGTATGCGTCAGCTTATCCCGCATTCCGTAGGAGTGGAACGGAATATAACTGTCCCTCGGAATCGAAGTAAGCAGAACCTCTCTGGTCTTCGGATTGACTGTCATGATCATGTTTACGTCACTCAGGCCGGAAACGTCATCAATCTTTCCCCAGAAGTCTCTGCCTGAAATGAGAACGTTGAATGAATCCTCTGTAACATCAACCGCCTTTGAAGTATCGTTTGCTCTCTTCTTTACCTTTATCTTGTAAATGGTCTTGGTCGCCTTGCCAAAGCCCTTTATGTTTTCTTTTATTACTCCCAGACTCGTGTTGGAAACGAGAATGATTCCATCATGGGTATCGCCGTCATCATCAAGCAGATTGTGGGCAACATCGATCGGGCTCTTTTCCTCGTCGTATATTACGCTCTCCTTGGTTACGAGTCTTTCCTTGGCTTCGATGAGCTGCTTGGAGTACATGTCCACGCAGTTCACTTCCAGACCTTCAATGTCCTCAACCGTGTTATAGCTGCCGTCCTTCAGAGTCATTACCCTGTAGACTTCCCATGTCGCCTGTCTCTTGCTGATCTTCTGGAGCGTATCATATGTGCTGTATACGTAATAGTCACCGACCAGCAGGAACTGGAGCATGAACATTACAAGTATCAGTCCTATTATTCTCTTGACCGTATGCTTGCCTCTGCATCCCAGGAGCAGGAAAGTTATAAGGTCGAACACCAGAATTGCGATGATTACCGCCATCACGTATTTGAACGGCAACACGTCGAGTGCCAGGACAAACAGCATGAATATCAGTTCTGCGAATATGACTACCAGCACAACCGCCAGTAGCAGATTCGATTCAGGAAGCAGGTGAAACCTCTTTTCGGATCTGTTGTTGTCTTTACTCATCTGCCTTGGAGCCCTCCGTCTTCATTACTTCACGAATTCCTTTCTTTACCTTTTCCACTGATTTCTCTCTTGGTATTGAAACCAGCAGATCTCTTCCCATTCCCATTGTATATGTTCCCTTCATGGTCAGATCACCCTGAACGGACTGCATCTTGATATCCCACTTACGCATGTCATCAAGCTGCATCTTTACCAGACTGGTCATTTCCTTCTGGCTCATGTTCGTCTGCATCTCATCGTCAACAGCCGCAAGAAGCTTGGTGTAGCTTGTCAGCAGGGTTTTGCTGCTCATGACCTTCTTCAGGCAGGCCTTCATGACCTTCTGCTGATTGATGATTCTCTTCTGGTCTTCTTCCTTGAAAGCCTTTCTCTCACGAACGAAGTACACGGCATGCTTGCCCTTGAGATGTATCCATCCCTTCGGGTAATCGTAATCCTTTATCGCCGAGGTGAATGCCTGGTCGTTGTAGACATCAACGCCGTCAATCGCATCCACAATATCCTCTACCATTGAGAAGTTGACTCTGATGTAGTAGTCAAGATCCACGTCAAGCCAGTCCTGAATTGTTTCCACCGTCTCATCCACGCCCCAGAAGCCTGCGTGTGTCAGCTTGTCATATTCCCCGAAGGAGTGCAAAACCACGTACGAATCTCGCGGCATCGAGGTGAGCAGGATTTCCCTCTTCTCAGGATTGACTGTCGTGATCATGTTTACGTCACTCCTGGATTGCTGGTCTATGCTGCCCCAGATATCTATGCCTGTAATGCACACGTTGAACGGATCCATCGTGATGTCCTTGTTGCCCGTCGCGATACGCTCGTTCTGTGCGCTGATCTTCTGAAGAGTCTGGTATGTGCTGTACATGTAATATGTACCTAACCCCATTACCGCACACATCATTATCGCCAGGATGATTCCGATTATCCTCTTCGCCCATTTCGGACTTCTGCTTGCCATCAGAATCATGATGACGAAATCCATCGCTGCGATTGCCGCAAGAACGGCAATGAAATACCGGGCCGGGAGTACATCCAGTGCGGCAGTTATCATAATGAACGCCGCCTCAGTCAGAAGCATCACAAGAAGTACTATCCAGCAGATAATCCTTTCCGGCAGTATATGAAATTTCTTTTCTGTGTTTACTGTGTCCTTAACTGCTTTCATCTATTCCTATATCAGTTGAATACTCTCTTTACCTTCAGGACGTTGCCCCATCCTGAAACGCCTGACTTCCTTACCTTGTTCGGCCATGAGTGGATGATCTTGTTGTCTCCGATGTAGAGTGCAACGTGATAAACCGTCTTGCCGTATCCGTAGAAGATAAGGTCGCCTTTCTTCCTGTCACTGTATGATACAGTCTTGAGCTTGCTGTACTTGGCCAGATTTCTTGACTCGTACTCGTGTCCCTTCTTTGAGTGGGTTACAGGATTAATCGTCGAACTTCCCACTCCTGCACCGTACATGCACTGCATTACGAATCCCGAGCAGTCGCATCCCTGGTTCTTCGTTCCTGAAGCACCAACCACGTAGCTTGCTCCGATGTAACTATTGGCTGTGGCAATCATGGCATCCACGCAATCAGCTCTGCTGCTTGATCTGTCAACCTTGCTCGGAGTCACGTATGCGCCCAGGTTGTTCCATTCATTCTCTGAGAATCCCATGGCCAGCCAGGTCTCCAGGTCAACATTGCCTGTCGCCTTGATGCCCTTCTTCTTCTGGAAATTCTTCACCTTGGCCTTCGTCTTTGAAGTGTATCTCGGCCAGTGTCCGTAGTTGCCGGTCTTGAAGTACTTGTTTACCTTCTTGACCTTGAGTCCCATGTATCCCGACTTCAGAACATAGTCTCCGCCTGTCAGCGTAATCTCGTCCTGAATCTGCAGGTACTGCGAAGGGTTCTGGTAGTAACGCAGGGTTTCTATTGTAACCGTCCCGGTGTATCCCGGAGTTTCCTGGCCTGCAGCGTAAACTTTCACCTGATACTGGTTGCCTGTTGTCTTCCACCAGGTCTTGCCGTAATCCAGAGCACATGCAAAACCCGCTTCCGGATTTTCAACAGCTTCAGGAATGTCAATCGTCTGAATCACATCTCCTTCGTATACCAGTTCAACCTTTCCGCCGAACGCGTTGTATACGGTGACGTCATCCTTGTAACTGCTGCGGGATTTAACGGAAGGCGCTGTATCAAGCCCTTCAACAGTAATTACTGCCGATGCCACCTGCATCTCGGCTTCAGGCTCTTCCTGCGAAACATTCTGTGCCTGAACGTCTTCGTCAGTCTCTTCAGTCATCGCCATGGCAGGAGTCATTGCAGCCGCCATCATCATGGCCATCAGGATTGCAAGAAATCTTCTTCTCATTTTGTCTAACCTTTCCTTTCGGTGCCGGGCTTTACAGTGCCTTGTCGGCGATCTCCTTAAGCAGCTGCTCCTGCAGCTCTTCAACGGTCATTTCCACTTCGTCGCCTGTCTTGGTATTTCTTACGGTAAGTGTGCCTGCCTCAACTTCCTTTTCTCCGATTACGCAGAGGTAAGGATTTCTCTCGTTGCGGGCTTCACGAATCTTATATCCGATTTTTTCGTTTCTGATGTCGCATTCAACACGGAGTCCTGCATCCATGAGCTTGGCTGCAACCTCCTGTGCATACGGTGCGAACTTCTCTGTTACTGTCATGAGCTTAACCTGTACAGGTGCCAGCCAGAGCGGGAACTTGCCTGCAAAGTGCTCAATCAGGATTCCTATGAATCTTTCAACTGAACCGAATGCTGCTCTGTGAATCATCAGAGGTCTGTGCTTCTCGCCGTCTGATCCAACGTATGTTACATCGAATCTCTGAGGCATCTGCATGTCTAACTGGATTGTTCCGCACTGCCATGTTCTTCCCAGTGAGTCCTCAAGATGGAAGTCAAGCTTAGGTCCGTAGAACGCTCCGTCTCCTTCGTTGATTACGTAAGGTGCATCGATCGTTTCAATCGCTTCCTTAAGTGCTGTTTCTGCTGCTTCCCATTCCTCTGCAGTTCCCATGGAATCCTCAGGTCTGGTTGACAGCTCGATGTGATACTTCAGATTGAACAGCTTGTAGAGGTCATCGTACAGCTTGATTACTGATACTACTTCGTCCTTGGTCTGCTCAGGAAGCATGAAGATGTGAGCATCGTCCTGTACGAAGGTTCTTACTCTCATCAGTCCGTGAAGTGCTCCTGACAGCTCGTGTCTGTGGCACTGTCCCAGTTCTGCGTATCTTACCGGCAGTTCTCTGTATGACCAGAGCTTTCTCTTGAACGCCAGGATTGAACCAGGGCAGTTCATCGGCTTGATTGCGTAGTCTTCATCATCAATCTGAGTGAAGTACATGTTGTCTTTATAGTGATCCCAGTGGCCTGATGTTCTCCACAGCTGCTCGTTCAGAATCAGCGGTGTGCGGATTTCATCATAACCTCTCTTGTAGTGCTCCTGCTTCCAGAAGCTCTCAAGTTCGTTTCTGATAACCATTCCCTTTGGCAGGAAGAACGGGAATCCCGGACCCTCGTCAGCAATCATGAACAGGTCCATTTCCTTGCCCAGCTTACGATGGTCTCTCTTCTTTGCCTCTTCCAGCTTGGCCAGATATTCATCGAGCTCTGCCTGGCTAGGGAAGCATGTGCCGTAAATTCTCTGCAGCATCTTGCGCTCTGAATCTCCTCTCCAGTATGCGCCTGCGATGCTCTGCAGCTTAACAGCCTTGATCTGTCCTGTTGACTCCATGTGAGGTCCTGCGCAAAGGTCGCAGAAGTCTCCCTGCTGATAGAATGAAATTACAGCATCCTCAGGCAGGTCCTGAATCAGTTCAACCTTGTAATCCTCACCCTTGTCTGCCATGAATTTAATGGCTTCATCTCTCGGCAGTTCGAATCTCTCCAGCGGATAGTTGGCCTGGATGATCTTCTTCATCTCCTTCTGGATCTTCATCAGGTCATTAGGCTCCAGTACATGTTCCATGTCGAAGTCATAATAGAATCCGTTCTCGATTGAAGGTCCTATTGCCAGCTTGGCATCCGGCCATATCTTCTTTACTGCCTGTGCCATGATGTGTGAGGTGGTATGTCTGTAATTTGATCTCACCTGTTCGTCTTCAAAATTGATTTTTTCCTTAGCCATTGTCTTGCTCCTTATATTTACGATTTTTATTAAACAGTTTTATCTTCCAGTGCCAGCCTTATAAGTTCATCAATCAGCTGGCTGTATCCAAGTCCCGATGCTTCCCACATCTGAGGGTACATGCTTATCTTCGTGAATCCCGG
>R21__coassemble_1261_pt1 | contig 17583 bp, 20 predicted proteins | sample R21__metabat2_low_PE_034 | metagenome-assembled genome bin R21 | reverse complement strand
AGATTCCGTTTCTTTCTGTGAAGATGTAAGGAGCCATCTTAGGGTTCCATCTTCTAGTCTGGTGTCCGAAGTGAACACCGGCTTCGAGTAATTGTTTCATTGAAATTACTGCCATTTTGTTTCTCCTCTCGGTTTTTCATCCTTCCACGCCAGTCACGGGAAGCAACCTCATGCGCCTGCAAAACCTTCGGTTTCTTTTTGCGACAGTGCCGGTGATGTCATTAAAGCATGGCATCTGTAGCACCGTTGAGGCACCGGCTTCCTTCATAAACCGCCGTGTGCAAAATAATTAAAAAATTTCCGGTATCGCGAGCTTTCGCGACACCAGAAATTACTATACTATACAAAAATTCAAAACACAAGCAAAATCTTTGAAAAATCAACGTTTTTCGCCATTCAAAACCTTTCGCTTGCCATATGCACAGTATTCTCTGCTAAGTGCCGGGCATGTCTTGCTCCCAAGGTACAGCTTTTTGCCTCCCCTGAAGGTCACTTCACCGTTGTGAACAAGCAATATCGAATCAAGGCTGACTATAAAGCTCCGGTGGCATCTCATGAACCTGTCATCCAGTGATTCCATAACCTCTTTCATGGTTCCGCAGAACTCAAACGCCCCGTTCCTCACATGTACGCAGATCTTGTTTCCCGCCTTTTCCAGATACAAAATCTCTTCATATGGAATCCCGTATGCCCCTCCTCTCGTTTTAACATTCAACATCTTCTCTTCCTCCTTTTTGGTAAGGCAATTCTGCCATAGGAGGGTTTTGCATTATGTCATGCGTTCCGGACCGTCTGCACGCCTTTGCAGACATCTTGCTTAAAGGAGCAATAAAAGAGACGGCAAAACCTGCCGTCCCGCCTTCTTCAGTATTTCGGAGGCTTATTCAGCGCTGTCTCTGTATGTAATCAGATCCTCTGCGATTTCGTTTGCAGCGATTGATACAGGCTTTGAAACCTCTTCCTCTGTAAGCTTAGGAATGCCGTCGATAATCTCTCTGGCTCTCTGTGCTGCCAGAATTACCAGTGTGTATCTGCTATCTGCCTTTTCTCTGATCTTATTGATTGATGGATATAACATGTTCTACCTCCGCTACCGCTTTTTCCAGGTTATCATTAACTATCTTATAGTCGTACTCGTCAGCATGAGCCATCTCGTTCATGGCTCCCCCGAGCCTTGCAGCCAGGGTTTCCTCTGTTTCAGAACCGCGTCCCTTGATTCTCGCTTCAAGTTCCTCCATGGACGGCGGAAGAATGAAAATTCCGATGCAGTCCGGGTAATTCTCCCGAACCTGCGCCGCACCCTGAACATCAATGTCCAGAAGCACGTTGTATCCTTCGTCCATCCACTTCATTACCGGAGCCTTCGGAGTTCCGTACAGCACGTCGCCGTAAACGCTTGCGTGCTCAAGGAATCCGTTCTCGTCCAGAAGCTTCATGTAGGCATCTCTGTCAACGAAGAAGTAATCCACTCCATCAACCTCGCCCTCTCTCGGAGCTCTGGTTGTCATGGACACGGAAAACCTTATGTTATCGTTATCCTCCAGCACACGTTTCAGGATTGTACCTTTACCTGTTCCTGAGGGTCCCGAAATTATAAACAGCTTGCCTTTCTTCATGTCGTACTCCGTGAAATGTCATAATTCTGCGGTTTTGTTCGACTTTTGATTATACACTGAATACCGCATCGAGTCAAGGACTCGCCTACAGGAATTTCGCCAGCTCGCCTACAGGAATTTCGCCAGAAGTCCATCTCGGTTTTCATGTTGATGCTGCAGATGTAATCAAAGTCGTCGATTTATCCCGTAACGATTTCAAGTTCTTCCTCTTTCACCTTTTCCATGTGCTTGCGTGCAAACCGCCTGTACATGATTGGAATGATGAACAGAGTTGTGATGGTTGCGTACAGCAGTCCGCCGATGCAGACTATTGCAACAGGCTGAACAATTTCTGCGCCCTGTCCCAGGCCGAGAGCCAGCGGAACAAGTCCCAGGATTGTTGTGGCGGCAGTCATGAGAACAGGTCTCATTCTGACTGCGCCGGCTTCTATAATCGCTTCTCGCATCTCCATGCCCTCGAGCCTGAATCTGTTGATGCAGTCAACAAGCACAATTCCGTTGTTGACCACAATTCCCACAAGCATTACGAAGCCGAACATGGCGATAACGCTGAATACCTGATTGGTAATGAGCAGTGCCAGCAGGCCGCCTGTAAATGCCAGTGGCAGCGTGAATATGATTATGAACGGTGAACGCAGTGACTGGAACTGGGCAACCATGATCAGGTATACCAGAATGATGCCCACGAGCATCATCAGAAGCAGCTGCTTCATTGAATCCATGATTTCTTCGTTTTCGCCGCTGTATTTGATACTTACTCCATCTCTGAGCATGCCTTCGTCGTTAATCATTTTCTTAACCTGCGAAGTAGCCTTTGTAACGTTATATCCATCCTTTACAGAGGCTGAAACGGTAAGGCTCCGCTTCTGGTTGTTATGGTTGATGGAGTTCATGGATGCATCCTTGTTTATGTCGGCCACATCCGTAAGTTTAACCTTCTTTGTCTCGTTGTTTACGGTACCGGTAAGCTTCAGGTCATACAGTTCTTTCTTCGTAAAACCCTTGTCATCGTAGTTTGCAACCTTGATGTCAACTGATGAGTTGTCCTTTTTCATCGTAGTGGCTGTAGTGTCCTTTGTCACCTTGGCAGCAATCTGCTGGTAAACCTGAGCAACTGTAAGGCCCTTCTCCATGGCCTTGTTCTTGTTAACTACGATGTGGATTTCCTCGGTACTTTCCTTGTCGATATCCGAAACCTCTTCAAGGGCTTTCATGTCTCGCATTCCGTCCTCGATTGCCTGTCCGGAAAGTCTGAGGTCATCCAGATCCTCACCGTAAAGCGTCATTGAAACGCCGCTTCCGCCCAGATATGATGTGATGTCTGTTTCGGTGGTTGCAACAATTTCGCAGTCGTACTTCTTGCCCAGCTTGTCCAGCTTGTCCGAAACAGCCTGACACTGATCCAGCTTGCTATCGTCCATGACGATGTAAAGGCTCGTATTTCTGTCTTCATCACCGGTATCTGATGATGTGGACATTCCAAATGCGGAATTCATCTCAGACGTACGCATTACGCCCACGTCCTCAACTCCATCGATTTTCAGAAGTTCTTCGCATATCGTGTCGTTTACCCTCTTCGTGTCATCAAGTTTGCTGTCCTCAGGCATTGAAATTGTTGCCATGATCTGCGACGTTGACATGTTCGGCATGAACTCGAAGCCCTTTGCAAGCAAAACCCCTGCCGACGCCAGAAGCAGCACAAGTGCTCCAACGACAAGTCTCTTCCTGTGGTCAAGTGCCCAGGCTGCTGCACCCTTGTACCACCTGATAACTCTGCCACCCTGACCAAGCACGGTTTTCTTCGTCTTTCTTATCAGCAGGCCCTTGGAAATGGCCGGCACGAATGTCAGTGCTATAAGCAGGCTGGCAAGCAGTGAATATGTAACCGTAAGAGCCAGATCTGTGAAGATCTTTTTGGTCATGCCATCCACGAATACGATTGGCACGAATACGCATATTGTCGTAAGCGTGGACGCCGTGATTGCGCCTGCTACCTGCCCTGCGCCGGATACTGCCGCCTGCACAGGAGTATAGCCCTTGGCCCTGAGTCGGTATGTGTTTTCGATTACTACAATGGAGTTGTCCACCAGCATGCCGACACCGATGGCAAGTCCTGAAATTGAAATCATGTTGAGCGTTACGCCTGTAAAGTACATGAGCGCAACAGCGAATATTACGCTGACCGGAATACTGATTGCCGTAATTACCGTCGGTCTGATATCTCTCAGGAAGAACAGCAGAATCAGTATTGCAAACAGTGCTCCAAGGAGCAGATCCTTAAATACTGAATTGATTACAACATGTATGTATTCGCCCTGGTCCATGAGTGGCGTGAATTCCAGGTTGTCGTATTCCTTTTCCAGTTCCTCGAATTTCTTTGCAACATTGTCGGCAACTGTTGCTGTCGCATAGTCGGACTGCTTGTTGAATGCCAGAAGCACGCCGTTGTTTCCGTTGATTTTGGCGTAGCTGTCGGAGTCGTCAGCAAGGTATGAAACCGTTGCAACGTCCTGAACTCTGATTGGGTCCACCCCGTCGATTCCCATGTCAAAGAGAATCAGATTCTTAAGTTCCTCTGTATCCTTGATCTTGTCTCCTACGCTGACAAGAACGTTATCGTCTCCGTCCTTGACGTATCCCGCCGGCATTGAGAAGTTCTGTGCCTGCAGAATTCCGGAGATGTTATTCATTGTGATTACGCCGGTCATGTCCGCGCTGTCGATGGCCGCCTGCTTCTGTGATTCGATATCACTTAATGTGCTCTGCAGCTGGTTAACAGTGGACTGAATCATGCTGTCCGTTGCAGCCAGATCCGAGTATGTGGTTCCCAGCTCAAACGACAGGTCATCCTTCTGGTCCTCAAGGCTGTCGATGGCCTCGGCAAGTGCGCTTATCTGCGCTTCCAGAGTTGCAATTACGGTAGGGTCCGGATCCGACTTGGCCTTTTCCTGTTCAAGAGCAGCTTCGGCCTCCTTCTTTGAAGCCTTGGTCTGCCTGAGTGCTGCAGATACATCTGAATATGCATCCTTTATCCGGCCCTTGCCGTTCTTTATCTTTTTGGAACCGTTCTTTGCCTGATTTATTCCGCTCTTCAGCTTGCTTTCGCCGTCGTTAAACTGCCTGTTTATTGCTGCGGCCACGTCGCTGTTAATGTCGTCAATCTTCTTCTCGTTGAGCTTGACCTGAATGCCCTCGTCGATCATGCCGATTTTGGTTACGATGGCAACGCCCTCAATGCCGTCAAGCTTGCTCTCCAGGTTTTCCTTGATGAAGGATGAAACATCAGCAGGGGTTTTGTCCTTCATGCCTACTGCGGCAACCGTCACAGGCATGAGGTCCATGTTCATCTTCATGACAAACGGCGTGGACGCATTGTCCGGCAGCGAACCCTGAATCATGTCTATTTTTTCGCGGATTTCCACCGTCATGGCGTCCATGTTGACGTCGTCGGTGAACTCCATCGAGACAATAGAAACATTGTCCGAAGAAACCGATGTGATGTTCTTCAGATTGGTCAGTGTTGCCAGCTGTTCCTCCATCGGGTCGGTAACCTGCAGTTCGATTTCCTCGGAGCTTGCGCCCGGATATGACGTCATTACGATGGACATCGGTGCGTTAATGCTCGGGAAAAGGTCCGGTGTCAGCTTGTAAAGCCCCACCGCACCGAACACGATTACTATTACAACCGCAACAAATATTGTGAATGGTCTTTTTACACTGTATTTGTTTAACATGTTTTACTCTATGTTCTGTACCTGTTCTCTAATCTTCTCAATCTCGCTCTTTGTTTCAAGCATGAGCGAAGTAATCTCCAGATCGTTTGCCTTTGATCCGATTGTGTTGGCTTCTCTGTTCATCTCCTGAACAAGGAAGTCCAGCTTCTTGCCTGCCGGCTCCTTGCTTGTGGTCAGGATGTTCTTAAGCTGCATCATGTGGCTGTCCAGACGAACCAGTTCCTCGGTTATGCTTGCCTTGTCCGCAAAGATTGCGGCTTCAGTCAGAATTCTGTCTTCAGGAATGTCAACCTTGTCCTCAACCAGCTCTGTGATTCTGGCGTTGAGTTTCTCAACGTATTCCTTGGCAACCAGCGGTGCGCGGGCGTCGATTTTCTTTACCAGTTCTCTTACAGTTTCGCCTCTTGCAATCAGGTCATCAGCCAGCTTCTGACCTTCGATGGTTTTCATTTCATCGTGGCGTGCGGCAGCCAGTTCTACGGCTTTGAGAATTACGGCCGTAACCTCTTCCTCGTCCTCAACATCAGGAATTGCCCTGATTACATCGGGCATTGAGGAAACCAGGTGCAGGTCGATATCGCCCTTCAGGCTGTAAGTGTCCTTCAGCTCGTTCAGGTTCGCAATGTACTGCTCCGCAACAGGCGTATTCAGCTTTACTGTGATGTCGCCCTCGGTCAGATTTTCCACGATAACGCTCACGTCGGCCTTGCCGCGCTTCATCTGCTTCTTGATTACGCTCTTTACGCTTTCCTCCGCAAAGGAATAACGCTTCGGCATCTTCACATTGATGTCAGCGTATCTGTGGTTCACGGTTTTGATCTCTACTACAACGTTTCTTTTGCCGTCAGAGTACTCTCCTCTGCCGAAACCTGTCATGCTTTTTATCATACAATTTGCTCCTTCTGTATATTAATTTATGATAACTACATGATTATATAAAAAAATTGCCGGAATGTCTATTCCGGCAATGTTGGATTTACGTATAAAGTGCGGTTTTTTACAAAGATTACGTAGCCCGGTGCTGAGCCGTTCGGCTTCTTGACGTTGCGCACCTTTGTGTAGTCAACCGGCACGTTCTCCGAGCCCTGCGCCTTGCTGTGATATGCGGCGATTGCAGCCGCCTCGAACAGTTCGGCTTCCGTTGGCTCTGCGCCCGGTGGCACGAGCCTGTCATCAGCAGCATCCGCCTCGACTGCGCCGCTGTCCAGAAGCAGGATCACGTGGGATCCCGGTATGTCCTTGGTGTGCAGCCAGATGTCCTGCGGCGAGGCCTTCTTGAATGTGAGCCAGTCGTTCTCCTTGTTGTTTCGGCCCACCAGAACCCTGCGGCCTGAGGTCAGCGTGTATTCGTACGGCTTAGGCTTGTCCTTTTTCAGAGCACGGTTTTTCGGCGGCTTCCTGTATCTGATATAGCCGGCCTCAACCAGCTCCTTGCGCAGCAGATCAATCTCCTCGATGCTTCCTGCGCGCTCGATAAATGACGTTACGGAATCCAGGTAATCCAGTTCCCTTCCCGTCTCCTCAAGCTGTATCTGTTTCTCTTTGATTGCAGTCTTTGACTTACCGTATTTCTTGTAGAAATTTTGGGCGTTTTTTGACGGTGAAAATCTCGGATCCAGTGGGATTTGCATCTGGGAATCGTCGTAGTAATTTGTTACCGTAACTGACCTGTCGCCTGTCTTCGCCAGGTGCAGATTTGCTGTCAGAAGCTCGCCGTAGAGTCTGTATTTCTCGGAGTTCTCCGCCTTCACCAGATCCTCGTTCAGGCGCTGAACCTTGAGGTTCAACTTGTCCGTGTGGGACTTGACGACTCGCAGTAAATCGTTCGACTTTTGCTTGATTGTATTGGATGATTCCCGGTGCCTGAAGAAGTATGCCGCAGCCTCACTTACTGTTTCAAAATGCAGGATTTCCGCTCCCTGATATGTCGCCAGTTCGGTGATGTGAAAATCCAGCGGCTTCCCGTCGCTGTCCACGTATACGAGTGGTGTGGTTTTGCCGCTTGCGAGTGCCTCCCGCAGCGCTTCAAGGCGGGCGTAGGAACCGGCTGTTTCACCGCCGGTCGCTTCATTTATGCCGTTTGCCGCACATCCGTATGCTTCATTTATGCCGTTTGCCGCGCATCCGTATGCTTCATTTATGCCGTTTGCCGCACATCCGTATGCCAGCGTCTCCGCAAGTGCCGGTGAAATGCCCTGTACACCGCCCAGAATTCGCCTCTCAGGTTGTGTTTCGCCATCTATGAGCGAATCCCAGTCGGCTTCGGAAATCGTCTCAAACGGAGTTTTTGACTGTTCAGGCGGGTATTCGTAGATTTTGCCCGGAAGTGCCTGTCTGGCCCTGTTCACATCAAGCGAAACGTGCTTGATGCTGTCAATAATCTTGCCGGTCTGCATGTCAACGAGAAGCACGTTGCTGTGCTTGCCCATTATCTCAATTATAAGCTTGCGGTTAACGTTGAATCCCAGTTCGTCCACCGTCTCAAACATAATTTCGATTATTCTGTCATTTTCGTGCTGAATTATGTCCGTAATTCGCGCCGCACCCAGGTGCTTCCGGAGCACCATGCAGAACACAGGCGGATCCACAGGGTTTTCCGGTGTCTCGTCAATTAAATACACCGCCGAGTGATTGCCTGCAGCAGATACAAACAGCCTTTTCTTGCCGCCCTTTGTGTGCACAAGAAAAACCAGCTGCTCAGACTGAGGCTGGTAAATCTTCTCTATCTTGCCGGCTGTGAGAGCCCCCTTGAGCTCCCGCATCATGGCGTTTGTAACTACTCCGTCAAATGACATTACTGCTCCTTTATGAAGTCTATTGCGTACTGAATTACTTCGTCGCCGTTGCTCTCCAGGTTGCCGTTGTGGATTTCGTGGAAGAGGCCTTCCCAAGGCTTGAAGCGAACGTTCTGGCCCTCGTCGATCATGCGGCGGGCGGTGATTTCGGTGCCGGTGATGTCGCAGATCTTGTCGGCGGTTCCGTGCATGATGAGCGTCGGGATGTTATGGGCGTTGCCGTTGTCCTCGAGGGTGCCCTTCTCGATTGCCTCGCCGATGTTCTTGCCGTCGGCGGCGCAGCCGAATGAAATGCGGTTGTGCACCATCGGATTTGTCTTGTATGGCTTAACGGAATTCGGGTTGCCCAGGATTTCCTCGTCAACGGCGCTTCCGATCGTTGCGGACGGAGCCAGTTTTGACATGACCTTGAGCAGAACAGCCAAAGCCCCCTCTATCGGCTTAATCAGGCGAATCCACGGACCCGTAATGATGTACTTCTCCGGAATGTTGTTGAATGCTCCGCGGTTTCTGAAGTCCAGCAGAATATTGCCGCCCATGCTGTGTCCGTAGAGAATAATCGGTGTGTTCGGGTACTTCGTGCGTGCGTGAAGAATCAGGTCGCAGATATCATCCAAAACCAGATCTCTCGGCGCGCAGTCGCCCTTGCTGCCGATTGAATCGCCGTGTCCCCTCAGGTCCATGCTGAGAGTTGCGATGTTCGCCTCGGCGAACTTACCGGCCATGCGGTCGTAACGTCCGCCGTACTCGCCGATTCCGTGGATGATACAAACAACCTTGTCCGGGTTCTCAAGCGGCCAGGAGTATCCCTGAATTATGCCCTTCTTCATTTCCTTAAGTGTGAAGTTTTCGTACATAGCCATATCCTTCTTCCTTTCGCCACTGCAAAACCGCCTTTTACAACAGTTCGCGCAGTTTTTTATTGTTTTTCCCTTCGCGGGATAATATTCTTTTTTCACAGCAGACGCATCTTTGCCGAGACATACCAATCGGAATATTCTATGAAAGGAGTGCACGACATGTCAGATAATTGCAGCATCTGCGGTCGCTCGTACTGCGATACGTACGTGTTCAAGGGTGGATTCATCTGTGAAGATTGCATCCACTACATAAAGGACACGTTTACGTCAGACGGAAGCCTGCGTGAAGGCAAGTAATGCCCCTTTTAAACTCTCTCGGCTCAGCGCGTCTGCTGGCCGATAATCTTAGCCTCTCAGTTTTTCCAGGACCTTTGTAAAGTCCGGAGGCAGAGGGGCTTCGAACTCAATATATTCCCCTGAAACAGGGTGGTCGAATCCCAGAACCTGCGCGTGCAGCATCTGGCGTTTGGCCCCCTGTTTGTTTTTTGAAGGTCCATACAGCTCATCCCCCAGAAGCGGATGATGAATGTATGCCATGTGCACTCTGATCTGGTGAGTTCTGCCTGTTTCAAGCATTGCCTCAATGTATGTGAAATTGCCGAACCGCTCAAGCACTCTGTAATGCGTCACCGCATGTCTGGAGTTCTGATCGGTCACGGCATTCTTAAGCCTGTTTACAGGATTGCGTCCAATCGGCGCATCCACAGTTCCCTCGTCCTCCTTGAAGTTGCTGTAGACGATTGCACGGTACTTGCGCGTAATTGAATGCTCCGACAGCTGGGCCGAAAGCGAACTGTGCGCCCTGTCTGTCTTTGCCACCATGAGCAGACCCGACGTATCCTTGTCGATTCGATGCACAATTCCCGGTCTGACCACACCGTTAATCGAAGACAGATTGTTGCCGCAGTGGTACATCAGCGCATTCACCAGCGTACCGGTCATGTTTCCCGGCGCCGGGTGAACCACCATGCCCGCAGGCTTGTTCACAACCAGAACATCGTCATCCTCATAGACGATATCCAGCGGAATGTTCTCAGCCACAACCTCAAGCGTCTCGGGCTCAGGCACGTTAATCGTAACGACCTGCCCTTCCTCGACAGCCTGCTTCTTCGAGGTGCAGGGCTCGCCGTCCACCAGCACATCGCCGCGCTCAATCATCTTCTGAATGTAGCTGCGGGAAAACTCCTCCAGCCCTGTTCCCAGGACCCGGTCGATTCTGCCGCCGGCCAGTTCTTCAGTTATTGCAAAATCTATCTTCTCCATCGTCACCCTATTTCAGTCTCTTTGGCTTTTTCTTCGCAGGTTTTTCAGGCTCGATTGCCTTTTCGGACCTGGCCTTTTTCTTGCTCTCAGACTTGGCTATTTTGTCTGCCTTTTCCCTCTCAGCATGCGATTTGCTCGGTCCCGGCTGAGTGTCCTTCTCGTCGGACTTCCAGTTCAGCAGCAGATAAATCGCCAGAATTCCGCAGCCCACCGTTACGGCGATATCCGCAACGTTGAAAACCGGGAACCATCCGAAGTCGAACATGTCAATTACGTATCCGTTGGAAAGCCTGTCAGTCAGGTTTCCCAGACCGCCTGCGCACATCAGCGACAGCGCCACATTGAAGTGCCACTTGTACCGCTTGTAATTAATCAGAACATAGATAATTCCTATGCCGATTACGATACTTGTAAGCACCGCCAGAAGCAGCGGATGACCTTCAAGCATGCTAAAAGCAGCACCGGTATTCTGCACGTATGTTATGTGGAAGAAATCACCGAGAACCGGTATGGTATCTCCCACCTGCATGGTGCCCACCGTCACTATTTTTACGATTCTGTCGAGCACGAGAATGCCCAGCATTGTCAAAAGATATATCATATAAAAACGGGGGCCGAACGACCCCCTCCTCCTCTAGTATTTCAGATTCCTCATTGTGCTTTTTGCAGGTTCAAAATCCGGCGCTGACGCCAGGCTCTCAGGCTGTGGCAGATCGTCGAAATCATCTACCGCAATCTCAGGGAAATCCAGCTCGCCGCTGATTGATTCAAACCTTCTGAGCTCGTTCTCAAGAAGACTCTTGTACTTGTTTCTGAAGTCCAGGAAACGCGTTCTGATAGCTTCGCTTTCCTTGGCGATTGCTTCAGCTCTGTCCTTTGCTTCCTTCTTCATGAGCTCCGCGTCAAGCTCGGCATTCTTGAGCAGAATGTCGGCACGCTTTTCCGCACTTGTTGAGATGTCCTTCATCAGAGACTTGGCGGCCTCCAGAGTCTCAACGACAGTTCCCTCGGAACCCCGCAGTCTCTCAAGCTCGCCCACCAGTCGGCTGTTCTCCTCTTTGGTCTCTCTAAGCTCGTTCAGGAGCCTTTCCATGTCAATCGTCAGTTCATCCAGGAATTCGTTTACTTCTTCTTCCTTGTATCCCCTGACAACTCTGGCAAATTCCTTTTCCTGAATGTCAATTGGCATTATCATAAAGTTTCACCTCCCGTGTTATTTCCACGGATTGTCGTCTTCTACCTGTCCTGAGAAGCTGTATGGCTTGTTCTCGCCGTCAGCAAAAATTGCTACGTTCTCCGGTGCAAAAACAAAGATGTTGTTTGCGATCTTCTGAACGTTTCCGTTAAGTGCGTATGTTGCACCACCAAGGAAGTCAAATATCTTACGGGCTGTATCGGAATCCAGCTTTTCCAGGTTAACGATAATCGGCTTGCGGCTCTTCAGGCTGTCAACCAGCTTGGAGCACTCATCAAAACCCTGCGGCTCGATTACAACCAGCTTCAGCGCGTTCGTTATTGACTTTACAGTCTTGTTCTGCATCGGCACAACGTTTGTTGTGTTTGTGCTGTATCTCGGTGAACCGCCGTATGACTGTCTCTGCTCTACAGGCTTTCTCTCAGAGTATGAAGGCTGCTTGTATGACTGTCCTTCATATTCCATTTCTTCGTCTTCGAATTCTTCCAGACCGATAAGGTCCTTGAACTTAGTTAGCACTCCCATTGCTGTGTTCCCTCCTGTATTTTTCATAGTCTCTTTCGCCAAAGATGGCGCTGCCTACTCTTACCATGTTTGATCCGGCTTCTATTGCAACCGGGAAGTCATGGGACATGCCCATTGACAGATATTTAAAGTCAGCTCTCGGATGATCGATTGCGCTGAGCTCATCGTACTTGGCCTTCACTCCGTCGAAGTAAGGTTTTACATCTCTCGGATCCTCGGCTATCGGAGCCACGCTCATGAGTCCTCTGACTCTGATGTTTTCGCAGGTGTCGAGAATCTCTCTAACCAGGTCGCCTGCGCCCTCGATACTTACGCCGAACTTGCTCTCTTCCTGGGCCGGGTTGATCTGAACCAGAACGTCCATCGTGATTCCGTGGGCTGCTGCGCGCTTGTCGATTTCCTTCGCCAGCTTCATTGAATCCACTGAGTGAATCATGTCAACCTTGTCGATTATGTACTTAACCTTGTTAGTCTGCAGATGACCGATAAGGTGCCATCTTACAGGCTTGATGGCGTCGAACTTGTCCATGATTTCCTGAACCTTGTTCTCGCCGATATCCGTAACGCCTGCATCTATCGCGGTGTTAATCTCTTCGGGATCCCTGGTTTTGCTTACCGCTACCAGCGTAATTTCTTCGCTGTCTCTGCCTGCAGCATCCGCTGCGCTTCTGATCTGGTCACGGACCTTGACCAGATTGCCCTTGATGTCCTCCATGCCGTCAGCCTCCTTGTCTGTTAATCGTCTTTTTCTTCGCTCTTCAGGTCGTCCTTCAGGGCGCCGTTTGGTTTTTTCAAAACCTCGTCATACACGTTTACCGTGTAATGCTGGTTACCGTCTTCGTCAAAGAATGTTGTGTCCGAAACTACGGACTGCTTGCCATCTGTGGCTATTACGTTAATAGGTCTGAACTCGTATGCGCCGTTCTTGTTTACGATGTATACGCCCTGCTGTCCGTGCTTCTCGATGATGCACTTGTTGTCCAGCAGCAGACCTGAGTTGTCGCTTGTTACGATGGTCATTTCGCATGACCTGGTTGTGGCTAGTGCTGAATAGAAAACGTTCAGACAGAACGTCACTCTCTTTCCGCCGTTGTCCGCCTTTTTGATGGAGTCAATCGTCGCCTCCACGTCGTCCTCCGGCAGCTGGATGATTACAGTCTGTCCCTCTTCGTAATCGGCAGCTTCCTCATTGTCAAGCCAGCACAGAATGTACCACTTGTTGTCCTGTGTAACCTTGAATACAGGCTCGCTTTTTATCGCGCTTTTTCTGTCCAGGTTCTTGTACTTGGACGAGTGCGACTCCGCCTCCGCCCGGGTTATGTGGTCCAGGTTCTTAAATGAGAAGTACTGCTCGTTGCCGTCAATGGATGTGCTGAAGATTCCGCTGATCTGCGCATCGGTTGTCTCCTTGGCCAGCTTGTAGTCCTTCAGGTTGCTTCTGAAATCGCCGTAGCCCGGTTTCTTCTCGTTCTTCACAGGCTCCATGCTGATTACGGTGGTGCCCTTCTTGATGGCGGTTCCCTCGTCAATCAGGTATGTGAACTTGCCAGTGTCAGGCGCCATGCCGACAGCCTCTTCCTTTACAAGGTATCCTTTGGTCTCGCATGATGCCACGATATTGCCCTGTTTAAGGATTTCGGTCGTCTCAAAAACATCCGTAACCTTCGGCAGTACATATATAATCACATATAGCGCAACAGCAAGAATAAGCCACGCTATTATGAATTGCTTGGTTCGTTTCGAAATTCTAATTTTCATCACTTTATTTTACAACAAAGTGTGGGCGTGTGCAATGCAAACCACCATATTTAGTGGGACAAAAGGGACAGTCCCCTTTGTCTCATTATTCCTCAAGCAGTTCCGCCAGTATGCGGCATTCATCCTTCGTCAGACCCTCGTGTGTCAAGCCCTTGCGGAGAAGCTTGCGGTCGGTTACAGGCGGGTGGTTTTGCAGGAAAGCCTCGAACATGTCCGGCCTGCGCTCCTTCGTGAGCGTCAGGGATTCCCGGAACTTCCAGAGGTCGATGAGCTTGTGGTTGCCGCCTACCAGGACTTCCGGCACCTCCATGCCTTCGTACTCCCGGGGTTTGGTGTACTGCGGGTGCTCCAGCAGTCCGGAGTAGACCGATTCGTTCAGCGCCGACTCTTCGTTGCCGAGGACGTCGGGAATCAGTCTGGCCACGCTGTCGATCAAAACCATCGCCGGCAGCTCGCCGCCTGTCAGAACGTAGTCGCCGATGGAGATTTCCTCGGCGTTCCAGTAGTCCAGAACCCGCTGGTCAACGCCTTCGTAGTGGCCGCAGAGGATTACCAGGTCGTCCAGTTCGGAGAGTTCTCCCACCTTCTCTTCGTCCAGGATTCTGCCTCGCGGGGACATGTAGATGACCTTGCGGTTTTCGGCGCCGACGCTTTTCATGGCACCAAAAATCGGGTCAGGCATCATGACCATTCCGCCGCCTCCGCCGAACGGGTACTCGTCGGCTTTGTTGTGCTTGTCGTTGCTGAAGTCGCGAATGTCCGTCAGGTTAATTTCCAGTATTCCGTTGTCCGCTGCTCTGCCGATCATGCTCTCCTTAAGCGGAGCAAACATCTCGGGGAACAGGGTCAGTATGTCTATTTTCATTGCTTTTGGGTCGCGGCACACGGTCGCGCCGATGCCGCTTTTGGTTTTGCATGCTAGAGGTCCAGCATGCCGTCGATAAGGTGCACCGTGATGCGGCGTGCCTCGCCATCTATGTTGAGAACGAACTCCGGCACCCTCGGGATGAGGAGCTGCCTGCCGTTCTGCCTTTCAATTTCAAATACGTCCTGGGCGGTGTTCTGAATCACGTCAGTCACCTTGCCGAGGAGCTCGCCGTTATCCTCGTAAACCTCCATGCCGATCAGGTCGCGCACATAGAACTGGCCCTCAGGCAGTTCCGGCAGGTCCGCTTCCGTAACGAAAACCTCCGTGCCCCGCATGCGCTCGGCGGCGTCGCGGTCGCCGATTCCTTCCACGCCAAGTACCACCATGCCCTTCTGTTCGCGCACGCTCTTTACGCTGTAGAGAGTGTCGCCCAGATAGAGCTCCGGTGTGTCCTCATAAATCTCTATACCGTCCGAGTAGTTATATACCTTAAGTTCGCCCTTAAGGCCCACAACGTTGACGACTTTGCCAATCAAAACCTTTTCCATTTTTCCCTCTTTCGCGCCCTGCGGAGCGCGGTCTCTTTCAAAAAATGGGACAGGGTACACGTCCCCCTGTCCCACTTGTTGTCTATTGCACTATTTCAACAACAACACGTTTGTCAGCCTTGGTTGCTGCAGCTTTAACGACGGTACGAATAGCCTTGGCAATTCTACCCTGTTTGCCTATTACTTTACCCATGTCGTCAGCAGCAACTCTCAGCGAAATAACAGTAGTGCCGTCATTTACGGATTCCGTTACTTCAACGGCATCCGGATGCTCAACCAATGACTTGGCTATTGCACTTACTAATTCTACCATTAGAATCACCGCTTTCTTTATCTTATAAAATACCTGCAGTCTTGAAAATCTTCTTTACTGTATCTGTAGGCTGTGCGCCTGTTCCCAGCCACTTCTTAGCTGCTTCTTCGTCGATCTTGATGTCAACCGGATCTGTAAGCGGATTGTAGTATCCGATTTCCTCGATGAATCTGCCGTCTCTCTGAGTTCTTGAGTCAGCTACAACTACTCTGTAGAAAGGCTTCTTGTGTGCGCCCATTCTCTTTAATCTGATCTTTACCATTTTGTCCTCCTAAAAATTAAATCACTTTGATTTTTAACTATATTCTGCACGGGGTTCTTACATTCCCCGGAACATTCTGTTGAGTTTGGAATTGCCGCGTGGGTTCATCATCTGCTTCATCATCTTGCGGGATTCCTCATAGCGCTTGATGAGCTGATTGATCTTCTGAACCGGCTGGCCGGAACCTGCCGAGATTCTGCGACGACGGCTGGCGTTCAGGATGTTCGGGTTTTCCCTCTCCTCCCGGGTCATCGACTGGATAATCGCCTCCATCTGGGTGAATTCCTTCTCGCTCTGCGCCATGTCCACGTTCTTGTTATTTGCCATGCCCGGCATCATGTCCAGGATTTTGGCCACGCCACCCATCTTGCGGATCTGTCCCATCTGATCAAGGAAATCCTCCAGGGTGAACTTGTTCTTTCTGATTCTCTGTTCGAGCTCTTCGGCCTTCTTCTCGTCGTAGTCCTCCTGGGCTTTCTCGATGAGTGACATCATGTCGCCCATGCCGAGGATTCTGCTGGCCATTCTCTCAGGATGGAACTCCTGAAGCTCGTCCATTTTTTCGCCCATGCCGACGAACTTAACCGGTCTGCCGGTTACCTTCTTGGCTGAAAGCGCTGCACCGCCTCGTGAGTCACCGTCCATCTTGGTCATGATGATGCCGTCGATGCCCAGCGCTTCGTTGAAGCCTTCAGCCGCGTTTACAGCGTCCTGTCCTGTCAGTGCGTCAACTACGAGGAGGATTTCGTGAGGTTTTACATTCTTCTTCAAAACCTTCAGCTCTTCCATCAGCTCTTCGTCAATCTGCAGACGTCCTGCCGTATCGACAATCAGCACGTTCAGGCCCTTGTTCTCGGCGTCCTTGATTGCCGCCGTGGCAATCTTTGACGGGTCTTTGCAGTCACGCATGGTGAAAACCGGCACGTCCACGCTCTGTCCTACAACCTCCAGCTGATCAATAGCCGCCGGTCTGTAGATATCGCATGCTGCGAGCATCGGCTTCTTGCCGTTTTTCTTCAGCCATTTGGCCAGCTTGCCGCATGTGGTGGTTTTACCTGTACCCTGCAGGCCGACCATCATGTATACGGTGAAGCCCTTCGGTGAGTATGTGAGCTTGCTGCTGGTGCCGCCCATGAGCTCGATGAGCTCGTCGTTTACGATTTTTATTACCTGCTGCGCCGGGGTTAGAGATTTCATAACCTCTTCGCCAAGGGCCTTTTCCTTTACGTCTGCAACAAAGTCCTTTACGACCTTGAAGTTAACGTCGGCTTCCAGCAAAGCCAGCTTAACTTCTCTCATTGCGGCGTTTATATCCGCTTCGGTCAGGCTGCCCTTGCCTTTAAGTCCCTTAAAGACGCCCTGCAGTTTATCCGATAATCCTTCGAATGCCATTTGTTTCTCCTGTACGAGCCGCGCTCGGCGGTCGCGTGAGTTATTCGTCTATCTTATCAATAACGTTCTTGATGTTTTTAAGTTCTTTGATTACGTTGGCGCCGCTTGTGCCGGCCGTGTCGCCGCTGAGGCTGCTGATGAGGCTGTCAATGCGCGCGTCGATGTCCTGAATTGCCTCGTCTGTGCGTGCAAACTTCTGAACCAGACCGAGCTTTTCCTCGTATGCGCCAAGCGACTTCTCCGCGTTCTTCAGCGCATCGTGCACACCCTGCCTGCTGATTCCGAACTCGTCGGCAATCTCAGCCAGGCTCAGGTTTTCCTCGTGATACAGCTCCATGACCTGGCGCTGCCGCTCCGTGAGGAGTGCGCCGTAAAAATCGTAGAGCAGGCTTTGTTTAGTGATGTCGTCGATTTTCATACAAAACCTCGGTGCTGCGGTATGCCGGCTGTGCCG
>R21__coassemble_1186_pt1 | contig 18410 bp, 18 predicted proteins | sample R21__metabat2_low_PE_034 | metagenome-assembled genome bin R21 | reverse complement strand
ACATGCCCCGTCTGCGGAAACATGTCCACAGGGGTCACTTCTGCTAATTCATATTTATTGTCTGTAAGTATCTTTATATCCCGTGCCAGCGTTGCCGGATCGCAGGATACGTATACAATGCGTTCAGGCTCTGCACTGATAACCGCTCCAAGAAGCTCCGGTTTACAACCCGCCCTCGGCGGGTCGAGAATAACGACGTCCGGCCTTGCCGACCGCATGTCCTTTTCATCTTCAAGGTGCTTCGGCAGCAGTTCCTCGGCTTTGCCGCATTTGTATGTGGCATTTACGATGCCGTTTATTACTGCGTTTCTGTTGGCGTCAAGAACCGCCTGCTTCACTATCTCTATTCCGAACACGGACCCGGCTCTGTCCGCCAGATAAAGTCCGATGGTTCCCACTCCGCAGTAGAGGTCCCAGACTGCCGGGGCTTCAGCCCCTTTCTCCGGATTTCCCAGTGCGTACTCTGCGACCTTGTCGTAAAGCCTTATCATCTGGTCATGGTTAACCTGGTAGAAGCTGTCCGCTGATATTTCAAATTTCAGATTGCCTGCGGTGTCGGTTATGGTTCTGCCACCTGCAACATTGATGTCGTTCACATGCATGCTTTCCAGACACCCGCCACAGGCATCATCAAGTGCATATGCCAGTTCCTCGTAATCGAATCCGCAGTAGACATTGCCTTCCTTGTCCGGCTTCAGATCCTTCGTGTGGATTATCACCATCACTTCAGGTGATTCATCCGGACCGGCAATCTTTACGGTCATGCCTCTTATTGCGTCCTGTCCGCCGTCCCCGCCGTTGCAGCCGGTTTCCTTCAGAAATGCTCTGAGCGCATCAGCCATCTCCATTACGATCGGATGCTGCAGCATGCACTCGCGGCAATCGACAACGCGGTTTGATTTTCTTGCACGGAATCCAACCAGTTCGCCATGTACGGCCAGGCTCGCCTTGTTGCGGTATGCCTGCTGCTTCTCGGATGGAATAATGTCCTTAAAGTTATCGTTGTCGAGACTGGCTCCGCCAAGTCTCGTCAGCTTATCGCGAACCTGCTTGCTCTTAAGCTCAAGCTGTGCTTCATATGTCAGTCTGCCAAATGGGCAACCGCCACACTCATCTATGTGCGGGCAGGTTTTCTCCCTGCGATACGGCGAAGCTTCTTCTATCTCCACAAGTTCGGCAATTGCGTAGTTCTTTTTTATCTTTGTCAATCGCGCTCTGACCCGGTCTCCGTAGACTGCGCCCTGAACAAACACCACCAGGCCGTCCCTGCCAATGCCGGCGCCCTCGTTGCTCATGTCTTCAATTGTCAGTGTTATAATCTGTCCCTTTTCCATTCTGCCCCTTACAGTCCCTTAGCTATATCAGCTATGCGCCTGAGCCTGTTGTTCACGCCTGACTTGGTGAGTGGCGGATCCATCATGCTTCCCAGCTCTTCGATGCCGATGTCCGGATTCTCCAGTCGTGCATCTGCCACCTGTCTGAGTTTCTGCGACAGGTAATCAAGTCCTCTACGCTGTTCAATCTTATGAATGTCGGCAATCTGTTTCTCCGCAGCCTTCAGCGACTTATCCACGTTGGCGATATCCAGATTCTCTGCACGGCGCGCATCGGATATCAGGTCCTTTCGCATCATGATGTCGACGAAGTCGAAGTACTGCTGCTGTGCACCCATGATTGCCAGCGTGTCGGCAACCTGTTCACGAGCTTTGAGGTATACGCCGTAGCCCTTCTTTCTTTCGATCGTCTTGGCGGTAATATCCACAAACGAATTCATCAGACGTCTGAGGTCCTTTGCCAGCACTTCCGATGTCGTGTTGATCTCCAGGTGGTATCCCTTCTCCGGATTGTTCACCTTGCCGGTAGCCAGGAAAGCTCCGCGGAGGTAGGCTTTGCGGCAGCATTTGGTCCTGATGAGGCCGTCATAGATGCCGTCGGATATCGCGTTCAGCCCTTCGCGAACCATGAGGATTCCCGTTTCTCTCAGAATCATCTCACTGTTGTTCTCCGGTCCGATGGTGATTGTATATTCATTGGCTCTTGTGCCCTTTGAGTTTCTTGCAAAACCTTCACCCTCTCCAATTTCTATCTCCGTATCCACGTTAAAATAACTGCGAATCAGAGTCTTGTAATGGCGAACGATTGCCAGGTTAGGCGTGGACATGACGATGCGGAATTTGCCGCCGCCGGCCAGCCTGATGCTGCCTGCGAAACGCATGAAACCTGCAATCTCTGCAAGCATGCAGCACTTCTTCTCAGGGGTTATTCTTGCCAGTTCATTTTTTGTGTCTGTTGCGTATGACATAGTTGTCCTTTCTTATCACATATTATATCACACGCATTACGGTGTGCCTATGGTTTGAGCATGTATGCATAAAGATTTTTTCGCATAAAAAAAGGACGGCTGTTGCCGTCCTTTGTGCTCGTATTTACGCGCTTCTTATTTCTTTCTTGGTGGGATTGAGAGGATTTCTCTTGCTTCGTCAGGAGTTGCGATTTCTCTGCCCAGTTCCTTGGCGATTCTTACTACCTTCTCTACCAGTTCGCCGTTGCTCTTTGCGAGAACGCCCTTTTCCAGGTAAAGGTTATCTTCGAATCCTACTCTTACGTGGCCGCCCATTATGATTGAAGCAGCTGCGATTGCGAATTCATCCTTGCCGATTGCGCATCCTGTCCAGGTGCATCCAGGAGGCAGTGAGTCAACGCAGAATGACAGGTCTCTTACTGTAGCTGACATCTGTACGCCCAGTACGAAGTCGAAGTGCATTGGAGTGTCAAGAAGTCCCTTCTTGCCTGCTGCCTTCAGAACGATGTCCATCATGCCCTTGTCGAAGCATTCCAGTTCAGGCTTCATGCCCTTTTCCTGCATTGTCTTGGCGAAGTTTCTGATAGTGTTGTCAGTGTTTACGAAGATTTCGTCTCCACCGAAGTTGCATGTTCCGCAGTCCAGAGTAACGAATTCCGGTGTCGGAGTTACGTTAGTTGAGTCCAGTCTTTCCTCGTCAGTCATTCCAACTGCTCCGCCTGTTGACGGCTGAATGATTACGTCAGGGCAAACTGCATAGATAGCATCCATGCATTCCTGGAATCTCTTAGCTGACTGTGTAGGAGTTCCGTCATCTTCTCTTACGTGAAGGTGGATTACGGAAGCGCCTGCGTCATAAGCTGACTTGGCTTCTCTTACGATTTCCTCTACAGTGTAAGGAACTGCAGGGTTATGTTCTTTAGTTACTTCTGCGCCGCAAATACATGCAGCGATGATTAATTTTTCCATGATGATCTCCTTTTCTCTTAAATCATTTCCGCCATATATTCTAACACCGAAACCGTGTCGTTTCAATGGTTAGTACCTGCAAAACCTACAGATCCCTGTGCTCCAGTGTTGTTCTGGTGCCGGCCTCCGAAAGGCGTCTGTTCAGCTCATTCGCAAGGGCAACCGATCTGTGGTGTCCACCTGTACATCCGAAGCATACGGTCAGACTGTATTTGCCCTCGTTCATGTAGTATGGAATAAGGTCTTCTATCAGCCTCGATACTCTGTCCAGGAATTCCTGTGCCACCTCATGCTTCAGCACGAAGTTGCTGACCTTCTTGTTGTTTCCCGTGAGCTTGCGAAGCGACGGAACGTAGTACGGATTCGGAATGAACCTGGCATCAAAAACCATGTCTCCCGCAATCGGCGTTCCGTTCTTGTATCCGAAGGACATGATGTTTACTATGAATGATCTCTTGTTCTCCGGAGACGTAAGTATGTGGCTGATCTCCTGCTGCAGTCGGGAGGCTTTGAACTCTGAAGTGTCGATGACGAAATCCGCCTGCTCGCGGATGCCCTTCAGAATGCTACGCTCCTTGCGAAGCCCGTCCATTACGGTTCCGCCCTCTGCCAGAGGATGAGCTCTTCTGGTCTCATTGTATCGTCTCTGCAGGACTATGTTGCTGGCCTCAAGATACAGAATCTTGTAGTCGATTTCGGCCTTCTTCATCTCGTCGATTGCGGCCTGGAAATCCTCGAAGAAATCCCTGCTGCGCACGTCAATTACAAAGGCAGCCTTCTCGATGCCTTTGCCCTGTCCGCCGAGTTCTATGAAGCTGTTCATGAGTGCAGGCGGCATGTTATCTATGCAGTAGAATCCCATGTCCTCCAGGCATTCGATTGCCTGGGTTTTGCCTGCGCCGGAAAGTCCGGTAATAATTATCACTTTCATGCTAACTCCGAATTATGAGACAAAGGGGACAGTCCCCTTTGTCTCATTTTTACAGATAACCCTTGGGGCGAATGTTAACTATTCTTGACGGGTCCAGGCCCGCTTCAAAAGCTCTCTCAAGTGCATCCCCCGGATTGCCTACCATCTCAGGACAGTGAGCGTCGCTGGAGATGATGAACTTGACGTCTGCAACCTGCATGGCGATGCGGATTTCGTCCACCGTCAGGTGTCCGTGACGTCCGTTGATTTCCAGCAAAGTCCCCGTTCTCGCGCACTCCACAGCAAGGCGCTTAATGTCAAACGGGCCCTTGTCTCCCGGGTGGGTGAGGATGGCGATTTCATTGCTTCTGAGAGCGTTCACAATCATCTTCGTGTTGGACTCCCTGAGCTTCTTTTCGCCGATTTTTATTCCGTGGCTCCACAGCCAGTTTCTGATGGAATTGCAGTCAAACATTCCGAAGTGAAAACCTGCGATGATGAAGTCGAATTCCTCAAACTCCTCAGGCTTGATGTCCAGTCCGTTGCCGTGCTTCACTGTGTTCGCCTCGACGCTGATCTTCACATTCATCTTAGGATATTTGACGTTCATGTGCTCCACGTCGTTGCGGATGTTGACTATCTCTTCCCTGTTGATTCCATAAAAAAGATGTCCCGGTCCATGGTCAGAAATTGCTATGTAGTCCAGCTTCTTCGCCATGGCCTGACGCACGTTGTCCTCCACGGTTCCCGTACCGTGGGAGTACTTGGTGTGAGTGTGCAGGTCGTATGCCAGTTCATACTTTGCTGCCCTTGCCTTAGGGCTGCCTGCCTCGAATTTCCCCTGTTCGTTAATCTTCTCCAATTATTCTTACCTCCGGTTCCAGCATTACCCCAAACTTTTCATATACCCTGCCCTGCACCAGTTCCTTAAGCTGAACGATGTCCGTAGCAGTAGCGTTCCCAATATTAATTACAAAACCCGCGTGCAGCTCTGATACCTGTGCGCCGCCTACCGTCAGACCCTTGCATCCCGCATCCTGAATCAGCTTGCCGGCGAAGTAGCCCTCCGGTCTTTTGAAAAAGCTTCCCGCACTTGGATAGGCCACGGGCTGCTTGGTGTTTCTGCGGTTTGTAAAGTCAGCGATTTTCTCGCGGATTTCCTCCTGATTTCCCGGCTGAAGCTTAAGTTCAACCTGAACAACCACATCGCCTGTTTCGTGGAGAGCGGTGTGCCTGTAGCCCATGTCCAGGTCTTCAGGCGTAAGCCATTTTTCCTGCGTGCCGTCCTTTGTGATTACGCGAACGCGGCTCAGAATGTTCTTTATCTCTCCGTCATATGCGCCGGCATTCATGAAAACCGCACCGCCGATGCTGCCCGGAATTCCCGACGCAAACTCGAAGCCTGCGAGAGATGCAGCGGTAGCCGCCCTGGCAACAACCGACATCAGCGTGCCTGCACCGCAGAGGAGGTTTTGCTCCTCCTGTCTGACGTAGTCAAAGGCTTCGCCGATCTTTATGATTACCCCGTGGTAGCCGCCGTCGCGAACCAGCACGTTCGAGCCGTTGCCCAGCACCATGTAAGGGACATCTGTACCATGCAAAACCTGCAGTACTTCCTTAAGCGCCGCTTCATCTGCGGGCTCAACCAGGAAGTCTGCACATCCGCCTGCGCGGAATGATGTCTGCTCATTCATGGGGGCGTTCTTCGCTACTTTAAGATTGTCTATGCTGTTTAATCTTTCCTCAAGATTCATTATCTTCGTTAACCTCTTCTGTCTCAGGTTCTGCTTCCGGTTCTTCTTTTGCTGCGTCGATTCCAACCTTTTCGTGCAGGAATTTCTCAGGGCTTTCATATGTTTCCATGCCCTCCATGAGCGGTTCAGCCGAGCCGCCGAAGAAGCGTCTCTTCTTTCTCTTCACCTTCGCGCGGTACTTGTCCACCACGTAGTCAGACGTGTGGGTTGAGAAGCCTTTGCGGGAAAGCTTGCCGTTAAGTGCTCTTGAAACGTAAGCGTAGATTACAGCGAAAACCGGGATGCTGATGATCATGCCGACGAAGCCCATGAGGCCGCCTCCGACAAGCACTGCGAACAGTACCCAGAAGCTGGCGAGGCCTGTTGATTCGCCCAGGATCTTCGGTCCCAGAATGTTGCCGTCAAACTGCTGCAGAATAAATACGAATATGATGAAATACAGCGCGTGCGCCGGATTTACCATGAGCAGCAGCAGAACCGACGGAATCGCTCCGATGAACGGTCCGAAGAACGGGATGATATTTGTGATTCCTATGATGCAGGAAATCAGCAGTGAGTACTCCCATCCGAAGATGCTCATCACTATGAAGCATAAGATTCCGATGATTGCCGAGTCTATGATTTTGCCGCTGATGAAGCCGCCGAATGTTCTGTTTGTGAACTCTGCTCCGGCGAGGATTTCCTCTGCGGTTTCTTCCTTGGTGTTTGCGATTATTACCTTCTTCATCTGAGCCGCGAATGTGTCCTTGCTGTTCAGGAAGTATACGCAGATGATGATGCCGATCAGGAAGTCCATTGCGAAGCCGAATGCTCCGATTACTCCTGATGAAATGCCAACGGCTATGTTATCCGTGTTTGGCAGGATTTTGTCCGTTGCGAAGTCAATCATGCTGTCCGTTGCCTGATCAACCCAGGAGTTCATTGTTTCCTGAGCCACCGGCAGGTTGGCCAGCAGATTGTCCACCCATATCTGGAAGTTGTGCATTCCGGTCGGCAGCATGTCAACTACCTTCATGATACTTTCAATCAGTCCCGGAAGGATCATCCATGCGATACCGCCCAGTACGATGAAGATAATGAGTATGCAGACGATGGTTCCGATGACTTTAGCAAAACCCATGTCATGCTTGAACCTGTACTTGCCCTTGTTGAGCAGGCTATATGAACCTCTGGTTACGTTGTTGTAAATCGGGCAAAGCAGATATGCCATTACAAGGCCGTAAACGAAAGGCATCAGGATGTCGACAATCTTGTTGACTGCGCCTGCAACCACATCGAATCTGTATAGCGCGAAGAAGACAATCATCGATGCCACAAGCACAAGGAATGCGGCAAGACCCCATTTATAATGTTTTTCCTCTAATCTGATTTTCATCTGTTATTCTTTCTCCCCGTAGTTTCTGCAGGCTATAATCGTATCCGCCATTTTTGTGTACACCGCTTCAACCAGATGGTTGTACATCTCTTCCTGTTTCCTGCCCTTGATGCACGCTGCTGTCAGCTCGCAGTAAGGGTATCTCTTCAATGGGAATTCTATCGGCATGAAGCCGTTCTCCATCAGGAAATAGTTCATTGCGAAGATGGCCAGCTCGGCGTTGTATTCCTTGAAAGGATAGATCTCAATGATCTTGTTGTGGATGTACATGGCCTTAAGAACCACGTCATCACCCAGCTCCGGCTGATATATCTTCTTCAGAGCAACGTCCAGTCTCTCGTCAATATCAAAGGAATGCGGCGGAACATGGTTGAAGTCGTATACCACAGGGTTGTTCTTCCTGAAGTATGCGGTTTTGTCCTCCGCCAGAATTCTATAGCTTGAGAGCAGCAGATTTCTGTCCAGATAATTGCTCAGTTCCAGACAGTTCATGGCAAGATGTGCCACTTCCTTCATGTTCTCAATAAAAACATAGTCCTTAATCGGAATGTTCTTCTGCAGATGTCCGTCGAGCAGTCCGTCAATGTTGACGTCCTCATAGTTCATGGCTCGCGGAAGCAGCGACGCCTTGATAAGGTCGTTGATGCTGATTTCCTTAATGGCCTTGCGAAGGGATGCATTCTCCCTCATGTGCATGGTCATTTCCTTTTTCATTGCATTCAGTTGTTTCTGCATCTTTAATCTCCCCGGCTCCTCAGCCATTACAGCTTCCTAGTTCTTAAGGAAACCCAGTTTACCCTTTCCGATACGGTACTTGTACATCTCAACCTCGCCGAAGTCACCTTCAACTCTTACGAGTCCCGGCATCTTGGCTTTTATCAGGTCGTAGTCCATGGTCGGCATGAACACTATGTCGTAATTATGCAGAAGTGTCAGCTGCAGATAATCCAGAATTTCCTGCTCGTTAACACCCTCATATATCGAAACATCAAGTCTAACCTTGAGTCCGGCAGTTACCGCCGCATTAATGCCGTCTACAACCGGCTGCAGCTCCTTGCCGTCATGAGTCTTTGAGTAGCGGGAATAATTCATGCTTCCCACATCAATTCTGACTCCTTCAAAACCCTGGTTTTTCAGCTCTTCGGCCTTCTCCACCAGGTCCTGACCATCCGTTACATATATCTTTTTTTCGTCACTCATATAGAGGCCTCCAAGTTCGCTATTTCTCCATCATTATTGTACTTGAAAAACCCATTTCCGTCAACGAATGCCCCCTGGGAACAATGTGCCCACCAGAACCGTCCCCCTGGGGCATTTGTGTTATAATACATGCATGAAGATTCTTGTTATAGGCGATACGCACGGCAAACTGAATATGGTACGGGACATCATGGAGAAGGTGACGGATCCGGACATGATAATTCACACAGGGGATTATTATTCGGATGCGCAGCGTCTCGAGGAGATGTATGGCATTCCTGTTGTCGGTGTAAGCGGAAACTGCGATGCAGGCTCCGGGCCGGCAAATGCTGTTGTTGAGACTGAGTACGGCAAGCTGTATGTGACCCATGGCGCACGTGAGGGCGTTAGCTACAAGCTGGACAGCCTGCGGTACAAGGCTTTGGAAGAAGGCTGCTGCTGTGCGGTGTTCGGACACACGCACTGTGCGATGGTTGATGAGACTGACGACATGAGATTCGTGAATCCCGGCAGTCTGCCTCAGCCGCGTGACGGAAGCGGTGGCTCCTATGCCATTATCCGAACCTCAGAGGACAGGTTCGATGCGTCCGTCGTCTACTACAACACGGTAATAAAAAAATCCGGAACCAAGTCCGGATTTCTAAGGAACATGTCCAATTATGTCGACAGATTCTAGGCGTGCAGAAGCGCGCCTTTTTTTTGAATGCGGAATCAAGAATAACGTAATTCCGTTGGCGTGGTAAATCTTAAGCGGCGAAGACACCTTCTCCACCTGCATTGTCTCAAGGTTGACCTTTGCGATTTTGCACCTGTTCACATCCCTGTTGAACAGCGTCATGTATGCATATCCATCGATGTGTAAAACCTATAATGTCTCTCTGCTGCGCATGCCTACAATGAAAAACCTCCCGTCCTCCACGTGATACGCACACGTCGAGAGCGTAACAAATCTGCCGTCAGCAGACTGCAGAGGTTTTATCTCATACTCCGCTATCTGCGACACACCGTCAAGGTACTCTCTGAGCTGTTCAGGCGAAGTGATCAGCCCGTAGTTGTAGTACTTGAAACAGGTGTCTTTTTTGTCGTAAATCTGCGAATAGGCGCACGCCACAATCACGTACTCCTCGGGCTCGGTGAACTGCACATTCCCCGAGGCGTCGCGCTTCGGATATCCCGCACGATTGCGGACAATGTGCGAGAACGTGAATGTCGGATGCTTCTCGCAGAACTCCCTGTCCTCGTATTTCAGCAGGTCGTGAAACATGGTTCCCGACTTCATGTTGTGGCCGTAAATCAGCCAGTTCAGACTGCTGCTCGCACCGCCCACATCCTCACTTCCGATGGTGCTTTCAGCCGCCAGAAAAGGCGTGCCCGCCAGGGAATATTCCCGGTCAAAACCTTTCCTCAGATACCTCTGCGGCTCCTCCGTCGACTGCATCACCGGATAATCTATCGCAGTCCCATCAACCTTAATCCAGCCAACCAGGTCCCGGTTTTCCTCGTATAATTCCGCCAGATCACTGCTGCTGCCTGCGATGTTCTCCAGGCTGCTCTGTGCGGTGTTGCTCTTCATGTAATAGTCTGCTATGTACGCCCCGCATGCGACGAACACAATGGCGCAGGTCATCACTATTACCTTTCTTCCAAGGCTTAATCTCTGTTTAGTTTTCATTTCCCTTTACCCCTAAATTATCCAGGATGCCCCACGGGGACTTTTTGTCAAATATTGCTATACTGCTTCGCGTCCCTTTGCGAAGGCCAGCTTGTTAAGTTCCACGAACTTCGGCTTCACGTTGTCCTCGATAACGGACATCCAGTCGGCCTCGTCAAACGGCAGGTCCCGGGATGCTGCGCCCAGCAGCACAACGTTTACGGCCTTGCTTGTTCCGATTTCTTCGGCGATTGCAAGGGCGTCAAACTCAACCAGCTTGCCGGCGGTTCTCGCCATGATTTCGTCCGCGGCCTCAGGGTACTCGGCCTTGCCGAGAACTACAGGCATCGGCATGATCTGCTGGTTGTTTACGTACATCACGCCGCCCTCTTTAAGGTATGGCAGCCATCTGTACGCCTCGAGTTTCTCGAACGCAATGATGATGTCAGCCTCGCCCTTTTCGATGAGCGGTGAAGCCACCTTTGTGTCGCTTATTTTAACGTGTGTAACAACGTCGCCGCCGCGCTGGCTCATTCCGTGAACCTCAGACAGCTTAACGTCGTAGTCCTTCTTCAGTGCCAGGTTTCCAAGGAGAACGCTTGCCAGCAGAGTTCCCTGGCCGCCTACGCCAACGATGAGAATATTGCTGTTCATTACTTCTCCTCCTTTCCTGCACCCTTAATCGCGCCGAACGGGCACACTCTGGTGCAAAGCCCACAGCCCACGCAGGACGTCTTCACGATGAACGGCTTACCGTCCTTCATTTCGATTGCTGGGCAGCCGACCTTCATGCACTGTCTGCAGTTTCTGCATGCATCCGTAATGAAGTTCGGTGAGCCTTCCTGCTTCGTAATCATGATGCAAGGTCTGCGCGTGATAATCACGGACAGCTCGTCGCGAGCGGTTTCGGTTCTGATTATTTCTTCGAGTTCCTTAACATCAAACGGGTCAACAACCGTCACATTCTTCACGCCGATTGCCTTGACCAGTTTTTCCAGATTAACGGCCGGTGCCATTTCGCCCTTGGCGTTTCTGCCGGAGGCAGGGTTTTGCTGGTGTCCGGTCATTCCTGTGATGCGGTTGTCCAGGATGATTACAGTGCCCTTTGACTCGTTGTAAACCATGTTCAGAAGTCCGGTCATTCCGGAGTGCAGGAACGTGGAATCGCCGAGAACGGCAACCAGGTTTTCGCTTGAGCCGGTTGCTTTTTCAAAACCGTGCTCCATGCCTATTGAGCCGCCCATGCAAAGGCACGAATCTATTGCGTTTGTCGGCGCCAGTGCTGCCAGAGTGTAGCAGCCGATGTCGCCCATTACTGTCGTCTTGAGTTTGCTGAGAACGTAGAACAGTCCCTTGTGCGGACATCCTGCGCAAAGGAGCGGAGGTCTGCCCGGAGCCGTCGGAATCTCGCCCTCACCAGCAGCCTCGAGAGCTGCCTTTGGAGCATCGACACTGAAGGCTTTGCGAATCATGTTGGCGCTGTATTCGCCCTGAATCGTGAACATGTCCTTTCCGCCGTGAACCGGAATTCCCGCTGCTCTGATCTGCTCCTCGAAGAACGGATTGCCCTCTTCGATTACATAGAGCTTTTCCACCTTGCCTGCGAATTCCGCAATCTGCGTAAGAGGCATCGGATTGATGAGGCCCATCTTGAAGATGCTCGCTTCAGGAAGTGCTTCCTTTACGTACTGGTAGCAGATACCGCTGGTTACGATTCCGATTTTCGGGTCGTTCATTTCAACCGGATTCAGCTCTGTCGGACCAAAATCTGCGACAATCTGAGCCAGGCGCTTTTCCTGTTCCACGTGCAGCTTCCTTGCCATTGCCGGCATGGAAACGTACTTCATGAAATTCTTCTCGTATGGAATGATGTCCTTCTCAACTCTCGGCTCCTCGGTTACGATTCCTCTCGAGTGTGAAAGGCGAGTGTTTGATTTCATCAGAACGATGGTGTCGTATTTCTCGCTGATTTCGTATGCCAGCTTCATGAAGTCCTTGCATTCCTGCGGGTCTGCAGGCTCCAGAACAGGTACGCCCGCTGCCCTTCCGTGGTAGCGTGAGTCCTGCTCGTTCTGGCTGGAATGGCATCCGTTGTCGTCGGCAACCAGCAGCACGTATCCGCCGTTTACGCCGTTGTACGCAGCCGTAAAGAACGGGTCTGCCGCCACGTTAAGTCCCACGTGCTTCATGCAGCTGAGAGCTCTCGCTCCGCCAAGTGATGCACCAAAACCAACCTCCACACCGACCTTCTCATTCGGTGCCCATTCAACATGTATTTCGTCTCCGCTCTTCGCAAGTGTTTCCGTTACCTCGGTACTCGGTGTTCCCGGGTACGATGAAACGACACGGACGCCTGCCTCATAGGCGCCTCTTGCGAATGCTTCATTTCCAAGCATTATTCTCTTCGTCATCTGCTCTATCCTTTCTGAAATGAGACAAAAGGGACTGTCCCCTTTGTCTCATTTTATGCCGGTAATATCGTTACGACTTCCTCCGATTCGATGGCGGCTGCGATAAGTGCTTCGCAGTCCAGCTTCGATTCGGATTCAAGTATTCTTTCAAGTTTAGGTTTGGTTGCAGGATGCTTCGGCAGGAATACGGTGCAGCAGTCCTCGTACGGTTCGATGGACTTCTCGTATGTTCCGATTTCCTGTGCGAGATCCATGATATCAACCTTGTCCATGCCGATGAGCGGTCTCATGACAGGCATCTTGACCGATGCGTCTGTCACAACGAGAGCCTCTGCAGTCTGGCTTGCAACCTGGCCAAGGTTTTCCCCGGTAATCAGCATATTGCAGTCAGTGGCCAGCGCCAGCTGTTCCGCAATACGCATCATAAATCGTCTAACGAGAATTGTGGTTTCCTCCTCCGGACAGTTCTGCACAATCTGTTCCTGAATCGGAAGCAGATTGATCACGTGCATTCTGAATCTGCCGCAGTACGTTGCCACCAGTGATGCCAGTTCCTCCACCTTCTCCCGGGCACGCTGTGATGTGTACGGGAAGGAATGGAAATGCACGGCTTCAATCATCATGCCGCGCTTGGCCATCATCCAGGTTGAAACCGGCGAGTCGATGCCGCCTGACAGCAGCGTCATGCCCTTGCCGTTTGTTCCCAGCGGCAGTCCGCCGAATCCCGGAATCTTGTCCTGATATATATATGATTTGTCGTGGCGAACGTCCACGAAAAGCCTTACGTCCGGCTCGTGTACATCCACTTTCAAAACCTTGCATCCCTTAAGTACCGCCGCGCCGATCTGTCTGGCGATATCCGGCGACTTGACAGGGAAGTTCTTGTCTGCGCGCTTGGCTTCAACCTTGAATGTCTTAATCCCGCGCTCTTCGATTTCGCGCATCATGTAGTCCACGGCTGTTCTGCCGATGTCCTCCATCGTGCTCTCGCACTCCATGGCAGGACTGATTGATGCAACGCCAAAAACCTTGCCGATCTCTTTGAGAATGGCATCGCGGCGCTGTTTCTGCTGAGCCTCGGTGAGAGTGCCGGGTGCATCGTCGGTGCCCGGGTTTTGCTCGGCTCTGACGTAGATCAGGCCCTCGTGTCTGTAGGCTCTGACGCCGTCGAATTTCTTCAGCAGTTTCTTGATTCTCTCAAGCAGCATGCGCTCGAAATACGGCTTGTTCATGCCCTTTAAGGCCACCTCGCCGCAACGTACTATGAAAATGTATTCCTTGTTGTCTATCATCTGAATGTTCCCAGTTTGCGGAAGCGGAGAACCGCTTCTGTTACGCGTTTTATTGTAATGAATATTTCGTCCTGAGTGTTGAATCTGCCCAGGCTGAATCTGATTGTTCCTTCGATTTCCTTGTCCTTCAGGCCCATGGCTGTAAGCACGTGGCTCTGGCCTTTCTTGTTGGATGAGCAGGCGGAGCCGGTGGATACGTAGATGCCGTCGTCCGCGCCCTTGATGGTTTCCTGCTCCAGCGTGTGCAGGATAACCTCGCCTCTTGTGCCCTTGAACGATACGCTCAGAACCGTCGGACAGCAAAGCCCTGCCTCGCCGTTTATCGACGCCTCTTCCGGGCTGTTGACCAGCACGTCGTCCAGCACGTCGGTAAGACCTGTCATGAGTCTTTCTCTCAGCGTCGCAATGCGCTGCATTTCCGCTGTGCGGTTTGCCTCGGAGATTTCTGCGGCAAGTCCCAGCCCCATGATTGCAGGCACGTTCTGCGTGCCGGATCTCATTCCGGATTCCTGTCCGCCGCCTGTGATGAATGCCGGCAGATTCACGCCGTTCCTCACCCACAAAGCGCCGATTCCCTTCGGCCCGTTTATCTTATGTCCGCTGATACTGATCATGTCTGCAGCCGTTGGCATCGGCAGCTTGCCGAAGCTCTGAACCGCATCTGTATGAAGCAGTCCCTTGCAGCCGTTTGCATCCATGATGCCTCTGACTTCGTCAATCGGGAATATGGTTCCCGTTTCGTTGTTCACATGCATCAGTGTGACGAGAATTGTCTCTTTATTTATGGCTTTTGCGAGAGCATCCATGTCCGGTCGGCACTTCTCGTCGACTCCCACACGGACTATTTCAAAACCGTCCTCCTCCAGCCTCTTGCAGCATTCCAGAACTGCCGGATGCTCTACGGCTGAAGTTACGATTCTCTTGCCTCTGCGCCTAAGCGCCCTTGCTGCTCCGCAGATTGCGGTGTTGTCACCTTCGGTGCCGCCGGACGTGAAGTACAGCTTGCCTGCCTTCTCGAAATCCAGAGCCCCGCCGCAGGAATCCGTCATCGCATCCGTGACCTGTTTCCTCGCCGCCTTTATGGCCTTCTCCGTGTCAACGCCCAGCTGATACAGTGCGGACGGATTTCCGAAATCCTCCTGCATGTACTTCAGCATTACCTGCGTCACTTTATCATACTGTTTAGTTGTTGCACTGTTGTCTAAATAAATCATCTTTACTTGAAAAAGTGGGACAAAGGGGACTGTCCCCTTTGTCCCAAAATGGACTCTATTTGGCGTAGTCGATTGCGCGAGTCTCGCGGACTACGTTTACCTTGATCTGGCCCGGGTACTCCAGTTCGGATTCGATCTTCTTGGAGATGTCGCGTGCCAGAAGTGCGATTGCATCGTCGCCGACTTCGTCAGGCTTGGCGATGATTCTGATTTCACGGCCTGCCTGGATAGCGTATGAAGTGTCAACGCCTTCGGTTGTGTTGGCGATGTCTTCAAGCTTCTGCAGTCTCTTGATGTAACTTTCGAGAGTTTCTCTTCTTGCTCCCGGTCTGGCTGCGCTAAGTGCGTCTGCTGCCGCAATGAGTACGGCCTCAACTGACTTAGGTTCGTAGTCGCCGTGGTGAGCTGCCATGCCGTTGATAACGGATTCGTTTTCCTTGTACTTCTTCAGTACCTCGATGCCGATGTCAACGTGTGTGCCTTCCTGCTCGTGGTCAAGGGCTTTGCCTATGTCGTGGAGCAAACCTGCACGCTTGGCGAGAGTTGTATCCATTCCCAGTTCGCCTGCCATGAGACCTGACAGATGGGCAACCTCTACTGAGTGCTTCAGCACGTTCTGTCCGTATGAAGTTCTGTACTTCAGTCTGCCCAGGAGCTTAACGAGTTCAGGATGCAGGTTGTGGATGCCGACATCGTAGGTTGCCTGTTCTCCGGCTTCCTTGATGATTGCGTTAACCTCACGCTCTGCCTTGTTAACCATTTCCTCGATCTTTGCCGGGTGAATTCTGCCGTCGACGATAAGCTTCTCGAGAGCCAGTCTGGCAATTTCACGTCTGACCGGATCAAAACCTGAGAGTATAACTGCTTCCGGTGTATCGTCTATGATAAGGTCGATTCCGGTTGCATTTTCGATTGCTCTGATGTTTCTTCCTTCACGGCCGATGATTCTTCCCTTCATCTCGTCATTTGGAAGCGGCACAACTGATACTGTGGATTCCGCAACGTGGTCAGCGGCACATCTCTGGATTGCTCCGGTGATGATTTCCTTGGCCTTCTTGTCTGCGTCTTCCTTGGCCTTTGATTCAATTTCCTTGTAGAGTGCAGCAGCGTCCGATCTGGCTTCGTGTTCAACCTTCTGCAGGATGATTTCTCTTGCCTGCTCGATTGTGTAACCTGAGATCTTCTCCAGCTCTTCAAGCTGTCTCTTCAGAAGTCTCTCCTGCTCCTGCTTCTTCTGCTCGATGCTGCGTTCCTTGTTTGTAATGCTTTCTTCTTTTTTCTCTATATTTTCAAGTTTTCTGTCTATTGAGTCTTCTTTCTGATTAAGCCTTCTTTCTGACTTGGACAGTTCGTTTCTTCTTTCTCTGATCTCCTTTTCCAGATCTGTCCTCTGTCTCTGAGCTTCTTCCTTGGCTTCGAGGATGAGCTCCTTCTTGATGTTTTCGGCGTTCTTCTCGGCGTCCAGAATCAGGTTCTTTGCCTTCGTTTCTGCATTTCCGATAGTCTTCTCACCGATGGATTTTCTGAGTATATATCCAACCAGCAGCCCTACAATTAGTGCAACCAGTCCAACTAGCACAATAATAACTGTTGCCATATAGTGCATCCCTCCTATCTATATTGAATTGTACTTGAAAAATATCTAGAATTACTGCCTATCCACACAGTAAAAGTAGTTAAAAACATACATCAATATTATAGACTTTTTGGGTTTGCCAGTCAACAAAGAATCGCCAAAAAATGGAAATAAGAAAACACTAGAGGTATTCCCCTAGTGTTTCGAAGTACAATTTTTCTACAATATTCCCCGGTCTTTCAGGCTCGTATACGTTCCATCTCCTATTATTATGTGGTCAATAACGGGAATTCCCATAAGCCTGCCCGCCTCCGCAAGCCGTTCCGTTGTCGCGATGTCGTCGGCAGACGGCTCCGGATCCCCCGAAGGATGGTTGTGAACGAGAGCAACCGCCCCTGCGCTCCGCCTCACCGCACTGGTAAAAACCTCCCGTGGATGTGCCACCGACGAGCATATGTCGCCGACGGACACCTCCGTCTCCTCAATCACCTGTCCCTTCGAATTGATCAGCAGGCAGTAGAAGTGTTCCTTCCTGCAAAACCTCAGCTTCTCCATGAACATGTCGGCAATATCTGACGGCGAGCGCACCGAGGCCTGCGAAGGTTTTGGTGCGCTGGCTATGCGCTTGCCCAGTTCTACGGCTGCCAGCAGCTCGCAGATCTTGGCGTCCCCGAAGCCCGGAATTCGCCGCAGTTCCTCAGGCGTAGCGTCGGCGAGCCCCCGCACGCCCTGGGGATTCAGCGCCAGCGTAGCGGCAGCCAGCTCCATCGCTGACATGTTTCTCGTGCCCGTCCTTATGAGGATTGCCAGGATTTCCGTAGTGGAAAGGCTTTGCACACCCTCCCGCAGAAGTCTCTCCCGCGGCTTCTCTGAAACAGGCATTTCGCGTATCATCATAATTAAAAATCTCCTTTCCTTTTGCCCCTTGTATGCATTTTACATTTTTTTACATTTGAATGCAACCCTTGACTGCATGCCCAAAAATGTGCAAAATGTACTTTGAGGAGATTCTAATGGGAAAGGTAATTCTTGTTTCCTCCGGCAAGGGAGGAACAGGCAAGACAATGTTTAGTGTAAACATGGGCGCGACGCTGGCCATGCAGGGCAAGCGTGTTCTGCTCATGGACATGGATATGGGTCTGAGAAATCTGGACCTTTATTTGGGTATGGAAAACCGCGTTATCTTTAACATCATGGACGTGCTCTCCGGCGTGTGCAGAATCAGCAAGGCCATGATTAAGGTTAACGGTTTCGACTCACTGTATTTTATGGCTGCGTCACCGAAGCGTGACGACAGAGATCTGACTCCTCTTCACATGCGGATTCTCTGTGAGAAGCTGACCAGGAATTTCGACTATGTAATCATTGACTGTCCTGCAGGTCTTTCCAATCTGGCGGACGCGTGCATCGCACCGGCGCAGAAGGCGGTTATTGTTACGGAGCCTGAGGTGGCTTCGCTCCGCGATGCGGATGTGACCGAGCGCTACATCATCGAACACGATGTGACTGACACATGCGTTGTCATCAACAAGCTCAATGTGGACCTTATGAACACAGGCCTCGTGCCTTCGCTGGACACAATGAAGCATACGTTCCAGGGCCCGATTGTCGGCATCATTCAGAACGACGATAACATCCACATTTCCACGAACAGCGGAACACCGATTGTGTGCAAAAAAGGCACATACATTCAGAAGAATTTCGAAGGAATTGTCGCTCGAATTACAGGATAAAATCAGGACAAAAAATACAAAAG
>R21__coassemble_1173_pt1 | contig 18510 bp, 10 predicted proteins | sample R21__metabat2_low_PE_034 | metagenome-assembled genome bin R21 | reverse complement strand
CCAGGTCAATCTGACCCTTGCGGATGTCGTCGACGATCTGCTTCTGCTGGGCGGAGGTTTTGAAACGGGAAAGCATTTCCACGCGGAACGGGAACTTTTCGAAGCGCTCCTTCAGCGTATAAAAATGCTGATTTGCAAGCAGCGTCGTCGGCACCAGAACCGCGGCCTGCTTGCCGTCTGCGACGCACTTGAACAAAGCCCGCGCCGCCACTTCCGTCTTGCCGAATCCCACGTCGCCGCAGAGCAGTCTGTCCATCGGAACCGGCTGTTCCATGTCGAATTTAATCTCGTCGATGCACTTCAGCTGGTCGTCGGTTTCGGTGTACGGGAAGCTGTCCTCGAACTCGTTCTGCCACACGGTGTCTTCGCTGAATGCAAAACCCGCCGCGTTCATCCGCTCCGCCGATACCCTGATGAGGTCGGCGGCCATGTCGGTGACGGCGGCTTTGGCCTTCGCCTTTGTGTTGCGCCACTCGTTGCCGGACAGTTTGTTAAGGCGCGGCGAAATGTCTCCGCCGCCGCCGATATATTTCTGCAAAAGTCCCAGCTGATCAACCGGGATGTAAAGGGAGTCCTCCCCTGCGTATTTTACTTTCAGATAGTCGCGCTTCACGCCCTGCACGACGAGCTGTTCGATGCCTGTGAACCGGCCGATTCCGTGGGTCTCGTGAACCACGTAGTCGCCGGTCTGAACGTCGGCGAAGGTCTTGATTTTCTGCGTGTTTTTGCCGGCTCGTCCGCCTGCGTCTGCTCCGTCGTAACTACGGTGCCTGCGCCTCGTCCGGGCGTGCCCCGCCGCGCCGAATATGTCGCCTTCCCATATGTACGCAATGCGCCTTTCCGGGAAGTCCATACCGGCTGTGATTTCGCCTAACGCAACGTTTGTGCCAGGTTGAAGCGTTGCATTTTGTGTAACATTCGTGCCAGGTTGAAACGTTGCATTTTCGCGGGTGACTGCGCCGAGCAGCTTTTCCCGCTCGAGGAACTCGCGGATGTTCTTTTCGCGCTCGGGGTTGCTGCACACGATGGTGACGGTGTAGCCCTTGGCCATGTAACTCTCCAGGTCCTTTTTGAGCGCGTCGAGGCGGCCGTTGTACGTCGGCGTCTGGCGGCAGTTGACCTGCCTGAGCTCGGTGAGGAACGGCGCGTTTTTAATCGTGCTGACGAACGGCGTGAAAATGATGCCCTCGAATTCATACAGCTTGTAGAAATCCTCCGCACCCGACATCGCGCTGAAATCTTCGCCGATGCCGCGGCCCTCTTCGAGGATGGCGGCGATGTCCTCCGCGCGTTTCTTCTCGTAAACGTCGAGGGTTTCCAGGATGCGCGCCGGGTCGTCAATCATCAGAAGCAGACCGTCGCTGCCGGCCCCGGCCGCATCCGGACTGCCGGCCGCGCTGCTCGCGCCCATGTAGTCCCAGATGTACTCGGTTTCGTCGTAAAAATAGTTAAGAAATTTCTCCATGTACTGGAGATTTATCATGCCTTCAGCGTACTCAATCAGCTGGTCCCGACGCTGTCTGAGGGCGGCGGTTTGCTCGGTTTTGATCTGACTCGGCGCCGTGCCGCTACCGGCCTTCTCCGTCTCGGCCTTCCCGGTGCCGCCTGCCCCGCCGGTCTTCTCCGTCTCGGCCTGGGCCGCGCGCTTTTCGAGTTTCTTAATCTTTCTGTCGTAGGCGCGCCGGATGCGGTCGGAAGCTTTTGCAAAAACCTCCTCATCCTTCGCAATCTGCGAGCACTGGTAAATCGTCACGTCGGTCATCGCGTCCACGGAGCGCTGCGTCTCCGGGTCGAAGCTTCGAATCGCGTCGACTTCGGTGTCGAAAAATTCAATACGGTACGGCAGCTCCGCTTCCGGCGTGAAGATGTCCAAAATCCCACCACGCAGGCTGAACTCGCCCCGCGCTTCGATCATCGCCACGCGCTCGTAGCCCATGAGGCTCAGCTTTGCGGCCAGGTCCTTCAGGTCCACGTCGTCGCCACGGCGGATTGTCACGATATTGCCGGAGAAAACCTCCTTCGGCGGCAGCTTGCGAATCGCTCCGGTGACCGGCGCAATTACAACGCACGGCTCGCCGCTCGTAACCGCCCGCAAAACCTGCATCCTCCGCAGCAGCGAGTCGTTGCTCTTCGCCTCATACTGCACGAGGGAATCGTCGTCCGCCGGCAGAACGTAAATATTGCCCTCCTGGGAACTTTGCGCAGCAAAAAAAGAAAGGTCCTGTGCCAATCGCTTTGCCTTTGCTTCAGTCGGCACCACAATCAGGCTTTGACCTTTATGCTCACTGATTATTTCCGACGCCAGCAGGGCCACCCGGCCGTCTGCTGCACCGGCGATGTTAATCATGCCTTTCTTCAATCCTGCTCCTTTGCTGCCCTGGACGCTTCCCGGCGCTCGGCGACCTTGGCGGCCGCCTCCGCGTCGGTGTTGTATTTGTTCATGGTTTTCTGGATGCCGATATCCAGAATCGAAATGACCGCGTCAGCAGCGGCACGAATGCCGTCCGCCAGCGGACCCGCTTCCTTTTCGCCGACCTTGCCCAGCACGAAATCCTTCCAGTCCATCACCTCCGGCTTGCCGATTCCGATGCGCACGCGCGGGAACCTGTCGTCCTGCAGATGATAAATAATCGACTTCATGCCGTTGTGGGCGCCGGCGCTGCCCTTGGTTTTGATCTTAATCCGGCCCGGCTCGGTGTCCATGTCGTCGTAAATCACGATTAGGTTCGACATCGGCACGTCGTAGTACGCCATGACCTCCCGCAGCGACAGACCGCTGTCGTTCATATAGGTCTGCGGCTTCACGAGCAAAACCTTCTCTCCGTTATATCTCCCCTCTCCGATGAGAGCCTTGCACTTGATTTTTCGCACGTCAACGCCGAGCTTCATGGCGATCTCGTCGAGCGCCAGGAATCCCATGTTATGTCTGGTATTCACATACTCTCTGCCGGGGTTCCCCAGCCCTGCTATTACGTACATATCTTCTCTGTGCCCCAGGGGGCCCGGCCCCGTGGGGACGTTACACGTTGATTTTACTGATTGATTCGTTGTTGTGAATTCTCTTCAAAGCCTCCGCAAACAGCGGTCCCACTGACAGAATCTTCATCTTGTCGATGATCTTCTCTTCAGGGATTGGCATGGTGTTCAGGAGAACCAGTTCCTCGATTGCGGAGTCCTGAATTCTCTCGATTGCCGGGCCTGAAAGAACCGGGTGAGTTGCGGCAGCCTGAACGCTCTTTGCGCCCATGTCCTTCAGGGCGTTTGCAGCGTTTGTGATTGTGCCGGCGGTGTCGATCATGTCATCGATGAGAACACAGTTTTTGCCTTCGATGTTACCGATGATGTTCATGATTTCGCTCTTGTTCGGCTCAGGTCTTCTCTTGTCCACGATTGCGATTGGGCAGTTGAGAGGTTCAGCCATGTTTCTTGCTCGCGGCACACTGCCGTGGTCCGGTGAAACGATTACCAGATCCTCGATGTTCTTTTTCTTATAGTAGTCGATGATGAGTGGCATGCCTACCATGTGGTCTACAGGAATTGTGAAGTAGCCCTGAATCTGAGCGGCGTGCAAATCCATCGTAACCACCCTGTCAGCGCCTGCTGCAACCAGCATGTCAGCAACCAGCTTGGCTGTGATTGGGTCGCGAGCTTTTGCTTTACGATCCTGACGAGCATATCCGTAGTACGGCATAACAGCACTGATTCTGCCTGCGGACGCTCTCTTCATGGCGTCGATTGTGATCAGCAGTTCCATCAGGTTGTCGTTTACCGGGTCGCATGTTGACTGAATTACGAAGCAGTCCACACCTCTTACAGTCTCGCCCAGGTTAACGGCGATTTCGCCATCGCTGAACTTAGTAACCTTCAGGTCGCCAAGCGGCTTACCCATAATTGAAGCGATTTCCTCTGCAAGCTCAGGATGTGAGTTTGCCGCAAAAACCTTGTAGTTACTGAATAAGCTGTTCTTCATCATGTCTGTTTCTCCTTTACTAATCGTCTTCACTAATCATCGATTTTCTTATATTCACGCGGCGGTTTTGAAACGTTTACTTCCGGCAGTTCCTTCTCCAGAAGCATCTCGCCAACCTTATAAATATCTCCGGCGCCCATGGTGAGAATCAGGTCACCGGGAGCGGCGTTTTTATAAACGAAGTCCGCAATTTCCTCGAAAGTTTCGAAGAAATACACCTCCTTATTTATGTCATGTTCCTTGATTTTTCCGGCCAGCATTCGGGAGCTGATCTTGTGAATATTCTTCTCTCTCGCGGCGTAAATTTCGGCCAGCACGACCTTGTCCGCATCAACAAAAGCCTCCGCAAAATCATCCATCAGCGCCACCGTTCTTGTATAAGTATGCGGCTGGAAAAGCACCCACAATTTGTTGTGCTTCATGTTCTTCACGGCCGACAGAGTCGCCTTGATTTCCGTCGGATGGTGAGCGTAATCGTCGTAGATTTTGTTGCCCTTGCTGGTTATTCCCAGGTAGTCGAAACGCCTGTGAGTTCCCGTGAATTTCTGCAGCGTGTCGGTGATAACATCCACGTCTACGCCGAGAATGTGACAGCATGCAAAGGCTGCCAGCGCGTTCAGAATATTGTGCTCGCCCGGCACGGACATTTCCACCGTGCAAAGCCTTTCCCCGCCGTGATTCACGTCGAACTTCGGCATGCCTTCGTCCGTAAATGAGATGCTGCTTGCATAGTAATCGTTGCCTTCATTGAGGCCAAAAGTTACTGCGTTTGGCAGACCTTCGATTACGCTTTTTACGAAAGGATTTGCATCATATGCCAGCACCACTCCGTCCTCCGGAACCAGGCGCGCGAAGCGGTTAAATGACCTGGCGATATGGCCCACATCCTTGAAGTAATCCAGGTGGTCTGCGTCGATATTCAGTATGATTTCGATGCTGGGTTTCAGCTCCAGAAAGCTGTCTCTGTATTCGCAGGCTTCGGTTACGAAATAGTCCCGTTCGCCCACGTAAACATTGCCGCCGATTTCGGAGAGATTGCCTCCAACCAGAATCGTCGGTTCCTTCTGTGCGTGCTTGAGAATTAGTGAAACCATGGACGTAGTGGTGGTTTTGCCGTGGGTTCCCGAAATCGCGATGCTGTGGTTGTACTCCTCCATCAGCGCGCCGAGAGCCTCTGCTCTTGTGATCGTCGGGATGCCGAGTTCCTTCGCTCTGGCCAGCTCCGGATTGTCCATGCCCACCGCCACCGTGTAGACAACCAGATCAACGTCCTCGACGTTCCTGGCTCTGTGACCCAGATGAATGGTGGCTCCGTTATCCATCAGCTTCTCGGTAATGTCGCTTTCGCGCATGTCCGACCCGGACACCTGATATCCCCGGGACATTAGAATTTCAGCGATTGCGGAGAGCCCGATACCGCCGATTCCAATGCAATATATCTTTTTATAATCCGAAAGATTAATCATTCATGCCTCCCTGCTCATAGCTAGTAAAATTATAACACAGTTGGCGGGGGTTTTGTTGCAAAACCCTCGTCTTAAATTATCTTGTCTCTTTATTACGCACAATAAAGTTTTTTTGCATTTTTATTGCGATGTTATGACGGTTAATATATAATAATTCAAGTAAAGTACTTGAAAGGCGGTAATGTGTTATGAATATCACAGACGTAAGAATCCGCAAGGTCAACGATGAAGGAAAAATGAAGGCCGTAGTTTCAATTACTTTTGACGACGAGTTCGTCGTACATGACATTAAAATCATCGACGGACAGAACGGCTTATTCATCGCTATGCCTAGCAGAAAGATGGGTGAAGGAGACTTCAGAGACATCGCTCATCCACTGGTTTCTGAAACAAGAAACAAAATCAGAGATGCCATTTTCGAAGAGTACAACAAGGTAATAACACAGTTGGATGCTGAAGAGGAAGCTGCTCCGGCAGCTGATGTCCCTGTGGAAGACTAGATCAGATATATGGTAACGGGACCGCCTGCGTTTGCAGGCGGTCTTTTCGTTGGGTCGGAAACGCCGCAGCCAGCCGCAGAACCGTTTGAAGAAAAGCGCCATTTATGGTAATATTTCTATCGTGGGTGCTCAACCGGATTTGAGCGCATATTAATGGAAGAAAGAAAGAAAAACACAATGGAAACAGAAAAAACAACAAAAATCAAGCCGAAAAAACGCCGCGGCGACCGTCGTGACGGCAGGCTCCTCAGGGATGTGGATCCGCTGCACGTAATCACGCCGCTGCTTTATCCGAACAGATGCGACAACGAGGCGTACATTTCAGAGACTATAGACCTGACGAACATCAACGCTTTCCTGGAGCGCAAGAACGCCAACGAAGACGAATTCAAGTACACCCTTTTCCACGTAATCGTGACGGCGATGATGAAAACCCTCGCACTGCGTCCGAAGATGAATACATTCATCGCGAACGGCAGAATTTATGAGCGGTACGACATCAGCTCGTCGTTCGTCGTAAAGAAGAAGTTCTCGGATAGCGGAGCGGAGGCTTTGGCCATCGTAAAGGGAGAGGATGAAGATAACATCGACAGCATTCACGAGAAAATCCGCCAGCAGGTATACAGCTGCCGCGGCGATCAGCTCGACAGCTCAACCGAGAGCATGGACATCGTGAGCAAGCTGCCGTTCCATATTACGCGTTTTGTCGTGTGGTTTTGCAGGAAGCTCGACAAGCATGGCCTGGTGCCGGCGTCCATGATCGAGACCGACCCGTACTACACCAGCGTGGTTCTGTCGAACCTGGGTTCCATCAAGCTGCGCAGCGGTTACCATCACCTGACGAACTGGGGAACGAACTCCGTTTTTGTTATCATCGGTGAGAAGAAGATGCGCCCGATTTTTGCGGACGACGGCTCGTACGAAATGCACGACACCGTGCAGCTCGGCATGACCATCGACGAGCGGCTCGCGGACGGCTACTACTATTCCAAGTCGGTCCGCCTGCTGAAGACGCTTTTGCAAAACCCGGAGCTGCTTGAGCTGCCGCTGAATCAACCAATAGACTACTAATGACAAGGAACCAGACTGATATGAATAAAACAACTTTTGAGAAGCCGGACGCCGTCAAGGTGCCGTGGCTGGAGAGCCTGGGCGAAATGCCGCAGAGGCTGGAATACGATACGTGCTCGATGGTGGGCAAGGTGGCCGGGATTGCTGCGAAGTATCCGGACAACATCGCCTTTGACTTCATGGGCAAGCACGTGACGTACAAGAAGATGATGCAGGAGATCGAGGCCTGCGCGAAATCACTGACAGTAATCGGAATCAAGGAGGGCGACCGCATCACAATCGCGATGCCGAACTGCCCTCAGGCGATATACATGCTGTACGCAACCAACATGGTGGGCGCGGTTGCGAACATGGTCCACCCTCTTTCCGCCGAAAAGGAAATCGAGGAATACCTGAACATCTCGAACAGCACAACCATCGTGACGCTGGACCAGTTCTACAGTAAGGTTGAGAACATCCGCGCCAACACTAAGATAGAGAACGTAATCATCGCGCGAATCCGCGACGAGCTGACACGTGCAACCAGAGCCGGCTACATGCTGACCGAGGGCCGCAAGATCGAGAAAATCCCTGCTGACGCCCCTGTCGTTGAATGGCCGAAGTTCATGGCGCTGGGCAAGTCATGCTACAAAAACTACAAGGTTGAAAAGCAGGCCGACGACCCGGCAGTAATCCTCTACTCCGGCGGCACCACCGGCACAACCAAAGGCATCGTTCTCACCAACATGAACTTTAACGCGCTGGCAGAACAGGTCGTGGCAGCTAACCCGATGTTCCGCCCGGGCGACAAGATGCTGGCGGCAATGCCGCTGTTCCACGGTTTTGGACTGGGAGTCTGCATCCACACCATGCTGGCCGTTGGCGGCCGCTGCGTGCTGGTGCCGAGATTCACAGCCAAAAGCTACGCCAAGCTGATCACGAAGTATCGCTGCAATTTTATCGCGGGGGTACCGACGCTTTACGAGGCTTTGCTCAGACTTAAATCAATGGAAAAAGCCGACCTCTCATGCCTCAAGGGCGTGTTCTCCGGCGGCGATTCGCTTTCGATTGAGCTCAAGAAAAAATTCGACAGATTCCTGTACGACCACCACGCAGTCATCCAGGTTCGCGAGGGCTACGGCACCACTGAGTGCGTAACGGCATCATGCCTCACCCCGCCGATGAACTTCAAGGAAGGCAGCATCGGCGTGCCGTTCCCGGACACATACTATAAAATCGTCGAGCCGAACACGGAGCGCGAACTTCCGTACGGCGAAGAAGGTGAAATCCTGATTGCCGGCCCGTCGGTAATGCAGAGCTATCTGGACATGCCGGAGGAGACCGCGCAAACCCTCCGCACCCACGCTGACGGTCTGACATGGGTTTACACCGGCGACCTGGGCAAGATGGACGACGAAGGATTCATCTACTTCCACGGCCGTATCAAGCGCATGATTATCTCATCCGGTTACAACGTATATCCGGCTCAGATTGAGAACATATTTGACGCTCACGAAAAGGTTCACATGAGCTGCGCCATCGGCGTGCCTGACCCTTACAAAATGCAGAAGGTCAAGGTGTTCGTAATGCCGGCCGAGGGCGTTGCACCAAGCAAGGAAACCAAGGAAGAACTCATGGCATACGCCCGCAAAAACATCGCGAAGTACGCCATGCCATACGACATAGAATTCCGCGAAACCCTGCCGACAACACTGGTTGGCAAGGTTGCGTATCGCCAGCTGGAAGAAGACGAGCTAGCTAAAATTAACGAATAAAAAAGGCCCCAGGGGGCCTTTTATTCTTTAATCTGCCACATGCAACTTGCCACAATCTCCGGCTGTTCCCAGTTCTGCGGGTCTACCGGGGTGAAGCGTGCGATGGCTTCGTAGGTTCCCGGGTTGAGGCCGATGTTGCCTTCGTACTCGACCTTGACTGAGTCAGGGACATTGCGGAGGTAGATGGTCTTAACCTTGCCGTCGTAGACGATGTCGTTCATGTAATCCCATTCAACGCCTTCCATGTCAGGCACGGCCTTGAGGATCTCCCAGCGGCACTCAGGTGCCACGATGTCCTCGTAGTTGGCCGGGTCGATATGCTTCAGAGTTGCCTTCGCGATATACGCGCCGGCGTTAAGCATAATCTCGTTTTCGTACTCAGCATAGTAGTCTTCCGGCGCGCCGGTAATCTTCACAACGTCTTCCTTGCCGAACAGCTTGCCGAAGAATCCTGCGCCGGCAACTTCTTCAGTTACCAGGCTGACTCTCTTCTCACTTCCGTCGTAAACGAAAGGCTTTTCATATGTCCATCTGAGCCTGTCAGGCGCGACTTTTTTCTTCAAAATCTGCCATCCGCAAACGCCGAAATCAGGCACTTCGTAGTTGTCGAAATCGCCGATAAATCTGGCTGATGCGGTGTACTCCCCTGCTCCGGTTTCGGAGTTGCCGGAGTACTCAGCGCTGAGTCCCGGAGGCAGTCCAACCAGCTCAACCTGCTTCGGCTTGCCGTCGTATTCGAACGGCGAATCGTAGTTCCAGCTGGTCGCTGACATGTCGTATGATGCCTTGCGAATCTCCCAGATGCACTTGTCGGCAGTCGGCTCTTCGTAGTTCGCCTCGTCATAGACAAACTCGGCCATCGCCGTGTATGTTCCCGCAGCCGCCGCCTTATTATTCACATACTCAACGCCAATCTCAAGCGGCAGTCCTGCCAGCTCAACGGTCTTTTCCTCGCCGTCATATGTGAACGGACCGGCGTAGTTCCACTCCACAGCAGACATGTCATACGACGCCTTGCTGATCTCCCAGCGACATTCGCGAACCGTCGGCACACTGTAGTTTGCGCTGTTCGGAGTGAGCACGGCATTCGCAACGTAAAGCCCTGCATCCTTCGCCACATTTCCTTCATATTCAACGCTGATTCCGGACGGAATTCCGGACAGTTCAACGCGCTTTTCCTCGCCGTCGTAAACGAAGCTGTCGGCGTAATTCCAGCTTACTCCGCTGATGTCAACCGGCGCCTGTCTGATCACCCAAGGGCACTCCATCGGCTCCGGACTTTCGTAGTTATCCGACATGGAAATGAACTTCGCAACAGCGTTATATTCTCCGACATCGGCCGCGCTGCTGTTCTCATATTCAACACGCAAAACCGTCGGCACTCCACTTACCGTCACGCTCTTTTCGTCGCCGTCGTAAGTGAATTCTCTGCTGTAGTTCCATGCCACATTGCTCATGTCGCACTTTGCTTTTTCTATTGCCCACGAGCAGCTTCCGATGAACGGCATGTTGTAGTTTTCGGCGTCAATGTCAAATGTTGCAGTTGCAACATATGTGCCCGCATTGGTGCCGGTGTTCTCGTTATAGTTTGCGCTGAGGCCGCAAGGCAGTCCCTTCAGAGCCACCCTGTGCTCTCTCTCGTCGTATACAAACTGACCTTCTCTGAAGTCCCACTCAACCTGACTCATGTCGTAGTCGGCCTTGCGGATCTCCCAGCTGCAGTCAGGCATCGACGGCACGTTGTAGTTAGCCGGGTCAGCAACGCTGAGGTGAGCCTTTGCACGGTGTGCGCCGGCAATGCTGCCATCCGCATCTTCATACGTAACCAAAACCCCTGCCGGCAGGTTTTCCAGTGTTACACTCTTCGGCTGGCTGTCGTAAATCAGGTCGTCATTGTAGTTCCATCTTACGGCAGTCATGTCGTAGTCGGCCTTCACGATTTCCCAGCTGCAGTTCGGCATCTCAGGCTTGTTGTAGTTGTTTCTGTCCTCAGGAATAATGTCAACCGAAGCCGAATATCCGCCAACGTTTGTGGCAGTATTTCCGGAGTACTTGACGATCAGGCCTTCAGGCAGACCTGCGAGATATACGCCCTGCGGCTCGCCGCTGTAGATGAACGGCTTCGTGTAAACCCACTGAGCCTGAGACATGTCAGGATCGGCCTTCAGGATTTCCCACCGACACGGATGGAACTCAGGAATATTGTAGTTGAGTTCGTCCGCAACGGAGAATTTAACGTCTGCAGTATGCACGCCGGCCTCCGAAGTTCTGTTGCCGGTGTATTCAGGAATTACGCCCTCAGGCAGGCCCTTCAGCACGATTTCCCTCGTCTCTCCGTTGTATGTGAACGGCTGGTTGTAATCCCAGTAGACGTTGGTCATGTCGTAGTCGGCCTTCTCGATTACCCACTTCTGCTCCTCGGCCATGCAACTGTTGTAGTTGTTCTCGGCGTGAACCTTGGCCGTCGCAACGTAAACGCCTGCATTAACCGCAGCGTTGTTGTGGTAGTCCGCCATGATTTTCTCAGGCAGATTCTTGAGTTCTATCTTCTTCTCTGTTCCGTCGTAAACGAAAGGCTCCCTTCCGTCATAGGTCCAGCGTACGTCCTCCATGTCGATGTCGGACTTGCTGATCTTCCAGCTGTAGTCCGGAACAGTAGGTTTTTCATAGTTGTTTTCGTCGTATTTCAGACGAGCACTTGCGATGTATTCCGCAGCCTGAACAGCCTCGTTTTCGAAGTAATCCGCAGTCACTCCAAGCGGCAGTCCGGCCAGCTTAATCACCTTCGGCTCGCCGTCATAAACGTGGTTCTTGTCGTCCCACTTCACGCCGGACATGTCGTAGCGGGCCTTGCCGATTGTCCATGCAACCGACATCGGTTCAGGCACCTTATGGTTGTTCGGATCCGACACATCAAACAAAGCCGTCGCTACATACTCGCCTGCATCCACCGCATGGTTGTCCTCGTACTTTACAATGACGCCCTGCGGCAGGTTCTTGAGCTGTACGGTTTTCATCGTGCCGTCGTATGTGAACGGCTCAGCGTAATCCCAGAGCACGCCGCTCATGTCGTACGCGCCCTTCTCGATTGACCAGCTGTACTCTATAGGATCCGGCGCGATGTAGTTGTTCGCATCAACCGGAACGAACGATGCGCGAGCCCTGTAGTTGCCTGCGCTTACGCCTCTCTCCGACTCATAGACAACGCCCATTCTGTCATCGTTGAGCACCAGATTTACGCTCTTCTGCATGCCGTCAAAAACATTTCCGCTCAGGTTTTCCCACTTCACAGGACCCGTCTCGAGCTGTGCCTTTTTGATGGTCCATGTGCATCCGTTGATCTCAGGTTTTTCATAATGAACCGGATCGTTCGGAATCAGGTCGGCCGTTGCCAGATATCTGCCGGCGTTAACCTGACGGTTGTCCTTGTATTCAACGCTGAGTTCAGCCGGAATGTTCACGAGCTGAACTGTCTTTTCCTTCTCGTCGTAAGTGAACGCTTCGGTGTAATCCCAGTGCATTTCGCTGATGTCAACCGGACGCTTCCTGATCTGCCACTGGCAGTCTTCCGGCACGTCAATCGTGTAGTTGTCGGCGTCGTAAATCAGCTGTGCGCTTGCCATGTAAACGCCGGGATCCGTCGCTCTGTTGTTGGTGTACTCTGCGTAAACGCCCTGCGGCAGATTGCGCAGCTGAACGGTTTTTTCGAAGCCGTCATAAACAAGATTCGGCTCGTAATCCCAGTCAGCCTTGGAGATGTCCAGCTCGGCTTTGTTGATGACCCACTTGCGCGTCATCTCAGCCGGCGCCTCGTAGTTTCTGGAATCCTTGCACTTAAAAATCGCCTTCGCGTCGTACTCTCCGGCCTTCGTGCCGATGTTATTGTAGTATCTGACCTCCAGATCAGCCGGCACATTCTTCACCGAAACAACGTGCTGCTCGCCGTCGTAAGTGAACGGACGGATGTAACTCCATCTGAAGTTGCTTGTGTCGTAAGTCTGCTTCGCGATGCTCCACTCGTGCTTAACCGGCGACGTGAAGTAATAGTTATCCGCAATCAAAGCCTGCGCTACATAATTGCCCGCCTCTGTCTCGGTGCCGCCGGTGTACGTAACCTCGGCATCCTCCGGCAGATTGGTGATGTAAACGCTCTTCTCTTCGCCGTCGTAAACGAATCCCTCGGACTCAGACCACTCAATCTGCTCCGCGAGAATCGGCGCCTTCTTAATCTCCCAAAGGCACGGCTTCACTGCGCCCGGATACTCGTAGTTTTTCTCGTCGTAATCAAACGCAACGCTTGCCACGTAGCTGGCAGCTGTTGAGGAGCTGTTGGTTTTGTACTTCGGTGTTACGCCCTCCGGCAGACCGGTGAGCTGTACGGTTTTCTCTTCGCCGTCGTATTCGAACGGTCCGGCGTAATCCCACTTCACGTTTTCCATGTCATAGTGGGCCTTGTGGATTGTCCACTTGTATTCTCTGACCTCGGCCGGAGCGTTGTAGTTCTCCTCGTCCCAGCTCAGGGTTGCATTTGCAACATAGTCGCCTGCATCGACTCCGGTGTTGCCGGTGTACTCTGCTGTAACGCCCTCAGGCAGGTTCACGAGTCTGACACTTCTCTCCTTGCCGTCGTATGTCATGTCCTCAGGCTCAACCCACTTGCACCTTGCGATGCTGATGTCCGCCTTGCGGATTCTGATTGGGACTGCCTGGGATTTACATGTTCCGTAGTTGTTCTGCGCGTGCATTCTGATGAGGTAACCGTTGTAGCTTACCGGCAGAATTGCCTGGTAGTTGATGCGCTGCCACGTTCCCTCCTGGCCGCTGTCGCTCACCTCAAGGAAAGCCACCGTCAGCGGATCGCCGTGTTCGTCAATCTCCGGAACGTTGAACGGAATCTTCTCGCCGTAAGGCACTTCCTCCGGCGGCTCAACGCTGCCGAGTTCCGGTGCCGAAGCCCAGATGGCGTAAAGCGTCATGTCGTAAGGCAGCTCTTCAATCTCATCGCCCGGCATGAAGTAATCGCCGCTTCCGTCTCTCGCCGTGTTCCATCCCTTGAACGTCACTGCCCCCTTCGGAACTTCCATGGTGTTCTCTTCGATGACATATCTGTAACCGGCCATGCCTCTTCTCTCGAAGCACTGGTCGTTCTCGCAGTTGTTGTCATAAAGGATTTCGAAGAATGTCTGGGATGCAGGGGTTTTGCTCGGGGAGGCTGCGGCCTTTGGCTGTCCCTCGTAGATGACAGGCATCTTGCATGTTGCAAAACCATTGCCGTGCTCATCGAACAGCTTGCCCGTTACGAGCCTGATGAGTCTGTTGCAGCCGTCAAACATGCCGCTCATTTTGCTTGCGTTTCTTGTATTGAAATTGGCCAGGTCGAGCTCACGCAAATTGCTGCAGTTCATAAACATGCAGGACATGTCCTGAACCCTTGCTGTATTGAAATTTTCCAGATTAAGCGCAATGAGATTCGAGCAGTCTGCGAACATGCTGCTCATGTTTCTTACGTTGGAGGTTTTGAAGCTTGAAAGGTCTACAATGCTCAGCCTCTTGCAGCCTGCGAACATGCTGCTAGTGTTGATGACATTCGATGTGTCAAACGATGCGAGCTCCAGGTGCTTCAGGTTAGCACAGTTGTTGAACATGCCGCTCATGTTGGCCACCCTGTTCGTGTTGAAGCTGGTCAGATTCAGTCTGGTCAGGCCTGTACAACCGGTGAACATGCCGCTCATTCCCGTTACGTTGGACGTGTCGAATGACGACAGGTTAACACCCTCCAGAGACTCGCAGTTTCTGAACATGCCGCTCATGCTGATTGCACCCCTGGTGCTGCAGCCTACCATGTCGATATTTCTGAGCTTCCGGCAGCCGTCAAACATGAATCTCATGTCCTGGACCTTCGATGTGTCCAGACGACTGATCATTGCCCTTTCCAGATTGCTGCATCCTGCAAACAGATGCCTGATTGCCAGATCCTTCGGCAGCACCAAAGTCTGCGAAACCAGCACCTCTCGAATGCTCTCCTTAAACTCCTCCCACGGAGCCTCATCTATGCCGTGCTCAATCACACCGCCGCCGATGACCAACCTATTGCCGTCGATGCTCCAAGTGGTTTTTTCCCATTGACTCATTTGAAATCCTTTCATATTGTCTTAACACCGCTGAAACGGCCTATTCTGCGCAGTTTCTCTCCCACCGCCATGCGCTTTCGCACATTTCGTCGATTCCCAGCTCCGCCGTCCAGCCAAGCACGTCCCGGACCTTTGAGGCATCAGCGTAGCACGCCGCAATATCGCCGGCACGCCGCGGCCCAATCTTATATGGCACCGCCACGCCGTTCACGCGCTGAAAAGCCTCCACCAGTTCAAGCACACTGGTGCCTTTGCCGGTTCCAAGGTTGAAAACCTCCGCACCTCCTGCTCCGCCGGCACTCTCCGTGCCCGCAAGCATATACTCCAGTGCCGCCACGTGCCCTTTTGCCAGATCCACCACGTGAATGTAATCGCGCACGCCTGTGCCATCCGGGGTGTCGTAGTCATCGCCAAACACAGTAAGCTGCTCCCGCAGTCCGGCCGCCACCTGCTGAATATACGGCATCAGATTGTTCGGAATGCCGTTCGGCTTCTCGCCAATCAGGCCGCTCGGGTGCGCACCCACCGGATTAAAGTACCGCAGCAGCACCACGCTCAGCGCGCTATTCGCTGCAGCAGCATCCCTCAGTATCTGCTCGCTCATCAGCTTCGTCCATCCATACGGATTGGTGCAGGATGTCGGCATCGTCTCCACAAACGGCACCGGATTGTTCTCTCCGTAAACCGTCGCAGATGAACTGAATATAATGCGGCGCACACCAAATTCCTCCATGCACTGAAGCACAGTCATGGTCGCGCCGAGATTATTTGAATAGTACATCAGCGGCTTCTCCACCGACTCGCCCACGGCCTTATAGCCGGCGAAGTGAATTACCGCCTCAATCTCGTTCTCCGCGAATATTTTCCGCAAAACCCCCGCATCACAAACGTCCCCTTCATATGCCTTGATGCTCTGTCCGGTAATCCGGGCAACACGATCAAGCACCCGGGGGCTGCTGTTCGAATAATTGTCAACCACGATCGGCTCATAGCCGGCCGCCATCAGCTCCACCAGCGTGTGCGACGCAATGTAGCCGGCGCCGCCGGTGATAAGTATCCGGCTCATAATCTAAACTCCTCTGTAATCTAACTCAGATCCCCCCGGTCCACTGTATAGGTCTCAACCAGATCGGCCACCATCGTCTTAATGTAGCGGCTGTTTTCGTTGCAGGCGTGGTGCAGGATGTCGAGCTTCTCCCAGAAGTCGTCGGCAATCTCCAGCGGGCGGCCTACGTATATGAGGTCGTTGGCGGTCTTGGTCAGGCCCTCCTCATCCATAAGGAGCTCCTCGTAGAGCTTCTCGCCGGGGCGCAGCCCCGTGTATTCCACCATGATGTCCACGTCAGGCACGTAGCCGGCCAGGTAAATCATGTTGCGGGCCAGGTCGTCAATCTTAACCGGGCTTCCCATGTCCAGGACGAAGATCTCGCCTCCCTCACCAAGCGCCAGTGCCTGGAGGATCAGAGATACCGCCTCCGGAATAGTCATGAAAAACCGTGTAATATCAGGATGCGTCACCGTCACAGGGCCTCCGGCCTCAATCTGCCGTCTGAAGAGCGGCACAACGCTGCCGTTGGAGCCTAGCACGTTGCCGAACCGCACGATCGAATAGTTCGTATCCGAAGTGCTGTCCTGCATCGCCTGAATCACCAGTTCGCAAAGCCTCTTGCTCGCCCCCATGATATTCGTCGGGTTAACCGCCTTATCTGTGGATATGAGCAGGAAGTTCGGCACCTTCAGGTCCGCAGCGATGCGGGCCACATTGTATGTGCCGAATACGTTGTTCTTGATGGCCTCGTTCGGGCTGTCTTCCATCAGCGGCACGTGCTTGTGTGCGGCCGCATGGCAGATAAGGTCAGGTTCGTGTTTTGATATAACTTCACGTACCCTCGCCTCGTCTCTAACCGAGCCGATGAGAACCTCCAGGTTCAGGTACGGATTCTTCTTCTTAAGTTCCTGCTGCAGATCGTATACGCCGTTTTCGTAAATCTCGAATACAATCAGCTTCGATGGGCCGTATGATGCGATCTGTCTGCAAAGCTCGCTTCCTATGGATCCGCCTCCGCCGGTAATCATGACAACCTTGCCTGCGAAGTAATCGCGCATTCGGGTCATGTCCATCTTGATAGGTTCCCTGCCCAGCAGTTCCTCTACAGTTACCTCTCTGATATCGGATAACTTAAATGTTCCGTTGACCATGCTTGCAATCTGAGGGAGTATGGCAATCTCAGCTCCGGTGGTTTTGCAGATGTTTATTATTTCGCTGCGACGTTCCGCCGACGCCGACGGAATCGCGATAATGATGCGGTCCACGGCGCGCTGCTCCACGATACTTGGAATATCCTCCAAGGTGCCGAGAACACGGTATCCCTGGATTATTTTGCCCCGGCGGTTAGGGTTATCGTCCACCATGCCGATAATGCGAGGCATGCGGTTTGGCTGGGTTTTGTACTCTCTGAGCAGTATTAATGCTGCATCGCCGGAGCCCACGATCAGGGTGCGCTTGCGGCCTTCCATTTTGCGGTTGCCCATGTAAGCCATGGCACGGCGGGCCGCACGGTAAGAGATACGGGCGCCTGCTAACGCGATGAACTGGATGATCTCGCCCATCACGTAGTAGGACCTAGGCATGGCGTTGTAACCGTCAAAAACCTCCTGCCCCTGCATCATGATGTTCGTGCCGATGATAAGGCAGACCATCGTGATAAGGCACGCGATAAGCACGCGGTAAAGTTCCTGGTAGCTGGCGTAGCGCCAGACGCTGCGGTACATGCCGGTCGCCACGAAAGTGATGATGCACACAGCACAGAAAGCAGGCAGGAAGTGAAGCCAGCCATTAAAATAGCCGCCCGGTATATGGCTGAAACTGAAATCAAAGCGCATCAAAAGCGCCAGTCCATATGCCAGACAGCTTGCTATTATGTCGTAAATTAGTATTATCGATGCTATTGCGTTTGCTCTACTCATGTCAGATTCCTTCAGATGTCAGTTAATTTGTCTTTAGAAAAGTCCCAAAACCCATTCAACAAACTGGAAGAAGTAGCCGGCCAGGCTGTGATCGCCGGTGTCCGGGCTTTCGTCCTTTTCGTTGCCGTCGGACTTTTTGTCCTTATCCTTGTCACCGGACTGGGTGAACTCTGCAAGGATATACACGTCATAGGCAGGCATCGTGAAGGTGTAGACATTTCCTTCATTGGCGAGGTCAGGTTCCTGAGTCGGGTGCTCCTCGCCCTGCCTAAAGTCATAGGCTACTGAGTAGTCCAGCTCGTAGCCAGTTGCAGCATCTACGGTATAAGTTATCACTGTGCCGGGCTCCGCGGTAGTCAAATCTCCATCAATGGTGACAGTGCCGGCACCTTCAGGGTTAACGGTTACGCTGATAGCGTAGCTGGCAGCCTGAGGGGCAGCCTGGTTCTCAGACTCATTCTCCTGCAGAACCTGCTCTACACCCTGCACCACCTGGTCTTCGCCTTCGGTGGCTATGCAGCTAACAGGGATAAAGCCGATAATGAGGACAGAAACGAGAGTGAGAGTCGTGATTAACTTTCTCATATGTAAATCCCCTCGTATAGTATCTTTTAGATACTCTTTCTTAATATAATTTAACTATAATTTATA
>R21__coassemble_1162_pt1 | contig 18651 bp, 16 predicted proteins | sample R21__metabat2_low_PE_034 | metagenome-assembled genome bin R21 | reverse complement strand
TATCGCCAACCTTCAGGTCGCCCTTCCATTCAGGTCCGATTTCCTTAACTGTACCGATCAGCATTCCGCCTGAACCAGTCCAAGGGTTCTTGTGCTTTCCAGCCTTAGCAACGATCTGCTTCATCATGTCAGCAACCTGATCCTTTTCTTCCTGAGTTTCAATCTCAGCCGGCTTCTTGCCCAGAACCTGCTTGCAGATTTCTGTGAATGAAGCTGAGTCGATGTTCAGTGTCTTAACGTCGATCAGAATTTCGTTGTCGTAGATTTCCATAGTGTTGTCTACAACGTCTGCCGGCTGTGGCAGAACGCCCTTAGGTGAGATAACTCTGTGTGTTCCGTACGGATTTCCTTTTTTCATTTTTGTTCCTCCTAAAAATAATTATTTACTGCCTTCGTTTGAGGCGTTGCGCCTTCATACAAAGGCTTTTTAACGTATCATTATTTAAAGCAATCTTCGTGCCAAAAAAAGAGCCCGAAACCAATGGGTTTCGGGCCCTTCTGAACCGATTTCGGTTCGTTACTCTATTCCGTACTTGTTTTTCTTGCGCACAAGCTGTGTTTGAGAGATTCCAATGGCCTTTGCGGCCTTTCTCGTGGACCCGTGCGCCTCGCAGGCATTCCGGATTATGGTCTTTTCGAAGGATTCCACCAACTGAGTCAGATTCAGTTCACCCTCATCCATTTTTACCTGCGGCACTTCAACCGCTCCGATGCTCATGTTTTCGCTTTCCAGTTCCCGCATGGCATCAAGAATCGTTATGCTGTCGCCCTTGCTTGCGATCATGAGTCTCTGGATAACATTCTCAAGCTCTCTGATGTTGCCCGGCCAGGATCTGCTCTGCAGATATTCTCTGGTTTCGTCGTCCAGTTCCTTGGCCGTTCCGAACTTCTCATTGTACTTGCGGAGGAAGTTCTCAATCAGCAGCGGGATGTCCGCCTGTCTTTCCTCCAGTGCAGGGACGTTGATCGGGAAGACGTTGAGTCTGTAGTAAAGGTCACGCCTGAAGCGTTTCTGCTCAACCAGTTCGTCAAGACTCCTGTTGGTTGCGGAAATGATGCGGACGTTGGTTTTGACCGGCTTCGTTCCGCCAACCTTGAGGAACTCGCCGTCCTGTATTACACGAAGCAGCTTGGCCTGAATGTCCAGCGGCAGCTCGCCCACCTCGTCCAGGAAGATGATGCCGTTGTCGGCAGCCTCGAAATATCCTATCTTTCCCCGGGAATCCGCGCCTGTGAACGCTCCTCTTTCGTATCCGAAGAACTCGGATTCCATCAGATTCGGGCTGATGGACGCGCAGTTTATCTTTATGAACGGCTGCAGCTTACGGGAGCTGTTCTTCTGAATTATGTTCGCCACCTTTTCCTTACCTACTCCGGTAGGTCCCGTAACCAGAACGTTGCAGTCGTAACGCGAAACGCTCATTATTTCATCGAGAACGCCGCTCATTCTGTCTGATACCGCAACAAAATCCTCTGCTGTCGTCAGGTCGTAGTGGTTGTAGTGGTCGAATATCATCTTCTCCGTTTCGGAGCGACCCGGTCTGCGAGTCATGGAACCGCGGGTTTTGAAGGTGCCCTCGATGAACGGTGCAAGCTGACGCACCAGTTCGAAGTCAAACTCATCATACTTTTCCAGATATCCGTCGGCGCACTGAATGTGCAGGTTTCTGGAGGTTGCCTCGGTGATGTAGAGAGCCATGTTGTAGTTGCTTATAAAGTTTGCAAAGACTACGGTTCCGCCGTTTCCGGCCGACATGATGCTGACGGTTTCAGCACCCGGAATGTCCGCACAGTTCACAACCATGTCCATCGGCGCATAGCCGGCGAAGCTCTTCAGACAGCCGACAGGCTTGAGCAGATTGTGGTACGACACGCTGTTGAACACGTATCCCATGAGTTCGTCTATCGCCTGCCCCTCCATGAGAGCCTCGGTGTTTCGGTCGAAGATGCAGAAAATCTCCGCATCTGCACCGGCTGATATCCTGATGGTATATCCGTAGATCAGGTTCATCATCATGTTGTTTCCAACCACAGCGAAACGCTGCTTGCCTACGGCTTCCTTGCTTACGTTATATATGGTGCCGGATTCGTTGAACGTGTAGAGAATCAGGTCTATCGGCAGGTTCTCCGGCTTCCTGATTACCGGAACGCCGGGCAGAATAATGGCGTAACCCTCCGCTTCAACCTGCGGGTAGTTAGGGTCAATGGTTTTGATGCTGTCGATGAACAGCGGCGTGCAGGCCAGCGAGGTGTTGCATATTACCTCATCGCCTATCTTGAAGTTCTTTGTATTTTCGTAGCCCGGATCAATCTGCTCTATCACGCCATATAGCAGCCCACCCGTGTCTGTTACCGGATTGTGGAGCTTGCCTCTCTTAATGACGATGTCCTTGATCTTTTCCTTTATAAGAGCCTCGTCGTTCGCTGACTCCTGGCAGATCTGCCTGAAGCTCGTACCCTCGATGTGAAGGCGTCTGATGGAAATCCTGATTTCTCCGTTCTTAAGCTCACGGCTGTTGTCCAGCTGCCATGCTGCCGCAGGAAAAACCTGCTTCGGCGTAATTACTCGATCTAATCCGTATGAATTCTTCATGCCTCTCTCCTTATGAGACAAAGGGGACAGTCCCCTTTGTCTCATTTTTCTTTTTGTGAGACAAAGGGGACTGTCCCCTTTGTCTCATTTTTCTTTTTGAACACAAAACGAATCGGGGTTTTGCTCATTTGAACCGTTTTCGGTTCGTTTTCATTCTTTTTCAATGATAAACCATTGGCACACGAATTGCAATGTATTATAATATAAATAATTATTTTAATAATAACAAAGGAGATTGAACAATGGAAAAAATTACTTCAACACTGAGACTGAGAATGTCCGCAAAGGATGCACATTATGGTGGAGAACTGGTAGACGGAGCACACATGGTTCACCTGTTTGGCGACGTTGCTACTGAACTGCTGATCAAGCTGGACGGAGACGAAGGTCTGTTCTGCGCATATGACAACGTAGAATTCCTGGCTCCTACTTATGCCGGTGACTACATTGAAGCTTACGGCGAAATCGACAAGATCGGAAACACTTCAAGACACATGACATTTGAAGCTCGTAAGGTTATCGTTTCAAGAAAGGACATCAACGACTCAGCTGCTGACTTCCTTGAAGAGCCAATCATAGTTGCAAGAGCATCAGGAACTTGCGTAACTCCAAAGGAAATGAAGAGAAAATAAGTCGTAATTACGGCAAAAGAAGGACCGCCTTCCGGCGGTTCTTTTTTTACAGATTTTTAAGATATTCTATTTCTTCTTTGGTCAGTTTCCTGTAATGCCCCGGTTTCATGCGGCCCAGACGTATATCGCCAATTGCCGATCTTTCCAGCGACTGCACAGGGTTGCCTACAGTCTTGAACATTTTGCGGATCTGGCGGTTCTTGCCCTCGTGAATCTTAATCTCCACCACAGCAGAGCGAGGGTTTTGCCTCAGCACCTTGACCTTGGCAGGAGATGTAACAAAACCTCCGATGTCCACGCCCTTGCGGAGTCTGGCAATGCGAGCATCCGAGATTACTCCGGAAACCGTCGCAACGTAGGTTTTCCACACTACATGCTTCGGATGAGAAATCCGGTACGCCGTGTCGCCGTCGTTTGTCATGATCAGAAGGCCCGTGGTGTTGTAGTCCAGACGGCCGACAGGAACCACGCGCTCCGGAATGTCTGCGACAAGCTCCGCCACCGTTGATCTGTCCTTCTCGTCGTTCATGGACGTGATGTATCCCAGCGGTTTGTTAAGCGCAATGTAAACCTTTTTGTCTGCACCTTCTATTACGGTTCCGTTCACAGAAACACGGTCACCCTCCTGCACATCGTACCCGAGTTCTCTCATGGATGCACCGTTGACCTTGACGTTACCGTTTGCAATTAATTCGTCTGCCTTGCGGCGGCTGCAGATTCCCGCCGAGGCGATGTATTTGTTCAGTCTCATGATGATAGTATAGCATACCCGGAGGTTTGTGGTATATAATGTGACGGGAAACAGTTGAGGTTTACAATTATGAGAAAGATTAAACTCGAAAACACGCTGGAGTTCGGCAGCCGTGCCGACTTCGCAATAATAGATGTTACGGAGGGTGCCAGAAAGCGCGGCACCATTACGATAGACTATGCGCCGTCAGACATAAGGCAGCTTCAGACCGAGGGGCTGGACCTTGAAGGCGCAATGGAGTATTACAGAAACCGAATCTACAATTTGGTCAGATATTATATCTCCGGCGACTGGGAAGACGCCGGAGGATTATCGGATGCCCTTGCATTAATTCGCAGGCATGTTGAACAGAATTTTTAATCTAGTTTAATTTATATTTTTCCTGATATTCTTCAAACATTCTGTTGAAGTTTTCATCTTTCATTTTCTTTAGAGACGACAGGTATGCATGCGTGTCGAAGTTTTCATTTTCCAGTTCAATCATGCCAACCGCAATGTTTGAACAGTGGTCTGAAATACGTTCGTAGTTTGTAAGCAGATCATTAAATACAAAGCCCTTTTCAAGAGCACATTCTCCACGCTGAAGTCTGTCAATGTGGTGGTTTTTCATCTCATCGCAAAGGTTATCAATCAGTTCTTCAAGCGGTTCAACTCTGAGCGCCAGTTCCATGTCGTCATTGATAAACGCACCTGTTGCAAGTGAAACAACCTCAGTTACAGCATCACGCAGAACGCGCAGTTCGCGGCGAGCTTCTTCCGAGAATTCGATTTTCTTTTCTGCAATTTCCTGGCCGCATTCGCCGATGTTCTTTGCATGGTCAGAGATTCTTTCAAGGTCGGTAATTGAATGGAGGAACAGATACAGCTGTTCATTCTGTTTCTTTGAAAGTTCTCTTGCGCTGATCTGCATCAGATATGCGCCCAGTTTATCTTCATAAACGTCTACTTCTTTTTCCGTCTCTTTCACTCTCTTAAATCCATCGTCGGAATAAGCAAGCAGCACCTTAAATGCATCCTGTAAATTCTGCTGCGCAAGGCCGGCCATCGAGTCAATAGCCTGGTGCGCCTGTTCCATTGCAAGTGCCGGATGCTGAATGAATCTTTCTTCGAGACTTGCAATCGGTCCCGGCAGACCCTCGTCAACCTCAGGTTCAGGTCTGTCTCTGACTATCATGCAGGCAAGCTTTTCCAGAAGGCCCACACAAGGGAACAGCACAACAACCACAACGAATCTGAACAGAGTGTTCATCAGCGCCATGCTTACCGCTGTCATTGTCAGACCCATAATCGAGAAGTGGAATACAGCGTTCAGTGCATAGAATGCAACGCCGCATATTATTGCACCGAATATATCAATCAGCAGGTGAACCAGTGCAGTTCTGACACCGTTGATGTTTGCTCCCAGTGCACTGATAAGAACCGGCACTGCACCGCCTACTGCGATTCCAAGCAGAATCGGGTATGCCGTGCTGAAGCCGAGAACTCCGGTCATTGCCAGAGCCTGCAAAATACCAACTGCTGCCGCAGAGCTCTGAATCAGCGCTGTAAACACGATACCTGCCAGAATTCCCAGAACAGGATTTGCAAAAGCTGTCAGCACGTCGAGGAATCCGTCGCTTTCGCAGAACGGTTTAACAGATGTGCTGATTGCAGTCATGCCGTACATGAGCACTGCGAATCCCATGAGGATCTCGCCGACCTGATTCTTGGTCTGTGATTTGGTGAATTTGCGAAGATATATTCCAATAATGGCTACAATGCCTGTGATTGTGCTTGTTGAGAAAAGAGCAACCCATCCGCCGGCGCCCTCTATTGCCGATAGACAGACAATCCAGCCGGTAATACTCGTTCCCAGAATGGAACCCAGAATGATGCATACCGCCTGTCTGAATTTCATCATGCCCGAATTAACAAATCCAATGGTCATGATTGATGTTGCCGACGATGACTGTATTACCGCTGTAACGCCAACACCAAGCAGCATTCCCTTGAATGAATTGCTGGTTAGCTTGTACAGGAAAAGTTCCAGTGTGTCTCCGGCAACCTTTTTAAGTCCGTCTCCCATTAACGCGATTCCAAACAGGAACAACGCGATTCCTCCAAAGAAGGAAATAATATTTACTACTCCCATTTACGTCTCCAGTGCCTCCTGGGTTGTAATCACAAAAATAACGTGGGCAAATCCCTTTTCACCCACGTTAATAGTACCCACCAAGAAAATGGAAGTCAACGAAAAATCAAATATTTATCAAATTGAAATCAAAAGAACATCAAGCAATTGATTTCAGGTATTTATTTTTATATTCCTCATACAGCGAGTCGAACATTTCCGCATCGTTTCCCTCCCGCACCCTATCATGCGTGGAGAGTTCCATGCCTTCAATTCTCTGCATCAGATGCTGGCACACATTATTGCAGTGGTCTGATATTCTTTCAATATCCGTAAGCATTTCGATGAACGACACTCCGCGTTCAACGGTGCATTTGCCTTCCTTAAGACGCGTAGCGTGATTTGCCTTCATCGCATCAACCATGTCGTCTACGATTTCTTCCAGTGCTTCAACTTTCAGAACCGCCTCAACATCATCGGTTTCATATGCCTGCCTGGTAACAGCCAGTATTTCATCGATAGCATCCGTAAGCAAGCTGAATTCAATCAGACTTTCATCAGAATATCTGACGCCATCACTGTGCATCACGGCAGCTTCCTCTGCCAGATTGTCTATGTGGTCTCCGATACGCTCCATGTCTCCCACCGTGTGAAGGAGCTCTGTTGCAAAGACATTCTGCTTCTGGGACAGCTGATGTTCGGTAATCTGCACTATGTATTTGCCCAGAGTCGTCTCCGTGCTGTCAAGGAACTTCTCATTCTCGTTTATTTTTTCCCTTTCCCCTTCATCGTATTTGTCAATCAGGTTGCATGCTATGCCAAAGCTTTCTCTGCCTGTGTCGCACATGATCTCGATAACCTTTTTGCACTGTTCCAGAGCTACATTTGGTGTTTCGAGGAATCGCGGATCAAGCATTGACAGTTCCTCATCCATTCTGGAGTAGCCCTTCTTATCCTTAACTACCTTCTTTGAAATCGAAACGAGCGGATTTACAAATGGCAGGAAAACCGCCGCAACCACTACATTAAACAGTGTGTGGAAGTTTGCTACGTTTCCGCGGTTCACGGCGTCTTCCCAGAAGCTGAACCCTATTACATTCTGGTAGAGATATATCGCCACCATAAACAGTGCTGAACCAAGCACGCACATTGTAACATCAATGGTTACAGCTCTCTTTGCATCCTTGTTAACCCCAATGCTCGCAAGCAGCACGGTGACGCACTTGCCCAGATTGCATCCAATGGCAATAGGTGCCGCCATGGCAAATGTTACTACACCTGTTGATGCAGTTGCCTGCAGAACGCCAACGGCTGCGGAAGAACTCTGAAGAAGTATTGTAACCGCCATTCCTGCAGCGAGTCCCAGCAGAGGATTTGTGAACAGCATGAACACTTCTCTGAAGTTCTCGGATTCGGCCATCGGAGCAAAGCTCGATTCCATGAGCGTCATTCCCATGAAAAGGATTCCCAGGCCCATGAATATTCCTGTTCTGTCCTTAAGCGACTGTCTCTTGCTCATGAGAATAATAAAAGCACTGATTATGATAAGAATAGGAGCAAATGAAGAAGGCTTTAACATCGTCAGCAGGATGTTGTCTCCACTGATGTCTCCCATTCTTAAAATCTGTGCTGTTATTGTCGTGCCTATGTTGGCACCCATTATTACAGGAACGCCCTGAGCCAGTTTGAGAATTCCGGCATTCAGGAAACCTATTACCATTATTATTGTAGCTGCAGAACTCTGAATTACTGCAGTGACACCTGCCCCAAGCGCAACACCTTTGGCCTTATTGCTTGTAAGCCGTTCCAGTATTTTTTCCATTCGGGCACCCGCCGCTCTCTCCAGAGAGTTGCCCATTAATTTCATGCCGTAAAGGAACATTCCTATTCCGCCCAGCATTGTAAGTATTGCTTCAATCGTCAATTTGTTTCTCCTTGCTTCTGACTTCTTTCAGTGATTATTGTTCTGTCTTTTTGGGAAAAGTGATTGTAATTGTCGTTCCGTATTTAGGTGCACTAATCAGATGGATTTCCCCATTGTGAATGGCCGCAGCATGCTTCACTATTGAAAGGCCCAGTCCCGTTCCTCCCACTTCCTTGGAATGGCTTTTGTCCACACGATAAAATCTTTCAAAAACCCGGTCCTGCTGATCGTGAGGAATGCCTATGCCATTGTCATTCACGGTCAGAACAGCCTTGTCTTCAAAATCGTTGATGTCAATCTTCACGGTTCCGCCTCTGTCGTTGTACTTTATTCCGTTTTCACAAAGGTTATAAACTATGAGGCTGAACAGCTGCGCATATCCGTTTATCACACTGCTTTCGCCGTTCAGGTCAATACTGATTCCTGCAACATCCGCCTCCTCCGCAAGCGGTCGGATGGCAGCCTTTGCAGTTTCATAAAGATCCACATCTTCTCTTACCATGTCCTGCATGCCTTCGTCGAGATGCGAAAGTTCCAGAATATCATTTACCAGCGTAATCATGCGCTGAGATTCGGAATATATTCTCTCTGCGAACTGCTGAATATCCTCGGGCTTTACCATGCCGCTCTTCAGCAGCTCGGCATATCCGGATATCGACTGCAGGGGCGTCTTGAGCTCATGGGAAACATTGGCCGTAAACTCCTGCCTCATCTTTTCCGCTTCACGTTGCGCCTTGCTTCTTTCTTCCGAAACTATGCGCCCGTATATTTTTTCGTATAATGGATTCTTTTTCATTGTCTTACTTCTACCCCATTCTGTATCCCACGCCGCGAACGGTTTCAACATATTCTCCGCACTCACCCAGCTTGGTTCGAAGCGTTCCTATGTGCACGTCAACCGTTCTCGTTTCACCTGCGTATTCTGCTCCCCAAACGCTTGCAAGCAGGTTTTCTCTCGTAAAGGCCTGTCCGGGATTCAGCATGAATAGATGCAGGAGTTCGTATTCCTTCAGTGTCAGGTTGATAATTCTGCCCGAAACTCTTACTGCGTGTTCCTTCTGATTCATCTCAATTTCTCCGGTGCGAATCACTTCCGTTCTGTCATCCTTTCCGGATCTTCTAAGAACTGCCTTTACCCTCGCAATCATTTCCATCATGCCGAAGGGCTTGGTCAGGTAGTCGTCTGCACCGGCATCAAGTCCGATAACCTTATCAAACTCAGTGCCCTTGGCTGTCGCCATGATAATCGGAATGTCCTTCGTCGCAGGGTTTTGCCTCAGCTTCTTTAATATTTCCAGGCCATCCTCACCGGGAAGCATTATATCCAGCATGATCAGTTCGCCCTGTCCACCACTTCCGGCCAGTGCTTCAAACAGCTCTGTTCCATCATTGCAGCCTTTAGCCTCATACCCGTATGTGTTCAGGGTGTATATCATCAGGTCTCTTATTGACTTGTCGTCTTCTACACAAAAAATCATTTTTTCACATACTCCTTTTTCACCGACTATATATTACAATCAAACATTAAAAAACCATACCTCAAAATTGTAAATTCTTTGTAAAGTGTGATACCATTTACCTATGTTAGGTTATGTTCAGATTTACAAACCGGACCTGAAGGTTCGAGAATATGATCTTTACTGCGGATACTACTGTGGCATCTGCAAGTATATTGGCAGACACTTCGGACAGATTCCGCGGCTGACTTTGAGCTACGATGCCGCCTTTCTGGCCCTGCTTCTCGCTTCTGTTTCTGATGCGCCAGACGAACCTGTGGAGGAGCACTGCATAGGCCACCACATAAAGAAGAAAACCATCGTCCGCAATCCGGCCGTCGAGTACGCCGGTGACGTCATGCTGATTCTGGCGTATCACAAGCTGGCCGACGATCTGGCCGACGAGTCGTCGCGGAAGGACAGAGCTCAGGCTCGGGCAGGACTTGTCGCCATGAAGCGTCATTACAGAAAGCTCTCCAAGCGCTATCCGGAATTATGCAAAACCATCGAACTCCACCTGTCCAGACTCTCCTGGCTAGAGGAGGATGGATGCCGGAAGTTGGACAGAGTGTCCGACGAATTCGCTAAAATAATGGAGGCGATTTTTGCCGGCGGCGCCGATGCTCTCTACAGCAATTCCACAGAGAAACTTCACGAAACCTTTACACGAATCGGTTATCATTTAGGCAAGTGGATATACCTTATCGATGCGGCGGATGACATCGAGTCAAACCTGAAGGACGGAGCCTACAATCCGCTGTTCGCAGGCGGTGCCGAAGGGCTGACGGCGGAGCAGGTTTTGCATGATCAGCACGATAAGCTGGAGTTCAATCTGTACCAGTATCTGGCGGTGCTGGGAGAGGAAATAAGTTCTCTTGATATTAAGAAAAACAAAGGTATAATAGATAACATAATTTACTTCGGACTCAACAGAAAAACAGAGGAGATAATCAATGAATCCATATGAGGTTCTCGGGATTCCCGAAACTGCAACAGACGAAGAAATCAAATCAGCATACAAGAATCTGGTGAAGAAATATCACCCGGACAAGTACCACGATAATCCGCTGGCGGACCTGGCAGAGGAAAAGCTTCAGGAGGTTAATGAAGCTTACGATCTGCTGATGAAAACCAAGGGTTCTTCGAGCACATATAACTACGGCAACGCAAACCGCGGGCAGACTTACGGCGGCCGCGACGCCGGTCCTAACACGGGCTTCGGCAAGCCGGAGTTCCAGCAGGCCCGTCGTGAAATCGATGCCGGCAACCTGCAGCGCGCCGAGGAGATTATCAACAATTCTACAGACCGCAGTGCCGAGTACTTCTTCCTGCGTGGCGTAATCGCTTCGAGGAAGGGCTGGTACGACAATGCTCTCAGCGATCTGCAGATGGCAAACCAGATGGATCCGGGCAACATTGAATACGAACGTTACTACAGCAGCCTGGCTGCACAGGGCGGCATGTTCCGCCAGCAGGCTCAGGGCTACGGCTACCAGAACGGTGCCGACGACATGTGCTGCCGCATTGCGGAATGCACGATCTGTCTGAACTGCTGCACACCTTGCTAGACAATAATTACAGGATAAAAAAATGAGACAAAGGGGACTGTCCCCTTTGTCTCATTTTTTTATTTGGCTTTTATGCTGAGTTTGCCGTCTTCGGCATCGATTACAACCCGGTCTCCATCCTTGATGTTTCCGCGAATCATTTCGCCTGCAATTTCCGTCTCCACATTCTTCTGGAGATAACGCTTAACAGGTCTCGCTCCGTATGTTGCATCGTAGCTTTCGTCGGCGATGAACTTCTTGGCCGCGTCAGTCAGTTCCAGAGTGATTTCTCTTTCCTCAAGACGCTTCTGAATGTCCTTCATCGACAGCTCGATGATGCGAACGATCTGGTCTTCGGTGAGCGGCGAGAACACAACGATGTCGTCGATTCTGTTCAGGAATTCCGGTCTGAAATTCCGCTTCATTTCCGCTTCAACCTTATCCTTAACATCCTCCGATACGGTGCCGTCTGCATTGATTCCGTCAATCAGATACTGGCTACCCAGGTTCGATGTCATTATTACAATTGTATTCTTGAAGTCTACGGTTCTTCCCTGGTTGTCTGTCAGTCTGCCGTCGTCAAGAAGCTGCAGCAGAATGTTGAACACATCCGGGTGAGCCTTTTCGATTTCGTCGAACAGGATGACGCTGTAAGGTTTTCTTCTTACGGCCTCTGTCAGCTGTCCGCCCTCATCGTATCCGACGTATCCCGGAGGAGCTCCGACGAGTCTTGATACCGAGTGCTTTTCCATGTACTCCGACATGTCGATTCTGATCATGTTCTTTTCCGAATCGAACAAAGCCTCACTAAGTGCTTTAGCCAGCTCTGTCTTGCCGACGCCTGTAGGTCCCAGGAAGATGAACGAACCGATTGGTCTCTTTTCATCCTTCAGTCCGGCCCTTGCACGAAGCACCGCTTCAGCTACAGACTGAACGCCTTCCTCCTGACCGATTACTCTCTCGTGCAGAATTTCCGGAAGCTTCAGCAGCTTTTCTCTTTCTGTTTCCACGAGCTTGGCCACAGGAATTCCTGTCCATGCTGAGATTACCTCTGCGATTTCCTCTTCGGTTACTTCTTCCTTCAGCAGTCTGTTTTCCTCTGCCACATCTGCGGCTGCCTGCTGCTCTTCAAGCCTCTTCTCGAGTTCAGGAAGCGTACCGTACTTCAGCTCGGCCAGCTTCTCGAGATCATAGTTTCTCTCTGCGTCTTCAATCTGATGACGAACGTCCTCGATTTCCTGCTTGGTTGCCTTGGCATCTGTTATCGCCTGTTTCTCACCTTCCCACTGAGCGCGCATTGAATTGCTTTCATCCTTCAGCTGCGCCAGTTCTTTTTCCAGTGTGGCAAGTCTGGCTTTTGAGCCGTTATCTGTCTCCTTGCCGAGAGCCTGCTTCTCGATTTCCAGCTGCATGATTTTACGCGAAATCTCATCGAGCTCCGACGGCATGCTGTCTATTTCTGTTCTTATTTTTGATGCCGCTTCGTCCATCAGGTCGATGGCCTTGTCCGGCAGGAATCTGTCGCTGATGTATCTGTCCGAAAGTGTGGCGCATGCAATCAGCGCACTGTCTGTAATGCGCACGCCGTGGTGAATTTCAAAGCGTTCCTTCAGTCCTCTCAGAATGCTGATGGTGTCTTCAACTGTCGGCTGATCCACCATGACCTTCTGGAATCTTCTCTCCAGCGCGGCATCCTTCTCGATGTACTTGCGGTATTCGTCCAGAGTTGTTGCACCGATGCAGTGCAGTTCACCTCTTGCCAGTTTAGGCTTCAGCAGATTGCCTGCATCCATTGCTCCCTCTGACTTCCCTGCTCCCACGATGTTGTGGATCTCGTCGATGAAGAGCAGAATACGCCCTTCGGACTTTTCTATTTCATTCAAAACCGCCTTGAGTCTTTCCTCGAATTCTCCTCTGTACTTGGCGCCTGCAATCAGCGAGCCCATGTCCAGTGCGAAGATGGTTTTGTCCTTCAGTCCTTCCGGCACGTCGCCGTTCAGAATTCTCTGAGCGAGCCCTTCAACAACGGCGGTTTTGCCTACGCCCGGTTCACCGATGAGCACCGGATTGTTCTTGGTACGTCTGGACAGAATCTGGATAGCGTGTCTGATCTCGGCGTCTCTTCCGATAACCGGATCCAGCTTGCCGTCTCTCGCCATTTCAACCAGGTCTCTGCCGTACTTCTCCAGAGCCTCGTACTGGTCCTCAGGATTCTGCGTTGTGATTCTCTGGTTGCCACGCACCTGATTCAGTGCGGCCAGGAAGTTGTCCCTGGTGATTCCGTAGCGCTTGAATATCTGTGCCGATTCAGACTTCCTGTCCTCAAGCAAAGCCAGGTACAGATGCTCAACGCTTACGAATTCGTCCTTGAACTGCTCAGCCTGCTTCTCCGCATCGAGGAAAAGCTTCTGCAGTCTGGTTGTGGAATACATCTTGGCATCGCCGCCTGCAACCTTAGGTCTCTTGTCCACTTCAGCCTGAACTGCCCCGATAACCTCTCCCACATTAATGTTCATGTAGGATAACAGCTTCGGAATAAGACCATCCTTCTGCATCAGGAGTGCCAGGTGCAGATGACATACGTCAACTTCCTGGTGGCCTTCCTCCAGTGCTATATTCTGGCAGTCAATGATGGCTGACTGCGCGTTCTGTGTGTACTTTTCTATATTCATGTATATCCCCCTTTTTGCCGGCCCAGCGCCGACATTATTAATAAAAATAGGTGTGCAGACAGGATTTCTCCTGCTGACACACCTATTGTAGTCCTTTTTAGCACTCAAGTCAAGAGAGTGCTAACAAAAATATTTTATCCCCAGAGTTCCTCGTCTGACGGCACGTGATTGTCCGGCATGAAGCGAGCAATTCTTGAAACGTTCATCAGGTGATGGTAGTTCAGGTTTTCGGAGATGGAGTTATGTCCCCATGATCCGCAGCCCAGAGTGTTTGTAGGGTTCAGACCGTTGAAGTATGAACCGCCGGCGCTGTTTGCACTGCACTGGTTGATAACGAATCTTGAAGCGCAAAGGCTGTCGCCAACCTTCAGCACGTGCTCTTCGCTGTCTGAGTGGAATGACACGCTGTGGCCCTTGCCGTCCTTCTCCAGGTTTTCTGCAGCGATTCTGATGGCGTCGTCCAGATCCTTGTATGCATATGCACTGATTACAGGAGCCATCTTTTCTCCGCCGAGGACATCAGTCAGGCCTGTGCCTTCTGCTACTGCTACGATAACCTTTGTGTCTGCCGGAATCTCGATTCCTGCAAGCTCTGCAACCTTCTGACATGACTGGCCAACGGAGTGTCTGTTGGTTTTGCCGTCTTCGAACAGTGCGCCGCGAACCTTTTCAAGTTCTTCAGCATCGCGAACAACGTATCCGCCGTTTGCTTCGAATTCCTTCAGGATGTCTTCGAAGTCTCCTTCAGGGCAGATAACGGACTGCTCTGCTGAGCAGATGATGCCGTAGTCGTATGAACGGCCCTTGATGATCTTAGGAACAGCTTCCTTGAAGTCGTATCCTTCGTCAATGATGCACTGTACGTTTCCTGCGCCAACACCCAGTGCCGGTCTGCCGGAGCTGTATGCTGCCTTAACCATTCCGCCGCCGCCTGTAGCAACAACTACGTCAGCGTTCTGAATCAGGTTGGTTGTGTTTTCTCTTGAATGTTCATCTATGATCTGAATCAGGTTTTCCGGATAACCGAGCTCGCGAAGAGCATCGTTCATCATCTCAACAACCTTGCTGCTGCACTTAACAGACTTATGATGCGGTGTGATGATGATTGCATTTCCGCACTTCAGAGCGAACATTGAGTTGCTCATCGGAGTAACGATAGGGTTTGTGCACGGAGTGATTGCCGCAACTACTCCCATCGGCTTGGCAACAGTTGTGATGCCTGTCCTTTCGTCTGTTTCCAGAATGCCTCTTGACTTCTTGCCGCGCAGATTGTTCCATACGATTCCGGCCTTCTGTCTGTTCTTGGCATACTTGTCTTCCACATTACCCATGCCTGTTTCTTCAACTGCGATTTCTGCGAAGAACTGAGCGTTCTCGTAAACTACTCTGCCGATTGTCTGTACGGCTTTGTCCACTTCCTCCTGGCTCATCTTCTCGAATTCTGCCTGGGCCTTGCGGGCTCTCTCAATATAACCGTTGATATACTCTTTGCTATCCATTTTTTCCTCCTGATTTATATGCATTTTAGCCTACAAATAATCTAACATATTTGTGCAGCTAATAAAACCGCACATGTGAAAAGTACATTAAAAAACCATATCTATGCTGCTCTATTACATTAAAGCAAAATGTGATAAGATATTCACGGAGGTTTTTGCTATGAATTACTATGAAGAATCGCTGAAAATGCATCTTGATAACAAGGGCAAAATGGCAACCTGCAGCAAGGTGGCCGTCAACACAAAGGACGACCTTTCAACTGCTTACACTCCCGGCGTGGCACAGCCCTGCAGGGAGATTGCCGAAAAGCCCGAGACAATATACGACTATTCCAACAAATCCAATTCCGTTGCAATCGTAACGGACGGCTCCGCCGTGCTCGGCCTTGGGAACATAGGCGCAGACGCTTCCCTTCCGGTCATGGACGGCAAAGCCCTTCTCTTTAAGGAGTTCGGCGGAATCGATGCGTATCCTATATGCATCAGGAGCCAGGATCCGGACGAGATTGTGGACATCGCCGCAAACATTGCAACGCCTTTTGGCGGGATAAACATAGAAGACATCTGCGCACCAAAATGCTTCTACATCGAGGAGAAGCTCCAGGAAGAACTGGACATCCCGGTTTTTCACGATGATCAGCACGGCACGGCAGTTGTCGTAACCGCCGCCCTGATAAACGCGCTGAAGCTTACCGGAAGAAAGAAGGAGGATTCCCACGCCGTAATCATGGGAGCCGGCGCTGCGGGAATCGCTGTTGCGAAGATGATCATGGCCTTCGGAATCGGCAGCGTTACGCTGTGTGACAGCAAGGGAATTATCGCAACAGAAAGAACGGACATGAACGATGCAGAGATGGCAATTGCAAAAGCAACCGGCAGCCACACCTGCGGAACTTCAGCCGAGGCGTTTAAGGGCAAGGATATTTTTATCGGTGTCTCCGCACCTAACATTGTTACGGGTGAAATGATCAGGTCCATGAATCCTGACCCTATTGTTTTTCCCATGGCAAATCCTGAACCGGAAATCCTGCCGACTCTGGCATACGAAGCCGGTGCGGCAGTTGTAGGCACGGGACGTTCTGACTATCCGAACCAGATCAACAACGTGCTGGCATTCCCGGGAATCTTCAAGGGTGCTCTCTCCGTTCGCGCAAGCCGCATAACAGAGGAGATGAAGCTTGCCGCCGCTCTGGCAATAGCCGAGATGGTATCTGACGAAGAGCTCTCACGGGATTACATCATGCCGAGCCCGCTGAACAAAGCAGCTTCTCAGGCTGTCGCTGATGCGGTTGCCGAAGCATGGCTGAAGAGATAACACGTTTGAAAATGTGCTCCTAAAGAGTATAATGAGATTGCGATTTAATAGCGAAAGGAGTTTATACAATGCTAACTAAAGTAACTGATTCCATTTTCTATATCGGCGCAAACGATCATGAACTTGATCTTTTTGAAGGACAGTATATCGTTCCGAACGGCATGGCCTACAATTCATATGTAATCATTGACGACAAGATTGCCGTTATGGACACAATAGATAAAAGCAAGACATCCGAATGGCTGGTAAACCTGGAAGAAGTTCTCGGCGGACGCAAGCCGGACTACCTGATTGTTCAGCACATGGAGCCTGACCACTCAGCGTCAATCGGAGCTTTTGCAGAAAAGTATCCGGATGCAGCAGTTCTGGCCAACCCGAAGGCATTCAAGATGATCGGCCAGTTCTTCCCGGGTCTTGAACTCAAGAACACAATCGATGCAGAAAACGGCGGACAGCTGGCTCTCGGCAAGCACACGCTGAATTTCGTTTTTGCACCAATGGTACACTGGCCTGAGGTAATGATGACCTACGAAGAGAGCGAAAAGATTCTGTTCTCAGCTGACGGCTTCGGCAAGTTCGGTGCACTGGACATCGAAGAGGACTGGGCATGCGAGGCACGCAGATACTACATCGGAATCGTAGGCAAGTACGGTCCGCAGGTGCAGTCGATACTCAAGCAGGCAGCTGCTCTGGATATCGAGAAGATCTGTCCGCTCCACGGACCTATCCTCACTTCAAATCTTGAGTACTACATCAACCTTTACGACCTGTGGTCAGCATATGTTGCCGAAACAGATGGCATCTGCATCTGCTACACTTCCGTTTACGGAAACACAAGGAAGGCTGTTGAAACCCTGGCCGAAAAGCTTCGCGGCAAAGGCGTGCCTAATGTTGTTGTAAACGACCTGGCAAGATGCGACATGGCAGAGGCTGTAGAGGATGCGTTCAGATATGACAAGCTGGTTCTGGCAACCACCACATACAACGGAGACATCTTCCCGTTCATGAAGCAGTTCATCGACCACCTGACCGAGAGAAACTTCAAGAAGAGAACAGTTGCTTTCATTCAGAACGGATCATGGGGTCCTGTTGCAACAAAGATCATGAAGGGCATGTTCGAAAAGTCCAAGGACCTGACCTTTGCAGAAAACGAAGTTACAATTCTTTCATCTCTGAACGATGAAAGTCTGGAACAGCTCAACGCTCTGGCTGACGAACTGGCTGCAAGTTTGACAAGGAAGTCTTTGACCACTGGGACGTTGCATCAAACGGACTGCCTTACCTGAACAAGTATGCCAACTCCTACATCTCACTGAAGGTATTTGACACAGTAGACATCGGCACACACTGGATGTTCCTCTGCGACGTTACAGAATCACAGGTTCTGAACGATGTTCCTACAATGACATACAACTTCTATCAGGCAGAGGTTAAGCCAAAGCCTGCCGGCAAACTCAAGGGCTGGGTTTGCGACATCTGCGGATATGTATACGAAGGCAAGGATCTGCCGGAAGACTATGTATGTCCTCTGTGCAAGCACGGAGCAGCAGACTTTACATTCTATGAATAATTAACGACATGAACAGCGCACTTGAGAAACTGACAAAAGAAGAACTGATGGAGCTTGCCACAATCTACTCCAAGGACTGGCTTGCATGCGACGGTCTGTGGTTCCAGGCATGCGAAGGGGCCGGCGGCATGGACTTTGCCATGGAGCGCGACAAAGAAATCTGGAAACGCTTCACTGTTACGGAAGCCAAGAGAATCAAGAAGTTCCTGAAGCTTACTGAGCATCCGGGACTTGAGGGTCTGGAGCAGGCAATGCACCTCCGACTCTATGCCAACATTAACGAAGAGTCATACGAGATGATAGATGGCAAACTGATATATCGGACCGTAAGCTGTGACGTGCAGATGAAGCGTCAGGCCAAGGGCATGGAGTGGCACCCCTGCAAAGCCATCGGTGAAATTGAATTCCCGGGTTTTGCAAGCACCATCGACGACCGGATTGTCTGCAGATGCATCAGCTGTTATCCGGATCTCGCGGAGGGGTATGACGGATGCTGCGCGTGGGAGTTCTCAATAGAATAAAAAGAAAGACACCCGAAGGGG
>R21__coassemble_1008_pt1 | contig 20504 bp, 21 predicted proteins | sample R21__metabat2_low_PE_034 | metagenome-assembled genome bin R21 | reverse complement strand
AGAGAAACATGATGTTTATTTCCTTCCCGGGAGATGAGAAGGAAGCGGGCGGATGCCTGGCTGCAGGGAGAGGATTCTTCCACATCAATCCGTTCGGAGCGGTGGAGCCGTGTCCGTTCTCGGCATTTTCGGATACGGATGTGAGAAAGACAGGGATTCGCGGGGCGCTTAAGTCGCCGCTGTTTTCCGCACTGGAGGAAGGCGGTCTGCTTAAGGTTGAACATACAGGAGGCTGTGTGCTGTACGAGAGAGAAGAACAGGTGAGAGAATTATGCAGAAACTGAAAGTCACAACAAAGGAACGCATCGCAGATGAGGCTCTGACGCTGTTTGCTGCGAAGGGGTTCAAGGGAACGACGGTGAAGGATATTGCGGACGCAGTTGGAATCAAAGATGCGTCGCTGTACAAGCACTTCAAATCAAAGAAGGAAATTCTGAACACCATTGTTGAAGAGGCGTACGTGCACATGGGCAATCTGTCTGATGAGCTTGGCATGCCATCGGGAGAGGATTCAATTGAGGATGCGGTTGCATTCTTCGAAGGGATAAATCGCGATACGCTTGTTACTTTGGGGAAGCAGGTGTTTGAGTTTTATCTGACGGACGATTACATGTCCAGGTTCTGGAGGCTGGCGAATCTGGAGCAGTACAACAATAAAGAATTCTACGAACTGTACAGGAAGCTGTTTACCGAGGAAGGGATTGAGTACCAGAAGAATCTGTTCGCCGGGATGATACAGACAGGAGCTTTTAACGAGGGGGATCCTGAGGTTATGGCGTACAACTTTTACTCTCCGATTTTCCTGCTTTTGCATAGATATGCCGGAAGCGAAGGGGAATTTGAGGAGGCCCTTGGTATAATCGAGAAGATGATTGGAGATTTCTACGACAGATATAGTGTGATATGAAAAAGATTTTGATGTGTTAAAATATATATAGATGTGAATAAAATGGAATGCTTAAATGAAAGCAGAACACGCAATATAATAACCGCCATTGGTGAAAAGGCATTCTATAAATACAAGAAACTTAAGACCATAAAAATCTACGCACCAAAGGCTGCAATCGGCAAGAACGCCTTCAAGAGCATCAAGAAGGGTGCTACATTCAAGGTGCCTGCCAAATCGAAATCATATTACAAAAAAGCACTCAAAAGCAAAAGAGTTAAGAAACTGTGACAGATAAGACAGAAAGGACAAGTGAATACAAGAAAGGATTGCTGACGTGCATCGGATGCCAGATGCTCTGGGGAGTGCTGGTTCTGTACTGGGATCAGCTGAATCCTATTCCATCGTCGACGGTAATCTTCTACCGTGTATTTCTTGTGGGATTAATCAGCACAAGCATCGCGATTGGAGTTCACGGGTGGACGGAATACAAGAAGATTTTCAAAGATAAAAAAACCTTCTGGAAGCTGACACTTACCGGAACGATAATCACGTGCAACTGGAGTCTTTATATCTGGGCCGTAAAAGCGGGCTTCGTTATTCAGACATGCGTTGGCTATTACATTGAGCCGCTTGTTGTTGCGGCCTTCGGCATTATCTTCTTCAAGGAGAAGCTGTCGGGATTCAAACTGGCATCGTTTGTCTTTGCGTTAATCGGACTTATAGTAATACTGATTCACTTCATGGAGGTGCCGACGATTGCATTGGGGCTGGCGACATCCTTCGCTGTATATGCGGCACTTCAGAAGAACATCAACATGCCATCAATGCTTATGCTGTCATACGAGACGGTTCTGCTGGCCATTCCTGCACTGGCAATTGTAATCTACCTTGAGGTTACGGGGCAGGGCGCTATCGGCATGGAAGGCGTCGGCGTAGGCAAGTATCTGCTGATGCTCTGCTGCGGTCCGCTGACTGCGACGCCGCTCTATCTGTTTGGCGTAGCGGCAACAAGAATAGAACTGATCACTCTGGGTATCCTGGAATACCTCAGCCCGTCGATATCACTGGTTTTGGGAATCTTCGTTCTGAAAGAAGTCTTCGACGGAGTGCAGTTTATCGCCTTTGTAATAGTATGGATCGGTCTGGTATTCTTCACTTACGGAGAAATCCGTGATCGCAGGAGTGTGGATAAACTGGGAGAATAACTCCAATAAACGGAGTCCTTTTTAGATGTATAGAGGAAGGGGCGGTAGCCATGGAACAGTCATATAAAGACATAATGAGCATACTGGCAAAGAGGTTTGCAGAGATGTGGAAATATAGCTAACCGGATTTTTCTAAATCTGAGGGCTCATTATGTGGGATGTTGACATAGGGAACTTTCGTGATATATAATTACGAAAAAAGTTCCCTAAAAGGAGAATTGAATTATGGTCGAAAAATTCACGGAAATGAGAGAATTGCTCCTTCGTAAAGCAGATTTACAGACGAGGCTTAACCTTTTGCCGTATGACGGCTCTCCCGAAATAAAGGAACAGTCCGGAAATAAATATATCTATATCCGAAAAAGGACAGCAGGAAAACTCACATCGACATATGTCGATAAGTATTCTGAGGAACTATATCAGTTGCTATTAAAAAATGCAAAAGAGGCAAGGCTGCTAAAGAAAGAACTTCGGAGAATAGATAAAGCCCTGGCGGAGCTTGGCTATATGCAGGGAGATCTTCCTGCGGAAGTGATGCTCAATCTTGATTTTGCCAGAGCAAACATTAAAGAAAACATATATGACCAGGCTGTGCTTGAAGGTGTTGCAACATCATTTCCTCAGACCGAGGAGATAATCGAGAATGGTGTGATAAACGGCGTTGCTGCGCAGGATGTTCAGAAGATACTGAACCTTAAGCATGCCTGGGAATTCATACTAGATCCGGATGTTATACAGAGTAGCAGCAATTATTATCTGCTGCAGCATATAGCAGGTCTGGTGAACGAAGGCTTAATCACAAACGGAGGACGGATTCGCGGAATTCCTGTAAAAATAGGCGGCTCCTCATATATCCCGCCTCTTCCGGTGGAGGCTGATGTAAAAGAGAAGATTGATGAAATCATTCATTCGAAAAAAAGCGATATAGATAAGGCTATTGCTCTGTGCATGTATTCAATGAAAACACAGATTTTCATTGACGGAAATAAAAGAGCATCTGTTATTCTGGCAAACCATTATATGATTGCGCATGGATTGGGACTTCTGGTAATTCCGGAAAAGGAAGTTCCGGAATTTAAAAGACTCCTTGTCAGGTATTACGAAGGGGAGGATTTGAATACTATCAGCAGATTTCTTAAAGAAAGATGCTGGAGGAAAATCAGGTAAAATCCGCTAAAATAGTAACTAACGAGATCAGGAATACTCCTGATCTTCTTTTTTGAAGATGAGCGATAATCATACATTTGACAATCCGGTAGAGTATGCATTCGGCAGGATGTCGGAAACGGCTTCAAGGGAAACCTGATGCCCCGTGATATTGTTTCGAAACATATATATGATTGCCCTTCTCAATATATATCGATGTTGTACTTATTTTATATATCGATGTTGTGCTTTTCTTATATTGACATTTAGAAAAGGGAGGGGTAAAATTCGCATATAGTTAGACAAGCTAACTATTAGACAATCAAGTCGAGAAGAGAAAGGAGATAAAAAATGTTATTTGAACAAATTAGAGAAATCGTAGCAGAACATTTAGATTGTGAAGTAGAAGAAATTAAAGAAGAATCAACATTTGATTCACTGGGAATCGATTCCCTGGACGCAGTTGAACTGGTAATGGAGCTTGAAGAAAAGCTGAATGTTCAGATGGATCTTGATAGAGATCTTGAAACTATTAAGGAACTTGTTAAGTTTGTTGAAGAAAAGATGAAGGACAATGAATAAGGGAATTATTGCTGAATTGCTGGGAATTGAATATCCCGTATTTCAGGGTGGCATGGCCTGGATTGCTGACGCTGAGCTTGCAGCTGCAGTATCAGAAGCAGGAGGCCTTGGAATCATTGCGGCAGGAAATGCCGACGGAGATTATGTGAAAGCCCAGATAAGAAAAGCCAAAGAATTAACCCACAAACCTTTTGGTGTAAACATTATGCTGCTGAGTCCATTCGCTGATGATGTGGCAAAAATCGTAGCAGAAGAAAAGGTAAAGGTGGTTACCACAGGGGCTGGCAATCCATCAAAGTATATGAAGGAATGGCTGGCTGCTGACATCAAGGTGATTCCGGTGGTTCCATCGGTAGCCATGGCTAAACTGGCTGAAAGAGCCGGTGCCGCAGCAGTAATCGCAGAAGGGGGAGAAAGCGGCGGACATATTGGTGAGCTTACTACAATGGCCCTGGTTCCCCAGGTTTGTGATGCTGTAAGTATTCCGGTTGTTGCAGCAGGTGGCATTGCAGATGGCAGAGGAGTTGCTGCAGCTTTAGCATTAGGCGCAAAAGCAGTACAGCTTGGAACAAGGTTCCTTGTTGCTGAAGAATGCAACATTCACGAAAACTATAAGGCCAGAATCCTTAAAGCAGGAGATACAGCCACAGCCGTAACAGGCAGAAGACTGGGACACCCTGTAAGAAGTATAAGAAATCAGTTTACCAGACAGTATGCTAAAATTGAGTACACTGATATTTCTGACGATGAACTGGAAGAATATGCAGCAGGAAGTCTGCGTCTGGCTGTACAGGAGGGAGACGAAAAGAACGGCTGCTTCCTTTCAGGTCAGATTGCCGGCTTAGTAACAAAAAAAGAATCATGCAGAGAGATTGTACAAAGTCTGGTATCTGAGGCAGAAAAAATAATTGGAGGATTAGATCAATGGGTAAAATAGCATTTGTGTTTGCAGGACAAGGTGCGCAGAAGCCCGGTATGGGAAAAGAACTTGCTGAAAGCAGTAAGGCGGCGGAATCAGTTTTCATGAAAGCTGATGAGGTTAGGAATGGCACCATGAATCAGTGCTTTAACAGTACTCAGGAAGAGTTGTCAGAGACCAGAAACACTCAGCCATGTGTCTATACAGTTGATCTTGCAGTGGCAGAAGCCCTTAAAGAACAGGGAATAATCCCTGATGCAGTTGCAGGTTACTCTCTTGGAGAACTTGCGGCACTGGCTTATGCAGATGCCTATTCATATGAGGACGGACTCAAGCTTGTAAGCAAAAGAGGACAGCTCATGCAGGAGGCCAGTGAAAAACATGATACCGGAATGGCTGCAATTCTGAAGCTTTCAGATGAGAAGATTGAAGAGCTTTGCCAGGGGTTTGATAAGATTTTTCCGGTTAATTTTAACTGCAATGGACAGGTTACAGTTGCCGGAGACAGGGAGCAGCTTACTGCCTTTGCGCAGATTGTAAAGGAAGAAGGCGGGCTTCCGAGAATTCTCCAGGTAAGCGGCGGATTTCATTCTCCTTACATGAATGAAGCAGGAGAAGAGTTTGAAAAGTTTATAGCGGAGCAGGAAATCTGCAGTACTTCTATCCCGGTTTATTCCAACAGAACCTCCAAGGAATATCCGGCAGATAGTGGTGAAATGAAGGAACTTCTGGTTGAACAAATTACAAATCCAATCAGATGGAAGACCCTCATAGAAAACATGATTTCACAGGGCGTCGATACCTTTGTTGAAGTGGGTCCGGGAACGGCTCTAACAAAGATGATTACAAGAATATCCAAGGATATTACCATGCTCAATGTATGTGACATGGAGACTCTGACTGAAACTGTAGAAAGGATCAAATCAAATGGCTAAGACAGCGGTAATAACAGGAGGCGCCAGCGGAATCGGCAGACAGACTGCCCTAAGACTGGCAGAAGAAATAGATAACATCGTAATCCTTGATAGAAACGTTGAGGCTGCACAGGATATGATTGATGAATTTCTGGCCTCCGGAAAAGGTGCAAAAGCAATAACACTGGATGTAACAGACTTCGCAGCAGTAAAGGAAACTGCAACAGAAATAAAGAAAGAATTCGGTTCAATTGATATTCTGGTTAACTGTGCGGGGATAAGAAAGGACGGTCTCCTTGCCATGATGAAGGAGGAAGCCTTTGATCAGGTAATCGATGTAAATCTTAAGGGGACCTTTAACATGATAAGACACATTGGTCCAATCATGATGAAGCAGAGAGGCGGAAGCATTATTAACATTTCATCCCTTGCAGGTGTAATGGGCAATGCAGGACAGGTTAACTACAGCGCATCAAAGGCAGGTGTAATAGGAATTACCAAGTCCGTTGCCAGAGAACTGGTTTCAAGAGGAGTAAGATGCAACGCCATAGCTCCGGGATTTATCGGAACTGAAATGACTGCAGAATTTGAAGACAATGATGCAGTGCTTGAAACTATTCCTATGAAGAGAATGGGAAGTCCTGAGGAGGTAGCAGAACTTATAGCCTTCCTGGCTTCAGAGAAGTCATCTTATATTACCGGACAGGTAATTAATATCGATGGCGGTATGGACATTTAACAGAAGGGAAACAAACAAAGAATGGATAGAAAAGTTGTAGTAACCGGAATGGGAGTTGTATCCCCGGTTGGAAGCGATATTAAAACATTCTGGGATAACATTACTGCAGGTGTTTGCGGAATAGGTCTTATTACCAGATTTGATACTACAGATTTCGCAGTAAAAATCGGTGCAGAAGTTAAGAGCTTTGATCCACTTGATTACATGGAAAAAGGGGATATCAGAAAGTCCGATCACAATGTGCACATGGCAGTAGGCGCCGCAGTGCAGGCAGTAAATGACAGCGGCATTGAAGGTGCTTTTGATCCTGACAGATCCGGAGTATATTTCGGATCGGGAATCGGCGGAATCGAAACCTTCGAAAACAATTTCGAAAAATATCTGGAGAAGGGGCCGAGATTCTTTTCGCCATACTTCATTCCAATGATGATTCCAAATATGGCGGCAGGAACCATTGCAACCAGATACGGCATGAGAAGCTCGGCGCTTCCGGCAGTATCCGCCTGTGCCTCCGGCACAAATGCCATAGGGGAAGCCCTTAGAATGATAAGACATGGATATGCAGATGTAATGATTGCAGGAGGAACTGAAGCGGCAGTAACCCGCTCCAGCCTCGGGGGCTTTGTTAAAATGCAGGCCTTGAATATGACCGATGATCCTATGCGGGCAAGTCTGCCTTTTAATCTTGAAAGAGGCGGTTTCGTAATGGGCGAGGGCGCAGGTGCACTTGTACTTGAAAGCGAAGAACATGCAAAGGCAAGAGGAGCTAAGATATACGCTGAGCTGTCAGGATATGGTTCAACATGCGATGCTCATCACATGACGGCTCCGGATCCTGAAGCAGTGGCAGGGGCCAAGGCAATCGAAAACGCATGGATTGAAAGTGGAAGTCCTGATGCATTAGAGGTATATGTGAATGCCCATGGAACAGGAACTCCTCTTAACGACAAGTCAGAAACACTGGCACTAAAGAGAGTGTTTGGCGATAAGGCATATGACCTGGCAATCAGCTCAACAAAGTCAATGACAGGACACATGCTTGGAGGAACAGGTGCAGTTGAAGGAGTTGCTTCAATTCTGGCAATTAATGAAGGGATTATTCCGCCGACAATCGGACTGGATAAACCTGACCCGGAATGCGACCTTGATTACACGCCGAATATGGCAGTTAAAAGAGATATTACCTGTGCTCTGTCAACATCACTTGGTTTTGGCGGACACAATGCATGTATAGGATTTAGAAAATGGACAGAAACGATTTAATGAAGATACTCCCTCATAGGGACAATATGCTTTTGGTTGAAGAGGCTCATGTTGAAACAGATGAAAACGGTGAGAAGATTTCACTGGGAAAATACTTCGTCAAAGGAGATGAATTTTTCCTTCAGGGACATTTTCCGGGAAATCCGGTGGTTCCCGGAGTTATTCTTTGTGAAATGATGGCTCAGTCCTGTTGCGTTCTTCTGGCAGACGTTGTGGAAGAAGGAACGGGAACAATGTTTTCAGGACTTAAGGAAGTTAAGTTCAAGAGTCCCGTTAAACCGGGAGATTGCTTTGAATCAAAGTGCAGAATTTTAAGAAAGATGGGACCTTTTTATTTCGCAAAGGGTGAAGGCTTCGTGGAAGGTAAATTGGCCTGTACTGCAGAATTCTCATTTGTTCTTGTGCCGGGAAAAGAGGAATAGATAAATGAGAAAAATAGCCATAACCGGAATGGGTGCAGTAACACCAATCGGAATAGGTGTAGCAGAATACTGGAATAATCTGTTGGCGGGAAAAACCGGCATTGATACTATGGATAATCCGGAATTTCAGGAACTGAGCATCAGGTTCGCAGGTCAGGTGAAGGATTTCAGACCTAAGGACTTTATGCCGGGAAAACTGGCCGGAGAAATGGACAGATTTATGCAGATGGGGTACGTTGCTGCAGCTGAAGCAATTGCTGACTGCGGTGGAATAAGTGACCCATACAGAACAGGGATTACAGTGGGAACTGCACTAAACGGCATTGGAACAATAACAAGTACTGAGCGTGCATTTCAGAAGTCTGTATCCGGGAAAGTAAGTCCCAGATTTCTTCCCAAAGCCCTGGGAAATGTGTGCGCATCTCAGATAGCTATAGCAAACAACATTCATGGACCAAGCATGACACTGAACACAGCCTGTGCTTCAGGGGGAGATGCTATAGCCCTGGGAGCAATGATGATAAACATGAATATGGCAGACATGGTTGTCTGTACAGGTGCGGAATCAGGTCTTGAACCTATACTGTTCCAGTCTCTGGCAGGAGCTCAGGCTCTTTCCACAAACAATGAGGATCCGAAGCATGCCTGCAGACCTTTTGATTCGGCAAGAGACGGATTTGTTTCGGGAGAAGGAGCGGGAGCGGTTATCCTTGAATCAGCAGAACATGCAAAGGCAAGAAATGCTTACATACATGCTTATCTTTCGGGATGGGGAAACAATACTGATGCATATCATCCGGTAACTCCAAGGCCTGACGGAGAGGGTGAGATTCTCTGCATGAAACAGGCATTGGAAACTGCTGGAATACAGCCCGACGAAATAAGTTATATTAATGCCCACGGCACTGCTACTGTTAAGGGGGATATATGCGAAACAGATGCAGTGAAGAAGGTGTTTGGAGAAGAAACTGTTGTTCCAATCAGCTCAACAAAGGCAGCCACCGGACACATGATGGGCGCCGGCGGAATCACAGAAGTGATTACGTGCATTAATGCCTTGAATACAGGTATTGTTCCAGCCACATTAAATCTTGAAAATAGAGACCCTCTATGTAATCTGAACTATGTTTCGGAAAATACCAGAATTAGTGACAGGAAATATGCCATGTCCAATGCATTTGGCTTCGGAGGACAGAATTCAAGCATAATCGTTGAAAAGGCAAATGATTAAAGGAGGAGAAAGAACATGAGTGATAAAAATATGTTCCGGGAAGTTTTTGAACATGATTTTACATACATCGAAGGTTTCAAAAGAGTAGTAAGGAGACTTTCAAATAAGGAAGCAATGGTGGATCCAATACTTGAGAAGAGCTGGACATACGGACAGCTTAATGAGGATGTTAACAGATTTGCCAATGCATTAAATGAAGTAGGAGTTGGTAAGGACGATGTGGTTTTATTCCAGCTTCCGAACTGTCCGGAATTTGTGTTTTCATATCTGGCACCTCAGAAAATAGGGGCTGTTACAAGTCCGGCAAATCCTGGTTTTGCACCAGGGGAATCCGTGGTATGCCTTAACTCAAGCAGGCCTAAAGTTTACCTGTATGACGAAAAGATAAAAGACAACGCGTCGAAGGCCCTTAAGGAAACAGAGGCAAAACCTGAAATTATTATTATGGTAGGAGAGGGAGAGGCTCCTGAGGGACACGTAAGATACAAGGATTTTGTTGAGGGAAAATCTGCTACAGAACCTGAAACGGATTACAAATCGCATATTTACGATGAGGTTATGAGATTATATACTTCCGGAACTACAGGTAAGCCTAAGGGTGTACCTCTTTACAATGCCAATGAGGTGCTGTCTGCACATGATGTAATGATGCACTTCCCAATGAACGCTACAGATGTAACCATGAATACAACTGCCTGGTTCCATAGAGGAGGGATTCATTCAGGGGGACCGGCTCCAACATTCTTTGCCGGTGGCAAGGTTGTAATCATGAGATCATTCCAGCCTCAGCTGGCTCTTAAATACGTACAAAAATATGGCGTAACATTCCTTATTGGAGCACCTTCTATAATGAAGATGCTGGTAAGGCAGCAGGAAAGATACGGAGCGGACCTGTCATCCCTTAAGGGGATAGTTACCATGGGAGCTCCATTTGAAAGAGCTGACTGTATAAAGGTACAGGAAGTGCTTACACCGAACATATTCAACGGATACGGAACTACAGAAACATTCTGGAACACCTTCCTTAGACCTTATGAACTGCCGGAGATGGCAGGAACTGCCGGACGTGCATGTACTGACGATGACGTACGAGTAGTTAAAGTGTTTGATGACAGAAGTGCTTCACCTGAGGAAACTGTGGCAATGGATGAAACAGAAGTTGGTGAAGTAATTATACGTACACCAAAATCTTCGTACTGTTACTATAACAATCCGGAAGAGGAGGCCAACAAATTCAAAAACGGCTGGATGTATACAGGTGATCTGGCAACATGGGATAAGAATCAGTTCGTAACAATAGCAGGAAGAAAGGATGATATGATTATCTCCAGCGGTGAAAACATTTATCCTGCAATAGTTGAAGAGGCACTGAATGTTCATCCAAAGGTTCGTCAATCTGCCGTAACCGGTGTTCCTGACAAGGTAAGAGGTGAGGCAGTAGTAGCATACATTGTTCCGGAAGATGAAGATCTTACTGTATCTGAAATGGTGGAATTCTGCATTAATTCAGATATGCTGTCAGTATATAAGAGACCTAGATATTACAGATTCGTTAAGGAAATACCAATGACAGCAACAGGAAAACTTCAGCACTATCTGGTACGTGAAATGGCACTGTCCGATATGGAGATGGGACTTTTGAAACTTGCCATGCAGAAGGAGGAACAGTAGATGTTTGAAACTGTTGCAAGAGTTCAGTATTTTGATACTGATAAAATGATGGTTATGCATCATGCGAATTATATAAGGTATTTCGAAATGGGCAGAACGGAATATCTCAGAAGTGAGGGAATGCCATATTCTGAAATGGAGAAAAACGACTTTCAGATACCGATTCTGTCTGTAGAAGCAGAATACAAGGATCCGGCAGTATATGATGAGGAAATAGTTATTGCCTGCAGAATCACTAAACTTTCTTATGCATCCATGGAAATGGAGTACGAAATAAGAAGTAAAGAAAGCGGCAAGCTCCATGTGAAGGGCAAAAGCAGACATGGCTTCACAAATCAGGCTCTGAAGCCAATTCCTCTAAAGAAAAAACTGCCGGAAATATACGAATTTTTTAGCAGATTACATGAGAAAGACTGTTGCACTGATTAGTTGGTGCAGCAGCTTTTTGTTTTTTGGAGATAAATCCCATCTTCGACATAATCAGAATTATCCCGAATTCGGGATAATACAGACAGAGGTGTACATTACCGTTGGCCAAGCCGGATAAGATTATGTGTCGGAAATAGACATTTCTCGTTCATTGATGATATAATGAACGGGTTATGGAAGGCAAAAAGAGGAAATGGTACAGCCCCAGCTTCCTGAAGTTCATCGCGCTTGCACTTATATGCGGCGTAGGACTGGGGGCACTGGGGAACTCAATATCCGACGGTACGAGAAACGCAATCACAATGGTTCTCGAACCGACAGAAGAGGTGACTCTGGGCATTATAAAAATGACGGCCCTGGTTGTCATCTTTTTCTGTGTTCTTGAAGCCTTTATTATTGAAGATAATTCGGGCAGCATGCTGAGGACGGGAGTGCACACCATAGGTGGCTTCATCGTTACGCTGAGCGTAATGCTTGTTATCGTCAGCGTTCCGTGCATGCTCATGTACCCACTGAACTTCTCGGCAACATGCGAAGCCGGAGCGGGAAGCGGACAGATTATTGTAGACACGCTGTTCGGACTTTTCCCGACGAGCATAATTAAACCGTTTATTGAAGGTAACTGCGTGCAGATAGTGTTCCTGGCGATTATTCTGGGATGCGGACTCAGCGCGCTCAGAAAAAAAGCCGGTGGTGTGATAAAAGCATGCCATCAGCTTTATGAGGTAACTGCGAAGATAATGGACTGGGTTTGCAACCTCATTCCGCTTATGGTCTTCGCAATGATAGTTCTTAATATCTGGAACGGCAAGTTCGCCGAAGCTGCCGATGCCTGGAAGGTAATCGTGTTTATCCTGGTTATCCTGGTTGTGCTCGTTCTTGCACTGACGCTCCTGACAGCAGCACGCACTCATAAGGGCGCGGGGGATTTGCTGAAGGAACTCATGCCGACTTACATCAAGGGCCTGGCCACAGCATCGTCCATAATCTGCTATCCGAACATGAAGCAAAACCTGCTCAAGCTCGGAGTCTCAGAGAAGTTCGCAGACTTCGGACTTCCTATGGCGCTGACCTTCTTTGATACAGACGTCATCGTTGTAATCCCGGCCGTAACAATATGCTTCGCTCACGCAAGCGGCGTAGCGGTAAGTGCCGGCTGGATTGTAACGTTCATCATACTCAGCCTGCTGTTCTCGCTGGCGTGTCCACCGACGGCAGGGTCTGACCTGGCAATCATCGCGCTGATGTTTGACGCACTGGGAATCCCTGCAGGATTCCTGGCTGTTGCCACGCCGATCGTATTCTTCCTTGAGTACCCGGGAACGGGAGCCAGAGTTGGAATCATGGTCATGCAGCTGGCGCGTGCATTCCAGCGAACAAAAACTAAATCAGATTCTTAAGCGTGCCGAGTGTGTGCCAGATATCAATGCTCTGCGGACACACGAACTGACATGCACCACATCCGAAACACCTGTCGGGCCCTTGCTCTGCAGGTATTTCTTTTATTGCGGCACGAACCTCATCCTCCTTACCGTCAAGGAAGTCGTTGTACATCTGAATCAGGTCGCTAACAGGCAGCTTGAGACCGCACTTCTCAGTGCATGCTCCGCAGCCTATGCAATCTACTTTTTCATTAAACATGATTTAATCCTCCGATTTATTTCTCCTTCATGGCCAGCAGTACTGCACCGATGTCAGGCTCATGTATCGCAATGGCAAAGTCAGCAAGCTCAGCTCCGGCATCACGAAGAATGTCACGACAAACAGAGTCGCCTTCTTCGGCAAGTGACGCTGCAAGGGGAGCGATGGATGCTATCTTTGTCCTTTGGTTTCTTCGTCTTTTTTGCCTTCCAGCCACTTGACGATGAACGGTGTTCTCAGCGGTCCCTCGGTCAGCATGTCGTAGAGCTTAACCCAGAACGGTGCCGAGAATGATACGCCTGCCAGTAGAGCGCTGCCGAATACGAGAACGTAGAAGAGCAGCAGGTTTTGCGGGCAACCGCCATACAGCGGCTCCAGCGTGCCGAACAGGCAGAGTGCGAACACGCCTGCAATCGACAGAACCGTAAGGATGATGGACACGGCCCAGTTGCCGTGTTTTTTGTGTAACAGCGAGATGCCGCTGAACCACGCCACGAACAGTGTGGCGATGCAGCCAATGTAAAGACCCTTCTGGGTGATTACGTGTCTCAGGCCCAGATGGAACAGATAAATCGGCATTGTGTTTGTGCCGATGTAGCAGAGGAAGTTCTGCTTTGACGGCAGGATGTTAACCATGAAGACAATCCAGCCGCACGCCAGTGCGAAGACCAGAAGTCTGTAGAGCATGTCAACATACCATGGCATGCCGAAGTGGTCGCAGTTGGTTTTGAGAAGGAACCAGCCGAGCTTCGGTCCGTGGTACATCAGATGTATCGACATGTAAACCAGCGCTGCGCCCAGCAGGCCAAGGATGACCGGTTTTTTCTTGAGCGTGCGGATTTTGTCCAGCGTTTCCTTGGAGCAGTAGTAGCCCAGCATGAAGAACGGGAAGTACGAGAAGACTCTGCCGAGGGCCATGAACTGACCGAACGGCAAAACCCCTGCCGCGAACATCATGGCGATGCTGATCGGGAGGGCCCATCTGAACTTCACGATTTCCACCAGGAAGAACCTGTACAGGAACAGTGCCACCAGGAACCACAGGGCAAATGACGGCGTCAGGTATGAGAAGTAATGGCCTATCGGCGCATCGAATCCCCAGGCCGCTATCATGGTAATTGTCGTGAACACCAGGTACGGCCAGAGTATGCTTCTGAACGCCGTTTCGCGCGCCCGCTCAGGCTTCTTCGAGAAGTAGCCCGACAGGAACATGAAGGCCTGCATTACAAATACATTAATTGTTATGTACACGAAACCGCAGAGCGAATGATGTGCGAATCCGCCGCCTGCCCACAGCGCCGCGTACCAGTTGGACGACGCCTTCGTAAAGTGGGATATCGGTATGGACAGCATCAGAATTCCTCTGAACGTGTCGAACATATAGTCTCGTGCTTTTGGTGCATTCAGTGTTTCAGTCATGCACACATTGTACCACAAAACTGCATAATTGGTACAACTCATACATGTTATCCATAGTCATGTCGCCATATTTCAGGGAAGTATCAAAAACGGCGACCATGTGTCGCTGATTTTAACCTGGCACGAATGTGGCATTTGGTTGAAATATGTGGGAGTTGGGGTATAATGAATTGATTACTTTAACAGGCAATAAGCCCGGAAACAGGGGGATGAAATGCAGAAGACACTGGAGACAGAAAGGCTAAGATTAGAATTATGGAAGCCTCGCGATGCCGAGGCTCTCTTCGCGTACGCGAAAAACCCGAATGTCGGACCTAACGCCGGATGGAAGCCGCATGCAAACGTGGCGGAATCAAGGGCGATTATCAGACAGCTTTTCATGAAGGACATTACGTGGAAGATTGTATATAAGGAAACAGGCGAGATCATCGGCAGCATCGGTCTGGAGAACGACAAGCGCAGACCGGGCGTCAAGAGCAAGGAGCTGGGATATTCACTGGCAGAGCACATGTGGGGCAACGGCATAATGACCGAAGCCGCAGGCGCGGTTCTTGATTATGCGTACAGAGAACTGGGATGCAAAATCGTCAGCATCGTCACATCTCCGAACAACGAGAGAAGTCAGGGCGTAATCAGGAAGCTGGGCTTTACATACGAAGGCCACGAGCGTTACGTATATAAGATGTATGACGGGGAGGTTAGGGATTCTCTGGTTTACTCAATGTACCCGGACGAATTTTACGGTAAGGAATAATGCACGGAACGGAAGGCAAAAAAGCGAACAGAATAATCAGAATAACGATTGTGGTAGCGGTGGTAATAATCGCGGCTTTTGTTGTGGCCGTATTCATGCACCACGACAACCGGACAGATTCATTCATCGGTGCAGACAGAGCACAGATTGATGCATACGAGGTGACAGACCAGGGTGAAATAGGGGACAAAACCACCCTTGCCCGCGGCACCAGGCTCTCCGAGGTTGACGGACATGTTGTCAGCGTCAACGTCGATACGCTGAACATCAAGGCGGAGCCGGATCAGACCGAGACGAAAAGCCTGCAGCTTGAACTCGTTCGCGTAACAACAGCATGCGGCAAAGAGTATTTTGTCAGCACGGAGAATATCACTGAAGACAGGACGGATATCGTCAGAGAAACCAGCGTATTCGTCCGCACGCCGGTAACGATATATGAGAACAGAAAGGGACCGGAAATCGCAGGCTTTGCAAAGAAGGGAACGGAGCTGCAGATTGTAAGTCACAGCAAGGTCCAAAAGGACGGTACTGTTAAGAAATACGAGGTAACGATTCCTGAGGGCTGCGGTGACGGTGAGACAGGCTACGTGTACGGCAAGTACATGGCGGCGACGAAGGAAGAGGCTGATGCGGTTTACAACGAGCACGGCGAATACGACGCTGCGAAGAAGGCGAAATACAGCTTCGAACTGTACGGCGGCTCAGCGAAAAACCTGGACTACTATCCGGTTGAAAAACCAAAGATCAAGGGCGCCAAATTCTGCGACGATGCGCGTGCAATGTATCTGAATTACGTGGCTGCGGTTAACGATAAGTACTACAAGCTGGCGGTTGATTCCGGCTGCAACGCCGTTGTCATGGACGTCAAGTCGGGTGGCATGGCATACGACTCGGAGGTGTGCAGGGAGTACTCGCCGACGTCGTACAAGAGCGCATATTCATCGAAGGAAAAGTACAGAAAGTACGTTCAGAAATATAAGGATGCCGGCATCTATACCATCGGCAGAATCGTCTGCTTCAGCGACGGCAAATACGCCAAGGACAATCCGGACACCTGCATCAAAACCAGCGGGTCATCCAAGTGGCCGAGTGCTTACAGCCGCAAGGCATGGGAGTACAATGTGAAGCTGGCGATCGAGGCAGTGAAGGAAATGGGCTTTGATGAAATTCAGTTCGATTACATCAGATTCCCTGAGACGGCCTACGACATGTCAAAGAGCAAGAGCACAGACTTCAGGAACGAGTACGATGAAGAGAAAGCCCAGGCTTTGCAGAACTTCTGCTTCTATGCGGCAGATCAGATTCATGAGGCCGGCGCTTACTTCTCAATAGACGTGTTCGGCGAAGCCTCGAACGGCTATGTGCCTTCCTACGGTCAGTACTGGCCGGCGCTGTCGAATGTGGTTGACGCCATAAGCAGCATGCCGTACACCGATCACTTCGGAGACAACAACACATGGACGAATCCGTATGGCATCGTCTACTCATGGGCAAAGGGCGCGGCGAAATGTCAGAAGCAGATTCCGACGCCTGCGGCAGCCCGCACATGGATAACCGGATACAACACGCCTTGGTGGAATCCAACCGTAAACTACGGCGAGGCTGAAATGAAGGCGCAGATAAAAGCCCTGGACAAGGCGGGACTTGAGGGCGGATTCATCCCATGGAACTCCGCATCTGATCTCGGCAAGTATTATCAGTACAAGGGCATCTGGAAAGATAAGAAATAAAAAATGAGACAAAGGGGACAGTCCCCTTTGTCTCATTTTAGTTTTAAATGTATTACCAGCTTCCGCCGCCGCCACCGCCGGCACCGCCGCCGGAGAATCCGCCGCCACCGCCGGAGAATCCGCCGCCGCCGAGGAATCCGCCACTGTCGGATCCTGATGGGATGCTAATCGGCAGGTTAGTTGATACTGCATGTGCAAATGAGTCCATGTTAAACAGATAAGCCGGGACGAGAACCGAATCGGCATTACGCGATACATACCAGTCAGGTGTACTGATCTGAATGTTCTCAAATTTCTTTATCCACTTGTCTGAAAGACCAAGAACATATGCATAAGGCAGAACGTTGTAGAAGTATTCAGGGTCATCTTCAACCAGCGTGTTGAGCTTGTCCAGCTCCGCAGTTTTGATGAATGTCTTAAGACCCAGAATCTGGCCCATGTGTTCCATGTATTTCTTCGCCGTCTTGTTCGTTATAAGCAGGAAGAACTGGCATGCAGCCAGAGCAACAGGGAACAGGACTGCCAGAATCATCAGCTCCGTATGGTCATACATGAATCCGCCGCATAACAGAAGCATCAGTGCATCAAATATGAGGATGATAACAAGTCCAACCTTGCCCTTGCCTTCTGCCCGCTTGCGCTTATTTCTAAGCAGCAGATATGCAAAGATTACACAGAAGACACTTGCGCAGAAGAGCGCGCCTCCACCGTCATCCCCATTAACGCAGTAGATGTCAGCAAACAGCGGTCCGATGATTGCCAGAACAATCAGCATAATGAAGATGAATACCCTGGTAAGCTTGCTCTGAATGGTCGTGTTCGAACCATATGAGTCCTCAAGGCTTGCCTTTGCAGCCTGATATGCTGTAGCAAAACCGGAGCCCATCTTCCTAAGAGTAGTTTCTTCACCTTCACTCTCCTCGAAGATGCCGTTAAAGACGATTGCAGCATGCGTCGGTTCGCTGCTGTCGATATCCTTTAGCTTGGTGAATCTGAAGTTATTCTTCTTCACCTTGCCGTCCTTGCCTTGGATTTCGGATATCTTTAAGTAGCCCTTGTGGGCGAAGTAGATGAACAGCGCCACGATATCACGCTTGTCGACATTTCCGTCAGCTATGAGACCAACTTCGGAAGGAGTCATGCCCTTAGGCGGGTAGAACTCAACCGTTTCTACAGGCTTCTCGTTGCGGCCGAACAGGAACCAGCCAAGTGCAGCAAGAAGCGTAATAATTGCCGACAGGATTCCCAGAGCTTTGGCGTATCCTTCGGTTGACTTCTGACCAACCCAGTATCCTTCAGGCAGGCCTACAAGAACGGTGATTCCCTTGCCCTTGTAAAGCCCCACGCTGTCGATGGTTATCGTCTTCGTGCTGTCGTTATAATCCCAATCAACGCCGCTGTTGTTGCCACCCTCTGAGATGCTCGGACCAGCCTCCGCAGTTGAGCTCAGTGCACCGGTGTAGACGTGAGTGTCACATCCTTTTATCGACTTCGGCATGACAATCTCAATGTGGGTTTTGTCAATTGAAGTCTCCCAGTTCGTAGGCAGAACATTCAGATAGAAGTAATCCGATGATGTGTCTCTGTCGTCAGTCATCGTGATGTTATAGCCGTATCTGAAATTCTGAGATCCGCTAATCGTGTAGTCGGCATCGCCGATCTTGATGATGTAGTTGCCGTCCTCGTGACTGTATTCGGCGTTTCTTCCGTCACACCAGCCGCCACCAACATCTTCACTGATGCGGTTGAAGTACTCCGGAATATAACGGTAGATTCCGTGTCCCGGGGTGTTGAACACCATGGTCACATCTTCTGTGATGTCGTAGGAGTTGTTCTCGTTGACCTTGACGCTTACGTTAAAGCTTGGAGTTTCGCGGTCAGCAGCGTATGCAAAACCTGCGGGCACCGTCCAGCCCAGGCCGATGACCAGAGCAAGGCACGCAATGAGCGCACGACGAAGCAGGGGTTTTGCAAAACCGTGTGTCGACTTAGAATTCAACTTTAACATTTTCGCGTTCCTCTTCGTTTGAAACTTCAAACATTTCTTTTCTCTGGAATCCGAATATCTTACCAACGATATTGGATGGGAACATCTCGCACTTGTTGTTGAACTGCTTAACAGTTCCGTTGTAGTACTTACGTGCGTTTGCGATATCTTCTTCGATGGCCTTGAGCTGTGCCTGCAAATCCAGGAAGTTCTGGTTAGCCTTCAGATCAGGATAAGCTTCTGCCAGAGCGAAGATGCTCTTGAGAGCCTGAGTCAGCTGACCTTCAGCCTCAGCCTTTTCAGCCATGTCTGTAGTGCTTGCAGCCTTGTTTCTCATTTCTACTACGCCCATGAGAGTTTCCTTCTCGTGTGCAGCATAGCCCTTAACTGTCTCAACCAGATTAGGAATCAGGTCGTATCTCTTCTTCATGTATACGTCCATGGTTGAGAAAGCCTCTTCACATGAGTTTCTCAGCTTAACGAATCCGTTGTAGGCACCAATGAACCAGATGGCTATGATGACCAGGATAACAATAGTAATGATAAGTCCAATCATGATAAATTCTCCTTTTTAATTATGTGTAGCGCAGGCATTGTGCCTCGCCGGTTTATCCGTATAAATTATATATAATACTGCCGATATCCTCAATGGGATAGTCGCTGAAATACTTTACATTATATTTATGCTTTTTTATGAAACTGCAGAAAGGTCTGCCTGCAAGGGCAGAAATGTATACGGTTTCCATGCACATATTATACACTTTTCGGGGCAATCTGGAGTATAATAACCGAAGAGGTAAACGAAATGAAAAAGAGTCTTAAACCCGGTGCGGTACTAAGCCCGCTGCCGGCAGTAATGGTGAGCTGCCAGAAAGAAGGCGGCAAACCCAACATCATAACAATCGCCTGGACAGGCATAGTGAACTCGGAGCCTCCGATGACGTACGTGTCGGTGAGAAAGTCGAGATTTTCGCATGACATAATTAAGGAGTCAGGGGAGTTCGTAATCAATCTGACAACCGAGAGCCTGGCTTTTGCAACAGACTGGTGCGGTGTCAAATCCGGTCGTGACTTCGACAAGTTCGCCGAGATGAAGCTGACGCCGGAGCCAAGCGAGAAGGTGTCATGTCCGGGAATCGCAGAATCGCCGGTATGCCTGGAGTGCGTGGTAAAGGAAATTCGAGAGTATCCGTCCCATGACATGTTCGTGGCGGAAATAGTAAATGTTCGCGTGGACGAATCGATCATGGACGAGAAGGGCAGAGTCTGCTTCGAGAAGGCGGGGCTTCTGTGCTACAACCACGGCGAATACTACAGTCAGGGTAGCAGGCGCCTGGGAACCTTTGGCTACTCCGTCATGAAGCCGAAGACGAAGAAACGTCTGGAGAAGGAACAGGCGGAGCGCCGCCGCGTCAATCGCGCGAAGAGCCGGGCGAAACGTCGGGAGGCAAAAAAATCAGATTAGGGAATCAAGACCCTTGCTGCAGCTGAGGAATCCATTCGCGCAATGGAAGCCAAGCTGGGTCTGTAATAAAGAAAACAAAATAAAAAAATGGACGCCAT
>R21__coassemble_992_pt1 | contig 20766 bp, 24 predicted proteins | sample R21__metabat2_low_PE_034 | metagenome-assembled genome bin R21 | reverse complement strand
GCATACTCAATGGTCTCCGCCAGTTTCTCACGGGTATATAAATCGATGGCCTCCCGCAGGCTGAGGTTCGCCACGTCGGGGCGACCGCCGAAATATTCACTTAGTTTTTCTACTGTCCAAATATCCAGATCTAATGCCATGTCTTTCTCCTACAGCGGCTTCTGTGCAACCAGCAGGAAGTAGCTGATTTTTCTCTTCTTGCCGCCGGCTTCAAGCTTCAGCCTGGTGCAGCAATCCTCGATGGTTTTGCCATCCATGATTGCCTGTCCGAAATATTCCTCCAGGTCTTTGCTTCTATCCTCAAAGGCCAAAACCTTGAATCCGATTTCTTTCTCCAGCATTCTGATCAGCGGCTCCTTGTAGAACGCACCTTCGAATCTGAAGTTCACAAAACGCTCAACCGTTCCCTCGTCGCAGTCGCCTTCCTTGTGAGGAATGCGGGACTGTCTGTCAGCCTCAATGGCAACAGCCTGCAGCTGCTGCGTGTCCGGGTTTTGCTCGTAGAGGTCAGTGATAATCAGACGTCCGCCTTTTTTCATGACGCAGTATGCCTCATGCAAAGCCTCGTCCGGCTGATTAATCAGGGAGAGCGAACACTCCATGGTGATTCCGTCAAAGGTATAGGACATGTACTCGTCCAGGAAACTGCCGTCGCCAAGCTTCACGTTGATGCCCGGGTATTTCTCCTTTGCATCCTGCACGGCTCTAAGGTTCATGTCGATGCCCTCAGCTGCAAAACCCATTTCGTTCAGATGGTTTACAGTCTCACCGGTTCCGCAACCGATGTCCAGGATGCGGCTGCCCGGTTTGTATGATGCTATTTCAAGTGCTCTGTCTGTGATGGCGAATTCGCCCGGTCTTTGAATGCTCATTTTGTTCTCCCCAGCAGGCTATTGCCTGCAAATTGTTGTGTTAATTCTTTCTGTATATTGTGTTAAATGCGCAGAACGGAATCAGTCTGTTATCGTCCGTCAGCTGCACAACTCTGCAACGCTTCAGGCGCTCGGCATCCAGGTTCGTCAGATCCTGAAAAGCCATGCCCGTCACTGTGAATGTATTCTGTCTGTAGTATGTCAGGAACTCGTCCAGATCGGTGATGTCCTCGGCACTTTCGTACCCGGAAAAGTCCGGATCGGCCTGGCTTCCACAGCAACAGCACGTATTCTCCTCATCAGGGATTTCTACTGTCCACTTGTCCAGCACGTAGTCACGGTCCTTCTTTATTACCTCCAGCCGGTCCGCCTGCGTCATGTCGCAGCAGCCAACACTTACAACACCGTTTGAAACCTGCGTCTCGCAGCAGCACTCTCCTGCGCCCTGCGTGTCGCAGCAGCTTACGCCTTCATCCTTCTGATTCTGCGTCAGCGTGCAGCGGACGCTTCCGTCCGGCTCCCTGATGTATGTGGAGTAGAAGCAGCAAAGCGTGTGCCCCGTTGAGATCGGAAGTGAATCCTCGAACTTGAATTCAGGGCGCTGGTTTTCCAGTTCACGGAGCAGACCGAACATGGTGATTCTGCCCTCCAGCTCGTCGCCGCTGGGGTAGCGTCCGAAGAAGCTTGCCGGCTGGAAGTGCACGCCCTTTACGACGTTCACATTCTCAACCAGGAAGTCCATCATCTCGCCGATGTTGTCATCGTTTACACCACGGACAACCGTCGGCACCAGAGTCACAGCCAGGCCGGCCTTTTCGCAGTTGCGGATGGCCTGCACTTTTTTCTCAAACAAAGCCTCCCCACGCAGCTTCATGTATATGTCATCTCGCGTACCGTCAAACTGCATGAAGATTACGGAGGTTCCCGCATCCTTCAAAACCTTCGCATACCCTTCCTCCTCGGCAAGCCTCCTGCCGTTGGAGTTTATCTGCACATATGAAAAGCCTTTGTTCCGCGCCATGCGAATGATCTCCGGCAGGTCATCTCTCACTGTCGGCTCGCCGCCGCTGAGTTGAATGTTGAACTCGCGACCTTCCTCACCCTGTTCCAGCAGGAAGTCGTACTTGGCTTCTATCTCCGCAAGGGTTGGCTCTCCAAACTCGGCCTGCGGCACATAGTTTCCGGCCTCATCATGAAATCTGTCGCCTTGTACATCCCCGGCTCCGCTTAGTGCGAAGCAGTACGGACAGTGCTGATTGCAGCGCTGTGTTACATCAATCAGAACGCAGCAGGTTGTCTGCAGATGATTGGTGCAGGTGCCGCAGTGGAGCGGGCATTCGCTTCCGAATTCCGAGGCGGCGCCACAGCATGTTTCTGTTGGCGCGCCTTCAGTAATCGCCTGCTTCGGCGGAATATTGATTACCGGGTTTTGCACCCAGGCCTTAAAGTCCGCCGCACTCTCTGAAGCGAGAGTCCGGAACTCACCGTGCTCCGGACACTGTTGTACGAAGTATACTCTGCCGTCAGGTTCGCAACAGCACGATTCTTCAGGTGCCTGCTCACAGCAGCAGTCTGATTCTGGGACAGGGTACACGTCCCCGTGTCCCATTTCGATGTAATATGCGTTGATCGGTTTGTGGCAAACCGGGCATATGCTTTGTGTTTTGCTTATTGTTTTCATGCCTTTACTCTATTGCTGTTTACTATTCTGAAATTCGACCCTTTGAATTCAATCAGGCCGTCCTTTTTCATCTTGTTCAGTTCGTTGGAAAGTGCGGACCTGTTTACACACAAAAACTGAGCCATCTGCTCACGGGACATCTTAACATTGAAGGATCCGCCGTCAGCTTTTGCCTCGAGTATTCTCAGATAAACCATTATTCTGTCCCGCAGACTCCGCTGAGACAGAATCTCAAGCTTGTGACCCTGCCGTATATTTTCATCAGCCAGCATGTGAGCAATGACCTGCATCACCTTTTCCGCGTGGGCTGACTTTTCTATTGATGCCATTGATGCAAAACCGATTTTCGCATCTTCATTGCATACGTAATCCATTGCCGCCAGCCGTGTCTCGGAAGCGACAATCTCCAGGGCGAACACATCTCCCTCTTCATACAGATTTACAATGTGAACATCCCCGTCCGGATACGTCTTTTCACCCCGCACGCTGCCGCTTCTGACGATGCAGATTTTGTTTACCGTGTCACCTTCAAGAAAAACCAAGGACTCCTTCACGAAGCTCTTGGTTGTGATTCTTATTTCGGCATCCTTAAGCACTGCCTCAATTTTATTAATTTGATCCATGTTCTTTCCCATGGCTACAGTATAACTCAAAAATGTTGTTCTGCCAACATCTCATCGCTCGCACCGGGGTCTACTTTTCTCCTCTTGTCGATCTGACCGGCAGACAAACCTTGGCCTCCTGTCCCCGGAAGCTTGCATCCATTAGCTGAACCTCAACGTCATACAGTTCCTGCATCAGTTTCTCCGTCAAAACCTCCTTTGACGGGCCTGCCGCCTTTACGCATCCGTCCTGAAGCACAAAGGCTTTTTCCGCAAACAGCAGTGCGTGCTCCGGATTGTGCGTCGAAAGAATAACCGTGTAGCCATGCTCCACGAGGTCGCGGATTTTTTCCATTACCCTGAACTGATTGCCGTAGTCCAGGTTCGCAGTCGGCTCGTCCATGACGAGAATCTTCGCATCCTGAACGATGGCCCTTGCCAGAAGAACCAGCTGACGTTCGCCGCCGGAAATTTTGCCAAAGCCCCTGTCCTTAAGGTGCTCAATTCCCATGTCCTTAAGAACCTCGCCAACCTTTGCAACATGGTGAGGTTTTGGTGATTCAAGAGGTTTAAGACCTCCTGTAAGACCCATCAGTACGATATCCTGCACAGTGTAGTTAAACACAGGAACGGTTGTCTGTGGAATGTACGCAATCTTTTTCGCAATCTGCGGACGCGACATGTGCTTCATGTCCTGTCCGTCCAGCAGTATTTGTCCCTCATATCCTTTCAGGAATTTCAGAATGCACTTGAACAGCGTGCTCTTGCCGGCACCGTTTGGTCCGATGAGAGCAACCAGCTGTCCCTGATATGCTCTGAAGTCCACATCCTTCAGAATCTGAGTGTCACCGTATGAGAAGCTCAGGTTTTTCGTTTCCAGAATAAGCGGTACTTTTGAAATATCAGTCATCCTTCAGAGCACCTCCCGTCACTATGAGATATACAAATATCGGAGCGCCGATAAACGACGTAAGAATGCCGATAGGTATTTCAGTTGTCGTCGCCAGTCGTGCCACGTTGTCAACAACAATCAGGAACGTGGCTCCGAAAAGCGCATTTGTAGGAATCAGTCGCCTGTAATCGTAGCCAAAAATCATTCTGCAGAAGTGCGGAATTACCAGCCCCACCCAGCCGATTACTCCGCTGATTGAAACGCTGATTGCCGTTAGGAGCGTTGCACAGACGATTGCAATAAGGCGCAGCTTCGTGGTGTCTATTCCCATGGAAAGTGCTTCCTCTTCTCCAACAGTCAGGAGATTGATTCTCCAGCGCATCAGAAAAAGCGGCACCATTCCCAGGATAATCGGGCCTATTGCAAAGCCTATGTCCGCCGGTTCTATTGACACCAGACTTCCCATCAGCCAGTACGTGATTGCCGGAAGTGTTTCCTCAGTGTCCGCAACGAGCTTGATAAACGATGTCCCCGAGCTTGCCAGCGTACTGATCATCATGCCCGCAAGTATCATTGCAAGCGTAGGGTTGATTCTGCTTTTCATGCTTATCAGATATGCCAGCATTACTGCGCCGATGCCAAACACAAATGCCATCAGTGAAGTTGACAGATATGACATGCCAAGAAGGATGGCAAGCGCCGCTCCGCAGCCGGCTCCTGAAGACGCGCCAAGAACCCCCGGTGAAACCATGGGGTTCTGGAAAATTCCCTGATACACAACTCCGGCTACTGCAAGTGAGGCGCCTACGAGTCCCGCCGCTATTACACGAGGCAGTCTTATGCTGAAGACGACCATCTCCGCTGCATCAGGCCAGGTCTGCTGAACGTCAACCACCCGTGAGAGCAGTATCTTTATTAATTCTCCCGGCATAATAGGGTAACGGCCCAGTATGAAGGAACCGAAGAAAACCACAATAAATGCCAGAATCAGTATTGTTGTTTTGAGTTTAATTTTTTCTTTCATTTATCATTTCAACGACGAATTAGCAAGCAAGTCAGAAGCTTCATCATCCGAAAGGTCGTAGTTGTAGAACAGACTGAAGAATTCCTTTGTCTTTTCCACCATGTCGTAATCGTAAGTATCCGGGTATACCAGATTGCCAAGCCACCAGATTCCCAGAATTCTGTTCATTGACGGTGGCTGACTCATCCAGTTGTAAGGCGAATCAGGGATTTCGTAGAAGTCGCCGTTCTGTATTGCCGTAAGCTCGGACCATGTTGAATCGCCTGACATCTTGTCGTAGCTGCCACCTTCTGTGGTGATGATTACATCCGGATCCATGTTGTACAGTTCTTCCATGTTTACAGGGTTCCCTCCGCCGGCATGATTGATTTCGTCAACCTTAAGTGCATTTTCCGCACCGATTGTTTCAATAACATCAGCCTGAACCGAACCCTCCGCATTTCCGTCAAGACCCTCCGGGCCGCCACCGTAGAATACCGTTCTCTTCTCGGTAACTGCGTCAGAATTTGTCTTGGCCATGTCCAGTGTTTCCTCTACAAACTGCGCCAGCTGTTCACCCTTTTCTTCATTACCAAGCAGTTCCCCGAGAGTTCTGTATGCTGCCGGGAACCTGTCGAGAGACGTCTCTATAAAAACAGTCGGAATTCCTGTCTGCTCCTGGATGCTGTCCATGTCTTCCTTCTGACTTTCCTTCTTGTCGCCAACATCAATAATCACCTGAGGATCTGCCGCAAGCAAAGCCTCCTTGTTCAGGTTAGGATTGCTTCCATAGAACTGTCCGAACACCGGCATGTCAGCCATGTCTTCGGATACATATTTCAGTTCCGCTTCAGACGGGTCGTTTGCAATTCCCACAAGTTTATCCTCCGAAACGCTCATGATGACCATCTGTGCAACAGCTCCGGCAGGTGCAACTTTCTCAATGTCTGCCGGGATTTCCACTTCTCTTCCGCAGTCATCTGTAAACATTACTGTGGTTGCTTCACTGTCACTGCTACTGTTACTGTCTCCGCACGCAGTAAACGCAAATACTATTGCAATGCACATTACCAGTGCAAGAATTTTTCTGATATTACTTCTCATATCTGTTTCCTTTCAATGTTCTGGATTCAGGCCTGTCTTTCTGCAAGCATAATATCATGGCATAAAAAAAAGAAATGTTGTCTTAACAACATTTCTTAAAATCTCTTAATTTAGTCCTGATAAGTTTTCCACTCTTCGGTAACCTTTGCAAAATATATATCAAGTTCTTTTATTGCCCGGTCGATCTTTTTCTGCTCTATCATATACCCCAGAACGTATCTGCTCTTGGCTTCCCACTGCGAAAACATTTCTCCATGGTCCTCGACATATTCCGTGAGATACATGTCGACGCCATTGTTCTCGCCCAGCATGATAAGTTGCTCTATGTCATGGGTATTAGGATATTCCACACCATTCTGCTCAAGAATGAATTTCAATACTAGTTCCAGTGACTGTTGCAGATGATATCCAATGTGGTTCAGAAACATTTCGTCTCCGGAAACGTTTTCCCGCAAAACCAGCGCCACGTTATAGTTAGAAATCCCCCTGTCAAACAACGTCTCCTCTTTCATAAACAATCACCCCTTTTTTAGTTATCTCGTTCTTCATTCGGCTATTGGCATTATAGTTGTTCCACGCATCAATCTCGAAGTCATGCGCCTCCTTTAACGGATTCATGTCCTTAGTCATTTCAAAGAACACATCCACATCACTTCCCACATGACACTGGTTCGTAACACTTGAACCGAATATCACAATTTGTTTTACAGCTTTGTTCCTCCGGGCATCATCAATTATTTCTCTGACTTTTCGCTGCTGAATCGGATATATTTTTTCGCAGTTCGTGAATGCATCATCAATGCAGATTTTCCATCTGTCAGAGGTTGGAATACTGTAGTTGACCAGCGGCGTGTCACCGACTGACCTCTTCCTCACCTTTTCAATAATAATTGGTTCCGAATAGCCTGCCAGCTTCACCATCATGTCTGAAACGTACGACGGTGGTGAGCTTTTGCCCTGTTCCCACTGCTGTATGGTCCTGACAGGAATGCCAAAACGTTCGGCAAACTGACTCTGGCTAAGGCCCATTTGCTGTCTAAGGTCCTTAATCATAATTCTAATCCTCCCAGAGCCATTATACGTTATTAACGTATAGCAGGTCAAGAATGCTTTTTGCAATCTCCTGCGCCGCCTCTCCGGATTCATCTCTCTCGAAGTACAGCACCCGGCTGTTCTCGTCCTTCATTATTCGCTTTCGCAGTTCGTCATTCAGTTCCACAATTGACGGGTCCATCCGTTCTGCACTGTTACGAAGCTTCAAAACCCCGATGCATGTCAGCTCTGAATCCAGAATCTCGTGCAGTGCATCCCGAAACGGCTCACAGGCCATCTCGTGCCCGCCGATTTCATCCAGCAAAACCAGTGCTCTGCGGCAACCGTCGGCACCTGCGCCATCCGCCGCTTTGCCGAGCGCCTCCCGGATATACCTCACCCCGGCATTTTCGAAAACGCTCAGATCCACCATGGTCCCTTCAGGCGTAAACGCCTTGAACACATTCTCCGGCGGGGCGTCGCCTCTGTGCCAGGTCACGGTAAGCTCTGCGTCCGCAGGTCCAAGCGCAAAACCCAGCAGCTGCCCTTCTTCACCCAGAACTCTCTGACACGTGAAGCCTTTAAGTTCGGGCGTCGCGCCGCTCGCCTGCTTCCGGCCTGATGCCGCGCCTGGGCTTTCCCTGAGCACCTGCCGTATTAAAGTTGATTTGCCCGTCTGAATCGGGCCCTCAAGAAACAGATTGTTCATTCAATTATTCACCAAGAATATCGTCCAGAATTTCGCATGCTGTCGCTGCCAGTTCAGGGCAAAGGTCAAACATGATGCCTGACTCAACAGCCTGCTGCATTTCTTCAGGAATACCTACATCATATTTAATCAGTTCCTTGCAGATGAGACTCCCGTATGCTTCCTTGAATCTGGCTTCAAACTCAGCCTTCTTTTCCATCATCTTTGCCTTCGCAATCTGGTCGTCCAGTTCATAGTGACCGTACTTCATGCCGATAGCCATCAGTGAACCTGTTACGCAACCGCAACGTTCGCCGTTGAACATTCCGCCGCCGAAGCATGCTGCGATTCTGTATGCTTCCTCTTTGCTCATGCCCATCTTCTCGGCACCGTGTGCAAAGCAAATCTGTGAGCAATCTATTCCGCCCTTGTAACATTCAAGAGCTTTTTCTTCTGTCATAATAGCCATAAATAATCCTCCGCTACTTCTCTATAATTTATTCAACCTTGTCCCAGCCGATAAATCCCGTTTCCGCTTCAATGTCCAGTCCCGTTCTCTTCGACTTAAACGGATACCTGATATAGTCAAGGGTTGGTTTCGCATTTCTGCTCATGAGTGCACCCACTGCACAGTAGCAGCAGGAAAGCCCTTCTCCCGGACCGTCCCATGCACCCAGACAGATTCGTTTTGACGCAACCGACTCTATCTTATTCAATGCCTCCTCAAGATTGTCAAAGAACATTGATCTTGATGCAAACGCTATGTCGCAGGTCGGTAGGTCACGCTCACTCCAGTCCTCGCTCCAGTCAAGAAGAACCGGATGAATTCTGTCGGCAACGCCTTCCCCTTCTGCACTCTTCATGAGAACATTAAGCATCTCCTGACTGAAGTCTGCAGCCCAGACCTCATGTCCCTTCTTCGCGAAAGGAATAGCCAGCGTTCCGGAACCACAACCCATGTCAAACAGCGTGTCACCGGGTTCAGCCTTCATGAGTTCATAAAACTTCTCCGCATAAGGATCAACCTCCTCGGATTTCTTCATGAATCCTGCCGCCCGATCATCCCAGTATTCGCTTGTTCCGCTTTCACCGTGGTCTTTATTGCGAAGTTTCCACAAATAATTCCAGTCTGTTTCCGGCTCCTCGTAATCGTAGGTTTTTTCTTCAATCAGATCCACCAGTTTCTCAATATCCGTAACCGCACTGATGACAGGCAAACCATTGAACTCCGTCACATCGTTTGCCGCAACGCCACTGCAGGCAATTGTCAGTTCATTAATCTGAGCGGCAAAGCTTTCGTCCTTTTCACCGCCATCGTACTCGGCAGTTCTACCTGTTACGATGTTTGGACACCTCAGATCCACGTGGCTCTCAATCACAACCCAGTCATTGTCATAATGTCTGAGAATCTCCCGAAGATTCATCTTTCCCGGATACATGATGTTCGTCTCATCATGACAGCGTGCCGTAACCGGCGCTGCCCCTGCCGCCTTGTGCTTGCAGGTGTCGCCACCTGTATCCATCGTGAATCCGTCAATGTGAATCCCTTTCACAGAACCTACCGAATAGCCTCTTCTGACCAGTTCTGCAATTATGTTTGTGACCGTCGTTGTCTTGCCGGTCTTTTTTCTTCCCTGTACGTTCAGAACCTTCATTTATTCTTTATCCTGATTACGACCTCTTCATCTTCGTCATAGCCCTTAAGAGCCTCAAGCATTCCTTTTATTGAATTCCCCACGATTGCCTGAACGAAAGGAAGCATTTCAATCTTTCTGTCACCGTTCGTTATTTCAATTTCATATCCCAGTTCTCTGTCTGCGTGTGCCATTTCTTCCTCCCTTAAACATCAATAATTTCAAAATCATTATTCAGTAAATCAATGGTCAGCATTCTGCCGGCCAGTGTTTCTTCCTTTCCAAGCAAAACCTTCACAGCCTCACTCACCTGAACTGCCGACACGATGGCAGGAGTAAACGATGGGCAGCTGGGTCTGTCAACCTGCTCGCATTCCTCTCCGTATATGCTCTTTAGCAGTTTGTCTCCCGGCATAATAACAGCCACCTGACCGTTCCAGCCTTCAATGGCTCCGTGCACAAGTGGCAAGCCCAGTTTCTCGCATGCAGCCTCCAGGACAATCCTTGCATCCGGACCATCAAGCGCGTCAACAATCAGATCATGGCCGGCGATGATTTCCTCCGCACTGTCCACATCCAGCATCTGCTGCAAAGCCTGCACCTGTACATCTGAATTGATTTTGTTCATCTGTTCTGCAGCCTCTTCAGCCTTTGCTCTGCCTATGTTTTCTTCGTTTGAAAGCACCTGCCTGTTCAGATTCGACTTGTCGAACACATCACAGTCGACAGCGGTAATATGGCCAACGCCCATGCGTGCAAGCCTTTCAATGACTCCGCCACCCAGTCCGCCGCAGCCGATAACGCAAACGGATTTCGCAGCGAGGAGGTTTTGCTCCTTCTCGGTTATCGTTCCGATGTTTCTTACGTATCTCTCTTTCACCACCGCATCAGCCTCCATAAACCTTGCTGAACGCCTTCAGATAATCCCCGTCATGAAGTTCCGCTTCAATATCGCATCGGAGACTGTTAACCGACACAAATCCGAAGCCCTTGTCTTCTTTATAGTTTATTCCAATGGCAAGAAGTGCCTCATTGCATGTGGTGCCTTCCGGCACATCAACAATGCGTTCCTCTGTACCGTATCTTTTCCTGAGTGTGCCGCGCATGGCAATTGTTACTTTCATTTCATAATCCTCCGAATCAATTATAACAAAAAAGGCGACAGTTTGCTCTGTCACCTTTTCAGTATTTCTTTTTGTTCTACAGAAGTGTTCTGATCAGCTCGTAAGGCAGTGTGCCGTCCTTGTTCCAGCCCATGATTTCATAGTACTGGTCGAGCATGCTTTCGAATGCTTCAGGCGGAATTACCTGGCCTGCTGCAGGTCCATTGGAGAGCTTATCTCTAACAACTCTTTCAGGAACTGTATCGTGTTCACGAGTGAATCCTTCACGCTGGTTGAATGCACGACCAATGTTCAGAACTCTTTCGCCAATAACAGTCATGTCTTCTTCCTTCCACTCCTTGCCTGTAACCAGAGTCAGAAGTTCTGCCATTGTAGGATAGTCCACTGTTCCCCACAGGTCGCAGAGACAGCAGCTGAACTTGATTGCGTTGAATACGCCAAGATCATATACAATCTGTCCCTTGCCTTCTGCAGTGTATGGAGGAATTGATGCAGCGAATACTTCCTCGTTAGGTGCATATGCTCTCATGTGGCATGCGCCTCTGTCTGATACTGCATATGACATTGCCATTCCCCATGATCCACGTGGCTCATACTGAGGATATTCAAGGCCCTTAACCTGCATTGCGATATCAAAACCGCCGTACTTTTCTGATGCATACTTAACGCCGTTTGCCAGGTCTGTATAGATGCCTTCTTCTCTTCTTGCCATCTTCTCAACGTATTCGCACATCTTGTCAACTTCGCCCCAGTGGATTCCGAAGTCGTAACGACCTGTCTCAGTCATTTCCATTGCCCATACCAGAGTGTCGCCTGTTGAGATTGTATCAACACCCATGTTATCGCAGGTCTGGTTGAACTTAACAATCTTTGCAGGGTCAGTGTTGCCTGCATTAGGTCCTGCTACTGCAGATGTTTCATACTCAGGTCCTTCGCAAATAGCATCACCGATCTTGATGAAGTTACCGCAACCGAGGCCACAGCTTCCGCAGCCACGCTTGCCCTCTCTGTAAGGCAGTACAGCAGCGTCATTGTACTTTTCCCATTCATCGTCAGTTGTGTCTGAGAAGTTCTTGTAAGGCATGATACCGCCGTCCTGGCATCCTTCCAGGAATGCGTATGTACCAACATCAAATACATATCCGTTTTCTTCGTCAAGACAGCTTGAGTGGTGAATCTCCATGATTCTGTCCATGGTCTTCTCGATGTCAGGAAGTTTAACGCCCTTGGTTCCTCTAACCAGTATTGCCTTAAGCTTCTTTGATCCCATTACAGCACCGATACCACCACGGCCGGCCTGTCTGTAGTAGTCTGAGTTGATGCAGGCCATGTTGGAGAGGTTTTCGCCTGCAGGTCCGATTGACAGACATGAGAACTCTCTGCCGTACCTGTCAATCAGTTCCGCTTCAGCCTCATGAGAACCCTTGCCCCAAAGGCTTCCTGCCTTAAGGAATTCAACTCTGTCGTCGTCGATAACAACGTATCCCGGCTCTGAGAGCTGTCCTTCGAATACGACCATGTCGTATCCGGCGAACTTGATTCTGATTCCGGCATGTCCGCCGATTGAGCAGTCATTCATTGTTCCTGTTGCAGGTGACTTGGCTGCTACTGACAGCTTGCCTGAGCAAGGAACTCCGGTTCCGGTCATAGGTCCGTTTGTGAAGTACAGGTTGTTCTTTGGCCCCAGAGCATCAATTCCCGGCTCCAGTTCTTCATACATGTATCTGATTACCAGACCCTTTGAACCAACGTACTTCTCTGCAAAATCCATTCTGAGAGGTTCGATTACAGCTGTCTTCTTCTCCAGATTGATTCTGAGAACCTGGTTCTGATATCCGTATTCCATCACATGCTGCTTAGGATCTGCAGCCTGTGCTTCGTATTTTTCTTTTAATACCTTTGCGTTCATCTGTACATCCTCCTCTCTTTATTCAAATGTCAGAGCATTGTGCGGACAAGCAACTACACAGTGCGGTTCACCGCCACAGGTGTCGCAGATATACGCAACATCGTCTCTAAGTCTAACTACATGTTTAGGGCAGGCATCTGCACATGCTCCGCAGCCAACACACTTTTCAGCGTCAACTTCAATATGTTCTCCCATTGTGATTGCATCAGCAGGGCATGCCTTGGCGCATCTTCCGCAAAGGATGCAATAGCTGTCGTCATACTTCAGTGCGCCGCCTTTATCGTAATACGTTTCGATAAAAATTCTTGCCTTTGATGGGACTACCTCCCCTTCTTTGTAGGCAGAACAAACCTGCGAGCAGAGCTGACAACCGATGCACAGTTCTTTCTTGAATTTCAGTCTCTTCATTTGCCTGATTCCTTTCTTATTTCGATAACTTTATTATTCTAAAAAAACAGCGAAGTAAAACCAACCCAATCCTTAGGTCAGCCTCCTTCGCACAATGGCAGGCATGCAGGTCGCCCCGCACACCCTAACGCCTGAACCGGCTTCTTGAGTCAGCACAGGTCGGAGTAAAATTTACTTACTTATTTAGTCAATATATTATACCCTTTAGCGGGTTTTACGTCAATTGAATTCAATTCTGTTTACCATTCTCGTCCAGTATGCGGAATCCGATTCCGGAATAATAATTCTGCACGGTACCGACTCTTCATCAAGAGGTTCTCCGTCAATTCCAAACGCCAGATAGATATCATGCTCGGACAGGTAATCATTCATCAGCGGAATGTCATACTCGTCTGCACCGTAAAAGCGTATTTTTTTGAAATCGGTTTTGCTCACTCCGTATGCTGCAAGCACGGTGTCGAGCTCAGGTCCTGTAGCCCTGACCTTGCCGATCTTGTCGCTGGTGCTCTCGGTCTTTATGGTTTCGCACTGCAAAGCCTTCAGATCCGCTATCGTCAGAACGACATTCCCGTCGTCATCCATACTGGCGCCCGAAAGGTCCGCATCCGAATTTTCAAGTCCTGCCAGCACGATTTCGCTGTCGGCATATCCGCTGATGTCAATGTCATCAGTGCCGCATCCGGTAAAGCACCAGCTCATTGCCATAATCAGCAGCACCGTCGTTATTCCGAACAGTTTCTGTTTCACCTTGCTACTCCTCTATCACGTAATATTTCCCTGTATCAGTATCCAGGTAGACCTTTCCCATCTCCTGCAGATTCTTATCCTCTTCCAGAGTTTCGGTGGCATTCTTATCAATGTTGTCCACCTCATATCTGGTGTCAGGGCTCTTCTGTATTCCTTCTTCTGTGACATCCACATTCCAGCTGAGTATCAGAGCAACAATAAGTCCGCATGCGAAAACCAGCATAACGTCAGCCATGTTGCCAACGCCTTCCATCGGGCTAAAATCTTCTCCTCTGCGCCGCACCCTAAGGCGACCTCTGTTATTTTTTATTCGCATAGCCCAAATACCTTTCCTTGTCATCATGTTCTCTTGACTGCTCTTCAAGTATTGTTTCCATAACAGTCTCGAGACCTGTCATGTATTTCTCATACCACGACTTCCTTACTCCCGAAATCACATATGCAACCGCCGCACTGATAAGTCCCGCAACAGTGGTGTCAAACGCAATAAGCAATGAATCAGACAGAGTCTTTGTGTCTCCCTGTGCCAGTGCAATCAGGCCCGGGCCAAGCGGAATCAGTGTGCCCATAAGGCCAAACATTGGTGCAACTCTGGCTATAATATCTGTCGTTTTGGTTCTTGCCGCATATCTGTCCTCTTCGTCCGCCAGAAGCTGTCTGGCCAGTGCATCTCTAGTATTGTCGGTATAACTTGATCTTGCAAGCAATTCCGTTGCGGCAACCTTCTGTCTGTTCAGCAATCCACTGTCGCCGATAATCATGTTCATCTCACTTACACTTTTGCCCTGAAGCCTGTCAACAAGTTCAGGGATGTTAACACTTAAGGCTTTACGTTCGGTAAAAATCTCTGCAACGAAGCTTCCAAGTATAACAACAATTGCAAGTATCAGCAGAATCAGAATAATTATCGTTGGTATCTGCAGACTGCTGCTTATGGCTCTTAAAATATCTTTTACTACTTCTGACATTCCTTACTGTATCTCCTTTCGCAGATTATTTCCTGCTTCCAATGTCTATATGAAATCTTCTGATTCGAAAAACCACCCCACCGATGCATGCCGCCAGTGCCACACCGGCTGACCCTGCAACAGTGCCTGTATCGTATTCCTCAGCCGCGGCCAGTGCCTCTGCATCCGTGGACGGAGTATTCACATCAACCTGAACGCTGCTCGGCTGTTCAACTTCTGCGGACAGAGTTATTTCTTTTACGCTTATGGTTTTCAGTTCCTCTGTCTTGCTTACCGTCTTTGTTTCTTTCTCTTTTACGTCCTTATTCTCTATCTTTGCATTACTGTTCGGTTTTGCCGAATCAGTTCCGCTGTTTCCGCTATTCTTACCGCTGTCTTTCTTGTCGGTATCCTTGTCCTTGTCCTTCTTCTGCTTGTCGCTGTTGTCATCCTTGCCGTCATCTGTCTTTTCATCAGCAGCATTATTGTCCCCGTTCAGAACAACAGTTGCAGAGATGCCGTTAGCCGCTGTTGCGGTAATTGTAACTTCCCCTTCGCCTTTTATTGTAACCACTCCGTTTAAATCCACCTCTGCTATGGCAGCATTACTGCTTGTCCATTCCAGATCGCTGTTTTCATATTTCAGTCCGCCGCCGGTTACATTTGCTGTAAGTCTAATCTGACTTCCGATTTTAGCAGCTTTTCTGCTTGCCGAAATGTCAACCCCGTCAATCGGCGGATATCCTGATAGAACAACGTCCATTCCAAAGATGTATTTGGCCGAATCGGATGAGGAAATGTCATCATCTACAGAGTCCACGCCGACCTGCATGTTCGTCTGTCCCAGGCAGAATCTGTATGATTCCTTTGTGGATAAATCCTTCTCGGTAATTTCGTATTTATTGTACTTGGTGCTTCCCGATTCAATCGCCAGTATTGCAGGAACCGGAACGCGGTCGTCCAGCGCGCCTTCTGTAGGGGTAATGCTCATGTCATCATTGTGAACATAGTGCAGATGCAGATACGGATAGTACCACCTTGTCGCCTGCAGATGCGTAGTCATGTAATATGTCTCGGAATATCGTTTGTGTGTTCCTCGTCCGTCCTTTGTCCTGAACGCCACATATTCAACAGAATTTGTATCTATCCCTGCCGCCTTTATTATATCTGCAATAAGCGGTCCTTTAGCCACCAGTCGCATGATTCCTCCGGCCGCCGTCAGATTTGAATAGTACAATGTATCAAAGCCCATGGACTTCAGTTCTTCTTTGCTGAACGTCGCCTTTGTTCTAACCTTGTCGCCTCGTTCCATGCTGTACTGAACCCTAACCTCCAAAGTGTCCCCGGCAGTTTCGGCACTTGCATCGGAAGCACCCGTAACTACCGGCAGCACAACAAAAGCCTGCATCACAAACAGGGTCACCACACCGGCTATTGCAATTATTCTTTTGTAGTGCTTAATAACCGAGTTCATCTCTCTCAAAGGTCCTTCCATAGGACAGTTCATAAAAATCGTCTACGTTCTTTTTAAGCTGTTCGTCGCTTATTAATTCCGGATACATGGTCTTCATCATGAAGTCAATTCCCAGCACGCTTCCCACGCCGGGGAACTCCCAGGAATCCTCTGTTGCCGGAATCACATATACATGCTTATTCTTAATCGCTTTCATTTCAGACCATGATTTATCATGATACAAATCCTCAACTCCATACACCGCACTTTCGCTTCCGGTAATGAATATGTAGTCCGGATTCCACTCAAAAATCTGCTCTGCTCCTGCTGTCGGCCACAATTCTGTTGCCTCCAGATCTGCCGCACAGTTTATCGCACCTGCCCGTTCCAGCATCTCTCCCTGCAGCATTGTTCCATCGGCGACCTTGCCTATTGATGTTCCCATGACAATTGCAGTCTTTCTGTCTCCGTCTTTTATTCCCGATATCAGCTTCTCCGCTTCGTCAATCTGTCTGTTGTAATAGTCTATCAGCTGTTGTGCTTTTTCCTGCTGTCCGCACACTTTGCCGAGGAGATCAAGGCATGTAACCATGTCATCCGGAGTTTCAATTTCGATTCCTATTGCAGGAATTCCGATTTTCTCTACCGCTTCAAGGCCCTCAACATCGCTGGCTTTATGAACGAACAGATCAGGTGCAAGTTCCGCCATTGCCTCTATGTCCACAACACCCTTGCCCACATCCGTGCAGTCCGCAAGCGACGGCTGAAGTTCTTCCAGGAAAGCCTCGGATTTGCCGATTCCCGTGATCTTATCACCCTGGTCCAGACTGAGCAGAAATCTAATGGCGACACGATAACAGAGAGCGATGCTGTCAATGTCCCTGTTAACAGTCACCTCTCGGCCCGCCTGATCTACGATTATCATCGCATCATCGGTTTCCTCGATGATTGTGCCTGCCGGCTGATCGGATTGTGCCTGCTTGGCACCATCGTCTCCGCATCCGCAAAGGCAGGTCATCGCCATCGCCAATGTCAGAATTATTGCAATTGTCTTTCTGCAGGTTTTGCTGATCATTCTTCAAGTCCCGGAACAAGGCAGGTCATCCTGCCGATCTCCTGATTAAAGCTAATCTTAATATCTATTCCGTATACTTCTCCAAGTCTTTCTTCTGTCACGATTTCATCGCACGAGCCTTCCGTTATACTGCCGTCACGTCCCACAATTGCCGCCTTGTCTCCCAATAGTAGTGCGTGGTCGGGATTATGGGTAGTAATGATAACGGAAAATCCATCTTCCGCCATCTGCTTGACTCGCTTCAGTATGCGATGCTGATTGCCGTAGTCCAGATGCGCAGTCGGTTCATCAAAGAGCACAACTCGAGGCTCCTGAACGATGGCTCTGGCAATGAGAAGTTGCTGCCTCTCGCCTCCACTTATATTCAGGTAGGATTTATCCGCCAGATGTTCAATTCCCATGCTTGCAAGCACTTCCATGCACATTGCCTCATCCTCTGCAGACGGACGTCCAAACACTCCCGTCTTCGGTGCTCTTCCCATGAGGACGAAATCAAGAGCTCTGTAATCAAAGGCCGGAGTATGAAGCTGCGGCACATATCCAACAGCACCGGCTATCTCCTTTTGCTTCATTGAACTCAAATCTCTGCCGCATAGCCGAATGTTTCCCGACTCCGGAACAAGCAAGCCCGCCATGCAGTTCAGTAGTGTGGTTTTGCCCGCTCCGTTTGGCCCCAGGATGCAAAGGATTTCCCCTTCCCCAAGGGAAAGGCTTGCCCTGTCAAGAACCTTGCGATCTCCTTCAGGATATTTAAATGTCAGGTCATTTACTTCGTAAATCATTAATACCCGCCTATCTGATGTTCATCCTCTGTCTGTACAGAAGCCATGCGAAGAACGGAGCTCCGATGATTCCCGTCAGTATGCTTACCGGCATCTCCGCCGGTCCGATTATCCTTGTTACTGTATCAACGAACAGCATGAAGATGCCACCGATGAAGCAGCTTGCAGGAAGCAGCGTTCTGTTATCGGATCCGACAATCATGCGTCCGAAATGAGGTATTACCAGGCCTACCCATCCTATTGTTCCCGAGATGCAGACTGCCCCTGCAGTCAGCACCGTGGAGCACACGATGCATACGCCGCGTAATACGGGTACGTTGGCGCCAAGGCTTTGCGCCTCCTGCTCTCCGAGAGAGAGCACGTTAATCCACCACGACATTGCAAGCAGAATTGCCGCTGCGATAATGCTCAGCGGAAGCACACTAAGTACCGCTCCGTTATCAACGTAAGCGAAACTGCCCAGCTGCCAGTACGTGATGGCTGCCAGCTGTGTTTCCGGATCTGCGATGTACTTGATGAAACCCAGAATGGACGACATCGCTCCGCCAACAATAATGCCGGCCAGAACAAGCATGATGTTCGAATCGCTTCGCATCATTCTCGGAATAAACACTGTCAGGGTTACTGCAAGTATTCCCCCAAAGAACGCGAAAACCTGCACCAGTCCCGATGAAAGAGACAGAAGAATTGCAACTGCCGCTCCTACGCAGGAACCTGAAGAAACGCCCAGGAAATCCGGCGACACCAGAGGGTTTTTGAATATGCCCTGGTACACGGCTCCGGAAAGCGAAAGCGCAGCGCCTACTATTACGGTTGCCATTGTTCTTGGCAATCTGACACCGAGAAGCATTTTTTCATCCATGCCGTCCCAGGTTGGCGTCATGTGTGTCAGCCTGCCGAACAGGATGCGAATGCATTCTCCCGGGGAAATCGAGTATTTCCCGACGCAAAGGCATGCCAGAATCAGCGCTAAAAGTACAAGAAACAAGGCCAGGTTAATCAGGCCTTGTTTCTTTTTTGAACTTGCTGTTCTGTTTTCGATCATTCTGTCTCTACGTTCACCACTTTTTTATTATGGCTGTACCTTTGTGCTTAAGGTTTTTGTAACGCTACCAAACACAACACCCTTGTCAGGGATAGCCTTAATAGTAGCCTTTACTGTCTGCTTTTTCTTATTGAACTTGTACTTTACTGTGTAGTTGGATTCATCCACACCGTCAACAACAACCTTGCCTGTTTCCACGTCATATGTGATGTCGCAGTCCTTGATGTTCTTACCTACAATTACCTTGAATGTCTGTACTGCGCTGTCCTTCTGACCGTAGCAGAACACCTTTGCCTTGATTGTCATTTCGCCGGCCTTTGTTGTAACTATAGGGTGATAGTACATTGTGCCGTCCTTTTTCTTGTAATACCAGTTGTAGATGTCTGAGTCCATTGTTGGATTAGCCTTGCCTACACTGTAGTAAACGTGTGAAATGTTAGCCTTCTTTGATTTGTTATTGCAAGTGAAGTCAAATCCGATTAATGTTCCGCTTTCAACATTACCTGTAATGTCATGACTTGAAACGATTTTTCCTGCTGTGTCAACTTCAACAGCCTGAAGCTTTGCTACAGGTTCGCACTGGGTTGCATCAAGAACAACAATCTTTGCAATTCCATTGTAGAATGAAGGGTTGTTTCTGTCACTTGGTGACGCCTGTCCAAATACAGGTGTAATGCCCTTTGAATTTGTCAGGTCCAGAATCGGGCTTACCGCTTTCTTGCCCTTCTTTTCTGCAGGAGTAGCTGCTTTGCCGAGGTCATCAGTTCTGTTCTGATTTGGATAGTAATATCTGCTGCTGAAGAGCTGTGATCCCATAACTGTTACGGAATCGCTTTCGCCTGCTGCAGTTTCAAATCTCAGTGCCTTGTTCTTTGCCTTCTTTGTTGTCAGTCCTGCTACTGCGAGAACATCCTTAACGAGCGGGCCTGCTGCAGTTGCAACAAGCTGATCAGCTCCGCCGTTTCCGAAGTTGTTAACTGCTGAGTAGGTTTTGCCGTTTACATTCTTCAGGTAAACCTTTTTATCACCCTTCTTGGTGCTCTGGATGTAGTAGAGCTGTGCAGGAGTCTGCTCAGTTGCTGCCTCAAGGAAAAACTCCGCTGTCTTTGTACCATTAACAACTGTAAGGTCAGGCGTTGCTTCCCCCTCTGCAAATACCTTGTCTGCAAACATTCCCATGCATCCAAAGCACATTACAAAAGCTACCGCTACTGTTGTCATAAGCGATAGCCATCTTTTAGTCATTTTGCTCATAATTACCTCCCTAAACTAATTAATTACTTGCTTGTTTTTGACTTCACAATAAAAAACAAAAATCGATTTCAAAGAAATCGACTTTAACCAAAATTATGGGCCTGTCATTTCTTTCCAAACGCGGGAGGCGCAACCGTTTCCACTTGCACCCTGTCGTCCTCGCACCCTAGCGAAACAATCACCTTAGGTCCTTCGGCTCGAAATGATTATTTAGTTGCCTGTATATCAATTATATATGTAAGCGAATGTTGTTACAACTACAAGTTTGCCACATATCGGTATTAAACTGTTTGGGTTAAACTGTTTGCCACATATCGGTATTAAACAATGGTATATCCCCTATTGGGTTATCTAAAGTAGCGCGTTGATTTCAGCAAATTAACAAATTTCAGATGAGTTGTTTCTTTCAACTATGGCGTGGATTATTGCGTGATTTCATCAAAAGGAAGATGATAGAAAATTTTAATTTTCCATCATGATGGCAATGGCAAATGATACCGAAATCGTGTAGTAT
>R21__coassemble_948_pt1 | contig 21406 bp, 18 predicted proteins | sample R21__metabat2_low_PE_034 | metagenome-assembled genome bin R21 | reverse complement strand
CTTGGAGCTGCGGAATCATCACTTGTAAATGCAGGACTGCAGCTCGGCAAGGTTTCGTACGAGTACGATGACACAGGCACATACGCAAACGGCGAAGTAATGTGGCAGCAGTACGAGGCAAATTCCCAGATTAAGAAGGGAACAAGCGTCAAGCTGAGAATAAGCAAGGGCGTAACGCCTACGCAGGCGCCGACTGATCCGGCTGAGCAGGCCGGCGGCGAAAAGCAGTAGTCTGCAATGAAGGGAATAATAACAAAAGGAATAGCCGGGTTTTTCTTCGTTGAATCCGGAGAGGAAACCTACAGGTGCAAAGCCAGGGGAATCTTCAAGCAGCAGGGCATCAGACCTGCCGTTGGCGATGAAGTCGAGTTCGAGATTATCGAGGGCAACGACGACAGCATCATCACGGAGATTCTGCCGCGAAGAAACGTGTTCATCAGACCGTTCCTCGCCAATGTGGAATGCTTTGCAATCGTGACATCGGTTGCGAGACCTGCGCCGATTCTCAGGACGATAGACAGATTCCTGGTCATGGCCGAGAAGGCTGATGCCGACATAATTGTCTGCATCAACAAGGTGGACCTGGCGGGAGTCGGCAAAGAGGGCAAGCTCAAGTCTTCGGAACGCAAGGCGGCGGAAAACCTGGAAACCCTGAAGGAAACATACTCTCCGATTTATCCGGTGGTGGAAATCAACGGATTGACGGGAGACGGAATCGACAGCCTGAAGGAGCTGATTGCCGGCAAGAGAACCGCACTGGCGGGAGCATCCGGAGCAGGCAAGTCGTCCATACTGAACTGCCTGCATCCTGGCGCGTTCATGGAGACAGGCAGCGTCAGCGAGAAGACGAGCCGCGGTCGTCACACCACAAGACACGCGGAGCTCTTCAGAATTCCGGACGGCAGGGGAAGCCTGGTGTTTGACACTCCGGGTTTTACATCCTTCGACATACTTGAAGCGGATGAAGAGGAACTGTATCTGTTCTTCCCGGAGATGGCGAAGTTCGCAGGAGCCTGCAGATACGACAACTGCAGACATCTGGCGGAGCCGGGGTGTGCAATCAAGGAAGCCCTTCAGCGGGGAGAGATTAACAGCGAAAGATACGAATCATACAAGGCTATGATAGAAGAGATAAGAAAAGCCTCGCAGTACTGATACGAGGCGAAACGGGAGGAATGGCAATGTTTCAACTGGCACCATCAATACTGTCAGCAGACTTCTCGAAGCTGGCGGAGGAGGTATCGCTTACCGAAGAGGGCGGCGCAGACTTCATCCACGTTGACGTAATGGACGGACACTTCGTTCCGAACATCAGCTTCGGAGCAGCCGTAATGAAGAGCCTGGACGGCAAAACCTCAATGCCGTACGACGTGCATCTGATGATCGAAAATCCGGACGATTACCTGGAGGATTTCGTGACGCCGACAACTGAATTCATCACAGTTCATCAGGAGGCGTGCACACACCTGCACAGAACCGTGCAGCACATTAAATCCATGGGAGTAAAGGCCGGGGTTTCAATCAATCCGGCAACACCGCTTCTGACGCTGGACTACATTCTGGAGGACGTTGACATGGTTCTGATCATGTCGGTGAACCCGGGCTTCGGCGGACAGAAGTTCATCCCATCGGCTCTTGAGAAGGTTAAGGAACTGGCCGAAATCAGAGAAGCAAGCGGACTGAATTTCCTCATCGAAATCGACGGCGGAGTAACGCTGGACAACGTGAAGGAAATTGCGGACGCAGGAGTGGACATCGCAGTAGCGGGCTCGGCGGTTTTCAAATCCGAGAGCATCGCGGAAACAGTTAGAGATTTTTACAGAGCTGTTAAGTAGACAGCACTAAAGAAGGATATCGGACACATGGAAAAGCACATGAACATAGTACTGGACGGAATGGGCGGAGACCTGGCTCCTGTGGAAACAGTCAAGGGAGCTGTTCAGGCCATCGATGAAATCGACGGAATAATCTACATCGTTGGACGTGAAGATGAGATCTACGCCGAACTGGACAAGAATCACTATAAGGGAGACCGCATCATCGTTGTCAATGCCGAGGATGTAATCACAATGGAGGACAGCCCGGTAAAGGCAATAAGACGCAAAACCAACTCATCGATGGTAGTGGGTCTTAACATGCTTAAGGACGGTGACGGCGACCTGTTCATTTCAGCAGGAAACACAGGCGCGCTGGCAGTGGGATCCAGACTAATCCTGGGAAGAATCAGAGGAATTGACAGACCTGCACTGGCAAGCATCTATCCGGACATGACAGGCGGAGAAGCCCGTCTGCTGGTTGACGCCGGAGCAAGTGCCGAGTCAAAGGCCCAGAATCTTCTGGAGTACGGCCTCATGGGAAGCATCTACGTAGAGAAGGTTTGGGGAAGACCAAATCCGTCGGTTGGCCTTGTCAATCTGGGAACAGAGGACACAAAGGGAACAAGCGTAACCAAGGATGCATTCCAGAGACTGTCCGTATCACACCTGAACTTCGTCGGAAACGTCGAAGGCAGAGACGTGCCGAAGGGAGCATGTGATGTAATCGTGTGCGACGGTTTTGTGGGAAACGTAATTCTGAAGCTCACAGAGGGAGTATCACTCAGCATCTTCAAGCTGGTGAAGAACGCACTGATGACGAGCATCTCGTCAAAGCTCGGCGGACTTCTTGTTAAGCCGCAGCTGGCTGCACTCAAGGCTGAGTTCGATTACGAGGAGTACGGCGGAGCTCCTATCCTGGGAGTTAACGGACCGGTAATCAAGATGCACGGCGCATCAACGGCGACTGCGGTTAAGAATGCCATCATCAAAGGCATTCCTTACGCATCGGAAAATGTTGTGGACATTATCCGCAGAGAAATGGAAGAGATTGAAGAGTTCATCGAAGACGATGATGACATCATATAGCATACGGAGAGGGAATTGACAGACAGAACGGCACTGGAGCGAAAACTGAATTATGAGTTCACGGACAAAAGCCTACTCGAGATGGCGCTGACCCACAGCTCCTACGCCAGGGAGCATCGGGATGAGTGCCGGAGCAACGAGAGGCTGGAGTTCCTGGGGGACGCCTTCCTTGATGCGATAATCGGGGAGGAAATGTACAAAATCTTTTCTCGGGAAGAGGAGGGATTTTTGTCGCGTATAAGGGCCACTCTCGTCTGCGAGGAATCTCTCGCACAGATAGCCGCTGAAATAGAAATCGGAGAGTGCCTTTTCATGGGGCACGGCGAAGAAAAGACCGGCGGACGGCAGCGAAAATCCATACTTGCCGATGCGATGGAAGCGGTATTCGGAGCCATCTATCTGGACGGAGGATATGAAGCGGTAAAGCTTACGGTGCTGGGGCTTTTCGCAAATGCGATAGAGGATGCCAGACACGGCAAGTACGTGATAACCGATTACAAAACCGCACTTCAGGAAGCCCTTCAGGCAAAGGGCATAACGGACATCAGATATGTCCTGGAGGAGGCCAGCGGACCGGATCACGATAAGACCTTCAGGGTTGGTCTAATGATCAACGGCAGGAAGGAAGCAGAGGGTATAGGAAAGAGCAAGAAACAGGCTGAACAGCAGGCCGCGGGGAAAATGCTGGAAAGGGAAAGATAATGTTTTTCAAGAAAATCGAAATGCACGGGTTCAAGTCATTTGCTGAACCTATCACAATAGAATTCAACCAGGGAATCACAGGCGTAGTAGGACCTAACGGAAGCGGCAAGAGTAACATCAGTGACGCGGTAAGATGGGTTCTCGGAGAACAGAGTCCAAAGACGCTTCGTGGCGGCAAGATGGAAGACGTAATCTTTAACGGTACGGCTGCCAGAAAGTCCCGCGGAATGGCAGAGGTAACTCTCGTAATAGACAACTCCGACGGAAGCCTTGACATAGATTACAACGAGGTTGCAATCACCAGAAGAATGTTCAGAACCGGTGAGAGTGAATACCACATCAACGGCAATCAGTGCAGACTGAAGGACATCCGTAACCTCATCATGGATACAGGTATCGGCGTTGACGGATACTCCCTGATCGGACAGGGCAAAATCGCCGACATCATCAGCAACAAAACCGAAAGCAGAAGAGAGATTTTCGAAGAGGCTGCAGGTATCGTTGCATACAGAACCAAGAAGGCCGAGGCCGAGAGAAAGCTGGCATCAACCACAGACAACATGGAACGTGTCAGAGACATCATCGGGGAAATCGAAGGACGTATCGACTCCCTGAGAGACGAGAGCATCAAGGCCAAGGAATTCGTCAAGCTGAGAGACAGACATAAGCAGCTGGAGATCAACATCATTCTCAAGAACGTGGAAAACCTTGAGATGAAGAACAAGTATGCGAAGGACGACCTGGCAGAGCTTGAGAATTCTCTCAATGCACTGAGAGCGAAGAAGGCTGAGATGGACGCTGGTTTTGCTGAATTCAGCAGCAGAAACGAAGCACTCGAAGAGATTTCAAACGAAACAAGAGAGAAGCTGATCACAGCCATCGACGAACTGAACGCCGTTGTAAACAAGGGCGAGGTAGACAAAGAACGTCTGAACGCAATCAAAGAAAACACAACCAGACTCAACGAGGAACTGGAGCAGCTGGCCGAGAAGAAGGAAAGAGAAACAGCAAACAGCGAAAGCTATGCTCTGGAAAAGAAAAAGATAGATGACGAAGCCGAGGAAGCCAACAGGAAGCTGGCCGAGAAGGTTGACAGATACAACGAACTGACTGCCGAGATGACAGCGCTGGCAGAAGAGGCTGACGCATTCAAGAACAGAATGTTCGACCTGAGCAGTGCCATCAATTCAGGCAAGGCAGAGATAAGCAGTCTGGAGAGGCTGCAGGAGACTTTGCAGGAAAGAGAGAATACCCTGCTTGCAGACAAATCCTTCGGAGACGACAGCAACAGGGAAACCCTGGACAGCCTGAACCGCATCAGGACCGAGAGAGAAAGCCTGGCATCGGATTACGAGATGCTGAAGGAAAAGGCCGAGAAGGGCAGAGAGGAATGGCAGAAGCAGCAGGCTGAAGAGAGAACGCTGTCCTCGAAGTACGAAGAACTGAGAATCGCACTGGGTCAGCTGACCGCAAGGAAGAAGACCATCGAAGAGATGGAGGCCAACTACGAAGGCTACAACAGTGCGGTTAAGCATGTAATGAAATCCGGACTTTCCGGAATAAAGGGCGTAGTTGCAGACCTGCTGGAGGTTCCTGCAGGATATGAGACAGCTATCGAAACTGCGCTCGGCGCATCGCTGCAGAACATCGTCTGCACAGACGATGACAGTGCCAAGAAAGCCATTAGATCACTGAAGGAAAACAAGGCGGGCAGAATGACATTCCTGCCGCTGGCGTCAATCATCGCCAAAGAAAAGCCTGAAGCGGACCTGACAGACGAAGCGGGTTTTGTAGGATACGGACCTGATTGCGTAAAGGCCGACAGCGAATACGACGAAATCGTAAGATACCTGCTTGGCGGAGTTGCCATCATCGACAACATGGACAACGCAGTTCGCGCATCCAAGCGTGCAGGCGGATACAAGCTGGTTACGCTTGAAGGTGAAGTAATTAACACTGCCGGCGCAATCACAGGCGGCAGATTCAGAAACAAGACTGCAAACATTCTGGACAGAAAAGCGGAGATTGCAGCTCTTGCCCGCGAGATAGACGAAAAGACAAAGACTCAGAAGGAGAGCACCGACAGACTTGGCGAGCTGCGGGAAAGCATAAGCAGATTCAGCCGGGAAATCGGCAGCCTGGAAGGGCAGATTCGCGCCAGAGAGCACGAGATTCTCGTGAAGGACAACGAGATCAGCCTTTCCGAATCGACTCTCTCGGACATCAAGTCATCAGCTGAGAGACTTGAGAGAGAGCTGGAGAGCATCAGAGCTGAGAAGGCTAAATCCGTTGAGATGATCGGTGAGATCCGCAGGAAGATCGAAGAGAACACCAAGGCCATCGAGGAGGCTGAAGCGGCAAGCGAAGCCAAGCTCACAGAGCACGACGGCAGAAAGAGCCTATTCGATCAGCTGAGTGAAGAAATTACAGCTGCAAGAATCGTAGTGACCAGCTGCGACGACAGGAAGTCTCACGCAGACGATATCATGGAGAGAATCAACATGACCATCAGGGAGATTGATTCGGATATCGAAGTGAGAAACCTGCAGCTTGAGGAACTCCAGAAGGAAAAGGAAACACTGACCAGCGGCGACGGCAATGCCGACGACCAGATCAGAATCAAGGAAGAGGAGAAGAACCGCATCGACGCTTACCTGACAGAGGTAACGGAGGAGAAGGCGACCCTCACCGCAGAGATGACCAGAATGAATTCGGACAGAGAAGAACTGGCCGGCAAGCTGGAGACTTTGCAGAACCAGAAGTACGATCTGGACATCAGAAAGACCAAGAACGAAACACAGCTGGAAAACTACAAGGAAAAGCTGTGGGAGGACTTCGAGGTTTCATACATCCAGGCGATGGAATTCAAGGCAGAGGATTTCGTAATGTCATCCGCTGTCAAGGAAAACAGACAGATAAAGAACCGCATCAAGGAACTGGGCGAAGTAAACGTAGGCGCAATCGAAGAGTACGATACAGTCAAGGAGCGTTACGACTTCCTGACCGCTCAGCAGGCTGACATACAGGAAGCCATGGATGGACTTGTAAGCATTATCGAGGACATGGACAAGACCATCAGAATCAAGTTCAAGGACAGCTTCGATCAGATTGTTGTAAACTTCGAGAACAAGTTCAAGGAACTGTTCGGCGGCGGACATGCGGAACTGAGACTCAGCGACGAGAACAATCCGCTTGAGTCAAACATCGATATCATCGCTCAGCCTCCCGGAAAGAAGCTGCAGAACATCGACCTGCTGTCAGGTGGAGAAAAGACGCTGACTGCAATCGCTCTGATGTTCGCGGTTCTGGAAGCCAAGCCGACACCGTTCTGCATTCTGGACGAGGTTGAAGCGGCACTGGACGATGCCAACATCGAGCGCTTCATAACCATGCTCAGAAAATTCAGCGGAATTCAGTTCACGCTTGTTACACACCAGAAGGCAACCATGGAACGTGCCGACGTACTGTACGGCGTAACCATGCCGGAGAAGGGCGTATCCAAGGTGCTGAGCCTGAGCCTTGAAGACAACCTGGAAGCATACACAGAGAAATAACGGGAGACTAATTAATGCTTAGAGAAGAAAAGGGATTTTTCGGTAAGATGTCCCAGCGCATCGGGGATGCCCTGGCAATGCGCACAACCATAGACGAGGAATTTTTCGACGAACTCGAGGAAATTCTTATCACCTCGGACATCGGCATGGAGACCACGATGAACATCGTGGAGGATTTGCGCCAGCAGGTGCAGTCCGGCAACATGACCAAGCCTGAGGTAATAAAAATCAGACTTTCGAAGATTATCGCAAGCCACATGAACAAGGGTGAGAAGCAGGCACTTTGCAGCGACTATCCTCTCGTCATCCTGATGATAGGAATCAACGGCGGAGGCAAAACCACCTCAATCGGCAAGCTGGCTCACATGCTTCGCAAGAACGGACAAACCGTAATGCTGGCTGCTGCCGATACGTTCAGAGCAGCAGCAACGGAGCAGCTTGTAATCTGGGGCGAGCGCGTAGGCGTAAACGTTATCAGACATGCCGAGGGTGCTGACCCGTCAGCCGTAATCTTTGACGCCATTCAGTCCGCCAAGGCCAAGGGAATCGACGTGCTCATCTGCGACACGGCCGGCAGACTTCAGAACAAGAAAAACCTGATGGACGAACTGGACAAGATGGACAGAGTCATCACAAGAGAGTGGCCTGAGGCGAACAGGGAAAACCTCCTGGTGCTTGACGCCACAACAGGCAAGAACGCCGTATCCCAGGTTAAGGAATTCGGCGAAGTTGCAGACATAACAGGAATAGTACTCACCAAGCTGGACGGAACAGCCAAGGGCGGAATCGTGCTGACGATAGCAGACGAGTTCGACATGCCGGTTAAGTTCGTAGGCCTGGGAGAAGGAATAGAGGATCTGAAGGAATTCGATCCGCAGGATTTTGCAGAAGGAATTTTTGATGAGTAAACCGCTTGTAGCCGTGGTCGGCAGACCGAATGTAGGCAAATCGACATTTTTTAATAAGGTGGTTGGCAGGCGCGTGTCGATAGTAGAGGACACGCCGGGAGTAACCAGAGACAGAATCTACGCCGAAGCAGAATGGTCAGGCGTTCATTTCGCGTTGATTGATACAGGCGGAATCGAACCGGACAGCAAGGACGTCATCCTGTCACAGATGAGAGAACAGGCCGAGATGGCGATGGATACATCAGACTGCATTCTCTTCATGGTTGACGGCAAGGAAGGACTGACCGCTGCCGACAGAGAAGTAGGCGAGATGCTGATGAAGACAGGCAAGAAGGTTGTGCTTGCGGTAAACAAGATCGACAACCCGTCAAACCTGCCTGACGACTTCTATGATTTCTGGGAACTGGGTCTTGGTGAACCGATTCCGATCTCCGCAGCAAACATGCTGAACCTTGGTGATCTGCTTGACAGAATCATCGAGTCCTTCCCTGAGGGCGCAGGCCTTGAAGAGGATGATTCAATCAAGATTGCAATGATAGGCAAGCCTAACGTAGGCAAGTCTTCACTGGTGAACAGACTGCTGGGGGAAAACCGCGTTATCGTTTCTCCGATAGCCGGAACCACCAGAGATTCAATCGATTCCCCGTTCAGATATGACGGTGAGGATTACCTGCTGATTGACACTGCAGGCATTCGCCGCAAGAGCAAGGTAAACGAGAACATTGAGAAGTTCAGCGTACTCAGAGCAGTGGCTGCAATCGAGCGCTGCGATGTGTGCATGCTGATGATAGATGCCACCGAGGGCATTACCGAGCAGGATAAAAAGATTGCCGGAATCGCTCACGAGGCAGGCAAGGGAATTGTAATCGTCGTTAATAAGTGGGACCTTGTTGAAAAGGAAACCAACACGATGAACAAGTTCAAGAAGGACCTGGCAAAGGAGCTTGGCTTCATGTCATACGCACCGAGCCTTTTCATCTCAGCTCTTACGGGACAGAGAACAGGTCAGGTCATTCAGATGGCGAGATACGTCGCTGAGAACAGAGCGATGAGAGTACCGACAGGCAAGCTCAACACCCTGATTACGGATGCGACGATGATGAAGCAGCCGCCATCGGACAAGGGCAAGAGGCTCAAGATTTACTACGTAACTCAGGTAGGAGTCAAGCCACCGCTCTTTTCATTCAAAATCAACTCCAGACCTCTCATGCACTTCTCGTACTCCAGATACCTGGAGAACAGAATCAGAGAGGAGTTCGGATTCGAAGGCACATCGATTAAGTTTGTGTTCAGAGAGAAAGGCGAAAAGGAAGAGGAAATATAATGGCTTACAATGTAATGATGTACGTGATTGCCTTCCTTGCTGCATATTTCATAGGCAACATTTCACCGTCCACAATGCTTGCAAGGAAACAGGGACTTGACATCAAGAAGGAAGGCAGCGGAAATGCAGGCACAACAAACGCCCTTAGAGTAATGGGCAAGAAGGCCGCAATAATGACACTGGTTGTGGATATCCTGAAGGGCCTTGTGGCGGTTATCCTGGGCTGGATAATTGCAGGATACCCGGCATATCTGTGGTGCGGACTGTTCGTATTCCTTGGACACGTGTGGCCGGTTCTTCACAAATTCAAGGGCGGCAAAGGCGTTGCAACCACATTCGGAGTTGTGCTTACGCTCTGTACGCCGGCAGCACTGATTGCACTGGCAATCGTGGCACTTGGAACACTTATTTCAAAGAGAATGTCCGTAGGATCAATAATCGGTTCGGCATGTCTGCCGATTCTGGCGCTGATCTTCCGGCCGGACTTCATCATACCTAGTCTGATAATGGCAGTGATACTGATATTCAATCACCGCGCAAACATCGGAAGATTAATCAGAGGCGAAGAGCCGAAGCTTGGTTTTCTTGACAAGGAGGCAAAGAAATAATGAACATTGGCGTAATAGGAGCAGGAAGCTGGGGAACAGCACTGGCTACAGTTGTTGCAGGCAAGGGCAATAAGGTAAGAATATTCGACGTTGACGAGAAGCACCTGAAGAGGATGGAGGAAAACCGTGAGAACACGGACTATCTGCCGGGTGTTCCGCTCAACTCAAACATACAGATAGCATACTCGAATGAGGAGGCTTTGCAGGATGCTGACGTGATTCTGTTCTCGGCACCGGCACAGCACTTCAGAAGCGCGCTTAAGGCTGCGCTGCCGTTCATCACAGACGGCACATACATCATCAACGTGGCGAAGGGCATCGAGAAGGGAACTCACAAGAGAATGTCCGAGGTTGCGGAGGAGGTTTTGTCCGCAGAGGGCAAGGATGTCGCTGATATCATGAGCAGATACGTTGTGCTCTCCGGACCGTCCCACGCAGAGGAGGTTGGCAGACAGCTGCCGACAACCGTAGCGACAGCATCGGTTGACCACGATTCAGCAGTTCATATTCAGGACCTGTTCATGACGGACAAGTTCAGAGTATATACAACAGACGACGTTATCGGCGTTGAACTGGGCGGCGCACTCAAGAACATCATCGCGCTGGGCGCAGGAATCTCCGACGGAATGGGATTCGGCGACAACGCCAAAGCCGCTCTCATGACGAGAGGTCTGGCTGAAATCAAGAGACTCGGCCTGAAGCAGGGCGCCAAGGCAGAAACCTTCGCTGGCCTGACCGGCGTCGGCGACCTAATCGTAACCTGCACCAGCATGCACTCCCGCAACAGACGCTGCGGAATCATGATGGGCGAAGGCATGGCACCGGACGAGGCTGTTGCTAAAGTCGGCATGGTTGTCGAGGGCATGTTCACCGCCGAAGCCGCCTACGAGCTGGCCAAGATCGCAGGCGTTGAGATGCCTATCACCGAAGCCATCTACGGCGTAACCAAGGGCACCATCAAAGCCGGCGACGCAGTAGTAGGCCTGATGGGCCGCGACAGAAGACCTGAAGCCGACTAATGCCACGTTTGTACCAGGTTATTTCGTTACATATGACATCACTAACAAATAAGAAATACAATATAATAACGTTCGGCTGCCAGATGAACGAGCACGACTCGGAGGTAATTGCGGGGATGCTGCAAAACCTGGGCTGCCTGCCGGTTGAGGACAAGGCGGATGCTGACATTGTGGTAATCAACACCTGCAGTATAAGGGAGAACGCGGACAAGAGGTTTTTCGGGACGCTGGGACAGCTCAAAAAGATCAAGGCTGTCAAACCCGACTTCATCGCCTGCGTGTGCGGCTGCATGATGCAGCAGGAGCACATCACAACGGCGATTAAGCAGAGATATCCCTGGGTCGATGTAATCTTCGGCACGCACAACATAGATGAATTTCCGGAGATGCTGCAGGAGACATTGCATATTCGTGACAAAAATGCAACGTTTCAACCACGTACAAATGTTACAGAAAATGCAACGTTTCAACCACGTACAAATGTTACATATAATCTGCTGAAGCATGAGATCAGGAGCAGCAAGGAGAGCCGCGTGATGCGGATCTACGATGACAGGCCGGACATTGTGGAGGGGCTGCCGTCGAAGAGGCTGTATAAGCACAAGGCCTTCATGAACATCATGTACGGGTGCAACAACTTCTGTACGTACTGCATCGTGCCGTACACAAGAGGCAGAGAGAAGAGCAGGAAGCCGGAGGACATCATCGCCGAGGTCAAGAATCTTGTTGCCGACGGAGTAAGGGAAGTAACGCTGCTTGGGCAGAACGTTAATTCATACAAAGGCGGAGATTGGGATTTCACCGATCTCATATACGCACTGGATAAAATAGAAGGACTTGAGAGAATCAGATTCATGACATCGCATCCGAAGGATCTGTCGGACAAGCTGATCAAAGCCTTCGTCGAGTGCGACAGCCTCTGCAAGTACATCCACCTGCCTGTGCAGGCCGGAAGCTCGAAGGTGCTCAAGGCCATGAACAGGAAGTACGACAGGGAGAAGTACCTGGACCTGATAAGGAAGCTGCGTGAAGCGGTGCCGCACATAACGATAAGCACCGATATAATCGTAGGTTTTCCGGGAGAAACAGAAGAGGATTTCGAGGAAACCCTGACGCTGGCGGAGCAGGTGGGCTACGACTCGGCATTCACGTTCCTGTACTCGCCGAGAAAGGGAACGCCGGCCGCCGAGATGCCGGATCAGATTCCGGAGGAGGTCAAGCACGAGCGCTTCAACAGGCTGGTTGATGTAATCAACGCAAGCAGCCAGGCGAAGAACGATGCCTACGTCGGAAGAACCGTGAAGGTTCTCATAGAAGGCTCAAGCAAAACCGACCCTACGGTGCTGGCAGGCAGAACCGACGGATTCAAGCTTGTGGACATTAAGGTGGAGGCGCAAAACCCTGAGGCGGCGCGGGAAAAGGCACAGGCTGCAGTCGGAAATATCGTGGACGTCACGATAACCGACGCAAAAACCTTTAGCCTGAAAGGAAGACTATAAACCAAACATGTGGTATAGTAAATAAATAATTCATATATGGAGGAAGCTATGTATACTAAAACAGGATATCCGAAACTCATTATTGATCTGGGCAAGCTCAGAAGCAACATCGAATACACCACTGCCAAGTGCGCAGAAATCGGCGTTGATGTTGCCGGTGTAATCAAGGGATTCACAGGACTCATTCCTTGCGCCAAACAGTTTGATGAGGGCGGCTGCAAATGGATTGCAAGCTCCAGACTTGAACAGCTGGCACCGCTTAAGGAAGCCGGAATCACCAAACCGCTGATGATGATCAGAATTCCGAGCTTCAGCGAAGTTGAGGATGTCATTTCAATATGCGACTACAGCCTTAACAGTGAAGTGGAAGTTCTCAAGGCTCTTAACGAAGAAGCAGGCAAGCAGGGCAAGCTTCACAAGGTTGTTATCATGGCTGACTGCGGAGACCTGAGAGAAGGCTTCTGGGACAAGGATGAGATGGTAGAGGTAGCCGTTGAAGTTGAGAACAAGATGGACAATCTGGTTCTGGCAGGCGTTGGCGTAAACGTAGGATGCTACGGTTCAATCATCGCAACTCCTGAGAAGCTTCAGGAACTGGTTGACATCGCTGAGAGAATCGAAGAGAAAATCGGACATGAACTCGAGATTATTTCAGGCGGCGCAACAAGCTCATTCATGAGAGTAATTGACGGTAATCTGCCGGAGAGAATCAACATGCTGAGAATCGGCGAAGGAATCATTCTTTCATACGACTACAAGGCTCTGTACAACTATCCGACAGAAGAACTGGTTACAGATGCATTCACACTTCAGGCACAGGTTATCGAGGTTAAGGACAAGCCTTCACATCCTGTTGGAGAAATCGGATTCGACGCATTCGGTCACAGAATCGAATACGATGACAGAGGAATCAGAAGAAGAGCTCTGCTGGGACTCGGCAAGGTTGACTACGGTGATCCTGAAGAGCTGCTTGTAAGAGAGAAGGGCGTTGAGGTTCTCGGCGCATCATCTGACCACACAATTCTGGACATCGAGGATGCCGAGAGAGACATCAAGGTTGGAGACATCATCGAGATTGACATTAAGTACGCAACCCTCGTATATGTAACAAGCACAGATAACATCGAAAAGGTTTACATTTAATAGAAAGGAGTATTGAGAATGGAAGACATGATCAACAACGAAGAAATTCTGCTGACCCAGGAGGGTTACGATAAAATAACCGCAGAGTATGACGAGCTGGTTTCGGTAAAGAGAGCTGAAGTTGCTGCCAGAATCAAGGAAGCAATCTCATACGGCGACATCTCCGAAAACGCTGAGTACGATTCAGCCAAGAACGAGCAGGCTGAACTGGAAGAGAAGATCTACGAGCTGGGCGAAATGATTCGTAAGGCTAAGATCGTTCAGGAGGAAGACGTTAAAGGCGACGTTGTAAACGTTGGCCTGAAGGTTAAGGTTAAGAATGTAAAGACAGGAGAAACTGAGGAATTCGCTATAGTTGGCGCCACGGAATCAGATCCGTTCAACGGCAAAATCTCTAACGAATCCGCAGTTGGTAAAGGACTCATCGGACACAAGAAGGGAGAAAAGATTCAGATTGAAATCCCTGACGGAGTTATTGAATACCAGATTATGAAGATATCAAAATAACAGGAGGATATTATGCACTGGTCAGATGAGATAGCACAAAGAGTAATAGCCAACAAGCCTGATAAGGAAGAGTATGTCTGTGCGGCAGGCATTTCACCTTCAGGCTCAATACACATCGGCAATTTCAGAGATATTGCCACTTCGCTGTTCGTATGCAAAGCCCTGGAGAGAGCCGGCAAGAAGGCCAGACTGCTCTTCTCATGGGACGAGCTGGACAGACTGAGAAAGGTTCCCGTAAACGTTGCCAAGGTTACCGAAGGTTTTGAAAAATACATCGGAATGGCATACGTTGACTGCCCGAATCCGTTTGGTGATGAGGGAACTTATGCTTCATACTTCGAAGAGGAGTTCATGAAGTCAATCGAGCCTTTCCATCTCGACATGGATTACAAGTATCAGGCCGAAATGTACCGTTCGGGAGTTTACAAGGAACAGGTTCTGCTGGCAATGTCCAAGAGAGCAGAGATCTTTGACATCCTTGACAGCTTCAGAACACAGGACGCACAGCCGGGCGAAAGGGAAGCATATTACCCTGCAGCAATTTACTGCCCTGACTGCGGCAAGGATACGACAAAAATCGTAAGCTACGACGACGAGACACACATTGCAGAATACGTTTGCGAATGCGGCCACAAGGGCACATTCGACTTCAACACCGAGTTCAACTGCAAGCTTGCATGGAAGGTTGACTGGGCAATGCGCTGGATGTTCGAGGATGTTGACTTCGAACCGGGCGGCAAGGATCACGCATCCCCTGGCGGCAGCAGAGAAACCGGTGCGGTAATCTGTAAGAAGATCTTCAACCACGAGCCACCTGAATTCCAGGGCTACGAGTTCATCGGAATCAAGGGAGTTGCCGGCAAGATGTCAGGTTCATCCGGACTTAACATGACACCGGAGACTTTGCTTCAGTTCTATCAGCCTGAAGTAATTCTGTGGCTGTACTCAAAGAGCGAGCCGACAAAGGCATTCGACTTCTGCTTCGACGACGGAATTCTCAGACAGTATTTCGAATTCGACAAGCAGTACAACGAGTGGAAAGCCGGCACAGCCAACGAGTTCGTTGACGTGGTAATGAAGAACTGCTGCAATGAATACACAGACATTAAGACAGTTCCGATGTCACTGCTGGCACAGCTGGGATCAATCGTTGACTTCGACGTTCCGATGATGGAGCTGGTTTTTGAAAAGATCAATCAGCCGTACAAGTTCGAGGAGTTTGAACAGAGACTGAACCTGGCCAAGAACTGGCTGGAGATGTGTGCTCCGGATCAGGCCAACAAGCTGAGAAAAACCCGCGACTGGGATCTCTACGAAAGCCTGGACGAGAATCAGAAGAAGGAGATCGAAATGCTCCTGACATATCTGAGAGACGAGGAGTACGACCTGGATGCACTCAACGCTGAGCTGTACGCAATCCCTAAGAAGGTGTTCGGCGAAGACAGAGAGGACATCAAGAAGCTTCAGAGAGAATTCTTCAAAACCGTGTACCAGCTCCTGATTGCCAAGGAAAAGGGACCGAGACTCTATCTGTTCCTCTACGCAATCGAAAAGGAAAGATATCTGGGACTGCTTGACTTCTCAACTCCGAAGACAGAAGAGGAACTCAACCCTGTTGTTGAAGAGGAAGAGGTTGAAGAAGAAAGAGTATACGGAGATCCGGATCCGGTTGAGGACATCACTCAGCCGAACGTATCAATCGATGACTTCTTCAAGGCTGACCTGAGAGTCTGCCGGATTACGAAGTGTCAGGAAATCAGAAAGGCTCACAGCAACTACAAGCTGACTCTTGATGATGGTCTTGACGGCAGAGTAATCGTTTCCAGTCTGAAGGGCGAGTACAAGCCTGAAGAACTGGTTGGCAAGAAGATTATCGTTGTTGCCAATCTGGAGCCTGCAAGAATTACAGGCGTTCAGTCAGAGGGCATGCTGCTGGCAGCTACCAACAATGCCTGCGGCTGCAAGGTTATCTTCGTAGATGACATGGTTCCGGTTGGAACGTGCATTCGTTAAAACAATAAAACAGGGCGGCAGTCCGTTCTACAGGTTTTGGAAAACCTGCGGATCGGACTGCCGCCCTTTTATATTGTCCTAAACTAACAGCACGACTCCGTACGTTACGAACAGTACTATGAGCCCTGCAGCCAGCACGCCTGCGAAGATTATCGGCACGGATCGCTTAAGCTGCAGATCGAACAGCGCCGCAACAAGCGAGCCTGTCCATGCGCCGGTTCCCGGAAGCGGGATGGCAACCAGAAGGAAGAGACCGAACATCTCGTATTTAACCAGCTTCTCGCCTGCCTTTTCTCCCTTGGCTTCAAACCAGTCCACGAGCCTTCTGAACTTTTCAAACTTCCTCATCCAGAGGAAGATTTTTCTTACGAAAAGAATGATGAAAGGTACAGGAACCATGTTCCCGATTGCACTTACAATAAAAGCAACCCATGGATTAAGACCCATGGCTACGCCAATCGGAATAGCTCCTCTGAGCTCTATTATAGGCACCATCGAAACGAGAAACGTGATGATGAGTTTGCCTGCCATTGTTGAAGTAAATCCAGTCATTAAGTACCTCTCCAAACGAACATAACAAATATACCATTGATTACACTCTCAGGCAAGAGTATGATGGTCCGGGCAATTGACCGTAAACGGGTTTTGCGATATTATGAGACAAAGGGGACAGTCCCCTTTGTCTCATTTTTTATAGTAAGGAGTAAGATATGGCAGAAGTAATTGTTAAACAGCTTTTCAGAGAAAGCGAGAAATATGCAGATCAGGAGATTACCGTTCGCGGCTGGATCAGGACGAACAGAGGTTCCAACAGATTCGGATTCGTAGAGCTTAATGACGGCTCTTTTTTCAAGTCCGTGCAGGTTGTTTATGAGGCGGACATCCTCGACAACTATGCTGAGATTGCAAAGGCTCCGATTGCGGCAGCCCTTAAGGTAACAGGCACATTCGTGCTCACGCCGGAGGCCAAGCAGCCGTTTGAAATCAAGGCGAAGTCGATAGAAATCGAAGCGGATTCCGACCCGGATTACCCGCTCCAGAAGAAGAGACATTCGATGGAATATCTGAGAGAGATTGCTCATCTCAGACCTCGTTCAAATACCTTCGCGGCAGTCTTCAGAGTAAGATCCGTAACGGCGTATGCTCTCCATAAGTTCTTCCAGGAGAGAAACTTTGTATATGCGCACACTCCAATCATCACGGCAAGTGATGCCGAGGGTGCAGGCGAAATGTTCCAGGTAACGACTCTGGACATGGAAAACCCGCCGAGAAACGAAGACGGCTCAATCGACTACAGCAAGGACTTCTTTGGCAAGCGCGCCAACCTGACCGTAAGCGGACAGCTCAACGGTGAAATCATGGCGCTGGCTTTTAGAGATATCTACACATTCGGACCGACATTCAGAGCTGAGAATTCATTCACAGCACGCCATGCATCAGAGTTCTGGATGGTTGAACCGGAGATGGCGTTCTGCGACCTTGAAGGCAACATGGACGTGGCAGAGGACATGATCAAGTACGTAATCAACTACGTACTCACCGAGTGTCCTGAGGAGATGGAATTCTTCAACAAGTTCATGGACAAGGGCCTCCTGGAAAGACTGGACAATATCGTAAACTCAGACTTCGAAAGAATCACTTACACCCAGGCTGTAGAAATTCTGAAGAACAGCGGCGAGAAGTTTGAGTACCCGGTTGAGTGGGGCATCGATCTGCAGACCGAGCACGAGAGATACATCACAGAAAAGGTATATAAGAAGCCGGTATTCGTAACGGATTATCCGAAGGATATCAAGGCGTTCTACATGCGCATAAACGACGACAACAAAACCGTTGCAGCCTGCGACCTGCTGGTTCCGGGCGTTGGAGAAATCATCGGCGGCTCCCAGAGAGAGGAGCGTTTTGACGTGCTTGAACAGCGCATCGAGGAGACCGGCATGAGGCAGGAGGACTACTGGTGGTACAAGGAACTCCGCAAGTACGGCGGAGTCAAGCACTCAGGCTTCGGCCTTGGATTCGAGAGAATCATCATGTACATGACAGGCATGGCGAACATCAGAGACGTCCTGCCGTTCCCAAGAACACCAAAGAGCGCAGAGTTCTAGGATACAATTAAGAAATGGCTAAAATTACGGACAGAATTTACATAGCGACAATGTGCGAGGACTGGGAGAGCGTTGCCGACAGGTACGGTGTGGGTCTGGAGATGGACCATTTCTGCCAGGCCGAGTTCATGGACGGAGACCTTGGAAGCAAAACCCTCGCTGACGCGAAGGCCATTGCAGGCAGCAGAGCTGTGAAGGTTTTGCACGCCCCGTTTAATGAGCTGTTTCCTGCTGCGATTGATCACAAGGCCAGAGCACTTGCCATGGACAGACTGAATCGGGCGGCGCAGATTGCACTTGATCTTGGCGTGAAAAAGATGGTTGTGCATTCAGGCTACGTCCCGTTCATTTACTTTAAGGAATGGCATGTGAACAGGTCTGTGGAATTCTGGACTGAGTTCATGGCGGATAAGCCTGCGGACTTCGAAATCTGCATCGAGAATGTGCTTGATGACGGACCGGAAATGCTGGTGGAAATAGCAGAGCGTGTTGACGACCAGAGAGTGGGGCTTTGCCTTGACATAGGTCATGCAAACGTTGTGGCGAATGCAGGCGGCGGCAGAGATGTGGGCCAGGACGAATGGCTCAGGCAGATGGCTCCGCACCTTAAGCACATGCACATTCACAATAACGACGGTGCAGGGGATTACCACCTGGGTTTTGATCAGGGAACACTGGACATCGAAAGGCTGCTGAACATGGCAATGGACATGTGCAAAGGCTTTACGGTAACAGCCGAACTCATTGAAGCGGGGGCTTCGTTCGAGTGGCTGAAGGATAAAGGATTTATTTAGGAGGGGTTGAAATGAAAAAGATTATTTTACTGGCCATTACCGTGGCCATGACCATGGTGTTCGGGCTTATCATGGCGGGATGCGGCAGCGACGAGAATGACTTTGAAGCCGAGGTGATCGGCTCATGCTCGATTGAAATTCAGGATCAGCTTGAGGCTACAACCTTCGAACTGCTGAAGGACGAGACTGTCTTTGACATTCTGAACAGAACAGGAATTGCCATGTCGGCCGAAGACACCGGAAACGGAATGGCGGTTGAGGCAATCGGCGGCGTGGCAAACGGAGACAAGGGCAAAACCAGCGGATGGATGTTCACGGTAAACGGCGAAATCCCGATGGACTATGCCGATAAGGTCAAAGTCAAGGATGGCGACGAAATTGTTTGGACATTTGAAGAGAGAATGTGATAATAACGGGGTGTGCATTGCACACCCCCCTTGACTTGTTCGGCAATACAGTATAGTATCATTTTGTATTAAATATTAGTAGGCTTTGACAAAACGGAAGCCGGTGTGAATCCGGCACTGTGTCTCAGCAACCGTGATATCTACGAAAAGGCTGGCGTTCGACGCGAACCACTGAAGCGAAGGCTTTGGGAAGGTGCCCGAGTAGGCGTGTGAAGCATTTTGCAGCACCCAGAGATTAAGTCGGTAGACCTGTTAAAGCAGTAAGTATGTCTTCTGAGGTAGGACGGCGCTTCTTTCTGCAAAACCTTCGCACGGTTGCAGATGGGCAAGAGAACATGCACTCAGAACGGGTGCATTTTTTTATGACGCAGTTCTGTACTTGGGGAAAGGAAAGAACATGAAGAGAATGACAAAAGTATTGACAGTGCTCATGTGCTTAATGACTGCAGTTGCATTCATGCCGGCATGGGCATTCGCAGGACAGACCGCTGAGGTACAGGCGGCTGCAAAGGGATCTGTAAAGATCAATTACACCATTAGCGTGGCAGGAGCGCTTCAGGTGAAGGATGCAAGCATCAAGGTTAAGGACCTGAACAAGAACGGCACATTTGACCTTTATGATGCGTTTGCTGCAATTCACAAGGCAAATAAAAAGACTTTCGCAGTTAGTGACGGCGGATGGGTAACAAAGTTCTGGAGCCAGGAAACTTCAAACGTAAGTTACATGCTGGACAACAACATGGAATGGTCTCTTGATTCTGTAATCCATGATGGCTCATATGTTTACGGAGCAATTTCCGAAGACACAGAAACTTACATGGACCGCTATTCGTACATCAGTGACAAGGACAGCAACAGAACATCATCATTCAATGCATGCGACGGAGTTGATCTGAAGCTGGACGTTTACAAGACAATGTGGGAAGCATTTGCCATCGACGAAAACTTTGACTTCGACGATACTACAGTAACAGTAAACGGCAAAGACACAAATGTTAAGGTAAACGAAAACGGAACATTCCACGTTGACTTCGAGAAGGCAGGAACATATTACATTTCCGCATACGGCGACAAGGAAAGCCTGCAGTTCCTGATGCCTGCTACATACAAGGCAGTTGCAACTGCTGCAAAGGGAAGCATCAAGGTTAACTATTCAATCGCAACAAAGGGCAACCTTAATGTGAAGCTGGCAAGTGTTAAGGTTACAGACGTAAACAAGAACGGTAAGTTCGACATCTATGACACGCTGTACAAGATTCACAAGGCAAAGGGCAAGAAGTTCGCACAGAATAACGGACAGATTGTTAAGTTCTGGAGCATGAACACTACTGTTGTAGGATACATGCTTAACGACAATTCAGCATGGAGTCTTGATGATACTGTTCAGGCAGGAGATTACCTGTATGCATTCGCATACCAGGATCAGGCACTCTGCTCAGACCTGTACTCAGCAATCGTTGACAATGCAGGCAAGCGTGAAGTAACTGTTAAGCGCGGAGAAGATGTAAATCTCAAGCTGGTTGTTTACGGATATGGCCCGGCTCCGGATTATGCATTCGGACCTGTTGATTACGATTATTCAACTGTTGCCATCACAACAAACGGCAAGAGCGGAAACGTTGCAATTGGACAGGACGGTTCAATGACACTGAAGTTTGCGAAGAAGGGAACTTACTACATTTCAGCAAAGGTTGCAACAGGCAGCGGAATCATCACACCTGCGATCTGCAAAGTAACTGTTAAGAAATAAGTATTAGTAATAAGAGATAATGAAGAGAAAGACAAGCAACATATTAATAGCCGTCCTGATTGCCATCATCGCCGGTTGTGGCATCATGGCACTTGGAACAATGAAGGGCTGGTTCGGCGGAGCTGATACTGCGAGCACCGATGTGGTAAGCGAGGAGCAGGTTGATGTAT
>R21__coassemble_936_pt1 | contig 21573 bp, 17 predicted proteins | sample R21__metabat2_low_PE_034 | metagenome-assembled genome bin R21 | reverse complement strand
CTTTTCTCCGATTTTCGTAAGTCCGTTTGCTGCAGTTCCGTCAGACTTGTAGTACTGATACTTGCTGTAGCACTTCTTCCATCCCGTTACAGGGTTTTCGTCGTTGATGCCGTTTCTGTTCTTGTCGAGATATACTTCAACCTTGTTGTTTTTCACAACATAGATGGTCGAGTACTGGTTTGATGAAGTCTGGGTAACATATCCGTACTTAAGCAGCCTGTTCATGCCGTCCATGTTGGCTGTATTTGAATAGTATCCGTGGTTCTCAACGTAAACCCAGCGCGGAGTAACCTTATCGAGATATTTTATCGATGATGATGTTCTCAGGCCGTGATGATTGCCCTTCCAGATATCCGCATCGATTTTGCTTCCGTACTTGCTGACAAGATTGCCTTCCTCAATCTCCTCGATGTCTCCGCTGTTGAGATATTTAATATCACCACAGGTGAACATGGTTGCCAGCGAGTGGTTGTTGAGGTAATGTCCCTCCTGCGTTCCGCACCAGCCGGCCTGTGACTTGAACTGGCTCAGCTTGTACTTGCCGACAGGCCCCATAACCTTGGCCGATACGCTTCCAACCGTAAACGCCGAAGTCGCCCCGTTGCTTGCTGCTGTTCTGCAGTCCGGGCAGAGGAACTGAATCATGGAACCGGTTCTTCCGTTCTGTTTCTGTTCCTTCTTGGCGATGTTCTTCATGTCCTTGTATATTTCAGCTATAGGCTTGTCGGTGTTCGGTGTCCTGTACTCTGTCGCAAGAGATTCATCCGGCAGATACAGAGTGTTTACAACAAAATCCTCGCACACATACTTCAGACCTCCCGTGTGATCGCCATGCAGATGGCTGATGTACACGTCGAGTTCCTGAACCCCGATTTTCTTCAGATACTTGCACAGAATTGAGCCGTTCTCCATGTCCAGGTTGGCGCCCGTATCGATCAGCAGATACTCGCCGTTGGATTCGAGCAGAGTAGCGTCGCCCCACTTGTCATACTTGTTAAGTGTTCCGTCGCTTCTGTAAAGGTAAAAACCATACAGCGTCATCTGATCGCCCTTGGCAGCGGTTTCAGCCGAGTCAGCTTCCACATCTGCAAAGGCAGGTGTACTGAACGTCGCCATGACCGTAATGGCCAGCAGACATATCAGGCACTTTTTCAGCGTCTTTCTCATTTCGTAAGATCCTTTCCGCGCAGTTTAACGGTGGTAACAGGTCCACCTCTGTACGCTTTTACACCGACAGTTACAATTCCATCCTTTACGTAGTCCTTATATGTTTCATACGCTTCATCCCAGCTTTCGTATCCCGCTTCACCTCTGTGGTCAGGCAGGTCGTAATGCTCTGTCAGATAATCTGTCAGCCATGAAGTGTATTTCTCCGCACCAATGTAGTTAACGTGCTTGCTGTTGTAGTAGTCTTTATCAAAATCCAGTCCCAGTTCTTCGTACATCTCCTCCGTGTTGAAGTCGATTACGTCATAGTCTCTGTCTCTTACCATGTCCATTGCGGTGTTGAACATAGGCTTCTGTCCCTTCAGGCAGCAGTACGGAGAAAGCACGAACAGCACCTGAACGTCATCGTCCAGAGAGTCGCACTTATCAAGAACGTCGTTTAATGCATCCTCTGCAATGTCCGAAAGCGGCGCACGCTTTTCCGTCACCTTTCCCGGGAACTGGTTAACCTGCTTGGTCGTATTGAAGCTCATGGAATAACCCTTGGTCTCGTTCTTCGTTGCCGTCAGTTTGAAGTCCCCCGGGCTCATGTTCTTCTGAGCCAGTCTGCCGTGATACTTGATGATCGGGATGTAGTAATCAACCATGTTGTCACTGATGTCACCCAGCATTCCCTTGCTTCCGTCCATCGCATCAAACGCAGTCTCCAGCGCATCCTTCTTGTTTGACGAAAGTTTCAGATTGTCAGTAACTCTTCTGATGTGCGCATCCGTAATCTGCTCTCTGCCCTTGAGTACCCAGCGCAGCTCGATAATGTACAGCTTCGGATCCTGAGTCTTTTCCACCTCGTCCATCAGCGAAGGCACGAAGAACATCGGCATTCCCATTGTTGCCACTGTGTAGCATGTAATGCCCTCTTCCTCATACGCCATCGGATTGATGAAGTATCTGTTTGATGCACTCGTTCCGAAGTAAATTGCATCGATGGTGTTGTCCTTCTCCGAGTAGAACCCCTTGAAGGTCTGTCTGTTGAGGTCGCTGTCGCCGATGCTGAACACCTTGTTCAGGTAGCAGAATATGCACGCCGCCAGAACGAGAAATGCCACAACACCTATGACTATCTTCAATATGCTTTTTTTGTTTTGGTTGTTTTCTGTCATCCTAAATTACACGTAAACAGTTTCAGTACTGTAGTCTTCATCCGGGGCGTCTCCGCAGATCTCTTCCATTCTGTCTGCAGCATATTTCTTTCCCCGTTTTATCAGTTCGTTTATTATCATTCCGTTGTCGGTATTCGCAACGGCCTTTCTGTACGCTTCGTCCGCCTCATCCGGCATGCCGAGTCCCTCAAGAGCATCTCCGTAGAGCTTGAGGATTTCACCGTTTTCCGGATAGTTCTGCAAAGCCTTCTCCGCCAGCCTGCGCGCTTCTTCCCATGCTCCTGTCTCTCCGGCCTTTGCATTGTGGACGAGAATCTCCAGCCTGCCGTTCACAGCCATCAGCTGTTCGCTGTGCTCCGGCTCCCAGGCCTTAAGAATCTTCTCCGCTTCATCGTAAAGTCCCAGGTCTATGGCTTTCATCATGTCGGTCATGGCGTTGCTGAAATCCAGAATCTCCTGCTGGTATTCGCTGAGCTCCACCGCTGTCTTTCTTATCTCGAGAATTCTGCCGATGGAAGTGATCCGGTTTTGCATGTAGCAAAGTCTTGCCATCAGATCTGTCAGCCCGCTGTCGAGTTCCACGTACACTTTGTTTCTGGAGAACTCCTTGGAGGTCTGCAGTCTCATGTACGGACGGAACACCTTGATTCCCTCTTCCGGATTGGCGATGAGATAATCCTCTCCCAGGTTCTTTACATCACGGGCAATCCTGCTGCCCAGATATCTGGCGTAAGGCTTTACTCTGGATTCGAATGTCTCCAGCTTTATCTCGGAGTGCTCGATTCTCAGATCCTTGTAGTTCTGCAGCAGATTCCTGTACTCATCAGCGTCGAATCTGCTCATGTAGTCACGCTCCATGTTTCCGGAGTCCAGACCTTCAACCCTGAATGTCGGATGGCCTGTTCTGCCTGTTGCGTGCGGAATGTTTCTCCATTCGTAGCCGTAGTTCACGTAGGCGCAAAGCTCCGCTTTTGATGCGATGCATGTCTCCCTGTCTTCGAACGGCACCCTGCGAGGCTCACCGTACCAGTCAATAGGATTGATGCCGAGCCACATGGTTCCGAAACGCATGCAGTAGTTGTCCGCATCCTCTTCTTCAATCGTGAACAGCTTCTCGGCAAGCTCATTAAGGACAGCTTCCTTGCCGACCTTCTTTGCCTTTTCCCTGTACATCCTGTATCTGTCTATGTTGATGCCTTCCCAGTTCGACTTTCTCGCTGCATTAATCTGGGCGGGCTCCATCAGTTCGCAGTATGCGTAGTGATTGTATTTCCACTCCTGAAGTTCCTCCTCGTCCCGCGGAATCGGGTCGAGAATCATCATGTCGATGTAGTCGCCGTGAGGAGTTCCGTCCTCCATTCTGCCTCTTGTAACAGAGGTGCTGCTCAGACTCATGTACCTCGGAATCGGCGAGCAATACGAAGGATATCTGTTGTGACTTACCAGCTCTCTTGCCGGTTTCTTTTCGCTGTCAAAAACCTCTTCCAGCTTCTCATAATCCCTGCGCGGAATTCTGATGTCAGCATCGTCATCCCACGGAATGAATCCGCCGTGACGAAGCGCTCCCAGATTGGAGCCGCCGCTCAGGTAGTATCTTATGCCATGTTTGGTGCAGATCTCATCAAACTCCGTCAGCAGTTCAAGCAGCACTTCCTGTAATCCTGTCATCCGAGATCACCTCCGTTGCCGTCCCTGCCCGGGATAGTTCTGATGAAATTGCCGTTGTAGTCATAGATGTCAATCGGCTCTGCCGGACTTACTCCGTCCTTCATCGCCGCATGGTATTTCCTGTGTGCGCTTCTCAGCATGTCGAAGTGCTTCTCGCGCTCTTTCTTAAGGCCTGCCGTTCTGCTTTCCACTCTCATAAACCTGCTGTTCATGCTGCTGATTTCCTCGCGAAAATCCTCCAGGTGAAGTTCGCTGTACGGCATGTCTGCATCTGCGAAAAAGTCCATTCCGTTTGCAGGCTCTGACGGCTCCGGCGTCTCACCTTTGAACGGGTCTTTAGTGTATCTTTTAACGCCTACGGCATTTCCCTTCTTGATCCAGCACCCCGCGCTCTTATCCTTCGGTCCCTTGCCGTACTTGCCCAGGAGACTCTCAAACAGCTGTGCAGCTGCGGCGCCTTTGCCTTTACTGTCGACAAGATGCGTTATCTTCTTTCTTGCACGAGGGCAAAGCCTACCCTTTCCCATGTCCAGACCGAAGCACATTCTGGTCCACTCCTGCTCCAGAGTCCGGTTCATGCCGGCAAGTCTGCCTTCCGGTCTGATGATGTTTATCTGAACGAAAATCCCCAGATGCTGTTCGCAGGCCAGACGCTTCCTGTCATAGCAGGTGGTGTCCTCATCCACGTAGTTTGCGTAGAGTCCCGGGAAGTCCGGGCTGTTGCCCATGTGCTCCAGAAACCTTCTGCCGGGAAGCTTGCCGCTTTTCTTTTCCTCTTCAAAAACATGCATGAACCTGCAAAGATCCGTTGCAGTCATGCACACCTTGCCGAATTCATCCGGGTCAGGGTAGCATGAAATTCCGTTATCCCTGCAGATTCCGTTTATCTCTTCAATCAGTTCAGTTGTTCTTTTTGTGATGTCTCCCATCAGTTATCGGACTCCTGCTCCTGTTCCTGTTCCTTTTCCGGTTCCTCAGTCTGAGGTTTTGCAATTGCATTAAATGCTGCGTACGCCTCCTCAACAGGTCCGTCAAATGCAATTTCTCCTTCGCTTAGCACTATGCCTCTTGTTCCAACCGCCTTTCCGAACTCAGGGCTGTTTGTTGTGATGACTGCGGTAACCTCAGGATTTTCCTCCAGGTACTCCGCCAGCCTCTCCTCGGCCTGTTTACGGCCCGGTGCTCCACCGCCCGAAAATGCGGTCTCATCCGCGAAGAGCAGATCTCCGCCTGCCGCGATGTGAATTTCCATGGCCATCAGAGCCGGTGCGTTTTTCGGCGCTCTCTTAAGCGCGAACGTGGTGTAATCCTCTATGCCGGATCTTTCAATTACGGTATCCTCTATCTCTTTAATCTTCGCAGGAGTCAGGCCTGCAACATTACCCTTGAGATAGATGTTATCGATGCATGTCTGCTCGATGTCCATTCCTGCCTTGGCGTTCAGCATTGCGTTGATTTTGCCTGTCGTCTTCACCTTGCCCTTCGTCGGGAACATGATTCCTGACAGGATGTTCTCCAGCGTTGATCTGCCGGATTCAACCACGCCGATCAGAATAACCTTCTCGCCCTTTGACACCTCAAATGAAACATCCTTCAGAGCATGCTTGATTTCAGGCGGTTCCTTGCCGAAGAATATGCCCATGATTCTCTGGATGTTCTTACGGTATATATAAAAGTCTTTTGAGACGTTCTGTACTTTGATTACAGTATCAGACATTACTTACCTCCACGCTGCACTCGCTAGAGCACATCCGGTATTCTCTTTCTCAGTTTCTTGTACATGAACAGCGATATCAGAATCATTATCGCCATTACTATCAGGTAGCATCCCAGCTTAAGCGGTTCCTCCCAGAACCAGATGTGTCTGCAGAATGCGTTTCTGTATCCTTCAACAATGTAGGTAATCGGGTTGAACAGGAAAACCTTCTGAATGCTCGGCGAAAGTCCGTTCACGTCGAACAGTATCGCGGACAGCCAGAATATGGCCTGATTGATTACCTGCAGGAAGTTGTAGAAGTCCTTGTATACCACGGAAATCAATCCCGTAGCAATACTCCAGAACACTGCGAATACGAACATCAGCAGCATGTAGAACGGCACCTGAAGCCAGTATACGCTCGGGAAGCATCCGAAGAGCAGACATACTGCAACAGCAATTGCCATCATGCCCAGGTGTACCAGGAAGTATGATACGGATACGGTTGTCGGCAGCGTGCCTATCGGATATCTGGCCTTGTTTACCAGATGGTTGTATTTCCTGAAGCAGGATGCTCCGTTCAGTATCATGTCCCTCTGATAGAAGAAGGAAACCATGCCTACCGTAAGCCATACAAAGTACGGACATATCAGTCCCGGGATGTCCTTTGATGCTCTGAATCCAATGGTGATTGCGAAATAGAACACAAAAATATACATGGTCGGCTTGGCGAATGCCCACATCAGTCCCATGTCAGAACCGCGATAGATTTTTCGCTGATGTGACTTGGCCAGTTCCCACATCTGACCCCTGTATTTTATGTTTTCTTTTATCAGTTTAATTAAAGTTCTCATACGTAGCTTATTTTACCATTTTGGGCCATATTATTCCACTAAAAAAACGGCGATCATTCGATCGCCGCTCCTTCGTCTCCGTCCTCTGCCCATAAGGCTTCGTTAAGGGTTTTCCACATCTGTCCGTACCCTTCGGATGCCGGTGTTACCGGCTTCGGAATATTGTTTTCCATGTTGATCTTTATCTCGCCGTTTTTGCCCATCAGCATGACTCTGTTTCCGAGTACCAGAGCCTCCTGAATGTTGTGTGTGATAAAGATGATTGTCGCATTCTCGTGCTCTTTGATTCTCAGAAGCTCAGCCTGCAGCTTGTTTCTGGTCATTGCGTCCAGTGCCGCAAACGGCTCGTCCATAAGAATGATCTTCGGACGAAGCGCCAGACCCTTGGCAATGGCAACTCTCTGCTTCATGCCGCCGGACAGCTGGTGCGGATACAGGTCGCCTTTGCCTGCCAGTCCAACCATCTCCAGATGCTCTTCAGCAATGCGGTCCAGTTCTTCCTTATCCGTCATGCCGTTCTGCTTCAGCGGATAGAGAATGTTGTTCTTTACGGTCTTCCATGGGAACAGCTGCTCGAAGGTCTGGAAAACCATGAATCTGTCGATTCCCGGTTCCTTTACCTTCTGTCCGTCCACAAGGATGTCTCCTTCATAATCCTCAAAACCTGCTATGCAGCGAATCAGTGTGGTTTTGCCACAGCCTGAAGGTCCGAGTATGGTCAGGAAGTCACCCTGGTTTACCTCAAGGTTAAGATCCTTGAGAATGTCCCTTGAGTCAGGACCGTCGTGATAGTTCTTAGTCATGCCGCACACCTGGAGAACAGGTGCACCTGATTTTGCATTTTCATTCATCATTGTGCTGTCATCCCCCATCTCTTTATTGTGCGGTTCTCGATTGTCCTGAAGATTCCGTACTCAACGAGAATACCGATTATGATTATAACGATAAGTGCAGCGAATACGCCGGACATGTCCATGAAGTTTCTTCTCATCATGATGTACCAGCCGATTCCTGCGCCGGAGCTTGTGGTTCCGAAAATCATTTCAATGGCAAGGAGACCTCTCCATGCTCTTGCCCATCCAACTCTGAGACCTGACAGTACGCTTGCAAATGCTGCCGGCAGATATACGCCGGTTACCAGTTTGAAGCCCCGCAGTCCGATGTTCTTGCCTGATTCGATGTAGATGTTCGGGATGGCCTTAAAGCCGTCCATCAGGTTTCTGGACATCGGCCAGATGATTGAGTGAACGATGATGAATATTACAGTGATTTCTCCGATTCCGAACCAGCAGATTGCCAGTGGCAGCAGTGCCACACCCGGCAGCAGGTCGCAAATGGATACAACCAGATTGTATATTGCATTGAAATGTTTGCTTACAACTGCCAGACTTGAGAATATAAACGCAAGTCCGATTCCTATTGCCAGGCCCTTCACCAGCAGAAGCAGTGAGTGTCCCGTATATGTAAGCATGTCGTTGGCGGTGAATGCGGTAATAAAGCTTTTGCCGATGTCATCAACCGCCGGGAATGCCGTCGGACTGAACACCTGCATCTTGTAAACCACTTCCCATGCGACCACGAAACATATAAGGAATATAATCTGGTCGCGAAGTTCGCTTCGTGTTTCCTTCTTCATAAGTTATCCTTTTTTGAGACAAAGGGGACAGTCCCCTTTGTCTCATTTTTTTAGTTACCCTTTACTCCGTCGTAAATAACATCTGCGATGTCATTGAATTCTGCGTCTTCAAGGAATCCTTCCTCAACCATGAACTTAGCCATGTCGGAAACGCCAACCAGCTCAGTTGAGTATCCGCATGCAGGGTCCTGCATCCATCCGAGGTAAGTTTCAGCATCAACGTCTTCGTCTACGCAGAGAAGCTCAGCAGCTTCTTCAGGGTTTTCGTTGATCCAATCGATTGCCTGCTGGATTGCAGCGTTTACTGCAGCATACAGATCAGGATTGTTTTCATAAAGATCAGTTGAAGCACATGCTACGATGAATGAGTTGCCTTCAGGCCATACTGATTCAATAGCTTCTACTTCGCTGATTCCGTCTTCTTCAGCTTCCTTGAATACGAATGGTGAAGTTGTCAACTGGCACTTAACTGTTCCGTTAATAAGAGCAGTCATTCCATCCGGATGAGCCATTGCTGAAATGTTGTTGTCCAGTGCGTGAGCATCTCCCAGCTGTTCCTTTGCTGCCATGGCGAGCAGGATGTGCTGGATGCTGCCGATGTTAACCAGTGCAATCTGGTCTTCTTCGCCGATGTCCTTAAGTGATGTGATGCCTGAATCATTTGTCATCAGCTTGTGCGGCTGTGATGAGATTCCTGAACAGATTTTGTATGGAACACCTTCGTTCAGTGATCCTGTGATTGCAGGAGCTACGCCCATGAGGCCTACTTCTACATCACCTGATACAAATGCGTCATTGATTGATGCGCCTGAGTTCAAAGTCTGGAAGTTTACTTCAACTTCTCCGTCATAGTTAGCTTCGATAAGACCCTGCTCCTCGATTACCTTCAGAGGTGCATATGCCATTCCGTACTGCTGTACGATTGTCAGTGTTGCAGCTTCAGCTGTTGCGTCTGACTCTTCTTCTGATGAGCCACCACAACCTGTGATTGTGAAGCACATTGCCATCATTGTGATGAGCGCTACTGCTACTGCAGCGATTCTTTTAAGTTCCTTCATTTTATCCTCCTGTAAAAAAACAATTTAACATTATAGCCTCTTTCTTATGACTGTATAAGTATATCCTTATGTCTACATAATGTAAAGCATTTTTTGAGACAAAGGGGACAGTCCCCTTTGTCTCACTTTTTGTAAATTTTTGTTGATTTTTGGAAATATTTAACATATTATGCTTGTATATTATTTTCTATTTTGAAAGGAGAATACTGTGGGTAGAAAAGGAAGAATAATTGAGGATCGCGGAATATATCACGTAATGAACAGGGGTGTTGGCAAACAGATTATTTTCGAAGATGTTTCCGATTACCTGTATTTCCTGAAGCTGCTTAGGCAGCACCGGGATGACTTGGGGTATAAGGTTGTTGCTTATTGTCTTATGCCTAATCATTTTCACCTGCTTATTGAAGATTGCAACAACAACATAAGTCTTATCGGGAAGAAACTTGCATTTAAGTACGCCACATACTTCAACAAGAAATATGAGCGTGTTGGTCACTTGTACCAGGATAGGTTTAAGAGTGTTCTGGTAAATGATGATTCTCAACTTCTAAATACGTTTAGATATATTCATCAAAACCCTCAGGTCGCCGGCATATGCGAAATGGATAAATACAGATGGAGTAGCTTTTGCGAATATCGTGATAATTCCTTTATCATTAATTCAACAACTATGTACTCTTTTTTTACTGATACCGCTGACCTTCTTGCATTCATCCAAAAGGAAACGCCTTGGCATGAACTCGTCGATGGCCATTACAAGGGAGATTTTGCCGATCTAATTGAAGAAATCAAAACCTGCATTGGCATTGATCCCGGTCAAATTAAATGTCAACAGAAAACCGCACGCAATAATTATCTTAGAGAATTGAAACGCTTTGGACTCACCCTGCGCGATATCGAAAAAATTACCGGAGTAAGCAGAAGCACCATTAGCAGATTATAGCAAACTAATAATGTCAAAATGAGACAAAGGGGACTGTCCCCTTTGTCTCATTTTGACATTTGGGGTATATAAGTGTATAGTTATGGGTATGGAAAAGAAGACTAATTTTAATTATATTAAAACAATCGCGGACATGCGCAGCATCTCCGCAGCCGCAGAGGTCCTGGGCATATCACAGCCTGCCTTAAGTGCGCACCTGAAGAAGCTGGAAACTGAGCTCGGTACGGTGCTGTTTGACAGGTCGAGTAAGCCGCTGGAGCTTACGGAAGCGGGACACGCATACCTGGAGTATGCGGAGAAGTCTGTCGCCCTCGAGCGGGAGCTGGCTCAGAGTATCTCGGACATTGAGAACCTGGAGACCGGAAACCTGATCATTGGTGGCGCCGGATTCTTCAATCTGACGTTCCTGCCTCTGGCAATTGCAGAGTTCAGCAAGGGATATCCGAATGTGAGCCTTGAAATAATCGACGACAAGGTTCCGGAGCTTACCAAGAAGGCGCTGAACGGAGCGGTTGACCTGTTCTTCACCCCGGCGGTCGATGACAGAGAGGCATTCGAGTATGAGCAGCTCCTGGATGAGAAGGTTTTCCTGTGCATTCCAAAGGCATGGGAAGTGAATGACCGCCTGAAGGCAAAGGCAATCGGAAGAAAGGATATCGCAAATGCGGACTCATCCGTGCAGTTCCCGACACTGACAGCCAGGGAATTCAAGGCGCTGCAGGACTCAACCTTCATCACACTCAAGGAAAACCAGCAGATCGGACAGATAATGCGAGAACTGTTCGACAAGTTCGGTTTTGAACCGAAAAAAACCATCGTGTCAGAGCAGACTCTGACCAGCATGGGCCTGGCATCCGCCGGAGCCGGCGTGTGCCTGCTGACGGAGACGAGCATCAGGTCGGGGCATGCAAGGAATCTGCTGACATACTACCTGCCGGACAGAGAGATATGTCGCCGTTCCATCTATATCGCCTACCCGAAGAACAGAAGGCTCAGCAAGGCAGCACAGGAATTCATTGAAATCCTAAAACAGATCAACAGTAAATAAAAATGAGACAAAGGGGACTGTCCCCTTTGTCTCAAAACAGGAGGACTAAATGTTTTATCCATCAGTAATTGAGAATATCGCACATCATGCTCAGGAGACGCCGGACAAGCTTTGCCTGGCCGACGCAACCAAGGCGCTTACATACAAGGAAGTCTGGGATGCTGCAACAGGTCTTGCCATGGAACTGGGAAGCCCGGCAGGTCCAATCGCCATGCAGGGCGGGACTCCGCTGACAAAGGGCGCGTGCATCGTAGTAGAATGCAACCAGAGCGTTGATTACATGGTTTGGGAGTTTGCGGCTCATCTGCTAAAGGCCGTGTTCGTTCCGCTGGAAAAGAACGCCGCACTGGCAAGAACTCTTGAGATCGTCGGAGACACGGATGCGGTTCTCTACGTGGGCAACGAGTCAAACAGGGAGCAGGTTGCAAAGCCTTTCCTCCCGATGCAGGCCGCCTGCGATTACGCCTGCAATAAAAAGGACAGAGCCGACGGCAAGTACGTCGCCTCCATCGACCCTGAGATGATAGACTTCCCGAAGTCCGATGACGTTTCGGAAATCCTCTTCTCCACCGGCACCACCGGCAAGAGCAAGGGCATCGTTCTCACCCACGGCAATGACATTGCCATCGCAGAGAACGTGTGCACAGGCGTTGAGCAGAAGCCGGACAACGTGGAGATGATTCCGATGCCTACGAGCCACTCACACGGACTGAGAAGAACATACGCCAACATGTGCAACGGCAGCAGCGTCGTGTTCCTTGACGGCGTAATGTTCCTGAAGAAGATGTTCAAGATGATGGACGATTACCATGTTACATCCATGGACCTGTCCCCTTCCATGCTCAGCATTATCTTCAAGCTGGGCAAGGACAGACTGGGCGACTACGCAGATGTCATGGACTACATACAGCTGGGTTCGGCACCGCTTCCTGAAGAGGACAAGCAGCACCTGGCAAGAATTCTGCCGAAGACGAGGCTTTACAATTTCTACGGCAGCACCGAGGCCGGCTGCTCCTGTCTGCTTGACTTCAATAAGATGAGCGGCAAGCCGGGCTGCATCGGCAAGCCGGCAGTAAACGCGCACTTCATCATCGTGGATGAAAACAGAAACGAGATCGAATCATCAAAGGACAACATCGGTTTCCTGGCAAGCTCCGGCGCAATCAACATGAGGGAATACTTCAAAGCCCCTGAGCTGACAGCTGAAACCATGCAGAACGGTTACATCTACACGAAGGACACCGGCTACATTGACGAAGAGGGTCTGGTGTACATGCTGGGCCGCAAGGACGACGTTATCAACTACGGCGGCATCAAGATCAGTCCCGAAGAGCTCGAGGCTGTCATCGTGAAAAACCCTGCCATCGCAGACTGCGCACTCATCCCGATAAAGGACGAGCTGACAGGCCAGGCACCGAAGCTTTTCATTCAGCTTGAAGAAGCAGCAGGTGACCTGGACATGAAGGCCTTCAAGGCATGGCTTGCGGAAAGCATCGATGCCAACAAGCAGCCGAAGGTAATAGAAATAATCGATGAGATACCGAGAACATTTAACGGTAAGATAATAAGAAAAAAACTGATGGAATAATCCATCAGTTTTTTTAGAATCCTCTGTATATGAATGCGCTCACATCATATCCCGGTCCGTAGATGCCCAGGGAAAGAACCAGCGCAAACGCTCCCAGCAGCAGTACCCATCTGAGCACCGGTCTGCCGTCCAGCGTATTTCTCAAAGCTTCGGCTCCTGTACCGCCCTCTGCTCTCATGTTCTTCTCCTCATGGAGGCTGACGAAGAACCAGATGACGCAGCATACCAGCAGTATCAGGAAGTCGATTTCCGTAAGTCCCAGAGACATTATCGTCTCGATGAAAGGCGTGCCGTGGTTCAGCTTAAACATCGAGAAGAACATGCTGATTGCCACGCTGAATGATGCTGCCTTCGGGAAGATTCTGCCGCACACAACTATGAAGAATGTGCGCACAATTTGGAACCCCTTCCACCACCATGAATCCTCTTTGATATGAAGCTTTTTCACAGCGGCCTTAAGGAACGGCTCACACAGAAGTCCCAGTACTATTACTGTTCCGTTGTATAGGCCGTATGCTATGTATTTGAACTCGGCGCCGTGCCAGAGTCCGATTGTAATGAATGTGCAGTACTGTGCGATGATAACCGGGAACAGTTTGCCCACTCTGTCTCCGAGAACGCTGCGCAGGCTTTTGCCCAGCTTGCCGAAGAACTTGGACATTGCCACCGGATAGAAGATGTAGTCTCTGCACCAGTGTGACAGCGATATGTGCCATCTGTTCCAGAACTCGCTCAGACTGTCTGCGAAGTAAGGTCTCTTGAAGTTGTGGGTCATCTCGATGCCCATGCAGCGAGCCACACCTCTTGCGATGTCAATTCCTCCGCTGAAGTCAGCGTAGATCTGAATCGTGTAGAACAGGAGCGCCACAAATACGGCACCGCCTGTGTAGTTATCGTAGTTGTCGAACACCTCGTTACAGAGAATGGCTACACGGTCTGCGATGATGATCTTCTTGAAAAATCCCCACAGCATGAGCTGCGCACCATGACTGATATTCGTGAAATCGAATCTGTGTCCTTCGTAGAGCTGATGTGCCAGCTGGTCATAACGGGAAATAGGTCCCTGAATGATCTGCGGGAAGAACGCCGTGTACAATGCGAACTGTCCGATGTTTCTGTCCGCATCGATTTTGCTTCTGTAAAGGTCGAATATGTAGGCAGCCGACTGGAATGTGTAGAACGAAATGCCCAGCGGAATAAGCAGGCTTCCCGTATCGAATATGCCCATCGCCTGCAGGTAGTATCTGAAGTACTTCAGAACCGCCAGCACGCCGAAGTCCAGAACGAGAATCAGCACAACCATCCTGCGCTTGCGGGACTGGGACGCAGCCTTTGCAGCCTTCTTCTCCTCACGGCTCATCTCTGCCTTGTGTGCGTCCATGTATTCCTTATGCTTCACATTCTGGTTGCCGATATACAGCCCGCCGAAGAACGTGATTACCGTAGTCAGCAGCACGAACACAAAGGTCTTCGGGCTGGAGAGCAGGTAAAATGCATAACTCGCCACAAGCAAAACCACCCATCTGAATCTCAGCGGGGTGATGTAATATGCCAGCACTACTGCAAGTGCGAATATTAAGAAGTTTAACGAGGTAAACGCCATTTACTAAGGCTCCGTTTCTGCTATTCCTGTGCCTTTGTAATGAGTTCTACCATTGCATCAACAGAGTTGAAGTTCTCAGGTACCAGGTCTTCAACTGAAATCTCAACGTCGAATTCGTCGTTAAATTCTCCAACGATTGCTACGATGTCCAGTGATGCCAGAATGTCATCATCGATCAGCTTTGTTTCGTTTTCGAAATCAACGTCGCCTCTGATCTCCTTCAGAATCTCAAGTACTGTTTCTCTCATTTCTTTTTCCTCCTGTGTAATAAACCTATTACTATCAGTGCCGCAAGTGCAGCAAGTGATATTACTATTCCAATGATGAGTCTGCTGAAATTGTACTTCAGCGTGATCTCATGAGTGCCCTTCTCAACCTGCGCTCCCATGAACGTAATGTTCAGGTTGTTTATTCTGTCAGCCTTCTGTCCGTCTATGTAAACGCTCCAGTTGCCGAACTTAGGAATTGAGAAGAACATGATGCCGTCATCCTCGAGTGTAGCGACACCACGAACGATTTTATCATTAAATGACTGAACTTCAAACTTGTTTTTCAGTCTTTCTGAGGCAAATTTATCATAATTTGAGGTTTTCATGGCCGAAACCCTGAAATCGTCAAATGTGTACGTGCCGGGACGTGACAGAGAGATCTCAATTTCTCCGTCATACTGCTTGTAATAGCCCATGTTCAGGTCGTAATCCCTGATGTTCGGAATGGACTGACTCGTTGTTTCGTTAATGGCCTTCTGGCTGTTCTGTTCGTTTTCGCAGTACAGTTTGAAGTCCTCGCTTGTCTCGCCCTCGCCGAGAATCAGATTGTCAAACGAAATCATGAGCTGGCTGTCGGACACTCCGTTTACACCGATGGTGAAGTGGGCATCGTCAACATCTTCAACAGTTATCTCTCCTGCATCAAGGTCAACCGAAACGCCTTCCTGCTCCGTCACGTCGAAGGCGACTTTATCGATATCGAACCGCAAATCCTCCGCCTTCACTTCCGTTCCTGCGGTAATGTCAGCCATCTCGCTGTCCGGTACAACAGCCGCCTGAAGCAAAGCCTGCTCTCTCTCAAGTCTGCTCAGCTTCTCGAACTCGCTCTGTGACATGTAGCGGTCGTAAGCGAATCCTATTCCCGAATCGTATTTGTTTTCGAAGATGTTTACGCCGTCAATCTGTTCCTTGTATGAGAATCCGTATCCTGCGTATTCGTCAGAGCCCGTTCTGTCGTTTACGGCATCATCACCCAGGAAGTACTTGACTCCAAAGAGGAAGTCCAGTCCCATTCTGTTGTCGTTGGACAGCACGTAAACCCGCTTGTTGTATCCGTAGTTGTTGCCCACCAGCTTGTTGAGGTAAAGCTGGCTCGACGGAATTCTCGAATCGTAAATGTACAGGCCTCTGGTCTGCCACCAGTAATTCTCGTTAACCGGGAAGTGGATGCTCTTATGGAGATTCAGTCCGTCAACCTGGTCGACTCTGTAGAATCCGTCATCATCTATCTGATTGCCCACACGCTGCGTGGACTCGCTAAGCTGTTTGTTGATGTTTCCGCTTGATACGAAGTGATTCAGATTGTCATATTCAGCCACGTTCCAGATTGCCGCGATAAGCACACAGGAAAGAACAGCAATGACTGTTTCCCATCTCCTGGTTTCGCCTTTGAATCCGGACAGGAAAAGGAGCAGAATCAGACCTGCACCGCCTGCCAGATTGAAGAACAGGAACCACTTGGCTCTGTGCTCAATATCTATCGCATCCATCATGTCAAGTCCGAACGTCCATGCGAACAGAACCACCCATGCAGCCGCCATGATTATCAGGTTCTTCGTCCGCTTCAGTTCCTCGACATCGAAGTGTTCAACCCCGGTCCAGATCATGAACATTACAGGCATGAAGTACCATCTGTTTGTCGGATATCCGAAGCCGTTGAACATAGTGCTGAATATCGGCATCAGAAGCATCACGCCGAAGATAATCGACATGATGGTATTGGTGCTTTTGCGGGAAATCTTTGTAACCGCAACAGGCAGAATAATCAGAAGCAGAATCGGAATTCCGATTGTTGAATAGCTTGAGAATTCGCCTTCAGATACGAGTCTGCATCCGTCCTTAAGATACTCGGAAACCGAACAGAACAGGTCCCAGGTATCGCTGCCGCTTTCCATCGAAGCATTGCTGTAGCTGGCAGCGGCCGTAAGGAAAATGAAAACCGAGACTCCGATGCCCACAATGCCGTAGAGCATGAAGGCGCCGATCTTCGGTGCGAATTCCTTCAGTCTGAATTTATCGTTAAATGCGAAGTATCTTACGATGATATAGATGATAATTCCTATAGCCGCCATGTATGCGCAGTAGGAACTTCTGATCATGTAGAGGGCGATTATCACCATGAAGAGTACAGGTGATCTGTCCCTGTAGATTTTCTCCACGCCCAGAACGAGCAGCGGGAAGAGAATTGTGTTAAGCAGGAAGTGACCCTGATTCATGGCCAGCGCCATGCACCATGTGCTGAACACAAATGCCAGCGCACCGAATGTGCACTTGAGAGATGAAAGTTTTACCTCACGGAGCAGCAGAAGAAATGCCAGGCCCGAGCAGTACATTCTGAGAATAACCGCAACGGAGTAGCCCAGCTCCATGTAGCCTGCAGGAAAGAGCGCCGCCAGAACATTGAACGGGTCTGTAATTACGCCGACCTCCAGGCCGGTTCCTCTGTACCATCCCCAGTAAGGCAGGCCTTCACCTGCAATCATGTTCTGAAGGTTCTTGTGTATTTCCGCAACCCAGAAGTATCCCTGATGATATCCGTCACCGTACTGAATCAGAGATTTATGCATGAGAACAAACTGCACGAATACTGCAGCTGCCAGTACAGCGAAGAACACTGTGTATTTAATTATTAGCTTGCCTGTTCTCTCCAATTAACTCTCCGGCCGGTATGTCCGGTCTACCTGAAAACCCTTTCGACAACACGCTCGGAGGCTTTGCCGTCGTCAAGGTAGTTGTATTTATCGTTGAATTTTCTGTACTTCTCGTCCGGTGTCCACTCCTTCATTCCTTCGATGGCACCGATGAGTTCGTCCTCCGTCTGCACTACCGGTCCCGGCAGCTCGTCGAAGGAAATGTAGAAGCCCCTCACCTCATCTCTGTAGAACTCAAGGTCGTACATGTAGAATATGATCGGTCGCTTCAGAATTGCGTAGTCAAAGAATACGCTTGAGTAGTCCGTAATCAGCATGTCCGCAACCACGTACAGATCGTTTATTTCATCGTGGTCGCAAACGTTATATACGAAGCCTTCGTACTTGCTGAAGTCGAAGTTGTTGGCCACGAAGTAATGTGCTCTGTACAGAATCACATACTCGTCACCCAGCTTCTCACGCATCAGGTTGAAGTCCATGTCCTCCTTCAGCGTATATCCGTCAACCGCATTGTACTGGTTGTCGCGCCATGTCGGTGCGTACAGGATAAGCTTCTTGTCCGTCGGAAGTCCGAGCTGCTCCTTGATGCGAGCCACATCCTCTTCGGTGTAATTGCTCAGGAAGTCGTTTCTCGGATATCCCTCTTCGATTACGATGTTCTCTCTGCCGATTCTGTCCAGTCCGAATGCGGAGATGAACTTCTCCGTGCAGAATGCGGACGGTGAAGTCATGTATGTGTATTTCTTGCCGTCAATGGCGTACTTGCTTGTGAGCTCGTTAACCGTGTACTTGGCATTCTGTCCCTTAACCTCAATGTCAAAGCCCAGTCTCTTAAGCGGCGTGCCGTGCCAGCACTGCAGATAAACCTGATCGTCCTTCTTACCGATGATGTCCGGCACTCTGGAATTTACCACCCAGTACTTGGCTGTGGCGTACACCTTGTAATGCTCATCCGAATTCGTTTTGAGCACAGAGGTGCGAGGGTTTTGCTCCAGGAATCTGAAGTTGTCCGGATACCTGAAGGCCCAGACGAATCTGTAGTCGTCAAACTCAGGCCTTGTCCGCATGTATTCGTAAATTGCCCTCGGGCTGTCCCCGTATTTCTTACCCATGAACGAGCTGAACATGATGAGTTTGTCGTCCACCGGCAGACCGGCGACGCGTCTGTATCTTCCCTGATTTCTGGCGAAGCGAAGCTTCCTGATGTACTTCTTCAGGAATGGGCTCTTCTGTTCAAGTGCGTTAAAAACCATGTAGCGTTTCATCTTTATTCTCCCTTATCAAAAACCAGGTCGATGACGCGCTTCGATGCGCTGCCGTCATCCAGGTAATTGTATTTGCCGTTAAACTCCTCGTATGCCTGTCCGAACCTGCTGAAGTAGTCGTCCGATCCCGTCTCCTTCTTCATGCCGTCCAGCAGTTCCATGAGCTCGTCCTCAGACCTTACAACAGGTCCCGGAAGCTCGCTGATGTCAATGTAAAATCCGCGGATGTCATCTGCGTACTCATCGAGGTCGTACATGTAGAACAGCATCGGCCTCTTCAGGTTGGCGTAGTCGAAGAACACGCTTGAGTAGTCGGTGATGAGCATGTCGGAAATAAGGTAGAGCGGCGAGATGTCGTCGAGCTCCGACACATCATATGCAAAACCTTCGTATGCTGCGAAGTCAAACTGCTTCGCAACGAAGTAGTGGGCTCTGAAGAGCACCACGTACTCGTCTCCCAGCACCTCTCTCAGTCTGTCGAAGTTCAGGTGCAGGTCGTATACGTATGCCTCTCCGTTGTATTTGTTATCTCTGAAAGTCGGAGCATACAGAATGATCTTCCTGCCGTCAGGAATGCCCAGCGACCTTCTGATTTCCTCCGCCTGAGTCTCCGTGTAATTGTAGAGAATGTCGTTTCTCGGATATCCCGTTTCAGCGATAATATCGCTGATTCCCAGCGCGTCCATTCTGAATGCGCTTCTGAATTTCTCCGAAGCAAAACGCGAAGGCGAAAGGAAGTAGTCGTATCTCACAACGTCCCCGTCGTTCTTCGTTCTGATCTCCTCAAGTGAATTGTTTATGTTTCCGCTCTCTGCGGTGATGTCACAGCGCAGTCTCTTAAGCGGCGTGCCGTGCCATGTCTGTACGAATGTCTGTCCCGGTCTCTTTACAATGCCGTAATCCAGATTGGAGTTGGTTATGATGTGACCTGCGGCAGCGCACAGTTCGAAGTACCTGTCGCTGAGAAGCGGCACAACCTCCGCCCTCTCAAGCTCAGGAAATTCCTTCGCTCTTTCAGGTTCGTTAAGTGCCCAGGCGAAGCGGTAATCTGCGAACCTGTCATCTGCAAGCATCTGCTCGTAGATGGCTCTCGGATTACAGCCGTACTGTCTGCCCATAAACGTCTCAAACAGCACCAGCTTCTCGTCAACTTCTATTCCGCCTGTTCTGCTCTCGTATCTTTTCTCGCGAAGAGATGTGTAGGTTTTTCTCGCTATCTTTCGCAGTCCCTGATGCCTGTTCAGGAAGAGCTTTATGTATTTCTTGAGTGAGCTCATTGATCTCCTCCTCTGCAGGTGTCGCGACCCTCTGTCAGGCCTGCGATGAATTCAGCCATTCTGCGCGTGCACTCCGTCACAGGAACCCGAAAGTATCTGTCCCTGAATCTGCCCAGCGCATCAAAATCGTATTCCGCCTTCATGATCTGCATCAGTTCCTCTGAAGTTACAGCTGAGCATGATGGCATCTCCTCAAGCGGATTAATATTGAGTCCTACCTGCTCCAGGTATTCGTCAATGTCGTACACATAGTAATACAGAGGCTTGCCTGCCAGCGAACCCTCCACTCCAAGTGCGGAGTAGTCCGTGATGATTCTGTCGCAAACCCCGATCCAGTCAAATGATTTATGACCGCTTCCCGTAATCAGCTGTGACGGATGTCCGCCGGCGCTCCGTACGAGATCGTCAAGTGCGGCTCTGTCGCCAATGTTATTGTTAAGCGGATGAAGCTTAACCACCAGATTGAATCTGTCAAAGTCGAAGTTCTCAATCAGCGGTCTGATGTCCACATCCTTAAGCCTTCTCATTGTAGGCACGTAAAGAACGGTCTCCTTGCCTTCGCACGGTTCCTCGTCCAGTCCGTACTCTCTGCGCATGTCCGCAGCAAGCTGCGGATCCGGCTCCGTTATGGTGTCGATAACAGGCAGCGCCAGGAATCTCAGCACGCTGCTGTCCACATTGAAGCCCTGACAGAAAAGCCTGCCCGTTGCTTCGGACGGACATGTAACGTAGTCGTAGTTTCTGTGCATGCACATGATCTGTGCCGTTTCCGCACTGTGTCCCTCAGCCTTGCCGATGGTCTGGTAACCGAACTGCTTAATTGCGGCTGAAGCATGCCACATCTGCAAAACCCGGGGGCCCTCCTTATGCTTCAGGCAGCATGCAGGAATGCAGTAGGAATCCAGCACCAGCACTTTTGATGTGGCGATGTGGTAAAGCTGTCTTACCACATGAAAAACATAACCTGCACCCGACAGTTTCTTTGCCAGAATGCAGATCTCGATATCGGGATATTTTTCCCCCATATAGTCGCTAAGCAGAGCAATGTCCGCTGTAGGTTCATTGCTCTGCCTGGATAAAAACGTTATTTTATTTCTCTTCGGTAAAAGCCTGAATGGCACGTATGCGACTTTCAGTACACCTACGGCCGCTTTCATTACAATGCTTTTCATTGACCTGTCCGATGATTATTTCTTCTTCTTAATCTGTATTGATTTCCTGCTGTTCCAAGGCGAATAAATTGTATCGCCGTTTGATGCCTTCATGAATGATCTTACCTGGTAATAGTACTTGGTTCCGGTCTTTAAGTTCTTGACCTGTGCCGAAGTCATGCCTTCTCCCGTGAAAGTCTTTGGTTTTTTAGATGACAAACTCTTTTTTTTACTACATCTGATTTGGTAACCGTCAGCATATTCATCCTCAGTCCAATAGCAAGTAAAACTATTGTATAGAGCCGTCGTCTTTGTTACGTCAACTTTCTGCGGCATGATCTTAAGGGTCTTTGTTATTGTGCCCTCATATCTGCCGATGCCTGTTACGATGATGCTTCCGTATCCCGGTTCAACATTGTCCTTGTAGGAAACTTCGTAGTCGGTTCCTTCAACCAGACTTCCGAACGTAACCGTCGGTTCCTTGGCAAGTCCTGAGTAAACAGTATTTACATACTTGTACGTAGGAGTGCCCTTGGTTT
>R21__coassemble_874_pt1 | contig 22616 bp, 21 predicted proteins | sample R21__metabat2_low_PE_034 | metagenome-assembled genome bin R21 | reverse complement strand
CTTTTTATTGCGTCGGTTTTGTAGTATAATATTCGGGTACGAAATTTACGGGGTAGACCACAGGAGATTTTGCATGAAAAAGAAACTGATATGCTGCGCCATGTCGGCAATCATGGTATTCGGATTCTGTCTGACCATGACCGGCTGCGGCAGCAAAGGGGACAGCGGTTCGTCCGACGAAATCATAAAAATAAAAACCGTATATGTGGCTGAGGACGGCAGCGACAAGGCTGACGGTTCCGAGCAAAAACCATACGCTACAATTGCAAAGGCTCTCGATGAAGCCAGAGCAGGCACCGAGATAATCGTAGGAAGCGGCACGTATGACAGCTTCAGCATTTCATCCAAGCAGTCCGGCACCCCGGACAACCCGATTATTCTGAGAGCGGAGGATGGCGAAATGCCTTTCATCCAGGGAATAGAGGGTAGCCCGGCCGTTTCATTCAAAAATGTTCATGACTTTGTGATGAAGGGTTTTGAAATAAGCGGAGGAAGTTACGGAATCTACTACAAGAGTACGGAGGCTGCCGGAGAGGATGGCCTGGATAACATAATTATCGAGGACTGCCACGTTCATGACATCTACGGATCAGGCGGAATTTGCGTTAAGGGCGAAAACGACCTGGCGCCGGTTCAGGGCATCGTAATTGACGGCTGCGATCTGTATAACTGCTATTCAGATGACAACGAAACTCTTACCATAGCGGGAAACATAGACAGTATCACTGTCAGCAATAACACAATTCACGATAACGGTGACGCCGGAATCAACATGGTTGGCGTAGTAAACGGTGAATGCCGCGACAATCTGATTTACAACATCAGCGATGACGCCATTGCAGTTGACGCAGGGCAGTCGATTAAGGTATTTAATAACTTCGTGTTTAACTGTGAAACAGGCGTAGAGATTACTTCAAAGAAGAAGTCCACCGAAGATGAAACGTTTGAGTCAAGCGGCATCAAGGTCAGAGATAACATCATCGCCGACAACAGTGAGTGTGGGCTTTGCTTCGGAGGTCATGGCAAGGAAAAGGGCATGACAAAGGACTGCATCTTCTGCAGCAATACACTGATAGATAACCACGTACAGATCGGCGTTGAGCGCAGCACCGGAAACGAAATCAGAAACAACCTGATTATCGGCGGAGACGAGGCTATTGAGTTCAGCGACAAGTTCCCGGAAACCGAGATGGACAACACCTTCGGCAAGAACGTGTGGTGCATGAACGAGGGCATGGAAATACCTGTTCCGGCCAACGCCATGAAGAAGCAGGTTAGCAAGTCCGACCGGGACGAGGTTCTGGACGGCATGACATCGCTGGTTGAGGGCTTTGGTTCAACATTTGTACCGGGCAAAGAAGCAATGAAGATTTACAAGGGGAAATAATGCTTACAAAGAAGGAAATAAGAAAAGAAGTACTGGCTGAGCGCCGCGCCCTGGACGAGGAAACCGTAGCTCTCAGTTCACAGGTAATATGCAACAAGATTCTGAAGTCGGAATTCTACGCAGAGGCCGAGAACATCTGCCTCTACATGCCGATCCGCAACGAAGTGGACGTACTGCTTCTGGCAGAGGCCGCATACGAGGACGGCAAGCAGGTCTGGATTCCGAAGGTAGTGGGCGACGAGATGGTCTTTAACGCCTACGAGCACGGGCAAAACCTTGTCACCGGCGCTTACGACATTACAGAGTCAGCTTCCGAGACAGTTCTCGACCCGGACGAAGAAGTTATCCACAGCATGCCCCACGGGGCCAGGCCCCATGGGGACACGCTGATAATCATGCCGGGGGCTGTTTTTACGGCTGACAGGAACCGCATCGGCTACGGCGGCGGGTTTTACGACAAATACCTGGCGAAGCATCCGAACTGCAGAACCATGGCGGTATGCTACGACCTGCAGATTGTCATGGAGCTGCCGGTTGAGGAGCACGACAGAAAGCCGGATGTACTGATCAGCGAATCACACGTTTACATGTAGCAGGAGAAGTAATGAACATACTGGAACTTACAGAAAAATTACAGAGAGAATTCGAAGCGTACGAGCTCTGCAGACTGCAGGCCAGCCAGGTTGCAGGCCTTGCGGACAAGCTGAGAAAGGACGACGTTACGCTGGCGGTAATAGGCCAGTTCAAGAGAGGTAAAACCTCCATGGTCAACAGCATTCTCGGCGAGAAGCTGCTGCCTGTCGGTATCGTTCCAATCACATCTGCGGTAACGCGCATTGAGCACGGTCCGTCATCGTCAAAGGTTTACTTCCTGAACGGTCTGGCTGAGGACGTGAAGCCGGAGGATTTGCATGAGTACATCAGCGAACAGGAAAACCACGACAACGAGAGAGGCGTGGCTGAGGTGGAAATGCACACCGAAGCGGAGTTTCTGGAGGACGGTCTGATTCTCGTTGACACACCGGGCGTAGGCTCCGTGCACGAGAACAATTCCAAGTCCGCATACGATTTCGCCAGAGAAAGCGACGGCGTAATATTCATGCTTTCCGTGGACAGCCCGGTTAACCAGATTGAGATTGACTTCCTGAAGAGCGTAAGGAAGTTCGCAGGCAAATTCTACTTCGCAGTAAATAAGATAGACATCATTAGCGACGATGAGCTTAAGGAATACCTGGAGTACTGTACAGCACTTATCACCGACATTCTGGACATGCCGGCAGAGGAGGTTCGCCTCATGCCAATCAGCGCCAAAAAGGGCATCGGCCTGGAGGAGCTGAAGGCTGTGATCCGTCAGGACCTGCTTACAAAGGCTCCAGAGATCATGAAGAATTCCGTAAGGCTCAAGCTGCTTGAGATAATAAGAAATACGAGAACTCAGATCAGTTCCTACAGAGAAGTGCTCAAGATGGCACCGAACGTGTTCAACAGCAGATTCAGGGAGATGAACGAAATGCTGGATGAACAGCGGGAAGCGGATTCAAAGCTTGAAGAGGGCAGATATCTGAGAGCGAGACTGAACGAACAAAAGGCTTTCCTTACGGGAAAGATCAGAGAACTGTTTGGCATAGAGTATTTCTACTATGTTGACAGACAGGATGCAGCTGAGATGCTGACAAGAGATGAATACGTGGAGGAGATGAGCGAGACATACGATGAACTGGCCGAAACGCTGAATGCGATCTTCATGTACAAGGAGGAAAACGCATACACAGTAGCCCGCAGAATCGAGGATCTGAACATATTAATCCACGATCTTGATAAGTTTAAGAGAATTCTTGAAAAGCAATAAGCAAAGGAGCAGAACATGAAGAACTTTTTGAATGAGTTTAAGGAGTTTGCAATTCAGGGCAATGTCATGGACATGGCCATCGGTATCGTAATCGGAGCAGCCTTCACAGCTATCGTAACGGCACTGGTTGACAACATCATTTCACCAATCGTCGGCCTGCTGGTTAAGGTTGACTTTAACGGTCTGGTTGCCAACGTTAACGGCGTTGAAATTCACTACGGCGCATTTATCATGGCGATTGTAAACTTCCTGATCGTAGCTTTTGTGCTGTTCCTGTTTGTGAAGACAATCAACAAGAGCAGAAACCTGATCAAGAAGGATGAGGAGGAACCGGCACCTACAACCAAGGTTTGCCCGTTCTGCAAATCCGAGATTGCAATCGACGCCGTAAAGTGCCCGAACTGCACATCTGACCTTGAGGGTTAATCGAAACGTATGGTATAATATATGCACCGTCTGAGCATGTGGGAATTCGTGCTCGGCAGAACAGGAGTGGATATGAAACCTAAGTATAAGCGCGTGCTTATTAAAGCAAGCGGAGAAGCCATGGCAGGCGACCAGAAATTCGGAATTAACGAGGAAATGGTTCGCAAAACCGCACTTCAGCTGAAGGAAGTCTATGACACAGGCGTACAGATTGCCGTAGTTGTAGGCGGAGGCAACTTCTGGAGAGGCAGAAGCAGCGAAGACATGAACAGGGCGACAGGCGACTACATCGGCATGATGGCCACAGTAATGAATGCGCTGGCACTTCAGGAAGGCCTGGAGGCTGTGGGAGTTCCCGCAGTTGTACAGACAGCCATCGAGATGAAGGTTGTGGCAGAGCCGTATAACAGAAGAAATGCTGTGGCACATCTGGAAGAGGGAAAGGTCGTAATATTCGGAGCAGGAACGGGAAGTCCGTTCTTCTCAACAGATACAACGGCAGCACTCAGAGCCGCAGAGGTAGAAGCAGAGGTAATTCTTCTTGCAAAGGCTATCGACGCCGTTTACTCGGATGACCCGAAGATTAATCCGAACGCTGTCAGATATTCAGAACTTACACATACGCAGGTTCTGGAACAGGATCTGAAGGTAATGGATTCAACGGCTGCTGCGCTTTGCAGAGATAATAACATAGCAATCCACGTTTTCGCTCTTGCAGGCGAGGACAACATGATGAAGGCAATCTGCGGAGAGCCTATAGGAACTATCGTAAAATAACGGAGGTATAAACCATGTCAGAATTCAGTATTGAAGCATTAACAGAAAAAATCCATAAGAGCGAATCTCTTCTTAAGGAAGACCTGGCAACAGTAAGAGCAGGCCGTGCTAATGCGGCACTGGTAGACAAGGTTCAGGTTGACTACTACGGAGTACCGACTCCGCTTAAGTCACTGGCTAACATCAGCGTTCCGGAACCGAGAACACTGCTGATTTCGCCGTTTGACCCTAAGAGCATTCCTGAAATCGAAAAGGCAATCAACGTAGCCAACATCGGAATCAACCCTGTAAATGACGGAAAGGTTGTCAGACTTCAGATTCCTCAGGTAACAGAGGAAAGAAGAAAGGAACTGACTAAGACAGTTAAGCACATGGGCGAGGATACAAAGGTTGCAGTCAGAAACCTTAGAAGAGACGCCAATGAAAAAGTTAAGAAGCTTGAGAAGGCCGGCGAATACACAGAGGATGATGTAAAGAGCACTCTCGACGAAATCCAGAAGCTGGTTGACAAGTCAATAAAGGAAATTGACGAGATCGTAGCAGCCAAGGACAAGGAAATCATGGAGGTATAAAGAATGAGGCCGACCGGCCTCTTCTTTTAGGTTTTGCGTAAAGATGACCGAACTTAAGAAAGAACTTATGCCAAAGCACGTCGCCATCATCATGGACGGCAACGGCAGATGGGCAAAAAAACACGGTGTACCAAGAGTAGCGGGCCACAGAGCCGGAATGGAATCCATGAAAAAGATCGTGGACCACTCAGACAAGCTGGGCATTGGACACCTGACGGTATATGCATTCTCCACTGAGAACTGGAAGAGATCCATGGAGGAGGTATCAGGCATATTCAAGCTGCTGGTTACATTCGTCAACAGAGACCTGCGCGAGCTTATCGAGAACAATGTATGCGTAAAGGTGCTTGGGGATTACAGCATGATTCCTGAGGACTCCAGGAAGGCTCTCGAGAAGACTCTGCACGACACAAAGGACAATACGGGCCTGCAGTTTAACATTGCGTTAAACTACGGCGCAAGGGATGAAATCCTCCGCTCCGTAAAGTCCATAGCAGAGCAGGTTAAGTCAGGCGAACTGACACCTGAGGACATCACAGAAGATATCATCAGCAGAGGACTCTGGACGGGAGCGGATCACGCGAACTCACCGGATCCTGAGCTGATTATCCGCACAAGCGGAGAGGAGAGACTGAGCAACTTCCTGCTCTGGCAGGGCGCCTACAGCGAATTCGTATTCAGCGATGCGCTCTGGCCGGATTTCACACCGGAGGAGTATGAGAAGTGCATTCTGGAATTCCAGAAAAGGGACAGGAGATTTGGAGGCAGATAAATGAAAACGAGAATTCTTTCGGGACTGATAATGCTCCCGTTACTGGTAATAATAATATTCAACGGCTGGGTGCTCTACGCAGGATGCTTCGTCCTGAGCATCATGGCTGTTTATGAATTTTTCAGGGGCTTTAAGGAACTCAACGTCAAGCCTAGTCTGACGATAGCAGTAGGTGCGACCATTGTGCTTTACGGAATCGGATGCCTGGAGCAGTTCTTCCCTGCATGGAGCAGTACTGAGCTGCTGATGTGCTGGGTTTTTGCATCTGTAGTTGCATGTCTTTTGTATCTGTTCAGCATAGAGAAGAGACTGCTTGAGGATGCGATGGTAACCCTTACGGGCATCATGTACGTTGTGTTCTTCTGCTACCACATTGCAGCACTGGGCATGACCGGACTGAACATCTTCGTATGGCTGGTTGTCATCACCGCATTCGGTACAGACATCTGCGCATACTTCACAGGCGTGACCATGGGCAAGCACAAGCTGTGTCCTAAGATCAGCCCTAAGAAGACATGGGAAGGTGCCATCGGCGGAGTCCTGGGCAGCGTGATTCTGTCAGGAATATTCGGTCTGATCTTCGTCAGACCGTTCATCGTTCACTGCCTGATCATCGGATTCATCGCAAGCATCGTTTCCATGTTCGGCGACCTGACCGCATCCATCTTCAAGAGAAAGATGGGCATCAAGGACTACGGCAACCTGATTCCGGGCCACGGCGGCATCCTTGACCGCTTCGACAGCGTGCTGTTCACCGGCCCTGTAATTTACTACTATGTGACACTTGTACTTTGCATATGAAGAAGATAGCGATACTGGGCAGCACGGGTTCCATCGGAACCCAGGCACTTGACATCATAGCTAAATATCCGGACAGATTCAGCGTGGCGGCGCTCAGCTGCTCGAAGAGTCTGGACCTTCTGAAGCAGCAGATTGAACTGTTCAAACCTGCTGCTGTTTGCGTTGCAAAACCCGAGGATGCAGCCATTCTCCGGGAGTTTTTCTCAAGCTCGGACTATAAGGACAGCGGGCTTGACAAGACGGAGTTTCTCAGCGGAATGGAAGGGCTGAAGGCAATTGCATCAATGGACGAGGCGGACATGGTTCTGAACTCGCTTGTTGGAATGCTTGGCCTGGAGCCGACACTTGCAGCCATTGAGGCGGGCAAGGACATTGCTTTTGCAAACAAGGAAACGCTGGTTGCGGGCGGAGAGCCTGTCATGGAGGCTGTTCACCGCAAGGGCGTTAAGCTGCTTCCTGTTGACAGCGAACACAGCGCCATATTCCAGAGCCTTCAGGGAAACGAAGGCAATGAGATAAGAAGAATACTGCTCACAGCATCGGGCGGACCGTTCAGAGGTTTTACGAGAGAGGAACTTGAGGGCGTAACCCTTGAGCAGGCTCTGAACCACCCGAACTGGTCCATGGGCAGCAAGATAACAATAGATTCAGCCACTCTCATGAACAAGGGCTTCGAGGTAATCGAGGCGAAGTGGCTGTTTGACGTGCCGCTTGAAAAGGTTCAGGTGGTTGTTCATCCGGAAAGCGTGCTTCACTCCGCAGTGGAGTACATGGACGGATCGGTTGTGGGCCAGATGGGAAACCCGGACATGAGGGTGCCTATCGGTTACGCCTTTTCATATCCTGAAAGGCTGGACCTGTCGGAGATGAAGGGCAGCACCGGACTTGCGACGGACGGAACGGGTACAGAGGCAGTTACGCCGCTTGACCTTTTCGCCTGCAAAGGCCTGAACTTCTACGAGCCTGACAGGGAGGTTTTCAAAACCATCGATCTGGCGTATGAGGCAGCCCGCGAAGGCGGCAGCTACCCGGTTGTTCTGAACGGAGCAAACGAGGTGCTTGTTGCTGCTTTCCTTAAGGGTGAAATCAGATTTGTGGACATTCAGGACACCCTGGAGAGAGTAATGGCAAGCCACAGGCCGGTTAAGGGTCTGGACATTAAAGGGATACTTGAGATCGACAGGCTTACGAGAAAGCATGTGAGAGATCTCGTTTCGAGATAAAGGATTAGAGATACAGGAGTAATTCGGAGAATGACAGTAATATATGCAATAATAATATTCTGCCTGCTTATATTCGTGCATGAGTTCGGACACTTCATTACCGCCAAGAAGTGCGGGGTGAAGGTTAACGAGTTCGCGCTTGGAATGGGTCCTGCCATATGGTCGAAGCAGAAGGGCGAGACCAAATACTCGCTGCGCATTCTGCCTATCGGCGGATACTGCGCCATGGAGGGCGAGGACGAGGATTCCGATGACGAGAGGGCTTTTAACAATCAGCCTGCATGGCAGAGAGCCATAGTGCTGGCGGCAGGGTCAATCATGAACCTGATTACCTGCATAGTTCTGCTGATAGTAATCGGACTTTGGATGGGAACCTCAACCACAACCATCGATCAGGTTACGACGGATTCACCGGCGGCAAAGGCCGGAATTGAGGCAGGGGATACGATTCTCGCCGTAAACGATGAGAAAATCAGCGAGTGGGGCGACCTGCTCACCATCATGAGTGACAAGGACCTGCACACTGCAGACATCACCGTTGACCGTGACGGCGAGGAGATGACCTTCACCACAGAGCTCAAATACGACAAGGAGCAGGGAAGGAACATGATAGGTGTTGTTTCCCGAACGGAGCACAGTGTCGTAAAGGCCGTGGGCTACGGCTTTTCAAATACGGGGAGCATGACGGTCATGATGTACCGGGTGCTCAAGCAGCTGTTTGCCGGGGATGTTTCGGTTAAGGAACTGTCCGGGCCTGTGGGCATAGTCTATGCGGTTAATGAGACCGCAAAGGCCGGCATAATGTACGTCATTTACCTGGCAGCACTGCTCAGCCTGAACCTGGCAATCATCAACATGCTGCCGTTCCCGGCACTTGACGGAGGCAGGCTGCTGTTCCTGGTTATCAGGCTTTTCACCGGCAAGAGAGTTACGGATGCGATGGAGGCCAAATTCCACTTCGCAGGGCTGATGCTGCTCTTCGCCCTAATGATATACGTCACATACAACGACGTACTAAAGTTTATTCTATAAAATGAGACAAAAGGGACAGTCCCCTTTGTCTCAAAAATAAAATGAGACAAAGGGGACTGTCCCTTTTGTCTCAAAATTGAGCCATGAAGAAATGTGTAAAGGTTGGAAATGTTAATATAGGCGGCGATGCGCCGATCTCGATTCAGTCGATGCTGAACACACGCACGGCTGACATTGTGGAGAGCGTTCGTCAGCTTGAGGAGCTTCAGGATGCGGGATGCGAAATAGCCAGACTGGCCGTGCCCGACATGGAAGCTGCTTTTGCGTTGAAATACATCAGGGAAAAGGCGAAGATTCCGATTGTTGCGGACATTCATTTCGACTACAGACTGGCACTTCAGGCCATGGAGTCCGGTGTGGACAAAATCCGCATCAACCCGGGCAACATCGGGGATGAGGAGAACGTCAAAAAGGTGGTAATGATGGCCAAGGCCAGACGCATTCCGATTCGCGTAGGCGTCAATTCCGGATCACTGGAGAAGGACATCTTTCAGCAGTACGGCAGAGTTACGGCTGAAGGCCTCGCGGAGAGCGCGCTGAGAAACGTTGCGATTCTCGAGAAGTACGACTTTGACGATATCGTGGTTTCGCTTAAGTCATCGGACGTTCAGATGAACTTCGACGCATACAGAATAGTCAACGAAAGATGCGACTATCCGCTGCACATCGGCGTAACGGAGGCAGGTACTCCGGGCAGAGGCAAAATCAAAAGCGCTGCCGGCATCGGCGCACTTCTTCTGGAGGGCATCGGCGACACCATGAGAGTATCGCTGACGGCGAATCCGGTGGAGGAGGTTTTGTTCGGAAGAGAACTTCTGCAGGCACTGGGCATCAGGAAGAGCCACATAGAAATCGTGTCATGCCCGACATGCGGCAGAACCCAGGTGGATCTGGAGGCAATCGCCACCCAGGTGGAAAACCGCACTGCAGAACTTGAGAAGCAGGGGGTTTCCGGAATCAAAATCGCCGTAATGGGTTGTGCTGTTAACGGACCGGGAGAAGCAAAGGGCGCGGACATCGGCGTTGCATGCGGTAACGGAGAAGGCCTGCTTTTCAGAAACGGCGAGACCGTAAAGAAGGTACCTGAAGACAGAATAGTAGATGAACTCATGGCACTTGCCATAGAAATACACGGACGACAGAAATGATTGAACTGCTGCTGAGAGCTATTGATTTTTCGAAATACGAAAACATCAAGCCGGAAGACATCAAGATGGAAACGAAGAAGGCTGCCATCGACAGTGAGACAGGTGTGCTCACTCTGGAGATGGCCCTTAATTTCATCATGCCACCGGCGTCTCTTTACGTGTTCAAGGAGAGCATAAAGCAGCAGATAAACGGCGTTACTGACGTTGAATTCAAGTTCGACTACAGCAACGTGCTCAATCCGCCTCAGAAGAAGGCGACACAGGAAAATTCAGACGGCTGGTCAGGCGGCAAGCCGGTTCGCGGCAGAAGCCGTCGCAAGTACACCCCTGTAAAGGGCAATCTCATCATGGGAAGACCGATTACCGGCGAACCTGTTCCGATCGTTTCCATAGGATCGGAAAGCGGCAAGGTGGTTCTGGAGGGAGAACTCTTCCACAAGGACTGCAGAACAATCAAAGAGGACAGCAAACTGGCATCTCTGTTTGTAACGGATAAGAAGACGAGCATACCGGTTAAGGCTTTTGTTGTAAACGAGAAGTGGAACGACATCGCCGAGCATCTTGATAACGGATGCGGCGTAAAAATAGCCGGACAGGCTCAGTGGGACCGTTTCGACGGCTGCGTAACCGTAATGGCTGACAGCATTGAAAAGACCGACAAGAAGGAACGTGAGGACACATACCCTGAGAAGAGAGTCGAGCTCCACGCACACACGAAGATGAGTGCGATGGACGGACTCAACAGCGCCAAGGACATGGTCAAAAAGGCCGAGAAGTGGGGTCATCCCGCAGTGGCAATTACGGACCACGGCGTGGTTCAGGCGTTCCCGGAGGCTTCACATGCAGGCAAGAAGATCAAGATTCTCTACGGATGCGAGGGCTACCTGCTGGAGGATAAGGACCTGATTAAGCCTGACGGAAGCATCGACTACAAGAACGGATACACTAATCACGTTATTATTTTTGCGAAGAATACCACAGGCCTGAAAAACCTCTACAGACTGGTTTCCATGGCTCACCTTGACTACTTCTACAAGAAGCCGAGAACACCTAAATCTGTGCTTGAAGCCAACAGGGAAGGGCTTATTATCGGATCTGCCTGCGAGGCAGGTGAGGTTTACCGTGCCATTCTGCGCGGAGTGGATGATGCGGAACTGGAGCGCATCGTGAACTTCTACGATTACCTGGAAATTCAGCCGCTGGTAAACAACAGGTTCCTGATTGACGGGGGACAGGTTGCGGATGAGGAGGCTTTGAAGGATATCAACAGACGAATCTGTGCTCTCGGCGAGAAGTACGGCAAGCCTGTTGTTGCAACATGTGACGCGCACTATTTCGACGAGGAGGAGGCTCTCTACAGACGAATCCTCATGGCCGGTCAGGGATATAAGGACGTTGAGGGGGACGAAGGGCTTTACTTCAGAACCACAGACGAGATGATGGAGGAGTTCGCATATCTGGGCGAGGAAAAGGCGTACGAGGTTGTAATCAGGAACACCAACCTGATTGCCGACATGATCGAAAATATCCGGCCGGTTCCGGAGGGCAAATTCCCGCCTAAGATTGACGGCGCCGAGGAATACCTGAGGAAAGCCTGCGACGAGCGTGCCGAGGCGATGTACGGATCGCCGCTTCCTGAGGAAATCAGAGACAGGCTCGATCTGGAGCTGAACTCAATTATAGATAACGGCTATGCCGTAATGTACCGCTCTGCGGAAATGCTGGTGCAGAAATCCCTTGCAGACGGGTACCTGGTAGGTTCCCGTGGATCCGTAGGATCCTCGTTTGCGGCCACAATGTCCGGCATTACGGAGGTAAATCCGCTGCCGGCCCACTATCTGTGTCCGAACTGCAAGCACATGGAGTGGGGCGATACGCAGGAGTACGACTGCGGCGTGGACATGCCTGACAAGGTTTGCCCTGAGTGCGGTACGCCTTACCTTAAGGAAGGTTTTACAATTCCGTTTGAGACGTTCCTGGGATTCAACGCCGACAAGGAGCCTGATATCGACCTTAACTTCGCAGGTGAATACCAGGGAACGGCACAGAAATACGTCGAGGAGATTTTCGGACCTGAGAACGTATATAAAGCCGGCACCATCGGTACGATAAAAGACAGGACGGCGTATGGTTTTGTTGCCAAATACTTCGACGAGCTGGGCGTAAGCGCCAACAGGTTCGAACTGGACCGTCTGACTCAGTGCTGCGAAGGAGTAAGAAGAACTACAGGCCAGCATCCGGGCGGTGTAATCATCGTTCCGAGAGGTCACGAGATATATGAATTCTGTCCGGTTCAGCATCCGGCAAACGATGTTAAATCGGATATAATAACCACACACTTCGACTACCACTCAATCGATCAGAACCTGCTTAAGCTGGACATTCTGGGGCACGATGCTCCGTCCATGATCAGACAGCTGCAGGACATGACGGGAGTGGATCCGCTGACCGTGCCGATTAAGGACGACAAGGTGATGTCCATATTCATTGGCACTGACGGTCTGGATATCAAAGACCCTAACTACGAGCCGACCCACGGCAGCTACGGCATACCGGAATTCGGAACTCCGTTCGTTCGTCAGATGCTGGACGATATTCATCCGACCACATTCGAGGAACTGGTGCGTATATCCGGACTGTCCCACGGCACCGATGTATGGCTCGGAAATGCACAGGAAATCATCAGGGACGGCATCGCCACCATGCGTGAGGCGATTGCAACCCGTGACGACATCATGAACTACCTGCGCAAGCACGGCCTTCCGAACGGCGACGCGTTCTGGATCATGGAGCACGTCCGTAAGGGCAAGGGTCTGACCGAGGAAGAGGAAAACCTGATGCGGGATAACGACGTGCCTGACTGGTACATCGACTCCTGCAAGAAGATCAAGTACATGTTCCCGCGTGCCCATGCTGTTGCATACGTAATAATGTCAGCGAGAATTGCTTACTACAAGGTTTACCATCCGGTTGAATTCTACGCCGTATGGTTCACTGCGAAGGTTGCAAATTTCGACGAGAAGGTTATACTCAAAGGACAGAAGGCTGTTAAGGACAAACTTGATGAGATAGAGAAGAAGGGCGACGACGCAACCAAGAAGGAACAGGAAGATGTAACGATTCTGGAGGTTGCGTACGAGATGTATGCCAGAGGATATGAATTCCTGCCGGCAAGACTCGGTATTTCCGACGCCCTGAAGTTCAAGGCATACGATGGCAAGGTTTTGCTCCCGTTTGTAGCTATAAACGGCGTGGGCGAAGGTGCCGCAACGGCTTTTGCCGCAGCATACGAGGAGAGACCGTTCCAGACCGTCGAGGATGTAACCGACAGAGGCCGCATCAACAAAACGGCCCTGGAGAAAATGCGCGAGCACGGCGTCCTGGAGGGACTGCCGGAAACGGCACAGATCAGCATGTTTTAAGAGTCTGGTTCAGCTGGAAGGGAGCTGTCGGCAATAATGCAAATAAATACTTGCAAATATTGACATTTCATAGTATTATAAGTAAGCACAAAGTAGAAGTTAGAGTAAGAGTGGGCGCCAAACCCACTCTTCTTTTATGACATTTGGTGGAGTAGAACATGGCGAAAAAGAAGATTACCGACATTGTGGCAGATCTTCTGGCAGACTTCATGGCGGAGAACGGCTATGAGCTGTACAACACAGAGTTTGTCAAGGAAGGTCCCGACTGGTTTCTCAGGGTGTACGTGGATTTAGACCCTGCAAAACCTTCGCAGGCAGCTGATGCCGAACAGCCTCGGGAGGGCGAACGGTACATCGGTACAGAGGACTGCGAGAAGGTCAGCAGATTCCTGAGCGAGAAGCTCGACGAGGCTGACCCGATAGAACAGAACTATTACCTGGAGGTAAGTTCTCCGGGAATGGATAGACCGCTGATAACCCCGGAACACTACAGAAGATATCTGGGACATGAGGTGGAGACAAGGCTTTACAAGGGGAAGGACGGAACGAAGAGCATCGAAGGAGTTCTTGAAAGCTTTGAAGAGGATGGAGACGGCTACAGTCTGACAATCAGAGACCACGACGACAAGGTGTGGGAGCTGAAGCTGGATGAAGTGGCAAAGACCAGACTGGCAGTTGTATTTTAGAGATGATTATTTCCGCACATTGCGGTTGATAATGCAGTAAACGGAGGAATTAATATGAGTAGTGAATTAATGATTGCGATCGATGAACTGGTTAAAGAGAAGGGCATAACCAAAGAGATGATGCTGGATGCCATCGAACAGGCTCTCGTATCCGCATATAAGAAGAACTACGGAACATCACAGAATGTAAGAGTAGACATCGACGATGAAACAGGAGAAATCGATGTACTCATGCAGAAGGATGTAGTCGAAGAGGTTGAGGATGAATTCACTCAGCTTTCACTTGAAGAAGCTCTGGAAATCGACCCGAGATATCAGGTGGGTGACGTTGTAGAGTACCAGGTTACGCCGAAGAACTTCGGCAGAATTGCTGCACAGACAGCCAAGCAGGTTGTTGTACAGAGAATTAGAGAAGCAGAACGCGGAATGGTATTTGACAACTACGTTGACAGACAGGGCGGACTGGTTACAGGCGTTGTTCAGAGAATCAGCAACGGCACAATCTTTGTAAACATGGGAAATACAGAGGGTATCCTGGTTGCAGGTGAAAGAGCCCGCTGCGAGAACTATAAGATAAACGACAGAATCAAGGCGTACATCATGGACGTGCGCAAGTCAGCGAAGGGACCGCAGATTTTCCTTTCAAGAACTCACCCGGGATTCGTTGAAAGACTGTTCGAACTGGAAGTTCCTGAAATCGAGGACGGCATCGTTGAAATCAAGAGCATTGCCAGAGAAGCAGGCTCAAGAACAAAGATCGCTGTTTACACAGAGGACGAGGATGTGGATCCTGTTGGCGCATGCGTTGGTACAGGCGGCAACCGTGTAAGAAACATCGTTGACGAGCTGTGGGGCGAGAAGATTGACATCACAACATGGGATGAGGACCCTGCAGTGCTTATCAGCAACGTGCTGAGCCCTGCAAAGGTTGAAGAAGTAATCGTTGATGACGAGGAAAAGACTGCAACAGTAGTTGTTCCGGATTATCAGCTGTCACTGGCAATCGGCAAGGAAGGTCAGAACGTAAGACTGGCTGCAAGACTTTGCGGATGGAAGATCGACATCAAGAGCCATACTCAGTACTTCGGCGACGAAGAGGAACTTGACGAAGAATTTGAAGAAGAATATGAAGAAGAATAACGCACCGATGCGCAGATGCATAGGTTGCATGGAGTCAAAACCTAAGAACGAGCTGATCAGAATAGCTTACAGCGACGGACAGCTCACAGCAGATCCCACAGGCAGAGCCCCGGGAAGGGGAGTTTACATCTGCAGGGATCAGGCATGCCTGGACAGGGCAAAGAAGAAGAAAGCCCTGCAGCGCGGATTCGGCCCGAAGTTTACGGGAGAGATCAGCGGAGAAGCGGCTGAGAAGGTTTTGAACGAAATAGAAGAACTCATCAGCGATGAGCAGAGGTAACGAAGGTGAATGATAAAGTTCTGAGTTATCTGGGATTTGCCAGGAAGTCCGGAAATCTGGTTTCCGGAACCGGCACATGCACGGTGAACCTGGCAAAGGGAAGGGTTAAACTCATGATTCTGGCCGAGGACATTTCCGAGAACGGCGAAAAGAAAATCATGAAGGAAATCCGAAAGAGTAATGTTAAATACATTAAATACGGCAGCAGCGACGAGATGTCCCGAATGGTCGGAGAACAGGGACGAAGCGTCTTCGCTGTATTGGATGAAGGTTTTGCTAAGGCAATACTGAGTGAGATTGACAAATAAAGGAGGAATTTGTTAATGACGATTAAGGAACTGGCACAGGAACTGAAACTGACCGGCAAGGAGGTGCTGGAAAAGGCTCAGTCCATGGGTATCGATGTAAAGAAGCTGGCAGATGAACTGTCGGATGTTGATGCCAAAACCATCAAGAATTCAATTATGAGAAGCAAGGCAAATGCTGAAACCACCAAGGCGGTAAGAAGAACCACCAAGAAGGCGGAACCTGAGGCAAAGCCTGCGGAAGCAAAGGGCACCACCAAGGCTGCCACTATTAAGCTGCCGGAAGTAAAGAAGACAACTAAAAAGGCTTCACCTGCAGCTGCAAAGGCCATGGCTACAGCTGCCAAGTCACCTGCCGCAAAACCTGTGGCTAACAAGAACCTGGAAGGCAGAGTACCGAATGCTGCCGCAACAGGAGCCAAGCCAAAGGTATCCAAGGCAATGCTGGAAAAGAGAATTGCCGAGGAAGAGGCTGCGAAGGCTGCTGCTGAGGAAGAAAAGAAGGCAAAGGCCGCTGCAAAGAAGGCTGCAGAAGCCGAAGCAAAGGCAAAGGCAAAGGAAGCCGCAGAGGCTGAAGAGAAGAAGCCTGAGCCTGAAAAGAAGACAAGAAGCACAATCAAGGTAGTAAAGAAGGCCGAAGACGTAAGACGTGAAGAGGCTGAAGCTGCCAAGAAGCGTGCTGCAAAGAAAGAAAAAGAAGCTGCAGCAAAGACCTCCGACAAAAAACCTGCTGCAAAGAAATCCTCCGAAAGACATTTCAGACCGGACAACAATACCGGTAATTCTGCACCGTCATCCTCCGGCGGCAGAAAGGGCAAGAAGGATCACGACAGAGATCACGACAAGTTCTCCAAACTCGAAAGAGGCAAGAAGGGCGGCAGACCTGCTCCTAAGACTCTCGAGAAGGAAGGACTCAAGAAGCACAAGAAGCAGAAGCCTGCTGAACCTGAGGTTGAAGAGGTTATCCTGCCGGTAGGAACCGTAATAATCAACGTTCCTATTACGGTAGCAGGTTTTGCTGAACAGACAAAGACGACAATTTCACAGGTTATCATGACTCTGATGAAGATGGGTGTAATGGCCAACCAGAATCAGAACCTGGACGAAGATACAGTAGTTCTCCTGGCCGAAGAAATGGGAATTCAGGTTGTAATCGGCAAGACAAAGGAAGAGGACTACCAGGAAGAGGAAGGCATCGATACAACTGAGGATAAGGAAGAAGATCTGAAGCCTAGAGCTCCGATCATCACCGTAATGGGTCACGTTGACCACGGTAAGACTTCACTCCTGGATGCCATCAGAAACACAAACGTAACAGAAGGCGAGTCCGGCGGAATCACTCAGCACATCGGTGCATCGGAAGTTGAAATCAACGGACAGAAGATCGTGTTCCTGGATACTCCGGGCCACGAAGCGTTTACAGCAATGCGTGCCAGAGGTGCTCATGCAACAGACATCGCAGTTCTGGTTGTAGCTGCCGACGACTCGGTTAAGCCGCAGACAATAGAATCAATCAGCCACGCCAAGTCAGCAGGCGTTCCTATCATCGTTGCAATCAACAAGATGGATAAGCCTGGCGCAAATCCGGATCTGGTTAAGAAGGACCTGGCAGACAACGGCGTTCTCGTAGAGGACTGGGGCGGAGAGGTTATCAGCGTTCCTGTATCAGCCAAGACAGGCGAGGGAATCAAAACCCTGCTTGAGATGGTTCTGCTGCAGGCGGAGGTTCTGGAACTGACTGCAAATCCTGACAGACTGGCTACAGGTACTGTTCTGGAAGCCAGACTGGACAAGGCCAAGGGTCCGGTTGCATCACTGCTGGTACTCAACGGAACACTGAAGTCAGACATGAGTATCGTTGCCGGTACATGCGCAGGCAAAATCAGGCTCATGACCAACGAAAAGGGCGACAAGCTCAAGAAGGCAGGCCCTGCAACAGCCGTTGAAATTCTGGGACTTACCGATGTTCCTCAGGCAGGCGACACATTTAACGCAGTTAAGAAGTCAAGCCAGGCCAAGGAAATCGCATACAACAGACAGATGAAGGTTCGTGAGGAAATTATGGCCAGAAACTCCAGCACAACTCTGGAGGAACTGTTCAGCCAGATCAAGGAGGGCGAAGTTAAGGAACTGAACCTGATTATCAAGGCTGACGTACAGGGTTCTGTTGGCGCCATCGTAACTTCACTTGAGAAGCTGTCCAACGACGAAGTAAAAGTTAAGATCGTCCACACAGGTGTTGGTGCAATCAACGAATCAGACGTAATGCTGGCCGGAACTTCAGGTTCAATCATCATCGGATTCAACGTTCGTCCAAGCACAACAGTAAGTGCAATGGCTGAACGTGACGGAATCCAGATCAGAACCTACAACGTAATCTACAACATCCTTGATGACGTTGAAAACGCCATGAAGGGCATGCTTGATCCTGAATACAAGGAAGTTGTTCTGGGTCAGGTTGAAATCAGAGATACATTCAAGGTACCCGGCGTTGGAATCATCGGCGGTGCATACGTTACCGACGGCAAAGTTGTCCGCAACGAATCAATCCGTCTGGTTAGAGACGGCATCGTAATCCACGAGGGCAAGATCTCATCACTCAAGAGATTCAAGGACGACGCCAAGGAAGTTGCACAGGGCTATGAATGCGGTATCGGCATCGAGAACTACAACGATATCAAGATTGGTGACGTAATCGAATGCTTCACCATGGAAGAAATAGAGAGACAGTAATATGGCAAACTACAGACCCGGAAGAATCGGGGAAGAAATCAGAAAAATAATAAGCGACATGCTTCTGAAAGGGCTGAAGGACCCAAGGCTTTCACCTATGGTAAGCATCACAGCGGTTGAAGTAACAAACGACGGCAGCTATGCCACCGTTTACTTCAGTGTGCTCGGAGCCACCAAGTCCGAAGAGGAAGCAAAGGCTGAGCTGGACGGCGTAGCGGAGGCTTTTGAAAGTGCAAAGGGCTACATCCGCAGAGAAGTCGGCAAGCAGATTAAGCTGCGCCACGTGCCTGAACTCATTTTTAAGCACGACACTTCGCTTGAGTACGGCAGGCACATCGAGGAGATACTGGATACCCTGAAATAGGAGAAGGGGTTTTGCATACGGAGGAAACATGGTTAACAACATTACATTAAGAGACATGGCAGTTAAGCTTGAGCAGGAAAACTCATTCATGATTTTCCCTCACGTATACCCTGACGGAGATGCTTACGGTGCATCGATTGCACTCTGCCTGGCACTCAGGAAGATGGGCAAGGAGGCCTGGGTTTACACGTTGGACGAAGCTCCGGCATACGTGAGACACCTGGATCTCTCGTGCTGCACTGACTTCGCGGACTCCATCAAAAGACCGGACGTGTGCATCGCAGTGGACCAGAGCGAGGAAAGCAGAATGCCTGACAGATTCGACAAGTTCAACTCCGGCAAAATCAAGATGTGCATCGACCATCACCTGTCAAAGGGAATCGGCGACTGGTTTTACGTTGACCCCAAGGCCTCGGCTACATGCGAAATCGTGTACAACCTGATTCGGGAGTTTGGTACAGGCTGGACGAGAGACATGGCAAACGCCGTTTATACCGGCATACTGACCGACACAGGACGCTTTATGCATTCAAATACGACGTATGAGGTGCACCTGATTGCCGAGCGTCTGATGAATCTGGGCGTGGATCATGACGAAATCATGATGAACATCTATCAGAGCAAGAGCCTGATTCAGATAAAGACTGAGGCCAGAGCCTTTGGCAGAATGGAACTGCTGGCAGGCGGAAAGGGCGTTATCACATTCCTGTTTAAGGACGACCTTAAGGACCTTGGCGCCAAGAAGGAGCATACGGGCGAAATCATCGACAGAATCAAGGAAGTTGACGGTGTTGAGATGGCGGCATACCTGGAAGAGCGTCAGGATGGCATTAAAGTCAGCATGCGCTCCAAGTCCGACAGCACTGTTTCTCAGATTTGCGAGAAGTTCGGCGGTGGCGGCCACCTGAAGGCTGCCGGATGCACCATCGACAAGCCGATGAAGTTGGTTCACAAGCTTATCAGTGACGAAATCGAAGCGTATTTCGCACACAGACACTAAATGAAAGACGGAATCATTCTATTAAACAAACCGCAGAACTGGACCAGTGCGGATTGCGTTGCAGTCTGCCGCAAAGCCCTCGGGATAAGCGGATCCAGAAAGAAAAGCGGTGATAAACGCAAAATCGGGCACGGCGGAACCCTCGATCCTATGGCGACGGGGCTTCTGCCCATTTTTGTAGGTCAGGCTACCCGTATCATGGAATACCTTGAGCTGGATTACAAAACCTACAGGTGCACGGCTTTGCTGGGCATTCGCACGGACACCCAGGACATCTGGGGCGAGCGGATTGACACGCCTTCCGATATGGCAGAGGGGCTGACAGAGTCCACTGTTCGCAACGCTCTCATGTCTTTTGAAGGATATATTGAGCAGATTCCGCCCATGTACTCAGCGGTACGGGTTGACGGTAAAAGACTTTATGACTACGCACACAAGGGACGTGAAATCGACGCCGAAAAGATAAAACCGCGTCCTGTTCACATTCAGAAGATAGAAATCGAGGACATTAAACTCTTTGATCCGGACGAAAAAGCCGGCGAGCAGCCCGGCATCGGCCGGGTTACATTCACATGCTGCTGCTCCAAGGGCACATACATCCGCACAATCTGCGCCGACCTTGGCGAGAAACTGGGCTGCGGCGCCACAATGCAGTCCCTGGAACGCATCGCCATCGGTGTACTAAATCTAGAACAAAAATGCACGATTTCAACCTGGCACGAATTAAGCATTAGTCCGGAGCAGGTGAAGACGATGAGCGCCGAGGAGATTGAGGCACGGATGGTGCCGGCGGACTATCCGCTGGTGCATCTGGGATGCTGCGAGATATCGGAGGAGAGGGCGGTTTACTATAGCCGCGGCAATGAAATCTGGTGGACGCAGGCCAAAGTCCTCAGCGAGCCGGATATTCCGGAAAGTGCGCAGAAGCAGACCGGAAACTGTGCAGGCAGCGGCGAAGGCGACGTGCCGCGCAACGCCAGGGGACGTGCGTATGACTGCATTTACAGGGTTTACGAAGCGGGAACCGGGGAATTCCTGGGGACCGGGTTTTACGATAAAGAGAAGAATAAGATGCTGGCGGACAAGGTGTTTACAGCCAGCCGCTAGAAACAGACTGACGTAATGAAGATTTTTAACAGCTTAGAAGAAGTAAATAACATCGAACCGACCGTTGTTGCGCTGGGCAACTTCGACGGAGTTCATCTGGGACATCAGCAGATTATCGCCAGAACGGTTAACGAAGCAAAGGCTGCGGGACTGAAGAGCGCGGTTTTCACCTTCGCCAACCACACCAGCACCGTGCTTGACGTGCCGGAGGTGAAGAGCATTCTTTATCCTGACGAAAAGGCTGCGATTCTGGAAAGCCTCGGCGTCGAGTACATGTTCAACATACCGTTCACCCGGGAGATTCTGGCCATGAGTCCGGAGAGCTTCATCAAGGACATTCTGGTGGACAGGTTCAACATTAAAGAGGCTTACTGCGGATTCAACTACAGATTCGGCTACAAGGCACAGGGCAACCCTGAGGTTCTGATGAAGGAAGGACTGAAGCACGGTTTTGGAATCCACGTACAGGAACCGTTCGAAATCGACGGCGTGGTTGTCAGCAGCACATATATCAGAGGCCTGATTGAGGAGGGTCGCATGGAGGAATGCACCAGGTTCATGGGCAGGATGTACACCATCGGCGGTGAGGTTGTAGTGGGCAACAGACTGGGCAGAACCATCGGATTCCCGACATCGAACCTGGTTATCGACGAATCAATGGTGACTCCGCCTAACGGAGTTTACACCACAATCTGCACATACAACGGCGTGAAGTACCCGTCAATAACAAATGTCGGCCAAAAGCCAACAATCGGCGAGTACAACAAGAACGTTGAAACCCATATTTTCAATTTTGACAAGGAACTGTACGGCAAGCAGATAAGGGTTGAATTCATCAGGAAAACCCGCGAGGAGCGTAAATTTGAGAGCGTAGAGGCGCTCAGCGAGCAGATACGTTCAGACTGCATAGCCGCCAAGGCATATCACCGGGAAAAGGGCATGCTATAGAAAAATGAGACAAAGGGGACTGTCCCCTTTGTCTCATTTCTGCATTTTTATCTTGAAATCTAGCGGGAAAGTGTTAAAATGAATACCGTTGCGACTCCTTTTGGAGTTCGTGACAACGATCAATAATAATGAGTGGTCTACTTTTAGACCACGCATCGGGATGTGGCTCAGTTTGGTAGAGTACTTCGTTCGGGACGAAGGGGCCGCAGGTTCAAATCCTGTCATCCCGACCAGAATAAGAGGAGCACGGCAGTGCTCCTTTTATCATGTTAATAATGGTGCCATTTTGGTGCCATTTTTTGTTTGAATTTTGAATATGTGTTAGAATAATAGCAGGCGTGCGGATGTAGTTTAATGGTAAAACTCGAGCTTCCCAAGCTCGCGTCGGGGGTTCGATTCCCCTCATCCGCTCCAGTTTGTTGAAACATGTTTTTGGAGGATAAAGTCATGAAAAGAAGATTATGCTATTTTATTGTTGCTGTTTTGATGGTCTGTGTTGCTTTTGCATTAACGGCCTGTGGGTCGGAAACAGAGGAGCCACAGCAGGAAACTGAGACGACAACAGAGGCTGCTGAGGAAACAATTCAAGGCGATGGCGGAAGTTTGTATAAGGAAATTGTGAATGGAGATATTCTGGTTGAGTA
>R21__coassemble_861_pt1 | contig 22976 bp, 20 predicted proteins | sample R21__metabat2_low_PE_034 | metagenome-assembled genome bin R21 | reverse complement strand
TTTCTGTCGTCAGCAATTTCAAATTCTTCAACGTATGATACCTGAGGGAGTCCCAGCTTTTCAGCGAGCTGTGGTCCAACCTGTGCAGTATCTCCGTCGATAGCCTGTCTGCCAGTGAAGATCAGGTCGTAGTCGCCATTGTCCTTAACCCATCTTCTTACTGCAGCTTCCAGAGTGTTTGAAGTAGCCCATGTGTCTGAACCACCAACTGCTCTGTCGGATACCAGGATACCTTCGTCAGCGCCCTTAGCGATACATTCGAACAGAAGATCGTTAGCCTGAGGAGGTCCCATTGTGATGACTGTGATATGTACGTCATCAAACTTGTCTTTAATCTGTAATGCCTGTTCCAGAGCATTAGCATCGTCGTTGTTCAGGATGCTTGGAACGCCATCTCTGATCAGTGTACCAGTCTTAGGGTTGATCTTGATAACGTTAGTATCAGGAACCTGCTTTGCACATACTATAATATTAAATGCCATTTGTAATTCCTCCCTATCTAATTATTTACCAAGAACTGATGCAGCGATTACCATTCTCTGAACTTCTGAAGTACCTTCATAGATTTCAGTGATCTTAGCGTCTCTCATCATTCTTTCTACCGGATAATCCTTAGTGTAGCCATATCCGCCGTGGAGCTGTACGCACTTAGTAGTAACGTGCATAGCAGTTTCAGCAGCAAACAGCTTAGCCATTGCAGCAGCTGGGCCGTAAGGAAGGTGCTTGTCCTTCATGTCAGCAGCTCTGTAAACCAGAAGTCTTGCAGCCTGAATCTGAGTTTCCAGATCAGCAACTACAAACTGCAGTGCCTGGAACTTTGACAGGCTCTTTCCGAACTGCTTTCTTGCCTTCATGTATTCAACTGTTACGTCGAGAGCTCCCTGAGCGATACCCAGAGCCTGTGAAGCGATACCAATACGTCCGCCGTCCAGTGTGCTCATTGCTACCTTGAATCCATCGCCAACTTCGCCAAGGAGTCTGTCCTTAGGAATTCTGCAGTTCTGGAAAATAAGTTCAGTTGTTGATGATGCGCAGATGCCCATCTTATCTTCAGTCTTTCCGATTGAGAAGCCTTCATCACCCTTTTCTACGATGAATGAGCTGATTCCGTGGTTGCCCTTTGACTTGTCAGTCATAGCCATTACTACGAATACGTCAGCATATCCGCCGTTAGTGATGAATACCTTTGCTCCATCCAGAATCCAGCAGTCACCGCCGTCAACGGCTCTTGTCTGCTGTCCTGATGCGTCTGTACCTGCATTAGGCTCAGTCAGTCCGAATGCGCCCAGCTTCTTGCCTGAAAGCAGATCCGGCAGGTACTTCTGTCTCTGTTCTTCAGTACCCCAGTTAAAGATTGGCCAGCAGCACAGTGATGTGTGAGCTGAACAGATAACGCCTGTTGATGCGCACTTCTTTGACAGTTCTTCAACTGTAATAGCGTATGAGATGTGATCTCCACCTGCTCCGCCGTATTCAGTTGGGAACGGAACGCCCAGCAGACCGTACTTTGCCATCTTTTCTACAGTTTCTTCAGGGAATCTATGTTCCGCATCGATGTCTGCAGCCAGAGGTTCAACCTCTGTTTCGGCAAAATCACGTACCATTTTTCTTACGAATTCTTGTTCCTTCGTGAGTGAAAAGTTCATTTAAATGCCTCCTTAAAATAATATTAACGTTTGTTGTTTGGTATTCACACCAAAAGATGCTTCCACATTGTTATATTACTAACAAAACATACCACGATAATTAAAACATTTTTCCCTTGAAATTTCAAGGGAAAAATGGGTTTAAGCTCTACTATCTAAATGTGAATTATGAACTATCTTGCTATGTTTAATTTTCCTTCATTTCGCCGTCGCGATAGGCCTTAACAAGCTCTCTCAGTTCCTCCCTCTCTCTGGCCAGTTCCTTGCCGAGATCGGTGTCTCCGACGAGCATTCTCTTAGGCATGTTGCGCACAATAGAAATCAGTGGCGAGTGGAAAACCTGCGTTCCGTCAGGCTTCAGTGGGCTGTACGGTTTATGCTGGGCAAGCGCCATGTACCTGGAATTGATGAAGAATGTGTATCCGGCGATTCCCGTAGTCTTCTGGTATGCCTTGGACATTCCTCCGTCGATGATGTACAGCTTGCCGCCGCCCTTTATCGGGCTTTCTCCGTCCTTGATCTTTACAGGCACGTGACCGTTGAGAATAATGGATTTCTCAGGGTCGAGACCGAACTCCAGGAGAATGTTATCCACGATATCCTCGCGTTCAATCAGCTTGTAGTACGGAACCGTATACTCCTTGTGGGTCTTTTTGTCCGCGATGAAGCAGCGCTCAAGCGTCGTCATCTGGTCCTTACCGAACAGCGGGCTGTTCGGACCGAGCCACAGGTACCACATCAGATCGCCGTTCAGGCCCCTTTCTTTGCCCTTCAGCGGGTGGAAGTAGGCTTTGCGAACCTCAGCGTCCAGGAAGTCCATGTAGGCCTTGCCGGAAGCCGTGAATCCGTTGAGCGTACACTCCTTGAAGGTGCCGTCCTCGTTGATAGGAATGCACCCGTGGAACAGCAGATTGCCGTTCACGATTTTATACAGGGCACCGTGGGTAAACATGAATCTCACGTGTGCCTGAAGCTTGTCGTTCTGTGTAAAACCTGCTTCGATCGCATTCAGCATCTCATCCTCTTCCGGAGTGAGCTTATACGGATCTGCAGGGTCAATTGTAGGGAAATTCGTGTCCCTCAGAGGGTATTCGCCGTCTCTGAGCCTGATTGTTCCCTTCTCGTAATCTATCTTGTCCAGAAGCAGTCTGTGCTCCAGATGATAGTCCGGATTTGCCTTGATTCTCTGGCCTTCCATCTTGAACTGGCATATGGAAATAGCCTTGTTCATCTTGGCTGCCAGCATGTCGTCAACCTGGTCGTATTCGTTTTCCTCGATACGCTTCGGCATGAAGCATTCGCAAGGGTCGTCCGCATATATCTTTTCCGCCATTGATGCCAGCGGTCTAAGGTTGATTCCGTATCCAACCTCGAGCATGTCGAAGTTGTTGTAGTTGATGTTGATTCTGAGAACGTTACAGATGCACGCCCAGTGTCCCGTGGCTGCGCCCATCCAGAGGATGTCGTGGTTGCCCCACTGCAGGTCCACGTCATGGTAGTTCATGAGATAGTCCATGATTTTGTCGGAATGCGCGCCTCTGTCCCAGATGTCCCCGATAACGTGAAGTCTGTCAACTGCCAGGTTGCTGATGACTTCTGTCATTTCTATGATGAAATCCTCCGCTTCTCTGCACTCAACAAGCGTGTCTACAATCTTTACGTAGTAGTCGCCCATGTTGAACTTGGAGTTGGCGTGGATTAGTTCGTCTATGATGTATGCGTACTGCTTCGGCAGTCTCTTACGAACCTTTGACTGAGTGTACTTGTTCGTAACAGAGCGAAGAACCTGTGTCAGGTGCATGATGGAGATTTTGCACCATTTGTCAAAGTCATCCTCACTCTTCTTTCTTCTGGCGATTTCCGCTCTTGCGTTGTACACCAGCGCAGCCAGGTCCTCTCTCTCCTCTGCGGAAAGCTCAGGTCCAAAAATATCGTCAATCTTATCCTTGATTACTCCGGACGCGCTCTTGAGCATGTGCGCGAATGAGTCATACTCGCCGTGAAGGTCGCTCAGGAAGTACTCCGTGCCCTTCGGGAGAGCCAGTATGGCGCTTAAGTTTACGATCTCCTCCGCCGCAGACTTAATGTTCGGATACTGCTTGGATAGGTTTTTCAGAAGATTCTTATCAACCAAGGTTCTGTCCTCCTACTGACTTAAAGGCCTGTTGTGCGGGTAGAAACCGCACTGCCAGTCCTGCTTTGACATCCCTTTGAGATGTCTGACTGCAACTATGTACATGATAACTACGAACACCAGCAGCGCGATGGAGGCCGCATTTGTCTCCATGAATGCCAGTGAGTCGTAAATGCCGTGTATAATCATCGGAGCCAGCAGTGCCAGCAGTGTAAAACCTGCTTTGGCGCCCGGTTTTCCGTTGATTTCTGCCAATTTTGAATATGAGTAGAAACTTCCCATGAACACGCCGCAGAATGCGTGGAGCGGCACTGCAAGCACCATTCTGACAAGTGCCGTGCCGATTCCGCCCGTTGCAACGTACATGAGGTTTTCCAGTAATGCAAAGCCTACCGCAACAGATACTCCATACATTACTCCGTCGAAGCGGTAGTCGAAGTTTCTGTTCTTCCATGAGCCCAGCTTCAGGAAGATAAACTTGAACAGTTCCTCCCACAAAGCAGCAACCAGGAAGGCCTCCGTTATTGCGTATGCAATCGTCCCGGGTGAAAACTGAGGCAGTAAATAAGTAACATAGTTTTCAACAAATGCCGCCGGCAGACAGCTTAATGCCCCAAAAAGCAGGAGCTTGATAATCAGGCTCCATGGCTCCTTTTCAACCGTGTCCTTGCGGAACACGTATATAATTATTACAATTCCCGGCAGTAAGGCCAGAAAGGTAAGTATGTCAGTTCCCATTCTCTAGTTTCCCTTTTCTATTTCCTTTTTCTTTTTCATTGGATCGGATTCGGTGTATTCCCAGTCATCCTTGTAGTGATATACGCCGTCCTCATCGCCCTCCTCAAGCATCTTCTCCTGCTTGTCGTATGAATTCTCATCATACAGGAACGTATCAATGCTCTCGATGGCCTTGCCGGTACCCTCTTTATTCCTCGAATGCCTCTTTCCAGGCATCCTCTCTTCCCTCCTTCAGGTCGTCCAGGTTGTATGGAGTTGCCTGATACAGGTAGTAGTTCAGCCAGTTGGAGAAGAGCAGATTAGCGTGGCTTCTCCATCTGAACAGTATTTCGTCTTCAGGATCATCATTCCTGAAGTAGTTTTTCGGAACGTTTATGTCCAGTCCTGCCTTCACATCTCTGAAGTACTCGTTGGCCAGTGTGGCCTTGTCGTACTCCTGATGTCCCAGGACAAATATCTGTCTGCCGTTGTCTGTCGAAATGATGTGCGGTCCCACCTCCGGCGAATCCGCCAGGATTCTCAGCTCATTGTGGGACTCAACGTCCTGCCTAAGTATCTCCGTATGTCTGGAGTGCGGTGCCAGGAACACTTCATCAAAACCTCTTACCAGCGGGTTCTTCGGTCTGATTACCCTGTGCTCGAACACTCCGAAAACCTTGGAGTCAAGCTGACGCTTCTGAATGCCGTAGTAGTAATACAGCGCCGCCTGTGCTCCCCAGCAGATGAACATGTTACTGTACACGTGGGTTTTGGCGAATTCGAATATCTCGCAGAGTTCCGGCCAGTAGTCCACCTGTTCGAACGGCATCTGCTCAATGGGTGCACCGGTAAGAATCATTCCGTCGAAGTAGTCCTTCTTGATCTCATCCAGGGTTTTGTAGAATGAAATCATGTGCTCTCTTGAAATGTGCGTGGACTCATGGGAGTCCATGGTTACCAGTGTCAGTTCCACCTGCAGCGGGCTGTTCGCAAGAACTCTCGCCAGCTGTGTCTCCGTGTCAATCTTCGTCGGCATCAGATTCACGATTGCGACCTTCAGCGGACGGATGTCCTGCGAGGACGCTCTCGCGGTGTTCATTATGAATATATTTTCACTTGCCAGCGTTTCGGATGCCGGCAGTTTGTCCGGTATTATTAATGGCATACAGCCTCCGTGTCTTTATGACAACAGGCTATTATTTAACTGCTTCAAGTGCCTGTTCAATGTCCGCAATAAGATCTTCTGCGGATTCAAGTCCGCATGAGAACCTGATAAGGTCAGGTCCGATTCCGCAAGCCTCAAGCTCTGCCTCGTTCATCTGTCTGTGTGTGGCATTTGCCGGATGCAGACAGCATGTTCTGGCATCTGCAACGTGGGTTTCAATGGCTGCGAGCTTCAGGTTTTTCATGAAAACCTCCGCTGCTTCCCTGCCGCCCTTTATTCCGAAGGAAACGACTCCGCACGTGCCGTTCGGGAGCATCTTCTTTACCAGGTCAGCATACTTGCTGTCCGGAAGGCCCGGGTAGTTAACCCAGCTTACCTTGTCGTGTCCCTGCAGGTACTGTGCTACAGCCATGCCGTTCTCGCAGTGCTTCTTCACTCTCACATGCAGGCTTTCAAGTCCCATGTTCAGCAGGAATGCATTCTGCGGTGCTGCGATTGATCCAAAGTCTCTCATGAGCTGAGCGGTTGCCTTTGTGATGAAAGCACCCTCCTTGCCGAACTTCTCTGCGTATGTTATGCCGTGGTAGCTTTCGTCCGGAGTGCAAAGCCCGGGGAACTTCTCTGCGTGAGCCATCCAGTCGAATTTGCCGGAATCCACGATGCAACCTCCGACCTGTGTGCCATGACCGTCCATGTACTTGGTTGTTGAGTGAGTTACGATGTCTGCGCCCCACTCGAACGGTCTGCAGTTAACAGGTGTTGCGAATGTGTTGTCTATGATGAGCGGCACCCCGTGTGCGTGAGCTGCTTCTGCCCACATCGGGATGTCCAGTACGTCCAGTGACGGGTTGGTGATTGTCTCACCGAATACTGCCTTTGTGTTGTCCCTGAATGCCGCATCCAGTTCTTCTCTTGTTGCTGTCGGCGGAACGAATGTGAACTCTATGTTCATTCTCTTCATGGTTACGGCGAACAGATTGTATGTTCCGCCGTAAAGAGCTGATGATGCAACCACATGGTCACCTGCCGATGCCAGGTTGAACACTGCGAAGAAGCTTGCAGCCTGTCCCGATGAGGTAAGCATTGCAGCTGAGCCGCCTTCCAGTGCACAGATCTTGGCTGCTACCATGTCATTCGTAGGGTTTTGCAGTCTTGTGTAAAAGTATCCCTCTGCTTCCAGGTCGAACAGTTTGCCCATGTCCTCGCTTGTTGCATACTTGAAGGTTGTGCTCTGGATGATAGGAATCTGTCTCGGCTCACCGTTTCCCGGTGTGTACCCTGCCTGAACGCATTTGGTTTCGATGTTGTAATCCTTAGTCATTATCCTGTCCCCCTAAACTCCCAGCTGACCCGGATGGTCTTCGTATTCAACATACATGAAATTGCCCGTTGATGCTGCCAGCACCTTGCCTGTCTCCTCATCGTATGCCTTGGCCTCACAGCGGATGACGCGTCTGCCCATGTGAACTGCGGCTGCCTCTACTATGAATGACTTACCCCTGAAAGGTCTGATGAAGCTTACGGTCATGTCCGATGTTGATACGCTTCCGTCCGAGTTGGCAATTGCAGCCAGTCCCATTGAAGTATCCAGCATTGCTGATACCACTCCGCCATGAACCTCACCTCTGCCATTGTCTTCCCAGCTGTATTTCTTATACCTGACTCTGCATGAATTATTGTCAGGATTGCAGTCTATAAATTCCGGATCAAGCATGTCATTGAGCATGCCAAAACCGTATGATTTTATCTCATGAACTATCTCTTTATATCTGGCTTCTATATCTTTCATTTCACACCCTGTAATATTTGGAATTTTTGCACTTTCGTGTCAAAAACAAAAATAGTCATATACAGTTTAGATTATAACATAAAAGGGTTGCAAAATGTGCATTTGCAACCCTATTATTTTAATTTTTATACATTATTAGCAGTACGGATGCTGGCACAAAAATTGATAATGTCATCCGATATCTGCTGAACAGATGCGAAGATATCACCCCTCTTGCTTTACAAAAAGCACTTTACTATATTCAGGGATTTTACTACGCTTTCTATCAGACCTTCTTATTTTCTGAAGATTGTCAGGCGTGGATTCACGGGCCGGTATATCGCGACATATATTTCAGAAAATAAAATGGCAAATAACCACCAAAACCAGGTAGCCGCAAATGTAATCAAATAGAATCTGACCGGGCGGTATACATACTTTTCCACGATTACACCTCCGCTTCGGCAATTACAAGCTCGCTCTTCATACCATTTAGCTCAATGTAATTGTCTGATTCAGCATCTGAAAAATCATCGGATTTTTTGCCATGTTTCTCATAATATATATTGGTTGCAATACCTTTTTTAGCACTTCTAAATTTATAACCAGCAGGAACAGTAAGCTTTGACGTTGCTGACAACTGATTAATCTCAAGAGCACCTTCGTGTGATACAAGCTTAATTTGCATATCAAGATTTGAATCTATCTCAATTTCGCTTTTGTTTCCTTGCAAATTAAGTTTACTGATTTTACCATTCACCTCAATAATTTCATTTTCTATATCCGTAATATTAAGTGTACCTGCATTAACTGATAATTCTATTTTTCCAACATATTTATTTGGAATTAAAATATTAACGACTAATATTTCCTTTGCATCAGCTTCACTTGCACCATTTAATCTATTAAGGTCAATATCGATGCGATTCTTTATATCATCAATTTTAACTTTGTAATCTGCCTGAAGATTCTTATAGATATTTGAAAACAATTCAACAACAATTTTTTCTCCACTGTGTGCCTTTAAATCTACCGTATGTGCTCCACCTAATTTAATATCAAAATTCTTCTTTCCATCAATATCATATTCAGTACGACTTTCATATATATAGTCAGTTTGCTTTTTCTCTGATTTCTCATTGGAAAGTAATTCATCAACTGTTATTTGGAAGATCTCTGCTATTGCCATGAGATTTGCAATATCAGGTGTCCCTGTTCCATTTTCCCATTTCGTGATGGCCTGTCTTGATACACCAATCTTCTCAGCCATTTCCTCCTGTGAAAGTCCGGCCTGTTTTCTGTAATGTTTAATTTGTTCTTCTAAAGTCATTTTTCCATCCTCCGTAAATTTGGTTTGTTTTGCTTCCCTCACAGATTAGTAAATTAACCTTTACCAAACAAGAAACATTAGTTGTCATTCGTATATTTTTCTGCTACTTTCCGTAGCAATGCCTTAAAATAAAGGGATTACATTCCGATTTTTACACCGAAACCCGCAAAACCGCTTGATTTCAAAGGATTTTAAGCACATTACTTCTCTGTTCTCGACAGTAATGCGACAGTCTCCACGTGTCTGGTGCACGGGAAGTTATCAAAAGGTTTAACTGAAGAAATGCTGTATCCGTAGTACTGCAGGTAATAAAGATCGTTTGCCAGAGTCTTTGGATTGCAGCTTATATAAACAATATGGTCAACGCCATAGCCTATAATCTTATCCAGTGCGTCGTTGGAGATTCCCACACGCGGCGGGTCCACAACAATAATGTCAGGCCTGTCTGCAGGGTCAAGTGAATCAAGTACCTTGAAGCAGTCACCGGCGATGAATCGGCAGTTGTCCAGACCGTTTGCCTGTGCCGCTTCCCTTGCAGCTTCAACAGCCTCTTCAACTATCTCAACACCTACAACCTCGGATGCCTTCTTCGCCAGAACCTGAGTTATTGTGCCTGTACCGCAGAAGAGGTCAAAAACCTTCCTGCCCTCATACTCACAGCTTCCCTCGACCGTCGGCATGCCGTGATCCAGACCTGCACCTATCAGGTTGAGCGCATAGCTGTAGAGGTTTTCCACGGCGGCTACGTTTGTCTGGAAGAAGGAAAAAGCACTGACTCTGAAGTTCAGACCCATGATCTTTTCGTTGTAGTATTCCCGGCCTGCGAGCACTCTCAGCTCGTCGCAGTAAACCGCATCGGCAAGCCTGTCATTTATGGTGCGGAGAACACCAACAACACGGTTTTGCAGGTCAAGACCTTCTATCATTTCAGCAAAGCCCGCTTCGTCAAAAACCTGGGCAGCCCTGCCTTCGGTAGCTTCTTCATCCGATGTTGTGACGATGTTTACAAGCAGTTCACCTGTTCTTACACCCCTGCGAACGATGAGATTTCTCAAGAGTCCCGTGTGGCGTTTTTTGTGATAGTGTGTGTAGCCGTGTGCCTCTGCGAAGTCCAGAGTGGCACGAAGAATTGCATTAAAATCCGGATGAACCAGACGGCATTCATCGACGGTTACGATTGACATGAAGTGGCCTTTTTTGTGCATGCCGAGAGTGGTTGGGCCATCCTTGATCATGTCGCCGAAGGTGTACTCCATCTTGTTTCTGTAACCGTACTGCTCAGGGGCAGGCTCTATCGGAAGCAGCTCTCCGTAACGGATTTCCTTGGCGTCGAGAAGACCCTTGACCTCCCCTGCCTTGTTTGCCAGCTGTTCCTCATATGGCACGCCCTGGTATGCACATCCACCGCAGAATTCCGCATGCGGACATATGGTTTCTGTGAAGTTGTTCGGTTTAGAATTTGCCGTATGCATCATAGAATTCCTTTTTGTATTCAGGGAAGCTGTCTTCGTCTATCGCCTGCCTGATGTTGGTCATTGTGTTAACCAGGAAATGCAGGTTATGTGTAGTCATCAGCATGGATGACAGTATTTCATCGCACTTGAACAGGTGCCTCAGATATGCCTTGCTGAAGTTCCTGCATGTGTAGCAGTCGCAGTTCGGATCCAGCGGGCTGAAGTCCTTTTCATACTGTGCATTCTTGATGTTTACTCTGCCCTGTGAGGTCATTGCCATTCCGTGACGTGCGATTCTCGTCGGGAGCACGCAGTCGAACATGTCGACGCCGCGTTCAACACCTTCAAACAGGCAGTCTGGAGAGCCGACTCCCATGAGATAACGAGGCTTGTTCTTCGGAAGAAGTTCAACACAATCATCCATTACCTCGTACATGATTTCCTTAGGCTCACCAACGCTGAGTCCACCGATTGAATAGCCCGGCAGATCCATTTCGGAAATCCTGGCAGCGCTCTCTCTGCGCAGATCCTTATACACTCCGCCCTGCATTATTCCAAACAGAGACTGCTTCTCCAGATCTCCCTTTTCCTCATGATATTTCTTGCATCTTTCAAGCCATCTGTTCGTACGTTCCATGGATCTCTTCACGTAATCGTAGTCGGCAGGATAAGGTGCGCATTCATCAAATGCCATCATGATATCCGAGCCTATTGCGTGCTGAATTTCGATGGATTTTTCCGGCGAAATCATATGCTTCGATCCGTCAATATGGGATCTGAATGACACGCCTTCCTCGGTGATTTTTCTCATGGCTCCCAGGCTGAAAACCTGGAATCCGCCACTGTCTGTGAGGATAGGTCCGTCCCAGTTCATAAATTTATGCGAGCCACCTGCAGCCTTGAGCACCTCAGTTCCCGGTCTCAGGTACAGGTGATATGTATTGTTCAGAATAATCTGAGCCCCCAGCTCCTTGACTTCATCCGGTCTCATTGCCTTTACCGTTGCAGCGGTGCCAACCGGCATGAAAACAGGAGTCTGAATATCGCCGTGCGGTGTGTGAATCACACCACGGCGTGCCCTTGTTCTGCTATCTGTTTTTAGTAGATCAAATGTTACTGCTGCCATTACTTCTTATTCTCCTTTTTTACCTTTTCATGGCTGTAAACAACAACGCTTGTAATGTCTCCGAATACGTTCATGAGTGGCAGCAGACGGCCAAAGAAAACCTCAATGTATATTGCCACGCACATGAGCTCAAAACTGATTCCCGCAAACGAGAATACGATGATCAATCCAATAAGTATCGATCCCGGCTGTCCCGGTGCACCTATTGAAAGGATAAACACCAGAATTGCAAGCATAACTACCGTCGTAATGGATAGAGTAGCTCCGGTAAAGCTCATGAACATCAGTGAGAACAGCGTAATCATGTAACTGTTACCACTCTGGCTAATCTGCGCCAGAACAGGAAGCTCCTTATCGAGCAGCTTGATGTCCGTTCCGAAATGACGATTGCAGAATCGCGTGTTAAACGGTACTGCGTCAATGCTGGAATTAATCTTGAAGTTTTCTATGAACAGCGGCATGCACGTTCTCACAAATTCAATTGGATTTATCCCTGCTCTTGCCACAGGAATCAGATAAATAGCCATTACCAGTGCGCTGCCAATCAAAACAAACAATATGAGTATTGCTATAAAGAAAAGTGTATTAAATCCTGATGTAAGCAGCGAATCAAGAATTGCCAGGTATGCTGCAATCGGCATAAACATTGCGATGATATAAAGGATTCTGGAGAAGAACGCATTAATGTTGTCGTTCAGGCTCTTTATTCCATCGAAATGCCTGTTCGATGAACAGATGGCAGCTGATGTGATAAATGCTATCAGAACCAGAGGGAACGGCGAAATGGTTATGAATATGTCGAAGATATTATCCGGCACCATGTTCAGGAAGTAACCCCTGAAAGTACTGTAGAAGTTTGCACTATTATTCTCAAATTCATTCATCCCTGCCTGTTGGTAGATTGGGTTCATTAACGGCCGTGTAACATAGTAAATCAGTAATGCTACAAGTATGGCAATCGATGAAGCTTTTAGGATTCTAACGAAAAAGCTTCCCAGCGATCTGCCTCTGTCAGCCTTTACATACACATCCGTCACGTTCGTAACAAGTGAAAAGAAAGTAACCGGAGACGAAATCATTATCATCGCGTTACCAAACAGCATCTCTATTCTGTAGACAACGTTAACACATACAAAGTCCTGCTGACCGGCATCGAGTGTGCATGCCAGAATTGAATACGTTACAATAGCTGTCGCAACTGCAATCAGCGACCATATCCACATTCTGTCCTGCGTTCTTCTGGCGATTATTCCAATGGAGTTCTCGTTGCTTCTGTACGCATATCCAATCTTTTCCTCGTACTTGCTGAGGATGATTGCTCCCGGATTGAACTCATCAACATCGTCATAGTTAATGTTGAATCTCCTGCCTCCGAAATCAACCATGACACGGGTTTCGCTGATTCGCTCTTTAATCCAGATTGTTATATTGCTGTCTGCAACCTTCTGGTCAATAATACGCAAAAACAGCTCCTCAAAAACCAGTACATTCTCCTGTATCAGTTCCTTGGAAACCTTTCTCTTTGTGAGTTCATCCTCGATAAAGAGTCTGCCCTTTTTGAAGTCTTCGAGAACAGGGCTTATCTCGATTTCGCTTTTCTTCTTCCTTCTCATTCTCACTCTCCGATGTTTATTCAATGAACATGGCATCGCCATATGAGAAAAATCTGTAATTTTCCTTTACGGCTACATCATATATCTCAAGTATTTTTTCTCTGTCATAAAGTGCCGAAATCAGCATCAGCAGTGTTGATTTAGGCAGGTGGAAGTTGGTGATAAGGCTTTGCACTATCTTCCACTCATAGCCGGGATAAATGAAAATTCCCGTGTTGCCCTCTCCCGGTTTTACCTGCCAGCAGCCGGCGGCTTCGTCGAAGCATGCTGCACTCTCAACCGTCCTGGTCGACGTGGTTCCAACGCAGATTACCCGGCGTCCTTCGCGTTTCGCTCTGTTGATTGTATCCGCAGCTTCTTCGCTTACGGAGTACTCCTCAAAGTGCATGTGGTGATCTTCGATATTGTCCACCTTGACAGGTCTGAATGTTCCGATTCCTACATGCAGTGTTACGTACGCAAGTTCAACCCCCATGGCTTCAGCCTTTGCGAGAAGCTCCGGTGTGAAGTGAAGTCCTGCAGTAGGCGCCGCAACAGAGCCTTCCTCTCTGCAGTACACCGTCTGGTACCTGTCGCGGTCGGCATCGTCGGAAGGTCTCTCAATGTACGGCGGAAGCGGCATGCTGCCGATCTCCTCCAGCCTTTCCATGAAAATTCCATCGTATGTGAACTCAACGATTCTCGTTCCGTCCTGTCCGTAGTCAACAATGTCCGCCTTCAGCAAAGCCCCGTCAGGATACGGACTGTCCGGTCCGCTGAAGCAAACTGTGTCACCCGGCTTCAGCCTGCGTCCCGGTTTAACCATGGTTTCCCACTTGTCTCCATCAAGCCTTTTTATAAGCAGGAATTCAACTCTGGCGCCCTGTTCCTTATGGTTGTTCGCGCCACCGTTATCCTTGATTCCAAACAGCCTTGCAGGCAAAACCTTACTGTCATTTAAGACGAGGCAATCGCCCTCATGCAGGTAATCAAGGATATCAAAAAAGTGACGATGTTCCAGGCTGATATCAGCCCAGTTTCCGTCACTGTTCTTTTCTCTATGTACAACAAGAAGCCTGGAGGCATCCCTACGGTCAGCAGGCTTCTGAGCTATAAGCTCTTCCGGTAAGTTGTAATCAAACTCTTCTATTCTCATGAGCACCTTTCGTCAAAACGCTGACAAAATAACGACCTGCCCATATTATACCAAATTTTCGCAGAATTCCAAGGGTTACAGGTCCATCTCAACCTGACTGTCGTCATCCTCGAAATCCAGTCCCAGATGCTTATATGCTGCCTTTGATACCACTCTGCCCTTCTTCGTTCTGTTGAGGAATCCTATCTGTATCAGATAAGGTTCATACACGTCCTCTATGGTTACGCGTTCCTCACCGATTGAAGCCGCAATTGTGTCTATTCCAACAGGTCCGCCGTCGAATCTGTCGATTATTGTCTTTATGATTTCCCTGTCCAGATTCTCGAGGCCCATGTAGTCTACACCAAGTGCCTTAAGTGCCTGATTGGTTATGTCGATGTTAATGCTTCCGTCGCCCTTAACCTGGGAGAAGTCCCTCACACGTTTAAGCATTCTGTTGGCCACACGTGGAGTTCCTCTGGAACGCTTCGCCATCTCCATAACTGACTGCTCGTCAGTCTGCACATTAAGAAGTCCCGCCGTTCTGCGGATTATCTCAGCCAGTTCCTCCTGAGTATACATCTCGAACTTGCAGCTTACACCGAATCTGTCGCGAAGCGGAGCACTCAGGCTTCCTGCCCTTGTCGTTGCACCAATCAGTGTGAATCTGGCAATATCAAGTCTTATGGATCTCGCTGACGGACCCTTGCCGATGATTATATCCAGCGCATAGTCCTCCATTGCAGAGTAAAGCACTTCCTCAACAGACCTGTTCAGCCTGTGAATCTCATCGATAAAGAGCACGTCGTTATCGTTAAGATTGGTCAGTATCGCTGCCAGATCTCCCGCTCTCTCTATGGCCGGGCCGGACGTAATTCTGATATCTACTCCCATTTCGTTTGCGATGATTCCCGCAAGGGTGGTTTTGCCAAGTCCCGGAGGACCATAAAAGAGAACATGATCCAGAGGTTCACTTCTCAGCTTGGCAGCCTCGATGAAAACCTTCAGATTGTCCGTGGCATTCTTCTGTCCGATATACTCCGCAAGAGTCTGCGGTCTCAGTGAAAACTCTGTTCTCTCCTCGCCGTGTCCCAGCTCTGCAGCCGTTATTCTTTCTTCATAATCCATATCAAAACCTCTACCTGCATGAGATTACGGAAATCCTACAACAGATTCCCGAGAGCCTTTTTAATATACTCTTCCACGCTCAGATCCTTATCCGGAATTCCTGCAAGTGCGCTTGTCGCCTCGCCCCTTGTGTATCCCAGAGCCATAAGTGCACTAACTGCTTCTGCTCTGCCACCTGCCGGAACCTCTGCGGTTCCTGTGGCATCCTCAAACGGATTAACCGCACCTTCAGATGTGAACTTATCCTTGAGTTCCAGAACAATTCGCTCTGCGGTTTTCTTTCCTATTCCGTTGGCCTTAGTCAGTGACTTGGAGTCCTCAAACACAATTGCCTGCTGGAGCTGTTCCAGAGTGAAAGCCGACAGAATTGCTATTCCGGCCTTCGGTCCAACGCCGCTTACGCCAATCAGCTTCTTGAACGCATCAAGTTCACCCTTCCCGCTGAATCCGAACAGGCTCATGTCGTCCTCTCTCACTATCATTGTAGTGTGAACCATGACCTCTTCTCCCTCGGCGCTCAGATATGCTCTGGTGTTAGCAGGTACATTAATCTCGTATCCAACCCCGTTAACGTCAATTATTATGTATCCATCGCCCTTCTCGGCGAGTATTCCTCTTACAAAACCTATCATTACGTTACTCCCGGCTCATCCGCCGATTATCTGCTGTTTCCTGCCATTTCTCTGATTCTGAGTGGCACACCGCCGTAATGGCCATGGCATATTGCCGCAGCCAGGGCATCTGCCGTGTCGTCAGGCTTTGGAACCTCCTTGAGATTCAGCATGGTTTTGACCATGAACTGCACCTGCTGCTTCTCGGCTCTGCCGTATCCCACAAGGGCCTGCTTGATTTCAAGAGGTGTGTATTCGTGAACCTCTACACCGCCCTTGACACAGGCGAGAATGGCCACTCCCCGTGCCTGTCCCACCTGAATCGCCGTGGTAACATTGCTGTTGAAGTACAGCTTCTCAATGGATGCCACGTCAGGTCTGTACTCGCTGATGATTTCTCTCAGTGAGTCATAAAGCTGTTCCAATCGCTGATCCATTGGCGTATCCTTGTCGGTAAGAATGGAGCCGTAATGGATCGCTCTGAACCTGTTCCCTGTCTTTTCAATTATTCCGTAACCCATTATGGCATAGCCCGGGTCAATTCCCAGAATTATCATTGCTAAACTCTCTTGACAATATCTCCGTTTTCATTTAGAGTATAACATACAAACATATGTTTGTATAGGAAAATTTGTTCTTTTTTGAAAAAGAAAGTATTTACCTCTTTTCCTCGGTAAAGCAATACATTTTTTATACATTTAATGTATATTAATATATGGAGCTTTTATCTTTTTAGTGTATAATGATGGCAGGAATTGTATCAAATTTGATGTAAAGGTATGGAAACAATTCATGAATTATCACTGAGGAGAGAGTACTATGAGAATTTCAAGACAGAACAAGATTCTCGAGCTCATCGAGAAGTATGAAATTGAAACGCAGGACAAGTTGGCCACCATGCTTCGGGAAGAATACGGTCTGGAAGTAACCCAGGCTACTATCTCCAGAGACATCAAGGAGTTACAGCTTGTAAAGAGGCTTTCATCAAGCGGCAGGTATAAATATGCACCTGCAGGAAACAGCGAAGGACCTGTTTCCGACAGAATGACTAACATCTACCGCGAGACAGTTAAGTCAGTTGACTATTCCGGAAACATCGTCGTTCTTAAGACATTATCGGGTTGTGGCGATGCCGCAGCTGAAACACTGGATTCAATGGGACTGACAAATGTTGTCGGCTCCGTTGCCGGAGATAATACAATCCTGATCGTTATTGATGACCCTGCCCACTCCCCTGCAATAGTTGAGAAACTAAAAAGCATGCTGAACAAATAATATCGGGTTCAGGGAAAAGAGGTATTGGATGATCAGACGCATCAGCATCAGGAACTTCGCCATTATCGAGAATGTGGAGATTGATTTTCATGATGGCCTCAATATCATAACCGGCGAAACGGGCGCCGGTAAATCTATTGTAATCGAAGCAGTGAGCCTGGCTCTTGGCAGCCGGGCAGACACTGCTTTTGTTCGTTCCGGGGAAGATAAGGCAATCGTTCAGATGGTTGCCGACTGTGACGGTGAAGAGTACATCATCACCCGGGAGGTTTCCGCCGCAGGCAAAAATGTCTGCAGAATAAACGATGAAATAGTAACCCTGGGACGTCTCAGCGAACTCTGTCGCAGGCTGGCTGACATTCACGGTCAGTACGACCACCAGTCACTGCTTGACCCTGACTATCACATCAGGCTTGTCGATCTGTATCACAGCGACAGTATAGCTCCTGCAAAAGCTGCTGTGAGCATTTTGCATGATAATTATATGAAGCTCAATGCCGAGCTTGCCCGCCTCAGGCGCGATGCAGCCGAGGGCAAACGTCAGCGGGATTTCATGGCCTTTGAGCTTCAGGAACTTGAGGATGCTAATCTGACAGTTGGTGAGGACGATGAGCTGGACGAAAGGATCAGCCTTCTCCAGAACAGCGAGAAGATTTACGAGAAGCTGGCAGGTGCCTATCACGTATCTTCGGAGAGCGAATTCTCGCTTCTGTCGGGACTCCGTGAGGTTGCGGAAATGCTGAAGGAAACCGGCGACTTCTCTGCAGACTTGGCTGCACTGGCTCAGCGTGTGGACAGCATGTACTACGAATTCGAGGATGCGTGCTCTGAGATACGACAGTCCCGGGACCGTGCGGTATTTGATCCCGAGGAGCTGGACAGGTGCATTGCCAGAAGCGAGCTTCTGAACAGGCTGAAGAGCAAGCACAATCGGGACATTCAGGGCCTGATCGAATACAGAGATGAACTGACCGATAAGCTCAGCATTATAGAGAATGCAGACGAAAGAGAAACCGAACTTGAGGAGGAAATCAAGAAGTGCAGGATTGCCCTTTCCGGTGCATGCAACAGACTGAGCGATGCACGGCACAGATCGGCTTCGGAGCTTGAGAAGCTTATTGTTGAACAGCTGGCTCAGCTCAACTTCAGCAATGCGGATTTCTCAATAGACTTCAGACAGACCGAAGGTTTTACAGCTGACGGAACCGACATTGTTGAATTCCTCATCACCACCAACCGCGGCGAACCGCTCAAGCCATTGAGCAAAATCGCATCAGGCGGCGAGATGTCCAGAATTATGCTGGCGTTTAAGAAGATTATCGGTGATTACGACGAGATTCCGACGATGATATTTGATGAGATAGACAGCGGAATCAGCGGAATTGCCGCCAGTGTTGTCGGTCGCAAGCTCAAGGAGATTTCCGGATCTCATCAGATTATCTGCATCACTCACCTGCCTCAGATTGCGGCGTTCGGCGATGCTTCATACCGGATAGCCAAGAGCTCAGACGACTCCATGACCTACACAACTGTGGACGAGCTTGATGCCGATGGCAAGATTGCGGAAATCGCAAGGCTGCTCGGCGGAGAGAACATTACTGAAACTACGCTTGCTTCAGCCAGAGAGCTGGTGGCAGCAGCGGAATAAAAAGGCAATAAAAAGACGAGCACATTCGTGCTCGTCTATTTATTTGCTTATGCTTCTTCAGTTTCTTCAACAACCTCAACAGCTTCTTCAGCTGCAGGTGCTTCTTCAACTGCAGGTGCTTCTTCAGCTTCAACAACCGGGTTTTCCTCTACTACAGGAGGGTCGATTGTTTCTCTGATGCTCAGGCTGATTCTCTTGCGATCCTTGTCGATCTCAAGAATCTTAGCTGATACAGTCTGTCCAACTTCCAGTTCTTCAGCAATGTTGCCAACTCTCTTGTGAGCAACTTCTGAAATGTGAACCAGTCCGTCAAGACCAGGTTCCAGTTCTACGAATGCGCCGTATTCCTTAATCTGAACTACTTTGCCTTCGATAACCTGTCCTACTGCATACTTTTCGTCGATTACGCTCCAAGGTTCAGGAGAGTTCTGCTTCAGGCCAAGTGAGATCTTGCCCTTTTCAGCGTTCATTGAAAGAACCTTTACGTTAATCTTTTCGCCGATGCTCAGAACTTCCTGTGGGTGCTTAAGCTTGCCCCATGAAATCTCTGAAATGTGGAGCAGTCCGTCGATTCCGCCGATGTCTACGAATGCACCATAGTCTGTGAATCTCATTACAGTACCTTCAACAACGTCGTCTACGTTCAGCTTGTCCCAGATTTCAGCAATCAGCTTATCTCTTTCTTCGCTCAGGAACATCTTGTGTGAGAATACTGCTCTGTTTCTTCTCTGGTCAACTCTGGAAACCTTAACTTCCATTTCCTGACCGATGAATTCTTCAGCATTTTCAACATAGTGATCTGACAGCTGTGAAAGAGGAATGAATCCTGATACTTCCTTGTACTCTGCGATAACGCCGCCGTTTACTGCTCTAACAACCTTAACATTCAGAACTGTTTTATCTTCATGAGCCTGTACGATTTCTCCCCAGTGCTCGCTGATTTCCAACTTCTTCTTTGAAAGTAAGATTCCGCCGTCTGCGTCGCCTGCATTAAGAACTTTTGCCTGAATTTCGTCGTCAACTTTGAAGACGTCAGCTAAAGTCTGTCCTTCTTCCAGGGTAACTTCACTTCTTGGCAAAATACCATCTTTCTTGCAACCTAAATTAACAATAACTTCTGAGTCATTAACGTGGTGAACTTTACCTGTTACGATCTCGCCGTTTCTTGGGAGTCTCAGGGATCTGTCCAGTTCTTCTTCGTCAAGAAGATCTGCCATCGTTAATTCTTTGTTTTCAAGTGTAGCTTCACTCATTGTAGAAATAACCTCCTTAATTGTACGTTCTGGCGTCGATGCGCCAGCCGCAATACCTATTTTATTACATTTTATGACCCGTGGCAACGGTAAATCTTCAATATTTTCAACAAAATAGGTCTCTTGACAATGCTTGCCGGAAATCTCAAAAAGCTTCTTCGTATTGGAGCTGTTTCTGCCTCCGATTACGATCATCATGTCGCTCTCTTTTGCCAGCTGTGCACATGCTTCCTGGCGCTTTGAAGTGGCACTGCAGATTGTGTTATTCACCTTGTAGCTGCGGCCCTCACCTGCTGCCTGCCACTCATCAAACGCACGTTCAACTTCATTGAGTGTCTCCTCCCGAATAGTGGTCTGCGTAACTAAGCAGTACTTATCGAAGGTTGAAGATGCCAGAAGTTCGCATGCTTCTTCATATGAGTTAACTACCGCGGCAGGGGTTTTGCACCATCCGGCAATGCCCTGAACCTCAGGATGGCTGGCATCACCGACGATTACAACCTTACCCTCCGCTTCGCTTACAAGCTCGTGAATCTTGGCAACGAACGGACATGTGGCGTCGATGAGCTCGATGCCTCTCGCCTCGGCCTCTTCATAAAAAGCCCTGCCCTCTCCGTGGGATCTTACGATTACACGCGGCATGAGACAAAGGGGACAGTCCCCTTTGTCCCATTTTGCCGGAATCTCCGCAAGCGAATTAATGACCGTGATTCCCTTGGCCTCCAGGTCCTTCGTTACACGGTCATTATGAATAAGGGCACCCATGCTGTATATCGGAGCACCCTCTCTGTTAGCTTCTTCTGCTGCCTTCTCGGCTTTTTCGATAGCCTGCTTCACGCCGAAACAGAATCCGGCGTTTGCTGCTACACGTATTCTATCTGCCATTCTTTTTATCTATCTCCTTCAGGGACTCAAGGTATTTTTTGAAAGCCCCTTCACTTCCGTTTTCAGACGGCTCATAGTACTGAACGCCCTCTTTGTAGAGGTTGTCAGGCAGGTACTGCTGAGTCACATATCCGCCGTATGCATGAGGATATTTGTAGTCAAGGCCGCGGCCCAGCTTCGCCGCTCCGCCGTAATGCGAATCCATCAGGTGCGCCGGCACGTCGTCCACCTTGCGGTGATGAAGGTCTGACATAGCCGCCTCAAGTGCCTCGTTTGCCCTGTTGGATTTTGGACATGAAGCCATGAGAATTGTGGCGTGTGCCAGCGGAATTCTCGCTTCAGGAAAACCTATCATCTGTGCTGCCTGCACACATGATGTCACTATGCTGATGGCGTTCGGATAAGCCATTCCGATATCTTCGGATGCCATTACCATAAGCCTGCGGCCTATCATCATCTCATCCGCACCGCCGTCAATCAGACGGGCCAGATAATGAATCGCGGCATCGGGATCCGAGCCTCTTACAGACTTCTGAAGTGCGCTGAGCAGGTTATATTTGTCCTCTTCCTTGTCGTAGAATACAGTCTGCTTCTGCATGGCTTCAGACACGATTTCCTTCGATATTTTGCCCTCGCCATCCAGGTCGAGATTGTCCACGATAAATCCCAGAGCATCCAAAGCCACCCTGCAGTCTCCCCCTGCCATTCTGGCAAGTACCATGAGGGCTTCTTCGTCATACGGAATGTTAAGTCCGCCAAAACCCTTCTCCGTATCTGTAAGTGTACGCTTAAGAATCACAAGGATATCCTCCGCCGCCAGACGCTTGAATTCATATATGTTTCTGACACGGCTGAGAATGGCGTTGTTTACTGAGAAATACGGGTTTTCCGTGGTGCTTCCGATAAACTGAACCACACCCTCTTCGAGCGCCTTGAGAAGTGAATCCTGCTGAAGCTTGTTCCAGCGGTGAACCTCGTCTACATAGAGACATGTCGTCTCCTTCATGAGACCGTGGAATCTGTCCGAAGCGTTCTTCAGGATTTCCTTGAGTTCCTTGGTGCCTGTGGTGGATGCATTTATTTCAACAAAATTACTGTCAAGTTCTCCGGCGATTATGCGGGCAAGAGTCGTCTTGCCTGTGCCGCTCGGTCCGAAGAAGATGGCAGACTCGAAGGTTTTGTTCTTTATTGAGTTGTAAAACAGCGAGCCCTTCTTCATGAAGTGGGTCTGGCCCACAAAGCCGTCAAGGCTGTCAGGTCGCATTCTCGTACTGAGTGGAATCATGTTAAAAGTCCCGGTTCCTAGAACCAGTCATCATCCTTTCTGTATTCCCCGCCGTTCGGCATGTCTATATACTGCGTTGTCCTGCTTGCTCTGTGCTTAACGCCTTTGCTTTCAGGATCATAATGTCCGAATTCATTGTTGTAATTCGGATCGTAAGGTTCTTCGAATTCGTGCGGATCGAAGTACTGCGGCTCAGCCGGCTGCTGTGGCTGCGCATACGGGTCATACTGCGGCTGCTGTGGCTGCTGGAAGCCCTGGCTTCTTGCATCCCGAATAGCCTGGCTGTATCCCTTGTTGTAGAACTCCTTTTCCAGCTCCTCGTCGTGCTTCTTAAGCTGCCGTTTGGACATGCCCTTGGCCGCCTTCTTTTTCTTCTTGTGACTTCTGATGCATAGAATGATAATCAGTATGATTATCAGCGTAATCAGAAGCGCTATAATCATGCCGGCCATCACCAGCTTGTTCGTCATTTCTTCAATCTGATATGCCTGTGCATCAGACATGCTCTGAAGCTGCGCTATCTTCTCATACAGCGCATCAATGACTCCCTGGAAATGTTCCTGCATGAACTGATAAAGTCCGCTTGTTGTATCCATAGAAATATCCCTTCCCTTTTCTAAATATTAGCATTAATTATTCAGCAAGAACATTATACCTTACAAATGTGAAAGTTCAAAGAATGTTAAATTCGTTCCAGGTTGAAATCGTGCATTTTTGCACGATTTCAACCTGGAACGAATTTGACATAAAAAAGCGAGTCGGCAAATGCGGGTATCCAAAGTTTTTGGGGGACAAGAATATTACCATATTTTTCCTTGATATTT
>R21__coassemble_751_pt1 | contig 25247 bp, 21 predicted proteins | sample R21__metabat2_low_PE_034 | metagenome-assembled genome bin R21 | reverse complement strand
GTTCTGGTGGGAACATTGTTCCCACCAGAACCGTCCCCCCGGGAACTTTTTATTTTGACAGGCAAGCGACAAAGGAGCAAAAGATGAGCGACTACAGGAAGCTGCAGAACGGCAGTGACATAAGAGGAATAGCGGTAACGGGAGTTCCGGGGGAACTGCCTAATTTGAGGCCGGAGGAAGCGAAGGAAATCGGAAGAGGATTCGTGACATGGCTGGCTGAAAAAATAGGCAAGAAGCCGGAAGATCTTGTGATAGCAATAGGCAGAGACCCGAGAGGATCGGGCCCTAACCTGCTTGACGGACTCATGAACGGAATCGGACCTTACGGCGCCGGAGTTTACGACTGCGGCTACGCATCCACGCCGGCGATGTTCATGGCCACTGTTTTTCCTGAGTTCAAATGCGATGGCACGATAATGATTACCGCAAGCCATCTGCCGTACAACAGAAACGGCTTCAAGTTCTTCACGCCTGACGGAGGTCTGAACAAGAAGGACATTACGGCGATTCTGGACTGTGCGGCTGACCCGGCAATTACGGAAGCTAAACTCGGTGCACCGTCAAACGCCGACGGATGGACTCACCGCCTGGGCAAGATCGTCTTTGAGGCGGAGAAGGCCGACATAATGACGCCTTACTGCGAGCATCTGAAGAGCATTATTCTTGATGGAACGAAGGATCTGGCAGGGGAAGGTTTTGATCCTGAAAAACCTCTCGCCGGCATGAACATAGTGGTTGACGCCGGAAACGGCGGCGGTGGATTTTACGCAACGAGAGTACTGGCACCGCTTGGCGCAAACGTCAGGAACAGCCAGTTCCTGGAGCCGGATCCGATGTTCGAAAACCACGCTCCGAATCCGGAAGACAAGGAAGCGATGAACTCGATTTCCCTGAGAGTTACTTCAACAGGTGCAGACTTCGGACTTATATTCGACACTGACGTTGACAGATCTGCCGCAGTTGACAGCAGGGGAAGAGAAATTGCGCGCAACGGAATCGTCGCAATGGCAGCGGCACTGGTTGCAGAGGATCATCCGGGAACAACGGTTGTTACGGACAGCATTACTTCGGTACAGCTTACCGAATTCATCGAGAAGAATCTGGGACTTAAGCATCTGAGATTCAAGCGCGGATACAGAAACGTAATCAACAAGGCGATTGAGCTCAATGAAGCCGGCACGGACTGCCAGCTGGCAATCGAGACATCGGGCCATGCCGCACTGAAGGAAAACTACTTCCTGGACGACGGCGCTTACCTGGCAACGAAGATTGTAATAAAGGCGGCGCAGCTTCACAGAGAAGGCAAGAAGATAGACAGCGTAATAGCAGACCTTCAGGACCCTGCCGACGAAAAGGAAATCCGCATTCCGATTACGGAGGAGGATTTTGGTGCAGTGGGCGACAGAGTTCTGGCTGAACTTGAGGAGCATATTAAAGGTTGTCCTAACACGACTCTCGAGGAGCCGAACTACGAAGGTGTAAGATTCAACTACGCGTCGGATTCAGGGGAGAATACAGGCTGGTGTCTGCTTCGCAAATCCCTGCACGATCCGCTCCTTCCAATGAACATCGCATCAGACATGAAGGGCGGCTGTGAGGAGATAAAGAAATTCATGGCAGACTTCCTGAGCACGCAGAGCGGGCTGGACATGTCGGCATTTTAGATAAAAAAATAAACGGTGGCTCTCAAGCCACCGTTTATATTTTGCCTTATTCGCTCTTTGCAGGGAGGTTTGCAACAACGATTGCTGCGAACATTACCACGCAGCCGATAACCTCGCGGGCACTCATTGCCTCGCCAAGAATTATCATTCCGCCTATCAGCGCAAACACGGATTCCAGGCAGAGAATCATGGATGCAATTGTCGGATCCGTATCCTTCTGGGCCACAATCTGCAGGGTGTATGCCACACCGCAGGAGAGCAGACCGGAGTAGAGGATAGGCAGCCATGAGCCAACCAGCGTGCCGGCTGTCGGCAGGTCGAAGCCCAGCGCCGGGTCAATAAGCGGCATCACGACAAGCGACAGAACTCCTGCAACGAAGAACTGTACGCATGAGAGCTTAACGCCGTCAACCTTCGGTGAGAAGTGGTCGATAACCAGGATGTGAATGGCGAAGCCGATTGCGCAGACGAACATGATTATGTCTCCGATGTTTACAGCACCGAAGCCTTCTGACGGAATGCAGAGCAGGTAGAGACCGATGGCTGATGCGGCAACGCAGCACCACATGATCGGAGTTACCTTCTTGCGTACGAACAGTCCCAGAAGAGGAACGATTACAACGTACAGTGCAGTAATGAATCCCGAGTGAGCAACGGATGTGTAGAAGATGCCGACCTGCTGCACGTTTCCGGCAAAGAAGAGAGCCAGTCCGCAGCAGATGCCGCCGATTATGGTGGTCTTGTCCAGCGTTTTTTTCTCGCCGCCCTTGGCCTTGTCAATTATCATTATTACAGGAATCAGAACGAGCGCACCGATTACCGTACGAACGCCGTTAAATGCCAGCGGACCGATAAGGTCCATGCCTTCCTTCTGTGCTACAAACGACGTACCCCAGATAATTGCCGTGAGCATTAACAGAGCATCGCCCTTAAGCTGTTTCTTCATTTCAACCTCCCGATTATATCTAATCTATATTATCCTGTCTCCGCCCAGCAGTGTGCGGAGCTTGTGCATTCTTGCGAAAACAAACATCTGAAGCTGTCCCTCGGGACCTGCGTCAAGGCCCAGCAGCTGACGGGCCTTTGCCAGTCTGTATCTCACGGTGTTGCTGTGCTGATAAAGTCTGGTGGCCGTAAGCGAAATGTCCCAGTCGCTTTCCACATATGCCATGAGAGTATCGAGCAAAGCCGATTCGTGGGTGCTGTCATAGCTCTCAAGGGTGGCCAGAAATCTGTTGTAGAGTTCGGAGAAGCCTTTGCTCTCCATGCCCGGAATAATCAGGGCGCTTGTGCCCGCCTCGGCATAATGTCTGAACCTGTCGCCGGCGAGAAGTCCGTCCAGCGAAGCGGTTACCGCCTCGTCAATGGCCTCTCTGATGTCGAGCAGACTGGTTTTGTATCCGGAAAGTCCCGTGCAGAACTTCCGGCTGTCGATGTTAAGTTCCTTCAAAACCTCCGCACAGCGCTTCTCCAGAGCTTCCGGATCCGCAGATTCCGGCTGATTGGAAGTGTGTATTATCAGCATGCATTTCTCGCATCGTATTACCGAGTCGTGGGACTTGGGATTCGGCATGTTCTGAGGCAGGGTTTTGCGGTATGAATTAAGCGCTTCATCCAAAACCTCGTCAGAATCCTTGCCTGCGGGAACGCAGCAGATGACTGTCAGATTGTTTCTGAACAGAGGGTTCAGCCTGCCTGCCAGAGCCACAGTCTGATCCGGGCCCTCGGCCATCATCCTCTTTAGAATGTCCAGAGAAATGCCGTTGGCATCGCTTGCATCTATGGAGCTTTTAACAACGTAGATCAGATCCTCCAGGTATTCCTTCTCATAGGTGAAAACCGGAATCCTGTAGAGGTTGGCCTTGTCGATAACCTCCTGCGGACAAATGTCGGGGTCGGTGGTTTTGATTGCCAGTGCACCGACGCGAAGCTTAATCAGCGCATCCATGCCGATGTTGGCCTTTTCGAAATCGCCGGGCAGCATGTACATCGTGGTAAAAACGATGTCGTTAGGGCTGAATGTTTCCCGGATTTCTTTCGGAGATTCCCAGTCCAGAACTCCGACACCTTCTATTCTGTTGTAAAGCCCCTCCGCATTTGAGACCAGTCTGAAGTTCTCAAATATCGGAAGCGCCAGAAGATCAATTACTCTAAGCATTTTCCCTCCCGGTGCGTATTCAGTAAATCACACAATCATACTAACATACCATTGTAGAAAATACAAAAATATTCGGAATAGCATATAAAAATTACAACAAGGCTGAAGTGCTTGAAATCAGCAGGACAGAGCGCTGCGCGTATGGATATAAACAGGGTTTTGTGCTAAAATTAACTATGTATGGAGAAAATAATGCTGGAAATTATTAAAGACATAAAACCTGCTGACAAAGCAGCCATATCAGCGGCAACTGCCCGCCAGGAATCCCTCGCCAAACCCCCGGGATCACTTGGAGGTCTTGAGGACATTTCCATTCGCATTGCGGGCATGACCGGCAAGGTAATAAACAGCGCAGATCGCCCTTGCGTTGCGGTTTTCTGCGGGGATAACGGCGTTGCGGAGGAAGGCGTTGCTTCAGCGCCGCAGTCGGTGACGAGAGCTCAGACCATGAACTTTACAAAAAGGCTCACGGGCGTAGGGGCACTGGCCAACAGCTTTGGAAGCGATCTGCTCATCGTAGACATGGGTGTAAAGGATCCGATTCCGTCGGAGCTTTATGTTGACCGGCCGCTGAAAGGCAATGCGCTGACCGATACATTCAAAATCGTCAATAGACGATTAAGACCTGAAACAGGGGAAACGGACAACATCGCGAAGGGCCCGGCGATGAGCAGAGAAGAGACCTTGCGCGGGATAGAAACGGGAATTGAAATGGCGGACGCAATAGCTGCCGCCGGTTACGATATCATGGGCGTTGGCGAAATGGGAATCGGCAACACCACCACAAGTGCAGCGCTACTGTCCGCTATTACAGGGGAGAATGCAGAACTTACCGTTGGAAGAGGCGGCGGAGTAAACGACAGGGGTTTTGCGAGAAAGAAAGAAATAGTGGACGCGGTTTCCGCCGGATACAGAAAGTCAGGCGGAATACTGAAGGATACTTCAGGACAGAGTCGGGATGCTGCGGAGCTGATGATTGACGCGCTGGCAGAAATGGGCGGATTTGACATCTGCGGAATGGTGGGAGCATTTCTCGGCGCGGCGAAAAACCGCATGCCGGTGGTAATTGACGGATATATTTCGGTGGTGGCGGCGCTTGCGGCATACGTAATTGCGCCTGCATCCGCAGACTACATGATTGCATCCCACAAGTCCTTCGAGAAGGGCTATGCCCTGGCGATAGAGATTCTCGGGCTCGAACCCTTCATGGCACTGGGCATGCGTCTGGGCGAAGGCAGCGGCTGCCCGGTTGCATTCAAGATAATAAAAGGTGCCTGCGACGTCATGGCCCACATGGCCACATTCGAGGAGGCCGCAATCGACGACGGATACCTGGAGGAAATCCGGGCAAAAGAGGAATTTATCAAATAATGAGACAAAGGGGACAGTCCCCTTTGTCTCAAAACGGAGGTTTTGATTGAAATACATACGTGGATTCTTAATGGCATGGGGCATGTTCTGCTGGATACCATGTCCGTATAAAGGCTGGCGAGAAGAGGACCGCAGGGCGCAGATCGCCATGCTTCCTCTCGTTGGTGCGTGCATCGGCGCGATAGTCTGCCTGATCTGGTGGGTGCTGACACTGATTGGTGCCGGCGCCGTGATTACGGGCGCGCTGCTGACGGGCGCGTATTTCCTCATGACCGGATTTATTCACCTGGACGGATTCATGGACTGCAGCGATGCCACGCTTCCGCGCCACACCGACATGGCGACGAGAGTTCGCATTCTGAAGGACTCGCACACCGGAGCGTTCGGCGTAATCTGCCTTTGCCTGATGCTGGTTCTGTTTGCAGGTGCAATGATTGACGTGGCACCGAAGTTCAGCCTGGCGAACTGCAGCATTCTGGTGCTGGTGTTCACGACATCCAGATTTGTCAGCGCATCCATGGTTTTGCTCTGCAGGCCGATGGCAACCAGCCAATATGCAAAACCCGCTGCGGACGACTCACAGGAGAAGACCGGTCGCATCAGCGAAACGATACCTTCGCTTATAATACTGATTATCATTCTCGGCGCAGCCGAGTGGATTACAGCCGGAGGCACATGGTGGTGCCTCATCGCAGAACCGTATTCGAACATCACATGTCTCGTGGTTCTGGTGGCTGCATATATTACAGGGCGCCTTGACAGAAGGATGCTCGGAGGAATGAACGGAGACATCTCAGGCCACATGATTACCACATCAGAAATGTTCGGTGTGGTGGCGATGGCTTTGCTTATTTAGCACTTATGAAGCACGATGAACTCCTGAACGAGGAAAAGAACAACTAGTATGAATGTATTCATAAGCGGAGGCTGTAAAAACGGCAAATCGTATTACGCCCAGCGCCGGGCGAGAGCGCTGGCGGGCGGAGAAGGCGAGACCGGGCCTCTCACGAAAAAACTTTATTACATAGCGACCATGATTCCCCATGATGATGAGGACCGTGCCCGCATCAGACGCCATCTTTCGGAACGTGAAGGATGGGGGTTTGAGACTGTTGAGCAAGGCAAAAATCTTACGGAGATTCTGAATAAAAATGTGGACCCGGGCGGAGTGTTTCTGCTGGACAGCGTTACTGCAGTTATGGAGAATGAGATGTATCCGGTGGCGCTGAAGGAACGCGGCGACGAGAAAGTAATCGTCTTTCTCGGTGAGGATGCGGATGCTTCCGAAAGAGTAAAGCGGGACATGGTCAGATTCGCTGAGGAAATAAAGAGAAACGGCGGCTCGGTGGTCTTTGTTTCCGACGGAATATACGGAGACATGAACGGCTACAGTGAGTCGACGGAGAAGTACAGGCAGGCTCTGGCCGAGACGGACAGGGCGCTTGCCGAGGTGTGCGACGAGGTTATTGAAATAGCCTACGGAGCAGAGGAGATCTGGAAGAGATGATACTGATTTTTGGCGGAGCATATCAGGGCAAAACCGAGTATGCGAAGAGCCTGAAAAACATAGAAAAAATAAGCGACTGTTCGAAGGGCGGCGAGCCGGATTTCAGTGCGGAATGCGTGTGCGGAATCGAAGGTTTTGTCCTCGAGTGCGTGCGCCGCGGCGTGGAGCCGAAGGAGTGGTTTGCAGAGCGTGAAGAGCAGTGGAACAGCGACGGCAAAATCCTGGTCATGACGGACACCTCACAGGGTGTCGTGCCGGTAGAGAAGGATTTGCGCGATGCCCGTGAGGCAAACGGCAGACTCATGCTTTACCTGGCATCAAAGGCAACAGAGGTTCACAGGGTTTTCTGCGGAATCGGAAAGAAGATAAAATGAGATCAAAGATTGTACTGATAAGACACGGAATTACCCCGGGAAATCTTCAGAGGTTTTACTACGGAGCGACTGATATTCCCCTCGCATATGAGGGCATCGTGAAACTAAAAAAACTGAAGAAGGAAGGCGTATATCCGGACAGTGAAACAGCAGAATATTACACTTCGGGAATGCTCAGAGCGGAGCAGACGTTTGAGATTCTGTACGGCGACAAGCCCCATGAGAAGCTTAACTACTTCAGAGAGCTGAACTTCGGCGACTTCGAAATGAAGGCTTACGAGGAACTGGAGTCCAGACCCGAATACCGCGACTGGTGCAACACCGTAATGGAAGGGACACCGCCGCCAAACGGCGAGAGCATTCTGGACTTCAGCAAGCGTGTAACGGAAGGGTTCAAGGACCTTAGAAACAGGCACGGACTGCTGGAGCTGAAACTGAGAAATCAGGGCAAGGAGGCAATGAGCATCGTGGTCTGCCACGGCGGCGTAATATGCGCGCTGCTCAACAGCTTCTGGCCGGAGAAACACGACAATTTTTACAGATGGATTCCGGACCCGGGCCACGGCTACGTACTGACCCTGGAGGACGGAGATGTAACTGATGCGGAGAAATTCTAATGAGGATATATAACAACATAACGGAGCTGATCGGCGGAACGCCGCTGATGAGACTTAACAAAATGGAAGAGCACTTCGGGCTGAAAAACGGCGCGCAGCTCATCGCGAAACTGGAGAGCTTCAACCCCTGCGGAAGTGCGAAGGACAGAGTCGGCTTCAACATGATTGCCGATGCCGAGAAGGAAGGTCGCCTGGCAAAGGGCGGAACAATCATCGAACCGACAAGCGGCAACACCGGTGTGGGAATCGCAATGGTTGCAGCCGCTCGCGGATACCATGCAATCATGGTAATGCCGGAGAGCATGAGCGTTGAGAGACGCACTCTTCTCAAAGCTCTTGGAGCCGAGCTGGTGCTGACACCTGCGGCCGAAGGCATGGCGGGAAGCGTGGCAAAAGCGGAGGCTTTGCAGAAGGAGATTCCGGGAAGCATCATCGCCGGCCAGTTCGAAAACCCTGCAAATCCGCAGGCACATTACGAGACGACAGGTCCTGAAATCTGGGCGGACACCGACGGACAGATTGACGTGTTCGTGGCAACATTCGGAACCGGCGGAACCGTGTCCGGAAACGGCAGATTCCTGAAGGAGCAAAACCCGGACATTCGCATTATAGCCATCGAGCCGGCATCATCGCCACTGGTTACAGAGGGCAAGGCAGGTCCGCACAAGATCCAGGGAATCGGAGCGAACTTCGTTCCGGGCAACTTCGACATGGAAGTTGTGGACGAGGTCATCACAGTAACGGATGAAGACGCCCTTGCAACAATGAAGCTTCTGGCGACAGAGGAAGGCGTTCTTGCAGGAGTGTCCGCGGGAGCCGCAGTATTCGGTGCAGCGCAGATTGCCGCACGCCCGGAGAACGAGGGCAAAAAAATCGTGACATTACTGCCTGATACAGGCGAGAGATATTTGAGTATATTTCAGGGATAATGTATAATGTAATATCCAATAAAAATACGGGAGAAAAACCATGAACAACGCAGACAACAAGAAGAAGGTAATCACCATCAGCCGTGAATACGGTTCCGGCGGCAGACTCATCGGCAAGAGACTGGCTGAGAAGCTTGGCGTGCCGTTCTATGACAGGGCTTTGCTCGATAGAATTGCCGAGGAATCCGGATTCAGCAAAGAGATGATTAAGGACGCGGAGAAGAAGGCCAAGAACAGCTTCCTGTACAGCCTGGCATCAGCCATGGGCACAGGCGAAGCGGGACCGGAAAGCCTTAGCCTTAACGAGAGGTTTTTCCTGGCTCAGTTCGATACCATTCGCAAGATTGCAGACGAGGGCTCATGCGTAATCGTCGGCAGATGTGCAGACTACATTCTGAGAGGTCTGCCTTACGCAACCAACGTGTTCATCTATGCGGAGGAAGAGGACAAGATCAAGAGAGCCGTTGAAGAGTACGGCGTTCCCGAAGACCAGGTTAAAAAGGTCATGAAGGAAACTGACAAAGCCCGCGCAAACTACTATGCATACCACACCGGCCGCAAGTGGGGCGAGCACGTAAACTTCAACCTGTCAATCGACAGCGGATACCTGGAGATTGAAGACATCGTCGACCTGATTATCGAATACTCCGACAAGCAGATCTGGAGAAACACTGCAAGAGACGAAGAAAAGAACGACAGAACAGACCCGAAATAATGTTTAGCATAAAAGCCATGTACTTCAGCGGTACAGGCACAACAGAAAAAACAGTAAAGACAATTGCGGATGCAGCTGCAGGAAGCGGTGGCGACAGATTCACCCGGGGTGAAGACATAAACTTCACACCGGCACAGGCGCGCGAGATGACCTATGAGTTTGAAGCTGAGGATATCGTAATCTTCGGAGTTCCTGTTATTGCAGGAAGAGTACCGAATGTGCTTCTTAAATTCCTTGATACGCTAAAGGGCGGAGGAGCAATGGCGGTTCCTGTGGTGTGCTACGGCAACAGAAACTACGATGATGCGCTCATCGAGCTGCGTGACATTCTGGAGGCGAAGGGTTTTCACACAATTGCGGGAGGAACTTTTATCGGAGAGCACTCTTTCAGCAGAATTCTGGCGGCCGGCAGACCTGACGAAAAGGACCTGGCAAAGGCTGCGGAATTCGGTGAAAAAATCGCCGAAAAAGTCAGCATGCTTCCGGAGAACGCGAGCACGAAAAAGCTGGCTGCAATCCTGGAGTACGCAGGACCGATTCCTGTTGCGGGCCAAAGCCCGCTTCGCAAATACTATCAGCCGAGAGACAGAAAGGGCGAGCCGATTAACATCCTGAAGGTTAAGCCGAAGCTCGATGAGAGCAAATGCAACCGATGCGGAATATGCGTTGCCGCATGCCCGATGGGATCGATTAAACCGGAGGCCCCGGGCGTAGTCGACGGCATCTGCATCAAGTGCTGCGGCTGCGAGAAGAAGTGCCCTGAAGGCGCACTTTACTTCGACGATCCGGGATACATTTACCATAAAGAAGAGCTCGAATTCATGTACGCAGACAAGCGTCGTGAAGCGGAGGTTTTCATATAAAATAACTCTTGCCGATACCCATTCGTATCGGAGAAAGGACAGACAAATGACAGACAAAGGAACCTATTACATCAGTACACCAATTTATTACCCAAGCTCCAACCTGCACGTTGGTCACACTTACTGCACGGTTATGGCTGACGCCATGGCGCGCTTCAAGAGACTGCAGGGATACGACGTCATGTTCCTGACCGGAACGGACGAGCACGGTCAGAAGATTCAGCTTCTGGCGGAGGAGAAGGGCGTTACTCCTCAGCAGTACGTTGACGAGGTAGTTGCAGGAATCAAGGACCTGTGGAAAACCATGGAGATCTCCTACGATGACTTCATCAGAACGACAGAGGACAGACACGTGAAGAGAGTTCAGAAGCTCTTCATGAAGATGTACGAGAAGGGTGACATATACAAGGGCGAGTACGAAGGCTGGTACTGCACTCCGTGCGAATCATTCTGGACGGAAAACCAGCTGGGCGAGGACAACACATGTCCTGACTGCGGCAGACCTGTAACGAAGGCCAAGGAGGAGGCTTACTTCTTCAAAATCAGCAAGTACGCCCCTGAGCTGCTCAGAATCTTCAAGGAAGAGCCTGAGTTCCTGGAGCCTGAATCAAGAAGAAACGAAATGATCGCTTTCATCGAACAGGGAATGGAGGACCTCTGCATTTCCAGATCATCATTTGACTGGGGCATTCCTGTTCCTATCGATGAGAAGCATGTAATATACGTATGGCTCGATGCGCTCAGCAACTATATCACCGCGCTGGGATGGCCGGACGAACCGGAGAAGTACGAGAAGTACTGGCCGGCAAACGTTCACCTGGTTGGCAAGGAAATCGTAAGATTCCACTCAATCATCTGGCCGGCAATGCTGATGAGTGCAGACCTGCCGCTTCCTAAGCAGGTTAGAGGCCACGGCTGGCTGCTGCTGGGAGGCGAGAAGGTTTCCAAGTCAAAGGCTGCCAAGGGCAACGATGTAATCGACCCGGTTAAGCTCATTGAACGCTACGGCATCGATGCTCTGAAGTACTTCCTGCTCCGTGAGTTCACATTCGGACAGGACGGAACATTCACAAACGAGACAATGCTCAAGAGAATGAACTACGACCTGGCCAACGACCTGGGCAACCTGGTTTCAAGAACGGTAGCCATGATCGAGAAGTACAACGGAGGTTTTGTTCCTGATCTTACTGAAGAGGGCAAGTGCGTTCCGGGAGAAGACGGAATCAACTACGACGAACAGCTGAAGGAAATCGCGATCAGCGCAGCTGACAAGGTTGGCGCACAGATGGACGAATTCAAGTTCAACATGGCGCTGGAGGAAATCTGGGTGCTGGTTCGCAGAGCCAACAAGTACATTGACGAAACCATGCCTTGGGTACTTGCAAAGGACGAAGCGCAGAAGCCGCGTCTTGACAACGTACTCCACAATCTGGCAGAAGCGATCAGAATCATCTCAATTCTGATTCACCCATACATGCACACTACTTCAGACAAGATCCGCAAGCAGCTGGGCCTGTGGTATGCGGATGTTGCATGGGAGGATGCATTCACATTTGAAATGATGGCCGGCGAACAGGTTAAGAAGGGCGACCCTATCTTCCCTCGTCTTGACATCGACAAGGAACTTGAGGAGCTGTACGCAATCAGCGCAGCTGCCGCAAATCCTGAGGACGTAAACATTCCGCTGGAGCTCAAGGATGAGATAGAGTACGACGACTTCGACAAGCTTGACCTGAGAGTCGGCACAATTCTGGAGGCAGAGAAGCATCCAAGGGCTGACAGGCTGCTGGTGTTCCAGGTAAAGATGGGAACAGAGAAGCGCCAGATTATCTCCGGCGTGGCAGACTACTTCAAGCCTGAGGAATGTATCGGACAGAAGGTTATCGTCGTTGCCAACCTGAAGCCAAGGAAGCTCAGAGGCCTGGACAGCCACGGCATGCTGCTCTTCGCAGACAACGTGGTTGACGGCAAGGAGAGATATGAGTTCGCTACAACCATTGCAGAGGACGGAAATCCTGTAGCATAAGGACGGAGCTAACAGATGAAAGGAAAGAGAGTATTAAAACTTATTCTATGCTTCAGCCTTTCGCTGATGATGCTTGCGGTATTTACACCGATTCAGGCAAGCGCCGCAGGCTTCAGTACTAAAGGACAGGTTGAAGGTTTTGCTGTAACCGGAACAACGACCACTTCGGTTTCGTTTTCATGGAATTCATACAGTGGCGCCACGGGATACCAGGTGTACAAGGCAACAACCGAGGACGGCAAGTATTCCAAGATCAAGACCCTGAAAAAAACGAGCTGGACCAGAACAGGTCTGACACCGGGCAAAACCGTATACTACAAGGTGCGTGCCTACAAGGAGGGAACAGACAAAACCTCCTACAGCAAGTTCAGCCAGATAATCCCGGGAACCCCGGAGAAATTCAGCGCAACGGATCCTGTTACAGGGCTCAAGGTTTCGGCATACACATATAATACGGTGACACTTGCATGGGATTCATACGCAAACGCTACGGGATACCAGGTGTATAAGGCAACGAGCAAGGGCGGCACGTACTCCAAGCTCAAGACTGTTACAGACAACTCATGGAAACGCACCGGTTTGACCATGAACAAAACCTGCTACTACAAGGTTCGCGCATATTTCGAATCGGGAAGCAGCACAAGCTACAGCAAGTTCAGCGAAGTGGTTGCAGGCAAGCCGACACTTGGAACGCCGAAGAATGTGAAGACCACATCGAAGGCCGCAAAGGTTGTAATTAGCTTTGACTCGGTTGCGGATGCCAAGGGCTACGCCGTATACAGAGCAACAAGCAAGTCCGGCACATACACCAAGCTGGGAACTACAACCAAGACCACGTATGACAACGACAACCTGACCAAGCTCAAGCAGTACTACTACAAGGTACGCGCGTACAGATCGGTAAACGGAACAACCAAGTACGGCGAATACAGTGAGGCTGTAGGCGGATGCACAATTCCGTCAAGCCTTTCAGCTCCGACGGTAACGGTTAAAGCCAGCGGCAGCAGCATCGTTGTTTCATGGAAGGCGGTAACCGGAGCAACCGGCTATGAGGTTACCAGAGCGACAAATGACGATGACTCATACAAGAAGATTGCAGACGTAAGCGATCTTTCCTACACCGACAAAAACGTAAAGTCAGGCGAGACGTATTACTACAAGGTTCGCGCCTACTATTCGAACGGCACAGACAAGCTCTACAGTTCGTACAACACGACCAAGCACAGCCGCAAAACCCTGACGGAGTACGCATACTCATATTATGGAACAACCCAGGGCAGTTCGAATCACAAGACAATAGTAAACACATATAACAAGAATTTCAGAACGAAGTTCTCAACATCCACTGCATGGTGCGGAATGTTCGTAGGATACTGCGCAATCCAGACAGGATACACCGATATCATCAAGCACAACGGATACGGATACGCATACGTTCCGTACATCTGGGACGGCTATCCAAAGAGCCGGACCACAAAGGACAAGTACACCGTACCTTCTGCAGGCGACATCATCTTCTTCGACTGGAACGAGTCAAACATGAAGGAAGCCAACTGCAGAGACCATGTCGGATATGTCTACAGCGTAAGCGGCAAGACTGTTAAGACGATTGAGGGCAACACCACATGCGGACACGCAAGCTACGGCGTATGGTCCAGAACCTTCACCGCAGGGGAATACAAGAACGTATACGGCTACTGCATGCCGGCATACAATGATGCCATGGGAGTAACGTATGAAGCGTCACTGAAGGACCAGCTGGAGGTGGCAATTGCAGAACTCCTGGACAAAACCTGCGACACATCATACGCAGGCGCTAACGTAACAGCCGAGAACATCTCAGAGGACAACATCAGGTCAGCAATTCCTGAAGCAAACAAGGGCGATGCTGAACTGGTTGAAGGAATCGGCGATGTTGCCGAGGACTACGGCAGAGTTGACAGACACATAAGCGACAGCAAGTGTGATGCCGCCAAAACCGATCTCGGTGAAATGAAGTACATCCTCGGTCAGCTGGACAAGTATGCGAGACCTGACAGCCTGAAGGAAGCCACAAAGGGCGAGTACTTCTCAGCATTCGTATTTGAACTCTGCAAGGAGAGAGGAATCAGCGCATGCATCATCAACGCTGTTGACGAAAACGGAAAAGACGTGGCATGGGTTGAAGCTGAACTTGACGGACAGTTATACAAGATCGACATGACGAAGAGTGTAACTCCGAAGAAGTTCACTCCGGAGGAATCCGATACGAAGGGAACAAAGTAAGACAAAATAATAAAACAGAGAGCTTCGGCTCTCTGCTTTTTTTATCTGATTGGAGCCTTGAACCTGATTCGGTCATACTCCTGCATGCTGTAAAGGCAATCGCGACCCGAAAGGATGTGAGTGATAATCACCGTAATCGCGAAGTATATTACTCCGGCAGGTGAGAAGCTAATCGCTTCAAGTCCGAATATGAAGAGCGCCAGGGTGCAGTTGGTTGCAGAGCTGAGAGTTCCGACGAGTCCGACGGCGGCGCCGACACAAGGGTCCAGACCGATAAGGCCTGCGAACATGCAGCCGAAGGTTGAACCGATAAAAATTACAGGCGCAATCTCTCCGCCGCGGATTCCGCAGCCCAGAGTCAGAAGTGTCAGTATGAGTTTCCACAGAAAAGCAGTGGTGACAACTTCGCCGTTGAGAGCCTTTGCTGCAGTTGCGAGACCGATTCCGTTGTAGTCCTGAGTGCCAAGAAGTACAGTGATGACAATCACAAGGCAGGTTCCGACGATAACTCTCACGAACTTGTTTTTGAACAGATATGTAAAACCTGCGGTGCTCCACCGTCTGCCATATATGAAGAGTCTGGCGAGCAGTGTTGTGAGCAGTGCGATGAGGCAGACCTTGAGCAGCGACATAATGTCCAGGCTGCCGAAGGCGTGGGGAATATTATCGCCCATGAACCCCTTTAGTCCGCTGACGGCGGCAGCACCATCCTCGCCCCAGTCAAGATTCGTGTATCTCACATGGAGCAGCTGTGCGATTCCGTTTGTGGTGAATGCGGTAATCAGTGTTGGAATTATATAAACCCATTCTGCGGATGTGAGTACCAGCAGTTCAAATCCAAAGACAGCACCGGCAACAGGAGTGCCCAGCATGGCAGTGAAGCCGGCAGAAAGTCCGCAGGCGATAAGAACGGTGTTGTCAGCAAGCCTGTTGAATTGAGTGCTGATGCCGCATCCGAACTGAAGTGCGGAGCCGACTCTTCCGATTGACCCTCCCGTCAGATAAGTAAGGGTTGTGCTGATAAAGATAAGAGGTGCAAGCCAGAGCGAAACCGGACGACCGTCCTTTTTCGAGAGAAAGACCATGTTCATTCCCAGGAACATGCCCTCCCTGGTTTCAAGTCTCGGGCCATCCATGTTGCCTTCAAGCCCGTCCATTGCATCCCGTTCTCTTGCGAATTTCACGTATCTGTTGTCGTAGAGAAAGACAACGAGAAGGCCGGTAAGCGGCAGCAGAAAAATGAGCCAGCTGTTCGCCTGTCTGGTGATATCCGCAGTGGCCGTCAGCCAGCAGAAGAACACACAAAGACCGCCGACAATTATGCCGGCGGCAAAGCCCGTTATCACGTATTTAAATATTGTAGAAACGTTTTGCATTTTCACAGGTAATGCGGGCGACATCCTCAAAGGAAATGCCCTTTATTTCAGCTATCTTTTTCGCAGTATATTCAACGTAAACCGGCAGGTTGCGCTTGCCTCTCATCGGCACCGGGGTAAGGAACGGAGAGTCCGTTTCCACCAGCAGATATTCGATTGGAACGGCTTCAACAACTGCGATGGTTTTGCGGTTGTTCTTATAGGTCACAGGACCGCATATGCTGAGCGTTGCACCGAGCTTCACGTACTGTTTGGCGAGTTCGGCACTTCCGGAGAAGCAGTGGAGCAAAACCCTGGCATCCTCCGTTCCGTCAGGGCGCTTCGGGAACCGGGATTTTCTCTCTTCAGAAAAGGCTCCCTCCTCCTTGAGAATATCCATGCATTCCTGATCGGCTTCGCGGGAGTGAATGCAAATCGGCATTCTGAGTTCGTTGGCCAGGCGTATCTGCCTGCGGAACCATTCTCTCTGAACGTCTCTGTCCGAAAGGTCGTAATGGAAATCCAGACCGATTTCACCGATTGCCTGAACCTTTGGTTTGGCTGCAAGTCCCTTAAGAAGAGCAAGCTGCATGTCGTCCATGTCCTTCGTATCGTGCGGATGGCATCCGACAACCGCATAGCACCAGTCGTGGGCTGCCGCATGCTCTGCCGCCATGGCGGAACTTCCCAGGTCAAAACCGATGTCCATTGCATATGACATGGTGCCGGCCTTAACCGCCTCGTCAACAATACTGAAGAGCTCAGCACGCTCCTCGTCTGTCAGGTCCGTATGATTAAAATGCGAATGTGAATCAAACAGCATAATTGCTCCTCCCATAACGAAACCATTGTACCACAAAAAATGAGACAAAGGGGACAGTCCCCTTTGTCTCATTTTTGTGTTAATATACCTATATGGTAAGAAAACAGGTGAGAAGCACAATTGAAAAGCACGGGCTCATAAGCCCGGGGGATCACATTGTAATGGGCCTTTCCGGAGGTCCGGATTCGATGTGTTTATTTGACGTGCTTCTTGCGATGGCGGAGGAGTTTGACCTGACGGTATATCCGGTGCACGTGAACCATAAGTTCAGGCCGGGGGCGGCAGAGGAGGACCAGAAATTCGTCGAGGAAACATGCGAGAGGATTGCGGAAACAAATCCGAGATGCAAACCGTGCCGGTCATTTGTGGTGGACTGTAACGCTCTGGCGGACGAGCTTGGAATGACAAGCGAGGAGGCCGGAAGGAGGGCGAGGTACGATGCCTTCGGGCAGGTGGCGGCTGAAATCATGAAGGATTCAGTCCCTGTGGAGAAGATCAGAATCGCAGTTGCTCAGAATGCCGACGATCAGGCGGAGACAGTTCTGTTCAGGATACTGCGCGGAACGGGAACCGACGGTCTAGCGGGAATCGCATATGAGCGAAAGCAGAAGGTCGGAGAGGAAGGAACACTCGTCAGCGTAATCAGACCACTGCTGGATATGCCGAGAACGGAGATTGAAGCCTACTGCGAGGAGAACGCACTGAATCCGGTAACGGATCACACAAACAGCGAACCGATATACGCCAGAAACAGAATCAGGCTTGAACTGCTGCCGTATCTGGAACGCTACAACGAAAACATCAGGGAAACGCTGAGCAGGCTGGCCGGAATAGCGGCGGAGGACAGGAGCTTTTTCAGAGAGGAAACGGAGAAAGCCTTTGCGGCACTTACCGCAGCGGGCAGACGCGGCGTGCCTGACTGGCAGAGCGGAGTGTACATGGATAGGGAGGCTTTGGCCGAGCTTCATCCGGCGCTCAGACACAGAATTCTGATAAGGGCATTTGCAGAGATTGGCCTTGAGAAGGACATTACGGCGGAGAGACTTGAGGCTGCTGATGAAATAATCCTGAAGAAGCAGGGGCCAAAGACCGTGGAGTTCCCGCGGGGATACAGAGTTACTGTTGCAAAAGGCAAGGTCTGTGTTGATAAAGACTGAGGTTTTGGGTAAAATAGTGAAGATAACATAAATCCAAGGGAGGATAGAGAATTTGAAAAAAAACAGAGGCAGAAGCATAACTATATATGCCATCATCATTGGTCTGGTGCTGGGCTTCCTCATGTTCTACAACATGGGTGGAAACGGAGATCAGCGCGAGGTTAAGGAATCGGTGATGATTCACTACATCAAGAGTGGTGAAGCCGAAAGCATCAAGGTGGTTGACAATGAGATTACAGCCAAGCTTTCAACAGGCGAGGTTGTTTATGCATATGTGAACAATGCAGTTGACCTGTCATGCATATACGACAGTTACATCATGCCGAGAGTTGACGAAGGCGATCTGAAGCTGGAGAGTGACGCACAGAAGGATAACATCTGGCTCAGTCTGCTGCCGACGATTATCATGATCGGACTCATGGTGTTCTTCTTCATTTTCATAATGAACCAGAACGGAGGCGGTGGCAAAGCCATGTCCTTCGGCAAGTCAAAGGCCAAGCTGCAGAAGGGCGATCAGAAGAAGATTACATTCAACGATGTTGCCGGACTTAAGGAGGAGAAGGAAGAACTGGAAGAGATTGTTGACTTCCTGAAGCACCCTGCCAAGTTCAAGTCACTGGGCGCACGTATTCCGAAGGGCATCCTGCTTGTAGGCCCTCCGGGAACAGGTAAGACATACATTTCAAAGGCAACTGCAGGAGAAGCCGGAGTTCCGTTCTTTACAATCAGTGGTTCGGAATTCGTTGAGATGTTTGTAGGTGTAGGTGCATCAAGAGTAAGAGACCTGTTTGATCAGGCCAAGAAGAACGCACCGTGCATCGTATTCATTGACGAAATCGACGCTGTAGGACGTAAGCGTGGAGCAGGCCTCGGCGGCGGACATGACGAAAGAGAACAGACATTGAACCAGCTGCTGGTTGAGATGGACGGTTTCGAAGAAAACTCCGGAATCATCATTCTGGCAGCAACCAACAGACCTGACGTTCTTGACCCGGCACTTCTGAGACCGGGCAGATTCGACAGGCAGATTGTAATAGGAACACCGGACATCATCGGCAGAGAGGAGATTTTCCGGGTTCACTCAAGGAACAAGCCGCTTGATGACGAGGTTGACCCTAAGGTTCTGGCCAGAAGAACACCGGGATTCACTCCGGCTGACATAGAGAACATGCTGAATGAAGCGGCACTGCTTGCAGCCCGCAGAAACGGCATGAAGATTCGCATGGAGGAAATCGAAGAAGCGATTACGAAGGTAATTGCGGGACCTGAGAAGAAGAGCAGAGTAATCAGCGAGGACGAGAGAAAGCTCACTGCGTTCCATGAGGCGGGACATGCGGTTGTTGCTCACTGTCTGCCTAAGACAGACCCTGTTCATCAGATCACAATTATTCCGAGAGGCAGGGCCGGCGGTTTTACAATGATACTTCCGAAGGAAGACAAGTACTACGGAACGAAGGAAGAGATGCGCGAGCAGATTATCCACCTGCTGGGCGGACGTGTGGCCGAACAGCTGACGCTGGAGGACATCAGTACCGGCGCATCCAACGATATTCAGAGAGCAACAGACATTGCCAAGGAGATGGTTACCAAGTACGGATTCAGCGAAAAGATGGGTCCTATCAACTACAGCAATGCCGAAGAGGTATTCCTGGGCAACCAGCTGACATCCAAGCAGAACTACTCCGAAGAAACGGCGAACGAAATCGACGAGGAAATCAGAGCAATCATCGACGAGGCATACGAGGCTGCAACCAAGCTGCTCACAGAGCACATGGATCAGCTTACCGCAGTTGCGGAGGGCCTGCTTGCAATCGAGACTCTGGACGGCGAACAGTTCATTCAGCTTTATGACGGAACTCTGACTCCGGAAGAGCTGGCTGAACAGTTTAAGAGCCACAAGGAAGCAAAGGCTGTTCGCGACAAGGAAGAGGCTAAAGAAGCCAGGAAGCTTCGCAAGCAGATGAGAGAGGAAAAGCAGGCTGCAATGAGAGAAGCCAAGGAACAGCAGCTCCGCGACCTTTCGCAGATGATTGAAGAAGAAGGCAAGAACGCAAAGTTCAAGCCAAAAGTAATGACATATAACGACGTAACGGAAACCCCTACCCCGGTCGAAAGTGCTGAGGAGAAAAAGGATGAAAGTAACGATTAGTGACTGCCTGGAGCTGGAGGCTTTTGAAGGAGCCACAGTCCTGGCGGGGAAGTCCGGATTATCCAACGAAGTAAGAACCATATCCTCCCTTGACTTAACGGACAGGGAGGACATGGTGGTTTTTGAAGGCGATGAGCACGAGATTCTGCTGACCGGGTTTTTTAATGCAAAAGACGACCCGAAGCTGCAGATAGACTTCGTCAATCACATCGCTGAGAGAGGCTGTGCGGCCCTGGCTGTTTTCTACGTTGGAAGAGCACTTCCGAAGATTGATATCAGCGTAATTGCGGCGGCGGAAAGAGCAGGCCTGCCGCTTATTCAGATGTCAAAAAAAGCGACATTCTCCGAAACTATTTCGGAGGTTATGGACAGCGTGCTGTACGGAGACAATTTCCGAAACCGACTGATAAGCAACACCGTATTTCACCTTCTGAATTTCGAAAAGCACCAGAACTTCCAGGCGGCAGCAAGAGAGGCTGCCATCAACAACGGTTTCCAGCTCATCATTCTGAGCCAGGACTACAACCCGGTGTTTACGGTAGAGACGAGACACAAGGCTTCACTGGCCGACGCCATACGCAAGGGCAGGGAGCAGCGCCTTGAGGGTGAAAAGATCTACGCAATGATCGATGTCGAGGGCGTTCCTACTTACTGGGGTGTAACGAGAATCGGCAGCGAGAAGTTCTACATGATGATTGTAGATAACGAGGACTCATACACCGCAGGCGAAATCACCAAGCTGGCGGAGATTATCGAGCTTGCCATGGGCATGTGGAAGTACACTCCTGAGAGGGATGCCAAATCCGAGTTCATAAAAGCGCTGGTTCGAGGAAATAAATCCATGGGTTACACGCTTCAGGCAGAGGCCAAACTCGAAGAAGCGGAAATAGTCAGCGCGTTCTTTACCAAGGGCCTGGCCAGAGAGGAAGAAGGACGGGCAATAGCAACCTTTGAGGAAAACACTAATCTGGAGGTTCTGAGAATATACGAAAACGATGAGTCCTACGGCATGATTCTCACCACCGATTCCAGCTCCTTCAAAACCCCGCCTCACAGCAGATGCGACGAACTCTTTGACAGCATGAAGGAAACAAAGAACGCGAGAATCTTCCACGTTACGGGTCTTAACGGAATAGAAGGTGCCGGAGATGCATTCAAGCTCATCACCGAGACATGGAACTTCGTGCAGAATGTATTCCCATACAAGAGGGTGTTCACCAAATACGAACTGGCACTCGTGTCAAACTGCATCAACATTCATCTGCAGGGAGGTTTTGTAAAAAAGAACTATACGGACCTGCTTGCTCCGTTTGAGGCCGCAGGTGCGACGAAGGGCAAACAGCTGCTGGACACTCTTGAGACGTTTGTGCTAGATGCCGGCATGAACTCAGGCAAGACAGCGGACATAATGAACGTGCACGCCAACACCGTTCAGTACAGACTTAAGAAGATTAACGAGATGCTTGGCGTTGAGGTTACAGGCAACAGAGTAATCCCGGGACTGACGCTGGCACTTGCCCTTAACAGGCTGGAATATGCTTTACCGTAATAATGTAGAGAATAAATGTATACTTTTTGGTTTTGCTTAATTTCCCCCTTAAATTGTGCAGGGGTTTTGGGTATAATTGATTCGGACAAGTTAAAAATATTTTTAAATACAAAGGAGAAAAAACATGTATTTCAATTACCTTGAAAAAGACGATCCTGAAGTAGCTGCTTCCATTAAGAGGGAGATCGGCAGACAGGAATCAAAGATTGAAATGATTGCTTCCGAGAACTTCGTTAAGTACTCAGTAATGGAAGCCGCAGGAAGTGCACTTACAAACAAGTACGCAGAAGGTTATCCGGGCAAGAGATACTACGGCGGATGCGAATTCGTTGACGAAGTGGAAACTCTGGCAATCGAAAGAGCAAAGAAGCTGTTCGGCGCAGATCATGCCAACGTACAGGCACACTCAGGTGCAAACGCAAACACTGCTGTATATCAGGCAGTACTGAACTATGGCGACACAGTTCTCGGCATGGACCTGTCAAACGGCGGACACCTTTCACATGGATCCCCTGTAAATATCTCAGGTAAGTCATACAACTTCGTTGCTTACGGACTTGGCGAAGACGAAAGAATCGACTACGACAACGTTCGCGACATGGCAAAGAAGCATCAGCCTAAGCTGATCGTAGCAGGCGCTTCCGCTTATCCTAGAGCAATCGATTTCAAAACCTTCAGAGAGATCGCTGACGAAGTTGGCGCAATGCTGATGGTTGACATGGCTCACATCGCAGGTCTGGTTGCAGCAGGACTCCACGAGTCACCTGTTCCTTACGCAGACATCGTAACAACAACTACTCACAAGACACTGAGAGGACCAAGAGGCGGTCTGATTCTCTGCAAGGAAGACTACAAGAAAAAGATCAACTCAGCAATCTTCCCTGGACTCCAGGGCGGACCTCTGATGCACATCATCGCTGCCAAGGCTGTATGTCTGCACCTGGCAAGCCAGCCTGAATTCGTTGACTACCAGAAGCAGGTAATCGCAAACGCTCAGGCACTTGCAAAGGGCATGATCGGACACGACTTCGAACTGGTGTCCGGCGGAACTGACAACCACCTGATCCTGGTTAAGACTCTGAACAAGCACCTGACAGGTAAGGTTGCAGAGAGACTGCTGGATGATGCCAACATCACAACAAACAAGAATGCAATCCCTAACGACCCTGAAAAGCCATTCGTAACTTCAGGTCTGAGAATGGGTACTCCTGCAATGACTTCAAGAGGCTTCAAGGAAGACGATGTTCAGAAGGTAACTGACGCCATCGCTCTGGTTCTTGACAATCCTGAAGATGCATCCAAGATGGAAGAGGCAAAGGCTATCGTAAAGAGCCTGACTGACAAGTATCCTCTCTACAAGGATTTCGCATATTAATCAGTTCTGATAAAATGAGACAAAGGGGACAGTCCCCTTTGTCTCATTTTTACTTGCGAAATATAATGTATACAAGCCCCGTAAAGGGGCTTTTTTGGTTGAAACAGTCGCCTTTTTGCGATATATTATTTGTGGTGCATTCCGCACCGTGTGTTTTTGCGTTTGCAAAAAATACAGGAGCGGAAGAAACCTAACATAACATAATATCCAAAATACTGAAGGAGGAAGTAATCTAATGAACAAGCTCGAACAACTCCTCGAGAAAAAAGAAAAACTGGCTTTAGGCGGAGGAGAAAAAAGAATCGAGGCACAGCATGCAAAGGGCAAGCTGACAGCCAGAGAAAGACTTAACATTCTTTTTGACAAAGACAGCTTCGTTGAAATCGACACCTTCGTAACTCACAGATGCAGATTCTACGGCATGCCGGAAAAAGAACTGCCAAGTGACGGTGTTGTAACAGGCTACGGCCAGATCGACGGCAGACTGGTGTTCGCATTCGCACAGGACTTCACAGTAAGCGGCGGATCACTTGGTGAATACCACGCAGAAAAGATTGTTAAGGTTCAGGGAATGGCTCTGAAGATGGGAGCTCCGATTATCGGACTTCAGGACTCAGGCGGAGCAAGAATTGAAGAAGGCGTTGCAGCCCTCTCAGGTTTTGCAAAGATATTCCACAACAATACAATCTCATCAGGCGTAATCCCTCAGATTTCCGTAATCATGGGACCTTGCGCAGGTGGTGCGGTTTACTCACCGGCAATCATGGACTTCATCTTCATGGTTGACCAGACTTCACAGATGTTCATCACAGGACCTAACGTAATCAAGACTGTAACAGGCGAAGAGGTTACTGCAGAACAGCTGGGCGGAGCCAGAACTCACAACACTATCTCAGGCGTTGCCCACTTCATGGGAGCAAACGACGAGGATACTCTGATGCAGGTTAGAGAGCTTCTCACTTATCTGCCTTCAAACAACAGAGAAACAGCACCGCAGTACGAATGCACTGACGATGTTAACAGAATCTGTCCTTCACTGAACGACATCATTCCTGACAACCCTAACAAGGCTTACGATGTTTATGATGTAATCAGAGAAATCGCAGACGACCACAAGCTGTATGACGTAATGCCGATGTATGCCAAGAACATGGTAACATGCTTCATCAGAATGGCAGGAACTACAGTTGGCGTTATCGCAAACAACCCTGCAGTTGGCGCAGGCTGCATTGACATCAACGCTTCCGATAAGGCAGCAAGATTCATCAGAAGATGTGACGCGTTCAACATTCCGCTTCTGACTATCGAAGACGTACCTGGATTCCTTCCTGGAACTCAGCAGGAGTACGGCGGAATCATCAGACACGGCGCTAAGATTCTGTATGCATACTGCGAAGCTACAGTACCAAAGATCACAATGATTCTCAGAAAGGCTTACGGCGGAGCTTATATAGGCATGTGTAACAAGGAACTGGGTTCAGACATGGTTCTGGCATGGCCTTCAGCACAGATCGCTGTAATGGGAGCAGACGGAGCAATGAACATCATGTCCTCAATCAAGAAGGAACTGAAGGAAGCAGACGATCCGGAAGCTCTGAGAAAGCAGAGAATCGAAGAATACGAAGAAAACTTCAACAATCCTTACTACGCAGCAAGCCTGGGCTATGTTGATGATGTTATTGAGCCTGCAACAGCAAGACAGAGAATCATCAGCGCACTGGATATGCTGAAGACTAAGATTGAAACATTACCGCCAAAGAAGCATGGCGATATTCCGCTTTAATAGGGAGGTGGCATAATGACATTAATGGAACAGTTTGCCAACCCTGAATTATTCGGAAACCTTACCATGGGCCAGAAGATGGCAGCATCAGGAGTAACTCTTCTGATGGGTATGGGAATCACATTCCTGATTCTTATCCTGCTGTGGATCTTCATCTCAATCATGGGTAAGTGCATGGGTACAACAGGCGGCAAGAAAAAGGAAGCGGCACCGGCAGCAGCAGCACCGGCAGCAGCTCCTGCAGCAGAGCCTGCCAAGTCAGATGACAGCCTGGTTGCTGTTATCGCGGCAGCAGTTGCAGCCTATACCGGAGCAAATGCAAACAATCTGGTGGTTAAGAAAATCACCAGACTGTCGGGAGCACAGACTCCTTGGGGAGCATCCGGCATTGAAGACCGCATGGATACAAGGAAATTCTAAATCGCCGGCTAACCGGTAATATCATTACAATCGAAAGGAATTGATAACAATGAAAAAGTACAACATCACTGTAAACGGAACAACATATGCAGTTGAAGTAGAAGAACTGGGTGGAGCACCTGTATCAGCAGCCGCAGCAGCAGCACC
>R21__coassemble_735_pt1 | contig 25514 bp, 24 predicted proteins | sample R21__metabat2_low_PE_034 | metagenome-assembled genome bin R21 | reverse complement strand
GATGAAGAGCATGTAAATGAAATTGTAATTTCCGGTGACGGAAAAAAAGCAATAAAGACAGATGGAATTAAGATAAGCAGATCATCAGAACTGCTGGATAGAATATATATAATAGTATTTTCTCCTGAAGATCTTAAAATTGTAAAGGATGAACCGGAAAAGAGAAGAAGATTCATAGACAGGGAACTCTGTCTGATAAGTCCCGGCTATTTCAATGACCTGAATAACTACAGAAAATCTCTCAAACAGAGAAATGCATATCTGAAGGAAAATGAAATAGAAAATCAGATTCTCGACATATGGGATTACGAAATAGCTTCACACGGAAGCAGAATAATAAAAAAGAGAAAAGAATTTATTGAAAAGATAAATGAAATAAGCCAGGATATTCATCATAAAATAACAGGAGGCCTGGAAGATTTACATGTAAAATATGAGCCAAATGTATATGAAGAGGATGAATTAAAGGAAAAATTCATAGAAATTCTCAAAAATTCCCGGGAAGACGATATCAGAAACAGAACCACAGGCAAAGGCCCGCATAAAGATGACATTAAAATATCGGCCGACGGCATAGATCTGAGAAAATACGGATCCCAGGGACAGCAGAGAACAGCCGCATTATCACTGAAACTGTCGGAAATAAGGCTCATAGAGAACGAAATAGGGCAAAAGCCGGTTTTGCTTCTAGACGACGTGCTGTCAGAGCTTGATAACGACAGACAGAAATATCTGATTAATTCCCTGGGAAACAACCAGATGTTTATAACCACCACAGACATAATAGGAACTGTCGCTAAATCACTGCCCGAGGGGCGAATATTTAAGATTTCAGGCGGAAAAATAGAGTTAGAAATATAAAATTGCCAAAAAACCACATTGTCTTGTAAAATCGCCGTTTTTATGCTACAATATAGTGTGGTTTTATAGTGCGACAAATTAAGGAGAAACAAGCATGGCAAAAAACGAAAAACTGCAACAGTACGATGCCGAGCAAATACAGGTATTGGAAGGATTAGAGGCGGTTAGAAAGCGTCCCGGAATGTACATAGGGAGTACAGGAGCTCCGGGTCTGCATCACCTTGTATATGAAATAGTAGATAACAGTGTGGACGAAGCACTGGCAGGATTCTGCTCAACAATCAAGGTTACCATAAACAAGGACAATTCAATAACAGTAGAAGATGATGGCAGAGGAATGCCTGTTGACATGCACCCGAAGATGAAGCTTCCTGCAGTTGAAGTTATCCACACAGTGCTGCATGCCGGCGGAAAATTCGGCGGTGGGGGATACAAGGTATCCGGCGGTCTCCACGGTGTAGGTGCATCAGTAGTAAATGCGCTTTCCACAAGAATGGAGGTCGAAGTAAGAAGAAACGGCAAAGTCTACACTCAGGCATACGAGTACGGCAAAACCGTTACTCCGCTGGAGGAAGTGGGCAACGCCAGAAAGACAGGATCAAAGAGTACATTCTGGCCGGATCCTGAGATTTTTGATGATACGGTTTACGACTATGATACCCTGGCAAGAAGATTCAGAGAGATGGCTTTTCTTAACAAGGGCATCAGAATCACCATTGAGGACAAGCGCGACGGAGTTTCAGACGAATTCCACTATGAAGGCGGAATCAAGGAATACGTTGAGTACCTCAACCAGTCCAAAAACGCAATCCACAAGGACGTAATATACTTCGAGGTTGTGGATAAGGATAAGGAAGTTGAAGTTGCTCTTCAGTACACAGACAGCTACAACGAGCAGATTGCATCATACGCAAACAACATCAAGACAACAGAAGGAGGTTTTCACCTTCAGGGATTCAAGGCCGCACTGACGAGAACCTTCAACGACTACGGCAAGAAGAGCAAGATTCTCAAGGAAAACGACGAACCGTTTGACGGTGCAGACGTAAGAGAGGGAATCACGGCGATTGTTTCGGTTAAGCTTACCGAGCCGCAGTTCGAGGGACAGACAAAGGCCAAGCTGGGCAATTCCGACATGAGAGGTTTTGTTGAAACAGCTACAGCAGACTACCTGGGTGCATTCCTTGAGGAAAACCCGAAGCAGGCCAAGATAATAATCGAAAAGTGCCTGAAGGCCGCACGTGCCAGAGAGGCTGCAAGAAAAGCCAGAAATCTGGCCCGTCGTGCGACAGTTCTCGACGGCAACTCAATGCCGGGCAAGCTGGCAGACTGCTCCGAGAAGGATCCGGCACTTTCGGAAATCTTCCTGGTCGAGGGTGATTCCGCCGGCGGATCCGCCAAGGACGGAAGAGACCGTAAGCGTCAGGCAATCCTGCCTCTTAGAGGTAAAATTCTGAACGTTGAAAAGGCTCGTCTCGACAAGATTCTCAATTCAGAGCAGATCAAGAACATGATTACAGCCTTCGGCTGCGGAATCGGTTCAGACTTTGATCTGTCCAAACTGAGATATCACAAGATCATCATCATGACAGATGCGGACGTTGACGGAGCACATATCAGAACACTGCTTCTCACGTTCTTCTACAGATACATGACACCGCTCATCGAGAACGGCTATGTTTATGCTGCACAGCCGCCGCTCTTCAGAGTGAAAAAGGGCAAGGACATCTACTACACCTATTCGGACAAGGAGCAGGAGGAACTGCTGGAAACTCTGAAGGGTCAGAAATACGAAATCCAGAGGTACAAGGGTCTTGGCGAAATGGATGCCGAGCAGCTCTGGGATACCACAATGGATTTCACCAAGAGAACGCTGATACAGATTACAGTTGACGATGCTTCAGCAGCAGACGAAATCTTTACAACCCTCATGGGCGACAAGGTTCCGCCGCGCAAGAAGTTCATCGAAGACCATGCAGTTTACGCAACGCTTGACGTATAAGAAAGGAGGAACTTCACATGACAAAGGTAAATTTACTTGAAGACCAGAGAATGATACAGCATGAGATTCATGATGAGATGAAGAACTCCTACATCGACTACGCCATGAGCGTAATCGTGGGAAGAGCACTTCCTGACGTCAGAGACGGACTCAAACCTGTACACAGAAGAATACTCTACGGATTAAGCGAACTGGGAATTACTCCGGACAAACCGCACAAGAAGTCAGCGCGTATTGTCGGCGAAGTAATGGGTAAGTATCACCCGCATGGTGACAGCTCAATCTACGAGGCGATGGTAAAACTGGCTCAGCCGTTTGCAACCAGATACCCTCTGATTGACGGCCACGGTAACTTCGGATCAATCGACGGAGACAGCGCAGCTGCAATGCGTTATACGGAAGCCAGAATGACTCCGTTTGCTCTCCAGATGCTGAGAGATATCGACAAGAATACGGTGGACATGACTCCGAACTTCGACGAGGAGGAAATGGAGCCGACTGTACTTCCTTCAAGAGTACCGAACCTGCTGATTAACGGCAGCAACGGTATCGCAGTAGGTATGGCAACATCAATTCCGCCGCACAACCTCAGCGAGACAATTGACGCCTGCGTCAAGATGATCGAAAAGGAAATTGATGATGAAGAATGTACTGTTGATGACATTATCAAAATCATCAAGGGACCTGACTTCCCGACAGGTGCAACCATCATGGGAAAGAAGGGAATCCACGAGGCGTACAGAACAGGACAGGGCAACTGCGTTGTAAGAGCGGTATGCGAAATTGAAGAAACAGCCAGAGGCAAATCCCAGATCATCGTTTCCGAAATTCCTTACCAGGTAAACAAGGCCAGAATGCTGGAGAGAATCGGCGAACTGGTTAGAGACAAGAAGCTGGACGGCATCTCCGGAATCAGAGATGAATCAAACCGTGACGGCATAAGAATCGTAATAGACCTTAAGGCAACCGCCAACCCGAGGGTAATGCTGAACAAGCTTTACAAGCACACATCCCTCCAGGAAAACTGCAGCATGATCATGCTGGCAATTGTTGACGGCAGACCGAAGGTTTTGAACATCAAGCAGATACTTGATGAATATCTGAAGCATCAGAAGGACGTTGTAACCAGAAGAACACGCTTCGACCTGGAGAAGGCCGAGGCCAGAGCGCACATTCTGGAAGGCTTGAGAATCGCACTTGATAACATTGATGAAATCATCAAGACCATCCGTGCAAGCTACAACGACGCCAAGGAAAAACTGATGAAGAAGTTCGGTCTTTCCGATCTGCAGGCTCAGGCCATTCTGGACATGAGACTTGCCAGACTGCAGGGACTGGAACGCGAAAAGATCGAAGCCGAGTACGAAGAACTCTGCAAGAGAATCGCATACTTCAAGAGCCTGCTGGCAGATGAGAAAAAGCTTGTTGCAGTAATTAGAGATGAGCTTCTTGAGATAAAGAAGAAGTGGGGAGACAAGCGCAAAACCCAGATTGTCGGCGATGTGGACGACATGGACGAGGAAGACCTGATCGAAGAGAAGCAGGTTGCAATCACCCTGACACACAGAGGATATCTGAAGAGAGTCCCTGCCGATACATACAAGACCCAGAGAAGGGGAGGCAAGGGAATCACCGGAGTTACCACGAGAGAGGATGACTTCATCAGAGACCTGATTATGACGTCAACCCACGACCATCTGATGTTCTTCACCAGCATGGGTAAGGCTCACAAGATCAAGGCATACGAAATTCCTGAAGCAAACAGAACAGCCAAGGGAACCAATGCAGCCAACTTCCTGAACCTGATGCAGCGCGAGAGAATTTCCGCTGTTATTCCGTTCAGAGATTTCAGAGACGACAAGTATCTGATTGCCGTAACCAAGAAGGGAACAATCAAGAAGACCGCAATTTCGGAATTCGATACAAACCGCAAGACCGGCCTGATTGCAATCACGCTGAAGGACGGCGACGAGCTGGTTGAAATCAAGCAGACTTCAGGAACGGATAACGTAATCATCATCACAAAGAACGGCAAGTGCATCTCCTTCAGCGAAGAGGATGTTCGTCCGATGGGCAGAATCGCCGGCGGCGTAAGAGCCATCAAGCTTGAAGATGACGATGAGGTAGTTGCAATGCAGCTCGTTCAGCCTGAGGAAGAGCTCATGGTTGTAACCAGCAAGGGCTTTGGAAAGAGAACATCCGCAAGCGAGTACAAGATTCAGGCAAGAGGCGGCAAGGGCCTGCTCACATATGACAAGAGCAAGTTCAAGAAGACCGGCCACCTGATCGGAGCAGTTGTTGTGGACGATGATGACGAGGTAATGCTCATCAACTCCAAGGGAACTGTAATCAGAATCGCAGCGAAGGAAGTTTCACAGCTCGGCCGTGCAACTCAGGGCGTAAAGATCATGAAGACCGGCGAGGACATCGAAATCATTTCAATGTCCAAGGTAATAAACGAAGAGGAACGGGCAAGAGATGCTGAGCTCGCACAGAAGCAGAAGGCCCAGAGAAAGGCTGAAGCCAAAGAAGCGGAAGCAGAAGCAAACGGAAAGATGGACAACGGGTCGGAACAGACCACACTTGATATTTAGGAGGCAGACATGAAAAGAGTTTTCTCCGGCGTTCAGCCAACAGGAAATATTCACATCGGAAACTACCTGGGAGCTCTTAAGCAGTTCGTAGAACTGCAGGAGGATCACGAATGCATTTACTGCATCGTTGACGAGCACGCGATAACAGTTCCGCAGGATCCCAAGGAACTGAAGGAGCACATCCTGGATGTTGCAGCGCTTTACATGGCGATCGGCGTTGACCCGAAGAAGTCGATTATCTTCGTTCAGTCACAGGTATCGGGACATGCAGAGCTGGGATGGGTTCTCTGCTGCAACTCCTACACGGGAGAACTCAGCAGAATGACTCAGTTCAAGGCCAAGAGCGGCGGCAAGGAATCGGTTGGAACAGGACTGCTTACATATCCGGTTCTCATGGCAGCAGATATCCTGCTCTATGACACGGACATCGTTCCTGTTGGAAACGACCAGAAGCAGCACATTGAGCTGACCCGCGACATCGCAATCAGAGTAAACAACAAGTACGGCGATACATTCGTAGTTCCTGACGGACGTTTCATGAAGGCAGGAGCAAGAATCATGGCGCTGGACAATCCTGAAGCCAAGATGAGCAAGTCAGCGGAGAACATTCACTCAAGAATTTCCCTGCTGGACGAGGACAGCAAAATCAAGAAGTCCATCATGAGAGCAACGACAGATTCCGACGGAGAAATCCGTTTCGATCCTGAAGGAAAACCGGGCGTCAGCAATCTGCTGAACATATACAGCGCTTTCAGCGGCAGGACTGTTGAGGAAATTCTGGCCGACCAGGAATGGAGAGGTTACGGCGATCTGAAGAAGGAACTTGTAGCAGTTACTCAGGAGGCGCTGGCACCGATTAAGGCAAACTACAATGAAATCCGCTATTCCGACGAACTCATCAGAACTCTTAAGGACGGCGCAGAGCGTGCAAACGCAATTGCAGAACCTGTAATGCAGAGAGTTCGCGACAGATTCGGACTCGGTCTGTAGTCAAAAGATACATGTTCAGGCTTCGGTAACAGGAGGCAGATATGACATATTCAGAAAAAACATGCAGAGAATTCGTAAAAGCTGTTGCAACCAGCGACCCGATTCCGGGCGGGGGCAGTGTAGCTGCGCTGGTTGGTGCTTTGGGAGCTTCTCTTTCAACGATGGTTGCTTCCCTTACCCTGGGAAACAAGAAGTATGCTGACGTTGAATCCGAAATGAGAGATAACATTGAGGAAATCCGGCAGATTCAGGCTGACCTTGTGGACCTTGTTCAGAAGGATATCGACAATTTCGAGCCGCTGGCCAAACTGTACGGCATGAAATCAGATGACCCTGAAGAAATGCAGCGCATAAAGGAAGCAAAACAGAAGGCTCTTTATGAGGCGTGTCTGGTTCCAATGGAAATCATCAAGAAATGCGGCAGAGCAATCGAACTTTCCCGGGAATTCGCAGTAAAAGGAAACAAGGTTGTAATTGCAGATTCCGGTTCAAGTGCCGTTCTCTGCAAGGCGGCCATGCAGGCGGCATCCTTCAACATCTACATCAACACAAACATGCTGAAGGACAAGGAACTTGCACATAAGATTAACGGTGAGACAACACAGCGAATTGTGTACTACGGAGCACTGGCTGATGCGGTGTTCGGATATACCACAAACACCCTGATTAACACGGTAATAGAAACAGATAATACGATATAAAAAAAACCGCTTCGAAAGAAGCGGTTTTTTTATGCAGATTGCAGCTTTTCGACACCTTCCCGGATGATTCCTTCGACTCTGTCCGTGAGGGCTTTTTCCTCCTGCCTTGACATGTCGGCGGTCTCAATCGGCGGATGCACGATTACGTCAATGCGTGCGCCCCTGGCCACTCCGGTTTCCTCAAACATCCGGTAGGTTCCGTTAATGGACACAGGAATAATCGGTACGCCCGGCTTGGTTGCCAGCTTCATGGCACCCTTCATGAAAGGAGCCACAGGACCGCCCTTGCTTCTGGTGCCTTCAGGACAGATTGCCATGGAAAACCCCTCGCCGATGTATTCGATACCGGTGTTTATTGCCTTCAGTGCTGCGCGCGGATTATCATTCTCGATGTAGACACCGCGGATTCTTGGAATCCAAGGTCCGTACATTGGCAGCTTGGCCAGGTATTCCTTGGCAATAAAGCCGAACTGGAACTTTCTGAACACCGCCATGAGAACCGGAATGTCCGCGTAGCCCTGGTGGTTGGCCATGATAACAACAGGGCCTTCATCAGGAATGTTCTCCTCGCCCTGAATGTGCAGATCGCAGCCAAACTGCTCCATGATCATCGGACCGAAGGTCGAGGTGGAGTCAAGAATCCATCTGCGCTCCTCTTCGAAGTCGCCGGCGGCCTTTGCGGCCTCGATTCTCTTAAGGTTCTTATTAAAATATTTAACGTCCCGCATCAGTCTTATTGCTGCAGGAATGTTAGGAAAGATTTTCATGTATTGGCCTTTCTAGAAAAGTACAGCACCCGGATCTCTGTCGAAACAGATGCTCTTTGATGTTACGCTGAGCGGAATTCCGTAGCACACAGTGACGCCTTCCTCCAGGAAGTTCATTCTGAGAGCGCCCTTGCCTGCGGAGAACAATACGCGGTTGTCCATGCGGTTGTCAGCAGCAATTGAAACTGCAGAGCCAACGGCGATGCCCAGGTCCGTAATGTTGAATGCACAGTTGGCACCGGCAGCTGCCATCTCGGCACAGTCCTTAAATCCGCAGAGGCTGCAGTTCGTCAGCTGAATCGGAGCGTTCCTGGCACCGATGATTACAACGCAGTGACTGTTGTCAACGTTTCCCGCATCGCGGGCATAGAATTCCTCGCCGGTTTCCTTCGCGATGTCTCTCATGTGACCGGCCAGAACGTCCTTGTCTTCACCTGTAATCAGGTATGCGCAAACGTCGTCAACGCCGCATCCCTTAGGTGCGGTAATCGCTGCGGCAACCATTGCCTGACCAACTCTTATTGCAGCTTCCCTTGAAGCGTCTTCTCTGCTCTGAATCATTTCATACCTCCGAATAATATCTTCTGTCTTTCAATAAGTTCGTCAAATTTAGCACGCTTTTCCTCCGCATTTCCGAAGCTCATGAAAGCGTGATAGGTCTCGGTCATTTCACAGGCGTTTGCCCACAGCTCATCTGCAGGAATATCGTCGCCCACAACAACAAGCTGTCCCCGGCTGATGATTTCCCGTGAGTCCTCATCGTGCAAAACCCCGTCTCCGCAGGCGACGACCGCGCCGGAAGAGCCGTGGTTTTGCTCCAGCATGCTGAGCATTTCGAATTCCTGATTGCGGTATCCGTGTTCGCCGTGCATCATGACGAGACGCTTAATTGTCCTGCCGTCCTTTGCCTGTATTTCCCCGTCCAGGTCAATGAGAGGCAGGCCTTTTTCCTTTGCAATTTTCTCGGCGGTGGCCATGATCGGCGCACCGAAAAATCCTGTTACGTAAATCATGCAATTATTATAATATTCTGCGGGAATCTTATCAAGTTCTGCGAGGCGCGCGTTAAATTGAACAACGTTTGCGAAGTATGGTAGAATATGAAACGGAAGAAAAAACTACAGCAACAAAGGGGAGGCTTAACATGAGCAACAAACCGACACTTGTAATTATGGCTGCGGGAATGGGCTCCAGATACGGAGGCCTGAAGCAGGTGGATAAAATAACCGACGCAGGGGAGATCATTCTGGACTTCTCGCTTTACGATGCGATGATGGCCGGATTTGACAGAGCCGTATTCGTAATACGTGAGGAACACAGAGAAATCTTCAGAGAAATCGTGGACGAAAGAGCCGGCAGATTCATGGAAATAGAATACGCATATCAGGACATTAACGACATACCTGAGGGCTTCAGCGTTCCGGAAGGAAGAGAGAAGCCCTGGGGAACAACCCATGCAATCTACGCATGCCGCAATCTGGTTGACGGACCGTTCCTCGTAATCAATGCAGACGACTACTACGGCCCGGGCGGATTCGTAAGCGTATACGAGTACCTGTCAAAGATCGAAGACGATAAGGAACCATACGACTTCTGCATGGCAGGCTACATGCTGGAGAACACAATCACAGAAAACGGACACGTAACAAGAGGTGTCTGCGAGGTTGATGCAGACGGTTTTCTGGAGGATATCGTTGAGAGATTCAAAATCCAGAGAAAGGACGGAGACATCTGCTACTACGATGAAGGCGAGGACAAATGGGTTCCGCTTCCGCAGGGTACGAAGGTATCAATGAACTTCTGGGGATTCACCAGAGCGTTTATCGACGAGGCCATCGCAGGAATCGACGAATTCTTCGAGAAGGACGTTCCGGCCAACCCGATGAAGAGCGAATATCTGCTGCCGAGCACGGTAGACAACATGATCAAGTCGGGCAGAGCCAGGGTGAAGGTGCTGCCATGCCACGACAAGTGGTGCGGAGTGACCTACAAGGAAGACTGGCAGAGCGTACATGATGAGCTTCAGTCCAAAAAGGACAAGGGCGAATACCCGGAGAAGCTGTGGAAATAAAGTGAGATAAAAAGAGAGCCCTTTCGGGAAGTTTTCAAAACTTCCCGAAAGGGCTCTTTTTATCTCGCTTTGTTACTTAAGCTTCTCCAGCTGCTTGTTGTGGTTTTCGCTGATGACCTCATAGAAGTAAGTCACCTTGTTTGCAACCTTGGTATCCCAGGCAGGGTCAGCTGCATATGTCTGATTTACCGCATCGATGGTTGTGCCCTTGTAGTATGCGGCGCCCGGCGTCAGATAGTTCTTCGCTAGAACTCTGCCGACGATATCCAGACAGTCGTTTATGGAAGGATATGAGCTGTATCCGTATCCGCACACATTGTTGGTGTGGAACTGACTGGTTCCGTATGCGCTTTCGTGTGATGCGATTCCCAGCAGGAAGAGACAGTTCAGGTTGTAGTCCTGCTCCATCTGCCACAGCTTCTCCTCGGTTCCCACCAGCTTGTAACGCGTAACCAGCTTGAGGTCGGCAACGGTTACACCGCTGGGCTTGCTCATGTCCATGGCCTGTACCTGGTCAAAGGAATAGGCAGGGATGTAATCCTTGTCGAAGAGGTAATCGACAGCTGCTTCCCGCAGATCGCCGGGAACCTTGAGGCTGCCCATGAGGGTCTTTGTCAGACCGTCACTTAATTTCATGTCCCAGCTGTGGTCGATGTTTGCAACCATAGGAATGAATACGACGTTTTCAAGCGTTCCGTCCTCCGACTCCTTCTTCAGCTGCTTCGCATAGATCTTCTTGCATTTGGCGGAGAGCTTTTCCTTGTTCTCCACATCCTTGTCATAGAGATGATGCGAAATGTAGTCGTATGAGGATTTCTTAAAATCCTTCATGACATGAGAGAGATCCGGAGTTGTAACCTTAACCTTCGCAACGGCAACACCGTTCTTCTTGGCGGTTTCAATTATCTCGTAGGAGAATCCGTTAAAGATCGCCTGTTCCATCTCCTCGGCAGTATCGCTGTCGAAGTCATCGAGGAAGTCCACATATTCATTGTCGGCATACTCCTGCAAAACCTGCATGTTTCCGGCAGCGAGCGCATCGAGAAATTCGGCGGCCGCCTCATCCGGAGTGTCAGTCATCGCGGTGTTTGCGCCAATGCCTGCGGAGAATCCCAGTATTACTGATATTATTGATGCTAGTATTGTTCCCATGGGCAATATGATATATAAAAAACATGTGAATTTCAACTTGATTTTACCCGAAACTATTGTATAATATACGGGCGTGTGCAAACATGCATCGCTGTCACACGGGGTGGCAGTATCGATCCTTGCGATGGCAAGGGCCATCGCCATTTAGTCCATAGGGAGGTGAAACAATGACAAACTATGAAGTAATGTTCATTCTCAATCCGGAACTGGAAGACGACAAGAAGGCTGCAGCAGTTGAAGCTGTTAAGGGCATCATCGAAGCTGAAGGCGAAGTCGCTAACGTTGACGAATGGGGAATGAGAAAGCTCGCTTATCCGATTCAGAAGAAGACTGAAGGATACTACGTTGTTGTTGAGTTCAAGGCTGAGCCAACTCTGCCGAAGGAACTTGACAGAAGACTCAAGATCTCAGACAACGTAATGAGACATCTCATCATCAACAAAGACGAGAAATAAGAACAGGGGGACATCATGAATCAGGTTGTATTAATTGGGAGATTAACAAAGGACCCTGAAATCAGATACACAACAGGCGAAGAGCGCAGAGCAGTTGCTTCTTTTACTGTTGCTATCGACAGACCGGTAAGAGCCGGTGGAGAGAAGAAGGCTGATTTTCCGAGAGTAACAGTATTCGGCAGACAGGCTGAGAACTGCGAGAGATTCCTTGCAAAGGGAAGACTTGTCGGTATTCAGGGAAGACTCCAGACGGGAAGTTATGTTAACAGAGACGGAAACACTGTCTACACAACTGATGTTGTAGCTGACAGAGTTGAATTCCTGGAGTGGGGAGACAGAAACGAAAGAGCCGGAGCAGGCAGACCACAGCAGTCAGGTGGATTTGACGGCTATCAGCAGTCAGCACCGCAGGACAACGGTGGACTTCCGGACGGATTCCAGGCTATTCAGGATGAGGATATCCCATTCTAATCATTCGGAAAGGAGAATTTTGTCATGGCATATGATAACAAGAGACGCGGTGGCGGCATGAGAAGAAAAAAGGTTTGCCAGTTCTGCGCCGACAAGACCAAGGAAATAGATTACAAGGACGTTGAAACTCTGAAGAAGTACGTTACCGAGAGAGGTAAGATTCTTCCTAAGAGAATCACAGGAACCTGTGCTATGCACCAGAGAGAGGTTACTACAGCCATCAAGAGAGCAAGAATCGTTGCTCTTCTGCCATACCAGGCTGACTAATCTGAAGGTCAAAGAGACAAACAAAACCCGACTGCAATGCAGTCGGGTTTTTTCATGCAATCAGTCGCGCTATCTGCGAGGTCCTCTCTTAACGAGAACGGTTTTATAGATTATGCCCATTGCAATTCCGGTGATGACCAGAAGAGCAGCAACGATTACTGACAGAATGAACGGGGCGTTAAAGAATTTAATCGCCGCACCGATAACAAAGAAAACTCCCAGTGCGGTGAACGCGGTACCGAAGTACCTGGCGAATTTAACAACCGATTCCTCTGTGTAATCCTTATATTTGTCGGCAGCATCAATCATCTTTCTGTAGCCGAGACCCTTCCATATTGCCCAGGCTCCGATAAGCAGCCATGCAACCAGTGATACATCAATATTAGCCATGTGTTTCCTCCTTGTTTCCGCACAATTATACCATAGCATGACGGCGGGGAGGAATAAAAACATTTGTGATATAATTACAGAGAAAGAATCAGGAGGAAAAGAAATGGCAATCGTATATGATTATTTCGGAGGCTTATACATTAACCTCACAAACAAATGCTCAAACAGATGTGAGTTCTGCATCAGGAACTTTACGGACAGCCTGGGAAATGCGGACTCGCTGGTTTTGAAAGAGGATCCGACAATCGAAGAGGTCAAACAGGAATTGAGAAACTGGAGAGTTTCGGATTACGAGGAGGTTGTGTTCTGCGGATACGGCGAACCCACCGAGAGACTGCCGGAGCTTCTGGAGCTGGCGGCCTACATAAAGAAACAGTACCGCAGGCCGATAAGAATCAATACAAACGGACAGGCCGATCTGATCTGGGGCAGAGAAACCTGCCCGGATCTGGAAGGAATAATCGACAGTGTTTCTGTCAGCATGAACGAAGCCGATGCGGAGAAATACGATAACCTGTGCCATTCCCGCTATGGAATCAAAGCCTACGATGCGGTTCTGAAATACCTTGAGGACGTGAGAAAACATGTGCCGAACGTTGCAACATCCGTTGTAAGCGGCAGCCTGTCACAGGAATCAATAGAGATATGCAGACAGAAGGCAGAAGCCCTAGGCGTCTCGTTCAGAGTCAGGTAGTTCTGCTTGAAAGATATACGGCAATCAGAATGATTGCAGCACCGATTATCTGCTGAAGGGTGAAGATTTCACCCAGAATAATAACACCGGCGAGAATGGATATTACCGTGGTGAGATTGGCAAAGATCGATGCCTCCGAAACAGTAATTCTGGCCGTGCCGTAGTTCAGGCACATGAATGCAACCACGGAGGACAGTACTGACAGATAGGATATGCCAATGTAAAACCTTGGCAGCATCAGAGCTCCGAGGATTTGCGTATCAAAATCACCGCCACACTGAATCATGGCATAAATGCCGTACACAACAGTGCCGGCAGCAAACATCACATATGTCTGTTCCAGCGGGTTAAAGTCCTCTCCGGACTTCTGGCTGAACACGTAGAACAGTGCACCGGATACAACAGCGCCGAGAAGAATCAGCGTTCCGAGGAACGAGGACTTCATTCCTTCGGCGCCTATTGATGTAATGACGACGCCGACGATGGACAGAAGTGCGCAGATAACCTGCTTGCGACCAACGTCTGCGTGCAGAATCAGAATATCAAAGATAACGCCGGCCAAAGGGACAACGGCGATAATCGTTCCCGCGTATGCGCTTGAGGTATAAACGATACCGTAGGTTTCACAAAGAAAGTACAGAACCGGCTGAAATATCGCCAGAAGAAGAATGTACTTCAGAGGTTTGCCCTTGAGAGAGAAGGACAGCGCCTTGACGTTAAAGGCTCTGCCGATAAGAACGAGCACGTTCAGGACAAGAAAGGCACAGAAAAATCTGACCGCCAGAAGCACGCTTGGATGCGCGACTTGAAGGGCCAGCTTGGAAAAAAGAAAACTGAATCCAAAGATTGTATTTCCTGTAATTACGGCCAGTAATGCCTTACTTCTAGTACTCATTATCAGTTCTAAGTTTAACTCCCGCGAATAATTTTAACATACAACAGAATAATTTTAACATACAATAGTCAGTATTTGAATAATTCTGACTGTTGTTATATAATGTACGTTACGATAATATGCCTTAATATGCCTATTTGTGTGCTTTTTTGGGGAGAAGGAATATGTATTTAGGTAGAATTGAAAGACTGCTTACACAGTTTGCGCCCATGCCGGTGTGTACTGTAAACATGCAGGGCAAAGTAACAAGAGCAAACAGCAGAATAGCTGACGTATTCAAATACGACAGGATTGTTGATATGGATTTCTTCCAGCTGACCGGCGCGAAGATCAACGATCTCATTGATGCTGCCACATATGAAAAGCCGATTTTCATCGAGAGAAACGACAGACACTTCAAACTGGTGTGCACTGTTCTCGGAGCCGGTGAGAATGCTTCGGTTGCGGTTTTCTTCCAGGAGAGCACTGCATACGAAAAGCTCAAGAAGCTGTACAACGACGAGACGGTTTGCCTGGCACTTATTCAGGTAGACAATTACGACGAGCTGGTGGCAAAGGGCGACGAAATAGGCGAGAGAAGTGTGGCAACCAAGGCTGACAGACTTATCAGAGACTGGGCCCTGGAGCTTGAAGGCGCAATTGCCAGATACAGAACGAACCTGTATGAGCTGGTAATGGCAAACGTCAACTACGAAAGACTGATTGAATCGAAATTTGAAATACTGGACAAGGCCAGAGAGATAGAAACGCCGACGGACTTCCCGGTTACTCTCAGTATCGGAATCGGCAGAGGAGGCAAAACCCTTGCTGAAATGGACAACTACGCACAGGACGCTCTGGACCTGGCAATAGGCAGAGGCGGAGACCAGGCGGTTGTAAAGAACATCAGCAACTTCGAATACTTCGGAGGAAAGAACGAGAGCGTAGAGAAGAGCAACAAGGGCAAATCCAGAATCATTGCACACGCACTCAGAACCCTGATGAATCAGTCAAGCGGCATCTTCATCATGGGACACAAGAACCCTGACATGGACAGCTTTGGTGCAGCCCTTGGCGTAAACAGAATCGCCGCAGCATCAGGCAACAGATCATACATAATACTGAACGAATACAACGAGACCATGACGGACATGGTTGCAGACGCCAAGGCATGTGACGAATACGAATTCATCACATCCGAAAAAGCTCTGGAGATAGCTGACGAAAACGCAATGGTTGTTGTTGTGGACACACACAGACCATCACTGCTTGAGTGCAGAGAGCTTGTTGACAGAGTCGACAGACTGGCGGTTATTGACCACCACAGAAAGGCGGAGGATTTCCTGCCTGAGCAGACTTTGTCTTACATGGAGCCTTACGCATCATCGGCATCGGAGCTGGTTACGGAGCTTTTGCAGTACATATGTGACAAGAAGCAGATTACGAAGATCGAAGCGGATACTCTGCTTGCAGGCATCATGCTCGACACGAACAGATTCGCGGTAAAGGCCGGAGTCAGAACCTTTGAAGCGGCATCGTGGCTCCGTCGTGCAGGTGCAGATCTGCAGGGCGTACGCAGATACTTCCAGGCCAACGCATTCACATTCAAAGCCCGCGCTGCAGGCATCGCCAACGCACAGATCATGGAAGGCGGAATCGCGATGTCCATATGTGAGGGCCAGAATCTGAACTCACAGATAATTAACTCGCAGGTAGCAGATGAGCTCCTGACGATAAAGGGAATAGAAGCAAGCTTCGTTTCGGGAAGAAACGAATACGGCAAAACCGTCGTAAGTGCCAGATCACTGGGCAACATAAACGTTCAGGCGATTATGGAGAAATTCGGCGGCGGCGGTCACATGAACACTGCCGGAGCACAGGTGGATGACAGTCCTGAGGAGATCCTGGAGAAGATAAAGGCTTACCTCAGCGCCAAACATTAAAACGACACATTAGGAGGATAGAATAATGATAGTAATACTGTTACAGGACGTAAAGGGAACAGGCAAGGCAGGAGACGTTGTAAAGGTTAATGACGGTTATGCCAGAAACAGACTGATTCCAAAGGGACTCGCCAAGGAAGCAACAGAAGGAAACGTAAGAAATCTGGAGAAGCAGAAGGCGATAGCAGAAGAGAAAAAAGCAGAGCAGAAGGCTGCCGCACAGAAGCAGGCAGAACTTCTTGAATCAATAACACTTGAAGTTAAATCAAAGGGCGGAGAGAACGGCAAGCTGTTCGGATCGATTACATCCAAGGACATAGCAGATGCATTTGAAGCTCAGGAAGGCATTAAGATCGACAAGAAGAAGATAGACATGCCGGGACCGATTAAGCAGACAGGTAACGCAGAGGTTACAGTCAAGCTGTTCCCTGAAGTGTCAGCTAAACTCAAGGTACTGGTTACGGTATAAAGGAGAAGTAACATGCAAGGAAGAATTCCTCCACATTCGCCGGAAGCTGAGAAGTCGGTTCTGGGCGCAGCAATGCTTTCCAAGGAAGCGTTATACGACACAATGGAAATTGTAAGACCTGATGATTTTTACGACGAAAATCATAAGGAGATTTTCCGCGCCATCATTGAACTGAACAAGAGAAACGCACCGGTTGACGTTCTTACGGTTTCGGAAGAACTGCAGAAGAGAAATACACTGACCATGGTCGGCGGCAGAACGTATCTGTCTACGCTGTCAGAGAGCACACCGTCCACGGCCAACGCCGGAGAATATGCGAAGATTATCTCAGAGAAGTCAGCGATAAGAAGCCTGATTTCCGCAGCCGACAATCTGATCGCCAGGGGCTATGAGGAAAAGATGGAAGCCACACAGCTCATGGACTATGCGGAGAGCAGCATCTTCGACATCGCTCAGTCAAAGCAGAAGAGCCAGTACACTCCGCTGAGAGATGTACTTACCAGCAACATCGAAATGATAGATCAGGCGTCCAAGCTGGACGGAGGCCTGACGGGAATCACGACAGGATTCAAGGGTCTTGATGAAATGACTTCGGGACTTCAGAAGTCAGACCTTATCATTCTGGCAGCAAGGCCGTCGATGGGCAAAACCGCCTTTGCGCTTTCCGTTACGCTTAACGCCGCCCTGAAGGGCGGAGCATCCGTAATGATGTTCTCGCTGGAAATGTCCAAGGAGCTTCTGGGCCAGAGACTTCTGGCAATGGAGTCAAAGGTTGAGATGCAGAAGATCAAGACCGGCAAGCTGGACCGCAGAGACTGGGATGACATAAACATCGCACTGGAATCGCTTTCGAAGGCAAAGATACACATAGACGATAACAACGGCATGACAATCATGGAGATGAAATCCAAGTGCAGAAGACTCAAGGCCGAAGAGGGTCTGGACCTGGTAGTAATAGACTATCTGGGACTGATGAATCCTGAAGGAAGAGCTGAGTCGAGAAACCAGGAAATCTCCGTGCTGTCAAGAAATCTCAAGATGTTCGCCAAGGAACTGAACTGTCCTGTTCTGGTTCTGTCACAGTTGTCCAGAGGACCTGAGACAAGAACCGACCACAGGCCTATGCTGTCAGACCTTCGTGACTCGGGATCAATCGAGCAGGACGCCGACATGGTAATGTTCCTGTACAGAGACGAATACTATAACAAGGATACGGAGAATCCGGGCGAGTGCGAAATCAATCTTGCCAAGCACAGAAACGGACCTACCGGAGTCGTAAATGTAACATGGCTGGATAAGACCACCAGATTCGTGGACCTGGCAAAGAGCCAGTGGAACGAGTAGTGATTATCGGAGACAGTAATGGGTTTTAAGAAGGAATACACAGGGGATATTTTTCTGAAGGATACTTCCGTGGAAAATATCTTCATAAATGAATATCTGGCAAACGCACCGGGCAATCATGTCAAAGTGTTTCTCTATGCTCTGATGAGAGCGGAGCTTCATGACGACTTTGACAACAACCGTCTGGCTAAACAGCTGGGCATGGAGATTGAGGATGTGCTTGCCGCCTGGACCTACTGGGAGAAGCAGGGAGCAATAAGAAAGATCCACAACAATCCGCAGGACATTACGGATTACGACGTGGAATTCATCTCGCTGAAGAGCATGCTCTACGGACAGGGCGAGGAGACAGAGGCTCCCGCAACGTTCACCAGTGCGGTTGAAGGAATGTCGGACACTGCAGTAAGAGAGATGTTCTCTTCCGTTGAGAAGATTCTGGGCAGAATTCTGTCCAGCACGGAAACCATGGAGATTTCCTCATGGATAAATGACTTTTCGGTTACACCGGATGTCATTGCTCACGGATTCGAATACTGCGGGGAAAGAAACAAGAAGGACATCAGATATGTGGGGGCCGTTATCAAGCGCTGGGCCATGGACGGATACAGAACGCTTGAGGATGTGCAGAAACACATTGCCGAAGATGACAAGCGTCAGCATCGGCACAGGAGGATTTTCCAGGCACTTGGATTCAACAGAAATCCGGGAGAGGAAGAACGCAAAATCATGGACAGCTGGTTCGATGAAATGGGATTCGAACTGGACAAGGTGCTTGAGGCATGCGGCAAGACCAGCGGCATCTCAAGCCCGAGCATAAACTATGTAAATAAAGTGCTTTCCAACTGGACGGAAGGCAAGGGCAAGCCGCACGATCCTGACGAGGTGACAACAAGCGACATCATGAATTACTATGAGGAGCTTAGAGCCGGCGAGGAAGCAGAGGCTGCGGCCAGAAGGGACGAGGTTTACAGCAAGGTTCCGAAGATCAGAGAGATCGAGAAGCAAACGAACTCGCTGAGCAGAGAGATTTCAAGAATCATTATTTCGGACGACGTAGAAAAAAAGGAAAAGACAGAAAAAATCAGAGACACACTGGAAGGGTTAAACATGGAGAGAGCAATTCTGCTTACGGATAACGGTTTTGATCTTGACTACATGGATGTCAGATACGAATGCCCTGAATGTAAGGATACAGGTGTTCTCGAAACGGGAGAAAAGTGTCAATGCTTTGGACAGGTGACAAAGGAAAAAATTCAACTGCTAAAACAGAAATATATCAACGCATAATAGACGAAGGAAAAGCTCTTGCTCAGCAGGAGCGTCACGATAGACAGCTGCAGCAGAAACAGAACGCAATCGCTCATGAAGCGAGGGTTTTGCATGCGGAAACCCTGCAGAAGCAGAATGCTATTCAGGAGCAGATTGCCGAGAAGAAGCGCGCGGCAGAGGAGGCACAGCGTAAGGTTAAGCAGGCTCAGGAGGCTTCCGAAATAATCAGACGACAGGATGCGGAAGCAAGAGCCAAGAGACTCTATGCTGAACAGCAGCTTAAGGAACAGCGTGCAGCCAGACTGGCTCAGGCAGCAGCTCTTCGTGAAGCGGAAAAGCAGCGCAGACTTGAGCGTCAGAAGCTGGTTGCTCTTCAGAAGGAAGAAGAGAGAAAGCAGAAGGAAGAAAAGAGACGTCAGGAAAAGGAACTTCGTGCACAGGAGGAAGCTGCAAAGCGTAAGGTTAAAGAACTTTCCCGTGCAAAGAAAGCCGAGGCTGCCAGACGTGCAAAGGAAGAAAGAGAGTACAGAGCTGCTCTTAAAAAGGAACACCGCAAGGCCAGAAAGGCTGCTGAAATGGGTGGCGGAATCGTTAACGTTCATGACGTGCAGATTGCCACCGAGATTCAGCCTGTCCCGGATTTCAAATACAGAGATGTACTGAAGCATATCCTCACGAAGCCTGAGGAGGACATCGTAAAGAGGATCGGTGAAGAGAACAGCGAAATGGACGCCGCGCTTGAGACTGCGGAACGTCTGCGGCAGGTAAGACTTGCCAGGATAAATGATACGTTGCCTGTCAAGGTGATGAAGAAATTCAGAGATTTCTGCGACAGACATCACCGTCCGCTGCTGGTTATAGCATCAGTAATTCTCGTTATCGGAGTGGGAACAGCAGGTGCATTCAACTTCTTCTCGCTTTATGAATACTCATATAACGGAACACCTCTGGGATATGTCAAGAACAAGGATGACGTACTTCAGATTACCGAGCTGGTTCAGAACGCACTGGCAGCCGACAAGGAGGAGAACGTAGTAATCGATGCCAAGGAAGACATCACGTTTGATCGCGTCAGCACATTCGGCAAGGAGATAACAGCAGACGATCAGGATGAAATCCTGAAGAGACTGACATACATGGGCGACGTTGACGTTGAGGCATGTGCGGTCTTCATCGACGGAACAAAGGTCGGATCCGTACAGAAGGAAAAGGTTGCGGCAGCAGTACTCAAGGACATTGAAGAAATGTACGCAAGCGGTAAAAGCGGATCGGAAATTGAGGAAGCCGTAGTCGTTGAGAATGTTGAATTCAAAACAACCAATACCAGACTGGGCAACATCCTGTCCGAGGATGAGATGGTTGAAAAGCTCACGACACCGGTTGAAAAAGAACAGATGCATACGGCGGTTGCCGGAGAAACGCTGGAAAGCGTAGCGACAGACCATGGCATTGAACTGAAGCAGCTGAAGAAGGAAAACCCGGGAGTGCCGAATAAGCTTGCTGTGGGAACTGCCGTTGTAATCAGACAGACGGCACCACCGCTTACGGTAAAGATTACCGAAAAGAGAACATACGAACATACAATCAAATACGAAACAGAAAAGAAAAAGACCAAGAAGCTCTATAAGGGCGACAGCCAGGTAAAGATAGACGGTAAAAACGGTAAGAGTAAGCGAACCGAAAGAAACGTTTACGTTAACGGCGAAAAGGTCGATTCCGAACTGCTGGATGAGCAGATCAGCAAGAAGCCTGTTACCAAGGTGGTAATGGTCGGATCTGCCAAGAGACCTCCGACAATCGGTGACGGTCAGTACGACTGGCCGATGAAGGGCGGATATGTCATTACGTCGTACTTCGGAGCAAGATGGGGCAGAATGCATGAAGGAATAGACATGGGCTGTGCATCAGGCAGCTACTGCTATGCATCAGATGGCGGAACGGTAATTAATGCATGCTACCTGCCGTCGTACGGAAACGTTGTAATAATCGACCATCAGAACGGAGACCTGACGTACTACGCACACCTTAGCGGATTCGCGGTAAGTAACGGCGATAAGGTTTACGCGGGACAATTGATTGCATATACAGGAAATACGGGTAACAGTACAGGACCACACCTGCACTTCGGAATAAAGAGAAACGGATCATTTATCAATCCGATGTCCGAACTTCCTTAATGAAGCGGGAGAACAATGGCTAAGAAACGCAGAAGCAGACAATTCAAAAAGTCAAACAAGGTCATTTCCATAGACCAGGCCAGAAGCACGCGCCTTGAGAAGCGCCGTGCTCAGCGGGCCATGGAAGAGGAAAAGCAGCGCCAGGAGGAACGCAGGAATTCCCGTAAGGGCAAGGCTTTGCGCAGGCAGCAGAACCGCAGGAGGCTGATAATAGCACTTGTAATAGTGGCTCTTGCCGCTCTTCTTGCTGTGTCCGTAGGCAGAATTGTAATGCTGAAGCATGAGCAGGTGGAAACCCAGAAGCAGAAGGCTCAGCTTGAGCAGGAAATTCAGGAGATGCAGACTGAGCTTGAACAGATTACAAACGACGAGAATGTGGAGGAGCAGGCGAGAAGCAAACTGAAGCTCATCAAGCCGGGCGAGACAGTCTACATTCCTGACGAAGATTCAGACAAGTGAAAATAGAAGAAACAATAGTAGTAGAAGGCAGGGACGATACCTGCGCCATAAAAAACGCGGTTGATGCTGCAACGATAGAAACCCATGGCTTCGGGATTCGGCCGGAGACGTGGGAACTCATTGAGCAGGCGCACAGCCGGACCGGCATCATTGTGTTTACGGATCCGGACCATGCCGGCGAGCAGATCAGGCGGCGCATACTTGAGAGATTTCCGGATGCCAAGGAGGCTTTTCTCGACAGGGATGAAGCCGAAAAGGACGGAGATATCGGCATCGAAAATGCCGGACCGGACAGCATAATTGCGGCGCTTGAGAAAGCGCACTGCACGGCAGCCGACGACGATTGGGAGTCTTATACGCCGACCGATCTCGACACATGGGGACTTGCCGGAGGAGACGGCGCGGCGAAGAGAAGAAGAGCGCTTTGCACGAAGCTTGGCATAGGCAACGCGAACTGCAAAACCCTGCTTCAGAGACTGAACAAATTCAGAATTTCAAGAGAAGAGATAGAGTCCGCATTAGAGGAGAAGTAATGGACCTGTATTCCAGGAGCACAATAGAGGACATCAAAAGAAGGCACGAGTTCCAGCTCTCCAAGAGCCTGGGACAGAACTTCATTACGGACAGAAATGTTCTGGACAGAATAATGGAGGGTGCCGAGGTTTCCGGCGACGATCTGGTGATTGAAATCGGACCCGGAATCGGAGTCCTTACAGCGGAGGCTGCACAGGCAGCTGCACACGTGGTAGCTGTTGAGATAGACAGCAGACTGATTCCGATTCTTCAGGAAACCCTCGGAGAATACAGCAACGTGCAGGTGGTAAACGCTGACGTGCTCAAGACGGACCTTAATGAAATCATTCGGGAATGCCGGGAGCAGAATCTGTTCACCGGTAAGGTAAAGATAATAGGCAATCTGCCGTACTACATCACAACACCGATTATCATGAACATTCTTGAGAACGGTGTGCAGGCAGACAGCATAACAATAATGATGCAGAAGGAAGTTGCGGACAGAATCCGTTCCGGTCCTTCGCGCAAAACCTACGGAGCGATTTCCGTCGCGGTTCAGTACTACTGCGAAGTGACACATGTGACGGATGTTCCGAAGGAGGTCTTCGTGCCGAGACCGAAGGTGGACTCCTCGGTGCTGAGGCTGGACATCAGGAAGGAAAAGGCTGCGGCGCTTGAGGACGAAAAACTGTTTTTTGAATGCATAAAAGCAGGCTTTGGACAGAGAAGAAAAACACTGTTTAATTCGCTTGCCGGAATAAGAGGCATTCAGAAGGATGACATCAGGCAACTTCTTGGCGAAGTGGGAATTGACGGATCAAGAAGAGCAGAGACACTCAATATTGAGGAGTTCGCTGCCATAGCAAACGGAATGGCGAAGAAATGCGAGAGAAGTTAAAGGCAAAACTGCAAAAGATTAAAAAAATTAAACCAAAGGAAAGACCGAAGAAGCCTCACCCGAGATGGGAGAAGGTCAAGGCCTGGTATTACGCACACGTTAAGCACTACGGAATAGTGTTGTTTGTGCTTGCCATAATCCTCATGATTGTAATCGAAACCCTGGGCAGACACTCACTGATTCAGGCGTTTGCATTCATGGTGGGACATCCGATTATTTTCTTCTGCAACGTGATGCTTATCTTCGCGGTGATATCTCTGTCGCTGCTGTTTAAGCGCAGAATATTTGCCACGTGCATGCTCTCGATTCTGTGGATTGCACTCGGCATAACCAACGGTGTAATTCTGGCCAACAGAATGACTCCGTTTAACGTTAAGGACATGAGCAATCTGGGCGATGGCCTTTCCATCGTTTCCAACTACTTCTCGGTAAAGACCGTAGTGCTTGTCCTCCTGGCGGTGGCTGCACTTGTAGTTGTAATAATAGCGCTCTTCCGCAAAACCCCGAGACTTAAAAAGGTAAACTATAAAAAGGAAATCGCAATCGTACTCGTCATCGTGCTGAGCACCTTTGGCGTGCTTGAAGCGGGAATGAAAACAGGCGTCCTGGACACCTTCTTCCCTAACCTGGCTTACGCCTACAGGGATAACGGAGTTCCGTACTCCTTTATGATCACATGGGTCAAGACGGGAATCGACAAGCCGCACGGTTACGATGAGGAGATGATCGAAGACATATTCAAAGGCGGCGAACTCGGCAAGGATAATATCTACACAATCGGCAAGGATGACGATCTCAATGTTGAGAACAAACCGAACATTCTGTTCCTGCAGCTTGAGTCATTTATCGACCTGAGTGTCGTTAATGACATCGAACTCTCCGAGGATCCTACGCCGTACTTCAGAGAACTCAAGAAGAATTACTCATCCGGCAAGCTGGAGGTTCCGGCGGTTGGAGCGGGAACTGCGAACATCGAGTTCGAAACCATGACGGGCATCAGCACCAAGTTCTTTGGACCGGGCGAATATCCGTACAAGAGCATCGTCATGGATACAACGGTTGAGACCACGCCGTACGATTTGAAGCAGCTGGGATATACGGCACATGCAATTCACAACCACAGAGGTGCATTCTATAACAGAAACAAGGTTTTCCCTAACATGGGATTCGATACATTCACGTGTCTTGAGTACATGCACGACGTTGCCAAGACACCGAAGAACTGGGCCAAGGATCAGCTGCTGACAGACCGCATTACAGATGCGATGGAAAGCACCAAGGGTCCGGACTACATCTACACCATTTCCGTTCAGGGTCATGGCAAGTATCCGACGGAAGAGGTAATTGCCGATCCGGAGATTACGGTTACAAAGGCACCGACGGAAGAAAAGAAGTGGGCATACGAATACTATGCAAACCAGATTCACGAGATGGACGAGTTCCTCAGGGAGCTCACCGCGACGCTGGAGAACTACGATGAGAATGTTGTGCTGGTAATCTACGGCGACCATCTGCCGGCTCTTGACATGACCGAGGAAGAGCTTACCACCGGAGATCTGTATGCATCCGAATACGTAATCTGGGACAACTTCGGAATGAGCAAGGAGGACAAGGATAAGAGCACATACAACCTGTCCGCACATGTACTGAAGAAGCTTGGCATCTCAGTGGGCATGATGAACAAGTATCATCAGAACTACGAGGGCAAGAAGAACTACTTGTCAAACCTTGAGACACTCAGTTATGACATGCTCTACGGCAAGCACTACATCTACGGAGGCGAGAATCCGTACAAGCGCACGAAGATGAAGATGGGCGTCAAGCCAATAAAAATAGAAGAGATAGTAAAGATCGGCGAGAAGTTCTACATCAAGGGAAAGAACTTCACAGAGTACAGCAAAATCTCGCTGGACGGTGAAGCTCTTAAGACCGTTTACCTGAGTCCGACGCTGCTGGCACTGAATGAAAAGGTTGATCCGGCACGTGCCAAGGATATGAAGGTAAGCCAGATTGAGAAGAACAATGAGGTGCTGAGCACCACGGAATAAGGCGTCAGCCCGACCCGGTAAAATAAGGCGTCAGCCCGACCCGGTAAAACTCCTTGATACCGATTTTGAAATATGGTAACATTGTGAAGTGTATGAAAAAGTATA